>Ga0068856_100000055_pt1 | contig 104152 bp, 104 predicted proteins | sample KBSCornC62_FD_66595 | JGI IMG/M metagenome (GOLD analysis project Ga0068856, IMG submission 66595) | Corn rhizosphere microbial communities from Kellogg Biological Station, Michigan, USA - KBS Corn C6-2 | ecosystem: Host-associated > Plants > Roots > Rhizosphere > Soil ...
AGGTCGAGGAATGCGGGTCGTGGTTGAAGTCGATCGAGACGTTCGGCGCCGACGTGTAGCCGAGGATACCCTTGAGCTGCTGCTCGGAGGCGCGCTTCATCGCGGCGTTGATTTCCTTGGGATCGGTGGCGCGCTTGGCGACGATCTTGAGATCGACCACCGAGACGTTCGGGGTCGGCACCCGGATCGCGACGCCGTCGAGCTTGCCCTTCAGCTCGGGCAGCACCAGGCCGATCGCCTTGGCCGCACCCGTCGAGGTCGGGATCATCGACATTGCCGCCGCCCGGCCGCGATAGAGATCCTTGTGCATGGTGTCGAGCGTCGGCTGGTCGCCGGTATAGGCGTGGATCGTGGTCATGAAGCCGGTTTCGATGCCGACGGTGTCGTTCAACACCTTGGCGACCGGCGCCAGGCAATTGGTGGTGCAGGAACCGTTGGAGACGACCAGATGATCGCGGGTCAGGGTGTCATGGTTGACGCCGTAGACGATGGTGGCGTCGGCGCCATCCGCGGGCGCCGAGACCAGCACGCGCTTGGCGCCGGCGGTCAGATGGGCGGAGGCCTTGTCCTTGGCGGTGAAGATGCCTGTGCATTCCAGCGCGATGTCGACGCCGAGTTCCTTCCAGGGCAGCTTCGAGGGGTCTCGCTCGGCGGAAACCCTGATCTTGCCGTTGCCGACGCTGATCGAGTCGCCGTCCACCGTCACAGTGCCGGGGAAGCGGCCATGCACCGAATCGAAGCGCAGCAGGTGGGCGTTGGTCTCGACCGGGCCGAGGTCGTTGATGCCGACCACCTCGATATCCCTGCGGCCGGACTCGGCGATGGCCCGCAGTACATTGCGGCCGATGCGGCCAAACCCGTTGATTGCAACCCGGACTGCCATCGCGCTTCTCCTCTGATAGCTGGCATCGTCCCCGCGGAGGGGGTTTTACCCACCCATGGAGATGCTTACGGCGGATCGCCCGGTTCAGCCGGGCGAGAACGGACTATATGAACCCTACGTAGCCCGTTTCCGGAGCAATCTCAACCATTAGCCCAGGCGCTTCAACGCTGCGTTTACCGCAGCCTCGGCGGTAATTCCGAAATGCTTGAAAAGGTCCTTGGCCGGCGCGCTTTCCCCGAAACCGTGCATGCCGATGAACTCGCCGTCATGGCCGATGACGGCGTCCCAGCCCCAGCGCACCGCAGCCTCGATCGCGATCTTGACCGGGGCCTTGCCGATCAGGGCCTGCAGCTTGTCCTCCGGCTGCGCCAGCATCAGTTCGAGCGAGGGCACCGAGACCACCCGCGCCGCGATGCCCTTCTCAGTGAGTTGCTTCTGGGCCTCGACCGCGATCTGGACTTCGGAGCCGGTGGCGAACAGCGAGACCTTGGCCTCGCCCTGGGCCGCGACCAGTTCATAGCCGCCATGGCTGCAGGGGATGTCCGTTGGAGTCGAGGTCCGTAGCTGCGGAAGGTTCTGGCGGGTCAGCACCAGGGTCGTCGGACCGTTGGTGCGGTTGAGCGCCAACTCCCAGCACTCCGCGACCTCGACCGCGTCGCAGGGCCGGAACACGCGCATATTGGGCATCGCGCGCATCGCCGCCAGATGTTCGACCGGCTGATGGGTCGGACCGTCTTCGCCGAGCCCGATCGAATCATGGGTCATGATGTAGATGACGCCGGTGCCCATCAGCGCGGAGAGCCGCATCGCCGGCCGCGCATAGTCGGTGAAGCAGAAGAAGGTGGCGCCGCTCGGCGCAAAGCCGCCGTGCAGGAAGATGCCATTCATCGCCGCCGCCATGCCGTGCTCGCGGATGCCGTAATGCACGAAGCGGCCCTTCGGCGTCTTGGCCTCGAAATTGGTGGCGGATTTCGCCTTGTTGTTGGTCGAGCCGGTGAGGTCGGCCGAGCCGGACAGGAATTCCATCGGCATCGCCGCATACATCGCGTCGATTGCGAGCTCGGAGGATTTGCGGGTGGCGATGTTCTGCGGGTTCTCCAGCAGGAATTTCTTGTGCGCCTTGATCGCTTTCGCCAGCGAGGCCGGCCGCTCATGCCTCAAGCGGCGATCGAATTCGTCGCGCTTGCGGTTCGACAGCGTCGACATCCGCGTTTCCCATTCCTTGCGCGCGGCAGCCCCGCGGCTGCCGGCTTCGCGCCAGGCCTTCAACACGTCGTCGGGCACCGAGAACGGCTCCAGCGAAATGCCGAGATTTTCCTTGGCGCCCTTCAGTTCGTCGGCGCCGAGCGCCTCGCCATGGGCCTTGTTGGTGCCGGCCTTGGTCGGCGCGCCGTAGCCGATCGTGGTCTTGCAGGCGATCATGGTCGGCTTGTTGGACTTCTGCGCCTTCGCGATCGCGGCGGCGATTGCCTTCTGGTCCTGGCCATCGATCAGCTCGGAGGCCCAGCCGGCCGACTTGAAGCGTTTGACCTGGTCGACATCGTCCGAAAGCGTGGTCGGCCCGTCGATCGAAATGCCGTTGTCGTCGTAGAGCACGATCATCTTGTTGAGCTTCCAGTGGCCGGCCAGCGCGATCGCTTCCTGCGACACGCCCTCCATCAGGTCGCCGTCGGAGCACAGCACATAGGTGTGGTGGTCGACGGCCTTCTTGCCGTATTCGGCCGCCAGCATCTTCTCCGCCACCGCCATGCCGACCGCGGTCGCGATGCCCTGGCCGAGCGGTCCGGTGGTGGTCTCGATGCCCTTGGTGTGGAAGTTTTCCGGGTGTCCAGGGGTCTTCGATCCCAGCTGCCGGAAATGCTTGATCTGGTCCAGCGTCATGTCGGAATTGCCGGTGAGGTACAGCAGCGCATACAGCAGCATCGAGCCGTGGCCGGCCGACAGCACGAAGCGGTCGCGGTCCGGCCAGTTCGGCTCGGCGGCGTCGTATTTCAAAAACTGCGTGAACAGCACGGTGGCGACGTCGGCGGCGCCCATCGGCAGGCCGGGATGGCCGGACTTGGCCTTCTCGACCGCATCCATCGCGAGCCCACGAATCGCGTTGGCCATACGGGAGTGATCGACCTGCGTCATGATGAAAATCCGCCTGAAATGAGATGTTTGGTTGGACTACGGGGGTGAAAGGCCGGGAAAGTTCGGGGTGGGATACCACCTCGGTTCCCGGAGTCCAGCGAGGAAACGCCAAAGCCACCCGAAAAGTTGCTTAGCGGTGCATAGGTTCTGCCGCGGCGTTGCGCTGTGCTCGCTTGCCACGTAAATTTGATCGCCTAAGCGCTTGCTGAGCCGCCGATTTCTCGTTCTGCGGCCGCTTCATCGAAGGTCCGCGTTGACTGCATGAGCGATCGTCCCGCCAGGGATCCCGCCAAGGGTCCGAGCCCCGCCGAGCCGACAACGGTCGATGTCGACGCCGCTACGCGCCGGCTGATGGCCGCGCTCGACGCGCTGGAAAGCGCGGTGGAACGCCGCCGCGATGCCGACCGCGACGAGGATGAACTGGCAAGCCGGATCCACGCGCTCGGCACCGACCGCTCACGGCTCGCCGACGAACTGGACGGCGCGCTGGTCAAATCACGACGGCTGGAACGCACCAATCGCGAGATCGCCGAACGGCTCGATACGGCGATCGGAACCATCCGCGCCGTGCTCGACGGCAAGGATGAGGGCGTGAAAGACGAGCCCGTCGGTCACGGCGAAAAAATCGGGCACGCCGAAGCAGAGCACGACGAAGAAGAGGACGATGCTCCCCATCTGGGCGCCCTGAACGAAGAGGAAGACGAGGACGACGAAGAGGAAGACGAATGAGCCATCACGTCAATGTCAGCATCAACGGCCGGCAGTACCGCATGGCCTGCGAGGAAGGGCAGGAGACCCAGCTCATCGAGCTCGCCGAAAGTTTCGAGACACGCATCCAGGGGCTGCGCGGAAAATTCGGCGAAATCGGCGATGCACGGCTCACCGTGATGGCGGCGCTGACGGTGTGCGACGAGTTGATCGACGCCCATCAGCGCGCCCGCGCGCTCGAGGAAGAACTCAACGCGCTGCGCAACGTCCGTATGATCGCCGCCGACCGGGCCCGCGCCACCCAGACCGCGGTCGCCAACGCGCTGAATGCGGCAGCCGACCGCATCGAAAAAACCACGCAAATCCTCAACCGCACCATCGGCGGCGGCGTCGCGATCGGCTGAGTCATAGCGTTTTCGAGCGAAGCATACCCTCGGACTTGATCCGTGCGTGGCTACCGGTTCGCGTGAAGAGAACGCGTCAAAAATAATCCTGCGCTATTTGCCCGCGGCATTGCCGGCGGGCTTTACGATCTGCTGATCGACCACGCTCAAATGTCCAGGCAGCGCGCCCGAGCGCAGCAGCATGGCTACGCTGTTGGCCTCTTGAATGGTAAAATTGCCCGATATCTGCCCCGAGCCGCCGGTGATCGGCTCCCGGATCACGGGCGCCGAGAACACACGGTCGTTGATGACGATGGCAAAGGGACGGCCGACATTGTCGGCCGTAAGATGGGCGAAGCGCCGCGCGCCATGCGCGTTGAAGCGGAACGAGGCGATCGGCTGATTGGTCGCCTGGTCAAACCCGGGCGTGGCAAGGGTGATGTCGTCACCCTCGATCTCGACCTGCTTTTGCACCAGATAAGGCTGGTTGTCCTTGAAGCCGAGAAGTACCTCGGAGCCTGCGGGCGGGGAGCCTTTCCGCGCTTGCTCGGGGTCCATCGAGGCGTCCACGAAACGGAAGGCGACCTTCGCGCGCTTGCCGAAGATCGCGGCCACGCGATCGGGATCGGTGAGGCCGGGCAGCAGCACGGCGACCCGGTCGTCGCCGAGCGGCTGCACGGCGGCCGTGATGCCGTTGTCACGCAGTTCCTGTTCCATCATCTCGAGCGACTGCATGGCCAGGGATTGCAGCCGCACGGCAAAGCCGGAATCGGTCGGCGTCAGCTTCATCAGTCCATCCCTGCCATCGCTGGCGGCGACCAGCGCCGTCACGAGCTTGCTCATCAGCTTCTGCTGAAGCTTTTGCTGGTTCTTCGGATCCGCGATCCGGACCTCGACATTGCCATCGCGCACCGCGAGGTCGGAAAACGGGATGCGATCGTCGTGCAATATCTTGAACGCGTCGTCGCGCAACTCCGTCATGACAGCTTCACGCAATGCGTCGGCGTCGACCTTGAAGACGATGCGCGACCCGCCTTGCTGGTCCAGCAGCTTTTGCGCATTGACGATGTTGGCCGCGCGCATCTTGTTGATCGCGTGGGCCTCGTCGGACAGGGCGAATGCCGGCGATGCCGCCAGCGCCAGCACGAAAGCGGCAAAGAACCCCGTGATGCGAACCCGTGCGTTCATGGTACTGGCGTCCTGTTTCGGTGGCCGCCGACCACCGGACGCACCGGTTCCTTGGTATTGCCGAAGCTCGCCGAGGTTCAATCGCAGGTCGGTATGGCTACTGGTCGCCGCTCATCCCGGCCTTGGCCGCCAACGCGCCAAGGCGCTGCCGTTCCGACGTGATAAAGGCCGCGAAATCCTCAACGGAGCCTGCTGCGGTCTCGATGCCGCTCTCGCCGAGTTTTGCCTGCACCTCCGGCGTGTTGACGGCCGACAGCGCGGCGTTCATCCGCGCGATGATCGCGTCAGATGTGCCGCGCGGCGCCATCAGGCCGGCCCAGTGGCCGATCCGCACGCTCGGAAATCCCTGCTCGGCGGTGGTCGAAAGCTGTGGGTACGCGCCGATGCGTTTCTCGTATGTGGTCGCGATCGCCTTCAACAGTCCGGCCTTGATCTGCGGTAATACCACGATGCTCGCCTCCGACGTCACCGACGCGCTGTTCGACAGCACGGCATTGACGCCGTCATTGCCGCTTCGATAGGGAACGATGGTGACGTTGGCGCCGGTCGCTTCCTTGAACATCTCGGCGACGAAATGCGGCGTGCTGCCGCTGCCGGCGGTCGACCAGGTGACGCCCTTGTCGCCTTGCGTCTTCGCCCAGGCGACGAACTCGGTCATGTTGCTGGCAGGCACCGAGCGGTTGACCACGATCACCGACGGCGCGACCGCGATCATGCCGACCGGCACCAGATCGGAATCCTGATAGGGCAGGTTCTTCAGCAGCAGGCTGTTGGTGATGACGCCGGCCGCGCCGATCAGGAACGTGTAGCCGTCGGGGGCGGCGCGCGCGACCGCCTGCGTGCCGGTCGTCGCACCGGGCCGGTTCTCGATCAGGATTTGCTGGCCGAGTTTCTTGCTGGCCGCCTCCGCCGCCACCCGCGCGATCAGATCGTTGGCGCCCCCGGGGCCGAATGGCACCACCCAACGGATCTGATGATCCGGCCACTCGGCGCGCGCGGCGGGTGCCGAGATCGCGCCAACAAGAACCGCGACCGCCAGTACAGCGCCCTTCATGGCTTTCTCCCTGCTGGCCGCCGGCAGCCCGGGCTGGCGGCTTCGATGGGTGGTCGCGTACCGTTTCGAGGACGGCACTGCACTTGATGCGTTGGCCTATCGGCAAAGTCCAACGGATGCCATCACGGCAATCGCGATGCATCATTGAGATTTTGACATGGGACGGAGGAAAACCGCGACGGCGGAAAAAATGCGTAGCTGAAATTCAAGGTTGCGAAAAATCCCGTTTGTGCTCCCCGGCCGTCGCCGTCATAGTTACGGCCAATACGGCCCGCGGTTTTGCGCGCGGGCCTCAATCGCGGGCCTCAATCAATGACAAGCGGGAGACGCGCCATGGAAGACGTAGAGAACCGGGTGATCGGCAAGGTGATGTGGCGGCTGATTCCGTTCCTGATCCTGTGCTATTTCGTGGCCTATCTCGATCGCGTCAATGTCGGCTTCGCCAAGCTGCACATGGACCAGGCGCTGGGCTTGAGCGAGGCCGCCTTCGGGCTCGGCGCCGGGCTGTTCTTCGTCGGCTATTTCATCTTCGAGGTGCCGTCCAATCTGTTCCTGGAGCGGGTCGGCGCCCGGGTCTGGATCGCCCGCATCATGATCACCTGGGGCATCGTCTCGGCGGCGTTTGCCTTCATCCCGTGGATATCGACGACAACGGGCATTCCCACCACGCCGGTGTTCTACTTCCTGCGCCTGCTGCTCGGCGCCTGCGAGGCGGGCTTCTTCCCCGGCATCATCTTTTATCTGACGCTGTGGTTTCCGGCCGTGTATCGCGCCCGCGTCATCAGCCTGTTCATGCTGGCAATCCCGATCTCCTCGATCGTGGGATCGCCGATCTCGGGGCTGTTGCTCGGCATCACCGGCGGGGGGCTCGATGGCTGGCAGTGGCTTTTCATTCTCGAAGGCTTGCCGTCGATCCTGGTCGGCATCGCCGTCTTGATCTATCTGACCGATTTCCCGCGCCAGGCCGGCTGGCTGCAACAGGACGAGATCGCCTGGCTCGAGCGCGTGCAGGCGATCGAAAAGGCCAACAAGGAAAAGGCCGAGCACATTTCACTGCTGCAAGCGCTGACCGATCCGCGCATTCTGTTGTGCGCGCTGGTGTATTTCTGCCTGAACGCCGCGAGTTATGGCGTGGCCTTCTTCCTGCCGACCATCATCAAGGGATTTGGGGTCAGCGACAGCCAGACCGGATTGCTCGCAGCACTTCCCTTCGTGTTCGGCGCCATCGGCATGGTGCTGCTCGGCCGTCATTCCGACCGCACCATGGAGCGAAAAGGCCACGTCGCCGCGGCGTTGCTGATGGCCACCATCGGCGTCGGACTGTCGGGGCTGGTCTCGAACCCCGTTCTGATCATGGCGCTGCTGTGCTTCGCGCAGATCGGCATCTCCGCGGTGCCGCCGATGTTCTGGCCGCTGCCGGCGAGTTTCCTGACCGGCGCGTCGGCCGCCGCCGGCATCGCCGCGATCAACTCGCTCGGCAACCTCTCCGGTTTCGCCGGCCCTTACGCGATGGGTTACCTGAAGGACCTCACCGGCAATTTCACCGCGGGCCTTCTGCTGCTGGCGGGCTGCGCGTTGCTCGGCGCGATCGTGGTCGCACTGCTTCCGATCGACGTCAGGCGCGAGCAGGTGTCGGGCGACGCCGTGGCGGCGCACTAGGTTTGCTGGTGTGCCGATCCTGACGATGCGGAGTTTTGGGATCGCCGCCGCCATCGCCCGGTCTCGAATTAGGCTTCGCGCTCAGCCGCTTGAAAGCTTGCCGAGCAACGCAGACAGATCGCGGGCGGAATCGAGCGCCTACAATGAAGCGAGCACGGCATCGGTCCGCTCGCGCGGCCAGCGCTTGCCGATATTGCCGCGGAATTTTCGCTCGATGCCGGCGCGGCCCATCGGCCGGCCGACGAACCCCGGGACATCATCGACCTCGCGCACCACGCGCGTGCCATCGGCGAGGATGGCGGTGAGGCGAGTCGGCACTGTCGACGGGCCGGTGCGTGCGGTCAGCGCCGGGTCTTCATTGACCTTGATCTTGCGCATGAAGGCGCGGATGCGCGGATCGCGATCTTGTCCTGGGCGTAGCTGTCGTTGCTGATGTCGCCATCGAACATCGCGCGCGCCGTGATGTAGGGCAGGCTGTGATCGGCGGTGTCTCGTGTATCCGGCGTCCATTTCTCCGCATCGCGCCCGGTCTGCTCGTAGCCGCGGCGGGTGGTTGCGATTTCGATCGCCGAGATTTTGTCGAGATCGCCGACTTCCCTTGCCACCGCGATGCCGGCATCGATCGCGGGGTACGGACGTCATCACAAGCTTCTGCGTTTGCGGATAGGAGAGCCCTCACCCCGGCCCTCTCCCCGCGAAGCGCGGGGAGAGGGAGAGGCGCCGATTAGTGCGCGGGTTGATTGGTCGTCGCGCGCGGATGTCGCCTTGACTGCACCATTGCGTTCGCGTTGTTCGGGCTCTTGGTGCTCGAACCCGCGGCGAGCGAGCAGGAGCCGCCGATACCGGCGGACGCGGCCCGGCACATCTCCATGCTCGGATAACCGCAGCCATGCGCGGTTTGTGCGCCGTTGGTGATGCAATAATCGTCTGCGTAAGCGCTGGGCGCGCTCATCACAAAAAACAGAGATGTGAACAGCGCCGCAGACGCGATGGTAAGTTTCGAAGTCGTTTTCATCTTGATTCGTCCTTTTTGCTTTTGCGGATCCCCCCGCAAAAGAACGTCTCGCCGCGTTCCTGCGCGCGAGTTCATGTTGCGGAGCTAAGCGCGCGGCGACCTTCGGCAATCGCGACGATCCGCATTGCTGCAATGTCTGATGCGTTGCTCGCGATTTATAATTTTGTCACAGCAAGCGATCCGTGAAATGCGTTGTGCAAGTCGGCGTGCATGGCAGTCGCTCGTTCGAAACGATCGAATTGCCCGACGTATTTGTCGTGGCACGTTGCATGCGCGCGAAGACGATTCGCAGTAGAATCTTTTTTGGGATGTTCGGCGCCGTCAAATCCATTTGCCTGCTTCGATACAAGCGGGCGCCGGGCAGGACATGGAGGCCATGCGCTAGAGAAATACCTCGGGTGGCATGCCAAGCAGGATCTGCCCGACCTGCTCGAAATGCGCGCCGCGCGCCTGGATTTGCTGCGAGAGCGTGTGCATGTCGCGGAACCGGCGCTCGAACGGGCTGCCCGGAAAGATCGCGTCGACGCCCGCGGCCTTGTAGGCGTAGTCCGCTACCTCGGCCGCGCCCTGGATCGCATTGGTGCAGGCGAGCCGCACGCGGGCGCGATCGGCGATTTCGATCGGCGCAGTCTCGCCGGCCCGTGCGTAGATCGTCGTCAGCGTCTCGATCAGATAGGCGCGCGCCGAACCGAGCCGGGCCTCCGCGCGCGCGACTTCGGCCTGCACCACCGCATTGTCGGCGAGCCGGCCGAGGCCCCGCGGCGATTTGCGTGACGCCAGCGCCACGAATTCGTCCAGCATCGCCCGCGCGATGCCGAGGGCCACGGCGGCGACGCCGGCCGCATACAGGCCCTGCATGGTGAAGGCGTAGAGCGGCCCACGCTCGCGGCGCAGCGAGGGGTCTTCGCGCGTGGTGCTGAATGCTTCCGACACGAACAATTCGTCGACGCGATAGGAATCCGACGCCGTGCCGCGCAGCCCGATGGTGCGCCAGGTGTCGATCAGCGTCGCCTGATCGGCCGGAAACAACAGCGTGCGTATGGTGGGATGGCCGAATCGATTGAGCCGCAACGTGCCGTCTGCCTCCAGCACGTGGCAATGCGCGCCCATCCAGTTGGCCTGCCGGCAGCCGCTGGCGAAATCCCATCTGCCGGTTACGCGATAGCCGCCATCGACGGCTTGTGCGCGCGAGGCGTTCGGCGGTCCCCACGCCACGCCGCTGCGCGGATCGGTGAAGATGGCGCTGACGATCGCGGGCTCGAGATAGGCGGCGATCAGCGCCGAAGAGTTGCTGACGAAGACGATCCAGCCGATCGAGGCGTCATGCCGGGCGAGTTCTTCGACCGCGGCGACATAGGCGGCGGGCTCGGCCTCGTCGCCGCCGGCCGAGCGCGGCAGCAACAGGCGCAACAGCCCGGAATCATGCAGCCGCTCCAGCAACGCCGCCGGGATGCGCTGCGTGCGCTCGATCTCGTCGGCAGCCGTCGCGATCTCCGCGCCGAGTTCGCGGGCGCGGGCAACCGGGTCGGGACGGGTCTGGGTGTCCATGCGCCACCTCAGTCTGGCTTGGCTCGCCTTGGCCTGCCATTGCGGCCGAGCGGGCGGGCGCTGTCAACCATCTACTCCGCCCGGGCGCCGTTAACGCTGGCGGTTTGGCCCAAGCGTGGTTACATTGGCCGGGCGAGGCTGCATCGCGCGTCAGAAGCCATATATCCCCGGGGCCTTATCGATCCTTCAGGGAACTGTCCCTGGCCGGGTTCGTGGATCCGGTCATATGGTGCCCACCTACTTTCGTAGGTGCTCCGGGATCGAGTGCTTCAACGGCCATTGCGGCTTCGCACTTTTATTTTTTGCGTCGACAGGTTTGTTGCCGCCGCGTCCATTGCCCCAGCCGCCGCCGCTTTTCGCGGGCGGCGATCGCGAGACGTAACTTCCGCATGTCCGCCGCCTCGAAAGCCGAGCTTCGCGCCGCCGCCCTGGCAAAACGCGATGCGTTGAGCGAGGAGGAGCGCGCCGAGGCCGCGCAGGCCGTGGCCAAACGAGGTCTGCCGGTCGCGATCAGACCGGGTATGGTGGTGTCGGGCTATGCGCCGATCCGCAGTGAAATCGATCCCGTGCCATTGATGCGCAAGATCGCCGAGCAGGGCGGGCGGCTGGCGCTGCCGGCGGTGATGGCGCGTGGCCAGTCGCTGACCTTCCGCGCCTGGTCGCCGAACGATAGAATGGTAATGGGCCCGCTCGGCATCCTCGAGCCGTCGCCGGCTGCCGCCGAACTGATGCCCGATGTCATGCTGGTGCCGCTCGCGGCATTCGACCGGCTCGGCCACCGCATCGGCTACGGCGCCGGCCATTACGACTACACGTTTGCGCATCTGCGCAAGACCAAGGCGGTCAGGGGCATCGGGCTTGGCTTTGCCGCCCAGCAAATCAAGGCCGTCCCGGCCTTGGCGCACGACGTGGCGCTGGATTATGTGCTAACGGAAACCAGGACATTCGATTTCCGGAGCTCGTGATTTGCGTATTCTGTTCGTCGGCGACGTGGTCGGAAGGGCCGGGCGCACCGCCATCTCGGAACATCTGCCCGGCATGATCCGCGACTGGGCGCTCGATCTCGTCGTCGTCAATGGCGAGAATTCGGCGGGCGGTTTTGGCATCACCGAGGCGGTCTACCAGGAATTCCTCGACGCCGGCGCCGACGCGGTGACGCTCGGCAATCATTCCTGGGACCAGCGCGAGGCCCTGGTGTTCATCGAGCGCGCCCCAAAGCTGATCCGTCCGGCCAATTATCCCAAGGGCACGCCGGGCCGCGGCGCCGCCTTGGTCGACACCAAGAACGGCAAGCGCGCGCTGGTGATCAACGCGCTCGGCCGCGTGTTCATGACGCCGTTCGACGATCCCTTTGCCGCCATCGGCCGCGAACTGGAATTGTGCCCGCTGCAGGAGGCGGCGGATGCGATCGTGGTGGATTTCCACGGCGAGGCCTCGAGCGAGAAGCAGGGTGTCGGATTTTTCTGCGACGGCCGCGCCAGCCTCGTGGTCGGCACCCACACCCATGTCCCGACCGCCGATCATCAGATACTGCCCGGCGGCACCGCCTACATGACCGATGCCGGCATGACCGGGGATTATGATTCGATCATCGGCATGCAGAAGGAAGAGCCGCTGCGCCGCTTCACCTCGGGCATTCCGTCGGGCCGCTTCGAACCCGCGGGCGGCGTCGCGACGCTGAGCGGGCTCGCGGTCGAGACCGATGATTCAACGGGGCTCGCGCTCAAGGTCGCGCCGGTCCGCGCCGGTGGCCGGCTGGAGCCGGCAGTGCCGGCGTTCTGGGTGGGCTAGTTGTGATGGGTGCGGCTCCACGTTCCCCGGATGCAGTGCAGCGCGCCGCCCTGCGGCGTGTGCGCTGCTGATCCGGGGTCCAATCCGCGTGGGTGGGTCCCGGCTCTGCGGAGCAGCGTTGCACGCTGCACCGCGTCCGGGACACGAATCCTGAGTTGTGGCGAGCTCGTACATTCATTTAAAATCATCAGGCATCATCGCGGGGCAATAAAAATGGACTTCGAGGCGCTGGTACATTCACGCCGCAGCGTGCGCGGCTTCAAGAAGAAGCCGGTGCCGCGCGCGGTGATCGAGGAGATCATCGAAGTGGCAAAGCGCGCGCCGTCGTCGATGAACACCCAGCCCTGGCATGTCCATGTACTGACCGGCGCGCCGCTGGAGCAGGTGCGCAGGCGCAACATGGAGGAGATGATCGCCGGCGCCAGGCCAAAGCGCGACATCGTCAGCCACGGCGAATATCAGGGCGTGCATCGCGGCCGCCAGGTCGACATCGCGAAAAAACTGTTCGGCGCGATGGGGATTGCACGCGACGACAAGCCGATGCGGCAGGACTGGGTGCTGCGCGGCTTCCGCCAGTTCGACGCGCCGGTGTCGCTGGTCTTGACCTACGACCGGATTCTCGATCCCGGCGCGGTCTGCCATTTCGATCTCGGCGCGCTGTGCTACGGCATCGTGCTCGCGGCCTGGGATCGCGGCCTGGGCTCCGTCATCAACGGCCAGGGCATCACCCGTTCCGACATCGTGCGCGAGGTCGCCGGTATCCCCGAGGACCAGGTCATCATGACATGCGTCGCGATGGGATATCCCGACGACGATTTTCCCGCCAACGCGGTCAAGTCAGACCGCCGCCCGAACGACGACATGGTGCGCTGTCGGGTTCGAGGATTGAAACGCGGCGCATATCTTCGTGTCTCATCCTTCGAGACGCGGCGAAGACGCCACTCCTCAGGATGAGGTCATCAGTATCGGCCCTCGTGGTGAGGAGGCGCGTTAGCGCCGTCTCGAACCATGGCTACGCGCAAGGCGTCGTCAGCCGCGGTGCGCCATCTCCAGTGTCACCAGCCGCGCCAATAGCGTCGCCGGGTAAAGTTGCCCGATGATGGCTTCCACGTTGCACAAAGCGCGCGCGATCGGGTGCACCGGAAACACGTCGCCATAGCCGGTGGTCGTCAGCGTAACAAAACTGAAATAGATCAGGTTGCTGGCGAGCGCCGGCGTATCCTGCATCGCGATGCCGTTGAAGGCTTTCGGGATGGTCGATCCGACGAACGCATAGAGCGGCACGAAGATCACCGCGATGGTGAGATACAGCAGAACCGCGCCCATCACGCGGTGATAGGTGATCCTGCCCGGCGCGAACACCGCGCCGGTCACCACCCAGCCCATGGTGATCCCCATCACCAGCCAGGCGCCCGCGAACAGATTGATGTCGAGGTCCGACGGCGAACGGATGCGGTAGATCGCGCCGACGGTGGCCATCGTGAGCGACACCAGCATCGCGGCCACGGCGCGCCGGTTTCCCGACATCACGAAGGCGCCGGCCACCAGCACGACGGCGAAAATCAGTTCGAATGCCTGGAACACGATGATGCCGGAAGCCTGCAACGGCGCCGCCACGAACAGCATGATGACGAGCAGCACGGTGAGCGCCGTCAGCAGCGGATCGCTCCATCGTTGGCGCAAACGCGCGATGCGATCGTCCATCAATTGCCGCCCCCTGTTTCCGCTCGACGATCCGAACGTCGGATCGGCAGGAATCTAGCATGGAATTGGCGACGGGGAGCTGGCGCTCAGGAAAGCTTAAAGCCCATGCGGAAGGCGCCCCAATGACGGCCGCGGACGAAGATCGGCGACGACAGATCCTTCATCAGCACGAAATTGCCGCCGCCCATGTCGCGCCGGTAGGTTTGCAGCAGGAACGGTTTGGTGTTGACGGCGATCTTCCGCACGTTGCGGTCGTTGAACAGCCGCCGGTTGCGGCAATGCGCGTTGTTCCAGACCGGGTCGGGGCCCTGCGGATGGCTGTACTCGGGATTGTGGGTCGGAAGGTAGCCGCTGCGCGCCCAGGCGACGCAGAAGGCGATGCGTGGGTCGCTCTTCTGAACGGGGTCCTGGATCGGCGGCAGCACGCGGTCGGTGAAGCCGATGTATTCCGACATGTATTGTTTCGGGTTGGTGCCGGGAATCTCGCGATAGTTCTCGTCCATCAACTGCTCGAGGCGGATCTCGCCGCGGTCGATGCCGGCTTCGAACGCGGCGGTGATCCGCTTGGCGGTATCGACGACGGCGCGGATCAGCGGCGCGTCCGAGGTCTCGACGCCACTGTCGGCGATCATCGCGATCAGGCCTTCGGAAAGGTCGAGCAGCTTCGCCACCCGGTCGTCGGCCTGCTTGAGTTCGGTCGACGACAAATCGACGCCCTTGGCGAGATTGCCGAGTTCGGAAATCACGGTGTCGCAATGCGACAGGTTGGAGGTGGCGGCTTTGGCGACGCCGTCGATCTCGCGGCCGACCGAGGTAAAGCCGCTTTGCACGCGAACGATGATGTCTTGAATCTGCGAAGCGCCTTCGCCGGCGCTCTTGGCCCGCAGCGAGGCGTCGCCGCTCTCGCCGATCAAATTGCGGACCTGGCCGTCGAGATCCTTCACCGTCTCGCCGATCTGGTGCGTCGCTTGCCGCGTCGCCTCCGCAAGGCTTTTGACTTCGCTGGCGACCACGGCAAAACCCTTGCCGGCGGCGCCGGCGCGCGCCGCCTCGATGGTGGCGTTGAGTGCCAGCAGATTGGTCTGCTTGGCGATCGCCTCGATCGAGTGCGAGACTTTTGCCACTTGCGACAGCGCGGTGCCGACCGAGCCGAGCCGCTTCTCGATGCGGCCGACGGCCTCGATCAGGGCGGCGATATGCTGGACCGCGGTGTCGACCGCGCTGCGCGATTGGGTGATCTCGTCGACCGCGGCCGAACTCGCCGACTGCACAGCCCGCGAGGCGGTGGCGATGTCGTGGTTGGCGGACACCATGGTCTCGGCGGTCTTTTGCAACTGCCCGAACAGGCCGGACTGGGTGGAGACGCGGCCGGCGACCTCCTTGAGGTTTCCGGCGACGTCGGCGAGCTCGACGCCGAGGCCGCCGATCCGGTTCGACAATTGGTCGACCAGCCGTTCGCTGTCCGAAGGGATCGTGGGGGTCGTTTCAGAATTGCTTTCGGACCTGAACTGCACAACCGACATTCCTGCATCCCTCCGGATGTTTGGATGAGTGGAAAATTCCGAACGTCTGAAAGCAGCGTTGCTCGGTGTTCGTTCGCATTGCGCCCGGCGACATGGCCATGGCGCGGACCGTTACGCCGGTCCCGGGCGTCACGGCAGTGTGCCGGCGCAACCGCCATCCTCCCATTTCGGCGTGAAGTCAGGGTTAACGATTGCCTCCTTCGTAGGTAGGGGGTTCCCTACCTGAATACCGCGCGCCAAGCCTTTGATTTTGCCGGTATCGGGGCCTATAACGCCGCGCTTCCCAGCGCATCCCGGAATTCCCCCAAGAATCCCAGAGAATCCTCGAAGAGAGACCGCATGGCCGGCCATTCCCAATTCAAGAACATCATGCACCGCAAGGGGCGGCAGGACGCCCAGAAGTCGAAGCTGTTCGGCAAGCTGGCGCGCGAAATCACGGTGGCGGCCAAGCTCGGCCAGCCCGACCCCGCGATGAATGCGCGGCTGCGCGCGGCGATCATCTCGGCGCGGCAGGAAAACATGTCGAAGGATTCGATCGAGCGGGCGATCAAGAAGGCCGCCGGCAATGACGGCGAGAACTACGACGAGATTCGCTACGAAGGCTATGGCCCCGGCGGGGTTGCCGTGATCGTCGAGGCGCTGACCGATAACCGCAACCGCGCGGCCTCCGACATCCGCTCCTACTTCACCAAATCCGGCGGCAATCTCGGCGAGACCGGCTCGGTCGCCTTCATGTTCGACCGCACCGGCATCGTCGAATACGACGCCAAGGTCGCTTCCGCTGACGCCATGCTGGAAGCCGCGATCGAGGCCGGCGCGGATGATGTGATTTCGAGCGAAAGCGGCCACGAGGTCTACGCCTCGCAGGAAACCTTTCGCGAGGTCGCAAAAGCGCTGGAAGCCAAATTCGGCGAAGCCCGCAAGGCCCAGCTGACCTGGAAGCCGCAGAATACGGTTCCCGTCGACGACGAGGCCGGTGAGAAGCTGCTGAAATTGATCGACCAGCTCAACGAGCATGACGACGTGCAGAACGTCTACGCCAATTTCGAGGTGTCGGACGCGCTGATGAGCAAAATGGGCGGGTGATCAGTCGATGACGCGACCCCGCTCTCCGCCGTCGTCACCCGCGAAAGCGGGTGATCCAGTATTCCAGAGCGTTTCCGTTCATCATCGGCGCTCTGGAATACTGGTTCGCCCGGTCAAGCCGGGCGATGACGGGCCTTTTGGGTTGGATGACGCTGCCTCTGCCCTCCCGTTTCTATTTCGTTCTCGCGCCCGCGACGGTATCACTGGCGCATGACCTCGCAGCCGATTCGCAAGCCCGTCCGTATCCTCGGCATCGATCCCGGCCTGCGCCGTACCGGCTGGGGCGTGATCGAGATCGAGGGCAACCGGCTGGCGTTTATCGGCTGCGGCTCGGTCGAGCCGCCGGACTCCCTGCCGCTGGCGAGCCGGCTGCTGGCGATCCATGAAGGCCTGTCCGCGGTGCTCGCTGATTTCCGCCCCGAGGAGGCCGCGGTCGAGCAGACCTTTGTCAACAAGGACGGCGTGGCGACGTTAAAGCTCGGGCAGGCGAGGGGCGTGGCGATGCTGGCGCCGGCGATGTTCGGCATCGCGGTTTCGGAATACGCGCCGAACCAGGTCAAGAAAACCGTAGTCGGCGCCGGCCATGCCGACAAGAACCAGATCGCGATGATGCTGAAGATCCTGCTGCCGAAAGCCGAACCAAAATCGCCCGACGCCGCCGACGCGCTGGCGATCGCCATTACCCACGCCCACCACCGCGGCAGCGCCGCGCTGAAGCTGAAGGTGGTGGGGTTATGAGTGGAGTTCGCATGGTTATGAGCGAGGCCTGTGCGCGCGGCACCCCCACGCCCGACCCCTCCCCGCATCCGCCTTCGCCCGAAGGCGGGCTTCTTCGGACAAGAGGGGGAGGGAAGTCTAAGAAATCGTTTCGTCTGTTTTTGGCGAACAGCCTTCCTTTCCTTTTCGCAGAACGGCGCGAGAGAAAAGCGAACCAAGGTCACGCCAAGTCTCCCCTTCCCTTCTTGTCCGAAGAAACCCGCCTTCGGGCGAAGGCGGATGCGGGGAGGGGTCGGGCGTGGGGGTGCAACAGGCACCGCGCTGAGGTATCGCCGAGGACTCCCACATGATCGGCAAGCTCAAGGGCCTGATCGACTCCTACGGCGAGGACTACGTCATCCTCGATGTCGGCGGCGTCGGCTATCAGGTGCATTGCTCGTCGCGCACGTTGCAGGCGCTGCCGTCGCCGGGCGAGGCGGCGGTACTGTCGATCGAGACCTATGTGCGCGAGGACCAGATCAAACTGTTCGGTTTCAGGAGCGATGTCGAGCGCGAATGGTTCCGTTTGCTGCAGACCGTGCAGGGCGTCGGCGCCAAGGTCGCGCTCGCGGTGCTCTCGACTCTGCCGCCGGCGGAGCTCGCCAACGCCATCGCATTGCGCGACAAGGCGGCGGTGACGCGCACGCCCGGCGTCGGCCCCAAGGTCGCCGAGCGCATCGTCACTGAATTAAAGGACAAGGCGCCGGCGTTCACCAATGTCGATCCGGCGCTGGTGCATCTGTCGGGCGCGATCGACGACCAGCGCGCGCCGCGTCCGGTCACGGATGCGATCTCGGCGCTGGTCAATCTTGGCTACGGCCAGCCGCAGGCTGCCGTAGCCATCGCGCAGGCCTCGCGCAGCGCTGGCGAGAACGCCGAGACCGCGCAGCTTATTCGCCTCGGTCTGAAGGAACTGGCGAAGTGAATCGTCTGTCTTTTCTCCCTCCCCCCTTGCGGGGAAGGGTCGGGGCGAGGGGTAGCCACACACTCCGTGCTCGCGGTACCCCCAACCCCTCCCCGCATCCGCCTTCGTCCGAAGGCGGGCTTCTTCGGACAAGAAGGGGAGGGGAGAACACGCTGCACCGTGTTAGCATCGCCACATGAACACGCCCTCCCGCATCGTTACCCCCGAGCGCCGCAGCGACGATGTCGGCGACACCGCGCTGCGCCCGCAAATGCTGTCGGAATTCGTCGGCCAGGCCCAGGCGCGCGCCAACCTCTCGATCTTCATCGAGGCCGCCCGCAAGCGCAACGAGGCGCTCGACCATGTGCTGTTCGTCGGTCCTCCCGGCCTCGGCAAGACCACGCTGGCGCAAATCGTGGCGCGCGAGCTCGGCGTCGGCTTTCGCGCCACCTCGGGCCCGGTGATCGCTAAGGCCGGCGATCTCGCGGCGCTGCTCACCAATCTGGAAGAGCGCGACGTGCTGTTCATCGACGAGATCCATCGCCTCAGTCCCGCGGTCGAGGAGGTGCTGTATCCGGCGATGGAGGATTTTCAGCTTGATCTCATCATCGGCGAGGGGCCGGCGGCGCGCTCGGTCAAGATCGAACTGGCAAAATTCACGCTGGTCGGCGCCACCACGCGCGCGGGTCTGCTGACCAATCCGCTGCGCGACCGTTTCGGGATTCCGGTGCGGCTGAATTTCTACACCGAGGACGAGCTTGAAAAGATCGTCGGCCGCGGCGCCCGCGTGCTCAATGTCGGCATGACGCCGGACGGCGCCAACGAGATCGCGCGCCGCGCCCGCGGCACGCCGCGCATCGCTGGCCGCCTGCTGCGCCGGGTGCGCGATTTTGCTTCCGCCGCCGACGCCGCCTCGATCGATCGTGCGATCGCCGACAACGCGCTGCGCGCGCTCGAGGTCGACGCCGCCGGCCTCGACGCGATGGACCGCCGCTACCTCACCACCATCGCGATGAATTACGGCGGCGGCCCCGTCGGCGTCGAGACCATGGCGGCGGCCTTGTCGGAGCCGCGCGACGCCATCGAGGACATCATCGAGCCGTATCTGATCCAGTGCGGCTATCTGCAGCGCACCCCGCGCGGCCGGCTACTGACCTCGCACGCCTTCCGCCACCTCGGCCTCGCCGAGCCCGCGCGCGATCCGGCGCAGTTCGGGCTGTTCGGTGGCGAGGCGGGGGACACCGACTGAAATCGAAGTCATGCCAGGCATAGAAATCGGCATCGAATGATGCTCTATTGCGTGCTTGGAGGGGCGTCGCATGAGAACGACAATTGCGATCGATGACGATTTGTTCGCCAAGGCTCAGGAATTCGCCGGTGTCACTGAAAAGTCCGCCGTCGTAAGGGAAGCGCTCAAGGCATTTGTTGAACGCGAAGCGGCGCGCCGGCTTGCGCGTATGGGCGGCGCCATTCCGGGCGCAAAAGCACCGCCACGACGCCGGTTGAAGTGACGATTCTGGCCGATACGTCGGTCTGGATCGATCATTTTCGCCGGGGCGATCCGCTGTTGGCCGGGTTTCTCGACCGTGGCGAGGTGGTCATGCATCCATTTGTGATTGGCGAACTTGCGCCAGGGATCGCCTCTAAAACAGCTTCCCTGATGGACGATTTGCATGATCTGCCTAAAGCGAGGGTGGCAAACGACGATGAAGTTCTGAAGTTGATTGCGGAGCGAAAGCTGGCGGGTTCCGGCATTGGATATGTCGACGCACATTTGTTGGCCGCCGCCGCGCTCTCGCCGGAGACGTTCGTCTGGACCCGAGACAAGAGGTTATTAGCCGTAGCGCAATCTCTGGCGCTTGCCGGCGGCGAAAATTAGCCCTGCTGACAATCTGCACAAACCGATCCCAAATTCGCTTCAATCCCTGATGATGCTGGCGATGCATCACGATAAAAGCGTTCATGTTTTCACGTCGTCAGTTCCTTAAATTCCTCGGCGGCCTCGGCGTCTTCACCGCCTCGACGACCTCTTATGGTTTTGCCGAACCCGTGGTTCGGCTGCGCGTCACGCGCTACGACGTCACGCCGCCGCAATGGCCGGCGGATTTCAAGCTCAAAATCGCGGCCGTCGCCGACGTCCATGCCTGCGATCCCTGGATGTCGCTGCCGCATATCGAGGCGATCGTCGAGCGCACCAATGCGCTTGGCGCCGACATCATCGTGCTGCTCGGCGACTATGTCGCCGGCCACCGCCATGTCACGCGCTTCATTCCGGCGCATGAGTGGGCGCCGGTGCTGGCGGGATTGAAGGCGCCGCTCGGGGTGCACGCGATCCTCGGTAATCACGACTGGTGGTCGGACCACGACGTGCAGCGCGACGGGCGCGGCGTGACCGCGGCGCAGCGCGCGCTCGAAGCTGTCGGAATCCCGGTCTACGAAAACGACGCCAAGCGTCTTGCGTTGAATGGTCGCCCGTTCTGGCTCGCCGGGCTCGGCGATCAACTCGCTTATGTGCCGGCGCGGCGCTTTCGTCCCCTGCGCCGCATCGGCGTCGACGATCTTCAGGCGACGCTGGCAAAGGTAACCGACGACGCGCCTGTCGTCATGATGGCGCATGAGCCGGATGTTGCCGCGCGGATGCCGTCGCGCGTTGCGCTGCAGCTTTCCGGGCACACCCATGGCGGCCAGGTGCGGCTGTTTGGATGGTCGCCGATCACGCCGACGCGTTTTGAAAAATTCATGTACGGCCACGCCCGCACCGATTGCGACGTGATCGTTTCCGGGGGCCTCGGCTGCAGCATCATGCCGTTCCGCCTCGGCGTTCCCCCGGAGATCGTGCTGGTGACGCTGGGCGGGTCGGGGCCGGCGGTGGCGTAGCCGAGGATGGTTTTGCTTCCTGGACCGACGACAGTCCATCTTCAAAGTTTTGTGCTGTCTTGCGGAATGACACCCTGATCGCCAAGGCTCGGCTGGGGTGATATGACGTCGTCGTGTTCGACTTTTGATGAGGGGTTGCCGCGGATGTTCAAAATGACTTTTGCGATTTTCGCGCTGGCCGCGGTTGTTCCGGCCGGCTTCGCCAGGGCGCAGTTGTATGATCCGAATTATCCGGTCTGCATGCACGTTTTCGGGGAGCTGGAAGGCGAGCGGATGGATTGCATCTTCACCTCGCTTGCTCAGTGCGCCTCCAGTGCCTCCGGCCGGGCCGCGACCTGCCTGGTTAATCCATATTTTGCGCGCAGGGCAGAGCCGTCCCGGCGCTAGACAACATTTTGGCCAGCACAAACCGGCGTGACGCGCCACTGTGACGAAAGCTGTTATGAAGGCTGGCAGCGGTAGAAAGAAAGCTGAGTGGAAGCCGGCCCGCTCGCATCGAGACGGCAGCCGGGCGACTAATTCACAAAGCGTAACCTGTCAATTTGCTACTTCGGGTTTTAACGCGGCATGAACCGTAAATCAGACATGAAGCCCTCTCTCGACGGCGAGATCCGCGACGGCCGCCATCACATGCAGATCCGGGTCTATTACGAGGACACCGATTTTTCCGGCATTGTCTATCACGCCAATTATCTGCGCTTCATGGAGCGCGGCCGCACCAACCATCTGCGGCTGATGGGCGCCGAGCAGCATTCGCTGTTCGCCGAGGCCGAGCAGGAGACGCCGGGCTTTGCCTTCGTGGTGCGCTCGATGCATCTGGATTTCCTGAAACCCGCGCGGATGGACGATCTGCTCGATATCGTGACCTGGCCGGTCGCGGTGAAGGGCGCCTCGATCACGCTGGCGCAGGAAGTCCGCCGCGGCGACGATTTGCTGGTCAAGGCCGAGGTGCGGGTCGCCTGCATCAGCGAGGGCCGGGCGCAGCCGATTCCACAGGCGCTGCGCGTCTTGATGAAAGCTGACATCATCTAGTCTGGTTGCGCCGGAACCAATCGCGGGCAATAGCATCTGACTATCGGGCGATAGGTGAGAGGCTATCGACTCGCCCGATCGCGGCGATACATTCACCGCTTCAACAAAGTCAGAGGTTTTGAAGATGTCGCGACCGCCGCTGCCGCCGTTCACCCGGGAGACCGCCGCCCAAAAGGCCCGCATGGCCGAAGACGCCTGGAATTCGCGCGACCCGGTGCGCGTCGCCGGCGCCTATACCGAGGACAGCCGCTGGCGCAACCGCTCGGAATTTTTTGCGGGCCGCGCCGCGATCGTCGAATTCCTCACCCGCAAATGGGAGAAGGAAAGGGATTATCGCCTGGTGAAGGATCTCTGGGCGTTCGACGGCAACCACATCGCGGTGCGCTTCCAATACGAATGGCACGATGCGAGTGGCCAGTGGCATCGCTCCTACGGCAACGAGCAGTGGGAGTTCGACGAGCACGGCCTGATGCGCCGCCGCGAAGCCAGCATCAATGACATCGAGATCGCGGAAAAAGATCGCCGCTTCCACTGGGCCGCGCCGGGCCCGCGGCCGGCCGATGTGCCGGGATTGGCCGCGGAGCCGTTTTGAAACATGGGCACCGGTCTTTGACCGAGAGCGGACATGAACCGGTCGACGCTATGCCTCTCGAACGCCGGCCTTGCGTAAAGCCTCGGCGGGCGGAACGAAGGTTGCCGAGATAAGGACCCGTTCCTCCGCTCACCGCTTCCGAGTATCTGTTGCGTGTGAACTACGGGCGGGGTTCAGCGACACCGGAGCATATGCATCCCGGGTCCGAAACATTTTATGTCGTCGCTGGTAAATTGAGTCAGCGGACTCCGCAGGGCGTAATGAGTGTCGAGGCTGGACAATCAATGAATGGTCATCCAGCCGGGACGACAATGGAAGTCTTCAATAGCGGGTCGACCGAATTAACAGCGCTCATCATGTTCGTCGCCGACACGACCAAGCCGTTTTCGGTTCCAGCCAAGTTCGAGTGAGGCAAACGTCTCGAAAAAGGCCGATGATCTCTATGCAACCTTCTTCTCGGCCTTTGCGAAAGTGCTGAGCTTTAGCCATGCGCGCAGATCGGCGCCAAGGCCGCTGTTTCCCGTCAAAAGAATCCGTCCATTCTCGAACGCCCGGCCGATACTTGTATATCCGAGCCAGATTTCAGTCATCGTCCGCAGATCCGTCGACACGTACAGGTCGACGTCAAAACCTGGATCGACGAGGCATAAGTCGACCTCCTTGCCCGGTTCCACGACAAGCCAATAGTTCTGCTCTGTAGCCGGCCGGTCATTGAACATGAACTGGATGGTGCAGCGGCGACGCGGCATGGGATCGGTGCTTATGTTGCGCCTGATGTCCCACATCAGCAGGTTGGGATCGAGATGCTTCAGCGTCGCTTCCGTCGTAACCCATCGATGTCCCCAAACCCCGATCGCTTCGATAATGGGACGTAGCTCGCTCCCGGCTTCCGTGAGCCGATATTCAAACACGCCGGACTCGCGCTCCAGGGCGACGCGCGCAACGATGCCTGCAGCCTCAAGCTCCTTCAAACGCTTGGACAGCAACGCAGGTGACATGCTCGGTACGCCGCGCCGTAACTCGTTGAAGCGGGTCGATCCAAGCACGAGCTCGCGGAGAACAAGGAGCGTCCAGCGCGAGCAGACGATTTCTGCCGCCATCGAAACGGGGCAGAACTGATTGTAGCTGCTGTCCGGCATTGAAGTGTCTTTCGACAATGGCTGTTATGGCAAAAGGAGTACGACCAGCCCGCCGAATTGACCAGTACAGATTCTGTACTACCCGGATTCAGATACTGAACTGGCCGTTTTGAAGACCGACATGACACCCTCCGGCCGACTTCGCGATGCGAGGCCGGCCCTTTGGACCGGGTTCCGAAGCAAAAGGAGATGAACCATGTCGGTTGCGACGATGCCCCTGGATTACGCCGCCATCAAGAAACGCCAGCACGCCGTCTGGTCGTCCGGTGATTATGCCATGATCGGGATGACGCTTCAGATCGTCGGCGAGCGGCTGTGCGAAGCAATCGACATGCGCGCCGGTAGTACGGTGCTCGACGTCGCTGCTGGAAACGGCAATGCGACCTTGGCCGCGGCGCGCCGCTTTGCCCGTGTCACCTCGACGGATTATGTCGACGCCCATCTCCAGCAAGGCAAGGAGCGCGCCGCCGCCGAACGCTTTACGGTCGATTTTCGGGAGGCTGACGCCGAAGCGCTGCCGTTTCCTGACGGCAGCTTCGATGTGGCGCTGTCCACGTTCGGCGTCATGTTCACGCCGAACCAGGAGAGAGCCGCTGCCGAGCTCGTTCGAGTGGTGCGCAGGGGCGGAAAGATCGGACTCGCGAACTGGACACCGGATGGATTTGTCGGCCAGCTTCTAAAAATCGTCGGTAAGTACATGTCGCCACCGGCTGGTCTCAAGCCAACCGTTCTCTGGGGCACCTCGGCCCGCCTTGCGGAGCTGTTTCCGGGACATGAGATCAATGCCACGGAGCAAACCTTCACCTTCCGCTACGCATCGCCGGAGCATTGGCTCCGCGTCTTCCGCACGAGCTACGGTCCGACGAACCGCGCGTTCGCAGTGCTTGGGGAAGAGAAAGCTGGCGCGCTGGAAGCCGACATTCTCGATCTGCTTGAGAAATCGAATTGGGGCGGCAGCAATAGTCTCGTGATCCCCGGGAACTATCTCGAAGCTGTGATTGTGAAGAGCTGAGGCACAAGCCGAATCAAGTGGCCCGGGACGGGTTAGGGGTAGCCGCAAGGTCGGCGTCAGTGGACCCCCAACGCCCGCCCCCTCGCATCCGCCTTCGCTCGAAGGCAGGCTTCGCCGGACAAGAGGAGGAGGGGAGGGGAGGCAGCTACGCCGCCGCCTTCCGCCGCGCCTGTTCCGCCTTGTACAATTCGAACTCTTCCGCGATCGCCCTTGCGATGGTCGGGCGCGCACGCAGGCGCTCGTAATAGACTTTCACGGCCGGCCATTTCGCCAGTTCGATCGGCGGCGTCGCCATGGTCCAGTTGATCACGGTGACGAGATAGGCATCCGCGACGCTGAAATGGTCGAGCAGGAAATCGCGGCCCTTCAGATAGTTCTCGAGGTAATCGAGTCGCGACAGGCCCTTGCCGAGGATGTAGTTCTTCACTTCGGCCGGCGCCTTCTTGTCAAGCACCGGCACGAACAGACCCTTGTGCAATTCGGTGCCGATGAAGCAAAGCCATTGGTGCAGCCGGCTGCGCTCGATGCCCGAGGCGGCGGAGATGCCGGCCTGCGGAAAGCGGTCGGCGACATATTGCAGGATCGCAGCGTTTTCGGTCAGCACCAAGCCGTCGTCGGTGCGCAGCGTCGGCACCAGGCCGAGCGGATTGACGCTGCGGAAATCCGAGCCGTCGTTCTGCACGATCTTGGTCTGGGCATCGACCTCGAGGTAATTGGCCTCAGTGCCCGCTTCATACAGCGCGATCCGCGTCGCGAGCGAGCAGGCCAGCGGTGAGAAATACAGGTCCATCGGTGCCTCCTGGTGTGGCGCGGGCGTTGCCACGCCGGGGTTGATTTTTATACCATCTCGCATAATATAGATCGGGTCAAGGGATTTTTTGCGAAATGGTACAAAAAAAGAAAAGCACGCTATCCGTGCGAGCTGCTGCCAGTGAGCCGAAGCGGCGAGGGCGGCCGCGCGCCTACCAGCCGGACGTCGCGCTCGGCAAGGCGCTCGATTTGTTTCGCAAGGATGGCTTTGCCGCGACCTCGCTCGACGATCTCAGCGCCGCCACTGGCATGAACCGGCCGAGCCTGTATGGCGCGTTCGGCGACAAGCGCGATCTCTACATCAAGAGCTATGCGCGCTACCGCACCGACGCGCGCGCGGCGATGATCGACATTTTCAGGGGCGAATTGCCGATCCGCCAACGGCTGCAGCGCATCTATGATGCGGCGCTCGACATTTACCTCAACGGCGAGGCCGGCCCGCGTGGCTGCTTCACCGTGATGACGGCGGCGTCCGAAGCGGTGTTCGATCCGGAAATCCGCGGCCTGGTGCTGGAGGGATTTTCCGAACTCGACAAGGCTTTTGCGACCTGCTTCCGCCTTGCGCAGCAGAACGGGGAATTGGCCGGCAGCGCCGATCCGGCGGTGCTGGCGCAACTGGCGTCCGCCACCATCCACACCATCGCGATCCGCGCCCGCGCCGGCGTGCCGCGCAGGGAACTCGAGGCGATCGTCAAGGGCGCGATCGATGTGATGGTGGGTGCGCGGGGGAAGTAGGCGGCGCGGCGATCGTGTTTCAGGCCGCGGCGTGAAGGCGTCGTAGCCCGATGGAGCGAAGCGATATCCGGGACGACAGGGATCAATACCCGCGCTTGCGATCGACCACATTCTCCAGCGCGCCGCCGGCTTCGAAGCGTTCGATCTGGCGGGCAACGTATTTCGAAATCTCGTCGGGATCGGTGTCGGCGGCATTATGCGGGGTGAGAACGACTTTCGGATGGGTCCAGAACAGGCTGTCCTCGGGCAGCGGCTCCGTTTCGTAGACGTCGAGCGAGACGCCGCCGAGCGTGCCATCATCGAGGCAAGCCAGAACGTCTGCCTCGTTCTGCAAGGCGCCGCGGCCGGCATTGATCACGATTGGCGCGCCGAGCGGACTGGAGCGGTTGAGCTGGGTGAACAGCTTTCGATCGAGGACGTGATGCGTATCGCCCGTCAGCGGCAACAGGCAGACCAGGATATCGGTGCGTCGCAGGAAGGTTTTGAGCTCTGCTTCGCCATGATAGCAGTCGATGCCTTCGATGGCGCGCGGGCTGCGGCTCCAGCCGGCGACGCGGAAGCCGAGCCGCGCCAGCGCCTGGGCCGCGTCGGTGCCGAGCGTGCCGAGCCCCATGACGCCGACCGAAATCTCCCGCGCCGGCCATTGATGTCTGGGGGCCCAGCGCCGGTCGCGCTGGCTCGCGCGCAGATAGGGTTCCTGGCGGTGATGCATCAGCACATGCAGCACGACATATTCGGTCATCCGCCCGGTGAGATCGTCGACCGCGACACGGACCAGGGGAATTTCGGGCAGGGTGGCGTCGGCCATCAGCGCATCGACGCCGGCGCCGAGGTTGAAGATCACGCGCAGGTTCGGCAACGCCGCCAGCGCGCCCGGCGCCGGCTTCCACACCGCGGCATAATGCACCTCGGCAGGATCGAGCCCCGCATCCGGCAACATCGCCACGCGCCGGTCGCGGCAGACGTCGTCGAACCGGATTTTCCAGCGCTCCGGCGACCAATTATCGGTCCGCCCGTAGATCAGAAGCGCCAGCGTGCCTTTTGTCATCGGATTGCTGCCTTGGTGGGAGGTGAGGCGACAATACTGGGCGAGCGCCGCGGAGCAAAATGCGGTCGATCGGCTCGGGATGCCCATTCCCCTCCCCCTTGCGGGGAGGGGTTAGGGGTGGGGGTCTACGGGCATCGAGTTTGCGGCCACCCCCACCCCCACCCCCGACCCCTCCCCGCAAGGGGGAGGGGAGAAAAGGAAAATTTCCGATTTGCTGTCGGCTGCGGGCATACTCATCCGTCCTTGACCAGACAGGAACCGGTAAAGCCATGCTCTACGCCATCCTTTGCTACCATGATGAAGACCTTGTCGGCTCCTGGAGCCGGGAACATGACGCCTCGGTGATGGAAAAACTCGCCGTGGTGCACGAAAAACTGAAGCAGCAGGGCCGGCTCGGCCCGGTGGCGCGGCTGCTGCCGACCACGGCGGCGACCACGCTGCGCAAGGAAAATCCGCCGGTCGTGATCGACGGTCCCTATGCCGAGACCAAGGAACAATTGCTCGGCTTCTATCTGGTCGACTGCGAGAACCTCGATCAAGCCGTCGACGTCGCCCGCGATCTCGGCGAGGCCAATCCCGGCGGCGCCTATGAGGTCCGCCCGGTCGGCGTCTTCCTGCCGGGAAGCACCGGCGCGGCCAAGGGCAGCATCAAGGGGAGCGCCAAAGCGTGACCGACACCGCCTGGATCGATGCCGCGTTGACTTCGGCGCGTCCCCAGGCGGTCGGCGCGCTGCTGCGCTATTTCCGCAATCTCGATACCGCGGAGGAGGCGTTCCAGAACGCCTGCCTGCGCGCGCTGAAGAGCTGGCCGCAGAACGGGCCGCCGCGCGACGCCGCGGCGTGGCTGATCATGGTCGGGCGCAACGTCGCGATCGACGACATCAGGCGAAGCCGCAAGCAGGAGCCGCTGCCCGAGGACGACGCGATCTCCGATCTTGGCGATGCCGAGGAAGAGATCGCCGAGCGGCTCGACGGCTCGCATTATCGCGACGACATCCTGCGGCTGTTGTTCATCTGCTGCCATCCCGATCTGCCGGCGACGCAGCAGATCGCGCTGGCGCTGCGCATCGTCTCGGGTCTCACCGTGAAGCAGATCGCGCGCGCGTTTCTGGTCTCGGAAGCGGCAATGGAGCAGCGCATCACCCGCGCCAAGGCCCGTGTCGCCAAGGCCGACGTGCCGTTCGAGACGCCCGGCGCAATGGAGCGCAGCGAACGGCTCGCGAGCGTCGCCGCGATGGTCTATTTGATTTTCAACGAGGGCTATTCGGCGAGCGGCGACACCGCCGAGTTGCGCGCGCCGCTGTCCGAGGAAGCGATCCGGCTGGCGCGGCTGTTACTGCGGCTGTTCCAGAGCGAGCCGGAGATCATGGGGCTGACCTCGCTGTTGCTGCTGCAGCACGCCCGCGCCGCGGCGCGGTTCGATGCCGACGGCGCCTTCGTGCTGCTGGACGACCAGGACCGCAGCCTGTGGAACCAGAAGATGATCGCCGAGGGCCTGGCGCTGATCGACAAGGCGATGCGCCATCGCCGCAGCGGCCCGTATCAGGTGCAGGCCGCGATCGCGGCGCTGCATGCCCGCGCGGCAAAGCCGGAAGACACCGACTGGGCCCAGATCGACCTGCTGTACGGCGCGCTGGAAGTCATGCAGCCGTCGCCGGTGGTGACGCTCAACCGCTCGGTCGCGGTGTCCAAGGCGCGCGGGGCCGAGGCCGCGCTTGAGATGATCGAACCGCTCGGCGAACGGCTGTCGAACTATTTTCATTATTTCGGCGTGCGCGGCGCCTATCTGATGCAGCTCGGCCGCCATGAGGAGGCGAGGGTGGCGTTCGATCGCGCGATCGCGCTCGCCAACACCTCGGCGGAGGCCGCCCATATCCGCATGCATCTCGACCGCCTGATGCGCGACAGTCAGTCGCCATCGTCAAAAATTTCAAAAAAATAATTTTGCCGATGTCGGTTTGCGCTTGCCCCATTCGTCCAATGAGCAGCATCACTCATGGAGCAAGCCATGCCGACCCTTTTCGACACCGCGCCGGAATCGACTTCCGCGCTCTGGCTCAACCGTATCCTCAACGGCCTCGCCATCCTGTTCCCGCAATTCAGCCAGATCCTGTTCGGGCTTTATCTGGGATTGATGCTGTGGGGCGGTCCGTGGCTGCACAACCGGGGTCTTCGAACGCTGATTCCGTTTTCCTGCTGACATTTACTGCCAATATTCGGGAACCATCATGCTGGAAGTCATTGTCGTCATCGCCGTCGGGCTTGCGGTCGCCATCGCCATCGTGTTGATCCTTGCCGCTACCAAGCCTGACTCATTCGGCGTCGAGCGCGCGATCGATATCGGCGCGCCCGCCGACCGGGTGTTTCCGCTGATCAACGATTTCCACGGATGGGTCTCGTGGTCGCCCTGGGAGAACAAGGATCCGGCGCTGAAGCGCAGTTATGACGGACCTTCGAGCGGCAAGGGCGCGGTCTATAGCTGGGAAGGCAACAAGAATGTCGGTTCCGGCCGGATGGAAATCCTGGAGGCCTCCGCGCCGTCGAAAATCCTCATCAAACTGGATTTCATTAAGCCGTTCGAGGCCCACAACACCGCCGAGTTCACCATGCTGCCACAGGGCGCGGGTACGCGTCTCGTTTGGGTGATGCGCGGCCCCGCGCCGTTCATCTCAAAACTGATGCAGGTGTTCATGAATTTCGACCGGATGATCGGCCAGGATTTTGAGATTGGCCTCGCCAATCTGAAAAAGCTCGCCGAGCAATAGGTCGGCGCTTCAACTCTCACCCCAAGGAGCCAACAATGCAGATCAATCCTTATCTTTTCTACGACAGCAAGTGCGAAGCCGCGTTCAAATTCTACGAGCAGGCGTTGGGCGGCAAGATCGAGATGATGCTGCGAAACGACCAGGCGCCGCCCGATTCCGGCATGCCGGCGCCGCCGGAGCGGGCGAAGTACATCATGCATGCCCGGATGACGATCGACGGTCAGGTGTTGATGGCGTCCGACGCGCCGCCGGACCGTTTTCAGAAACCGCAGGGTTTTGCCATTTCGATCAGCGTCGAGGACGTCACTGAGGCCGAGCGCAAGTTCAAGGCGATCTCCGAAGGCGGCACCGTCGGCATGCCGTTCGGCAAGACCTTTTTCTCGAAAGGCTTTGGCATGTGCGTCGACAAGTTCGGCATTTCCTGGATGGTCAACTGTCCGGCGGCAGGGATGTAGTCATCGAAGTCATGATTAGCGGCATCTCGGATAGATCGCCGCGAGGTCGCGACCGCGCAACAGCAGGAGCCGCGACGTCAACCCGCCGCGGCGGCGGATCCAGTCGCGCACCGGCGCCGGATAGGCATCCAGCACGGCCTCGGAGGCCTCCGGTTCGGCATAGAGCCGGCCGCGACGGTCAATCGAGCGCGCGGCGTGGAACCCCAATACCGCACGGCGCGTCACGCAGATGCGGTCATTGGGCACGACGCTCAGCACCAGGGTGCAGGCTGACAGGCATGGTCCATCGATCACCACGATCTCGCCGGTGGCGCGAACCCGTTCGAACAGATCGAGGAACGGGCCGACCTGTCCGCCCGGGCTGCCGAGGATGCGTATTTCCGCATGGACCGGCGTCGCGGCAGAGAGGCCAGCGAGCGACGCGAGGAACATCAGTCTGGCGAAAGCCTTCCGCATTCTGCCTCTTCGATTCGCTCACGAGTTCGATCGTTCAATGGCCGGGCGTGCTATCCGTTCCGCCGCTGGCCGCGCAGCGTCGGCAGGCCGATGCCGGCGGCATCAAAGCCGCCATCGACGGCAAGAATCTGTCCGGTGATGTAGCTTGCGCGGTCGCTGCACAGGAAAAACACCGCTTCCGCCAGTTCCTCCTCGAGTCCGTATCGATTCAGCGGGATCGCGTCGTGATAATCGGCGCGGATTTCCGGGGTATGGACCGCTTTCGCCATCGCGGTTTCGACCGGTCCGGGCGCCACGCCATTGACGCGGATGCCCAGCGCAGCGAGTTCGACCGCGAGCTGTTTGGTCAGATGCGCCAGCCCCGCCTTGCTGGTGCCGTAGGCCGAACGCAGCGTCGAGGCTCGCACTGCCGAGATCGAGGTGATGTTGACCACCGCGCCGCCGTCATGTTCGCGCATCAGGGGAGCGGCGGCCTTGGTGCACAAAAACGGCCCGGTGAGGTTGACCGCGAGCACCCGGTTCCAGTCCTGGTCGGAGGTTTCGAGCAACGGGGCAAACACCGCGACGCCTGCATTGTTGACCAGCGCATCGAGCCGGCCGAAGCGCCGCTGCACGGTCTCAGTCGCAGTCGTCACCGCGGCGGCATCCGAAACGTCGCAATGCAGCGCCAGCGTATGGTCGGGGTCGGACAATGCGCCGACCGCGGCGAGCAACAATTCGCGCTCGATGTCGAGCAGCGCCACACGCCAGCCGTCGGCGAGAAACCGTTTGGCGACCGCAAGGCCGATGCCGCGCGCAGCACCCGTCACCAGCGCGACCTTTTGGAGTTGATCGGTCATTGCATCCGTCCCGTTGATTGCCGGACGGGTGTTATAGCGTGTTACCGCGGATTGTGCTGCAGGCCTGAAAACCAACCGGCGCCGCATGGCTCATCCGCTCGCTGCGATCCGGTGGCGCCGACGATTCACGTGACGACAATCAGTTCAACCGGGAGTCTCCATGTCGCTGACGCGGTGCTACCACATGATCGAGCAGCAGATGGCGGGCGGGGGTTGGGCGATGGGGGAGGCGTTCGGCCTTTGCCGATTGCGCCGCGTTGCCGGCGCTGTTCCACGGAAATAGGGTCGAGCCGCTGGGCGAGAAGCACAATAGCGCGATCGCCTATCTCAGAACGTCTGAAGGCGCGTCCGTCGGTCGCGCGCGTGCTGACGGAGGCGGAGCCTTACTTCAAGCTGTTTTCCGAAGTGAGGCAGCCCGGGTTGCGCCCCGTGGCGGCATGACAACTACCTCGGAAATAATTTTCACTTTCCTGTCGGTGCTGCAAAAGCCGGTTCGTCCTGTTGAGGAGCACCGGCGAACGGCCGGACTGGAAAGCTGATCGAACGGAGCATGACAATGCGATTTATGGTGATTGTGAAGGCCAGCAAGGATTCGGAAGCCGGTGTGATGCCGGGCACGGAATTGCTGGCGGCGATGGGAAAGTTCAACGAGGAAATGGTCAAGGCCGGAATCATGCAGGCCGGCGAGGGCTTGCATCCGACCGCCAAGGGCGCACGGGTAAAATATTCGGCCGGTCAGCCCGCGGTCAGCCGTGGTCCGTTCGACTTCAACAGCGATCTCGTCGCCGGCTTCTGGCTCATTCAGGCCAAATCGCTCGATGAGGCGATCGACTGGATGAAGCGCGCGCCGTTCGGCGGTGGCGCCGAGATCGAGATCCGGCAGGTGTTTTCGCCCGAGGATTTCGGCGAGGCCCTGACACCTGAGCTACGCGAGCGCGGGGCCCGGTTGCAGGCCGAGATCGACAAAAAGTAGGACCATTCGACCTGGTCATTTCGAGAAACGAGGAAGCTGAACCATGCGATTCATGATGCTGATGATTCCCGCCGGCTACGAGACGGCCGCGCCCGACGCCTTGCCTCCGGTGGAGGCGGTCGCGGCGATGATGAAATATAACGAGGCGCTGAAAGAAGCCGGCGTCCTGATCACGCTCGATGGGTTGCATCCGCCGTCATCGGGCGCCCGGGTTTCGTTCGCCGGCGGCAAGCCGGTGGTGACCGACGGCCCCTTCACCGAATCCAAGGAGGTGATCGGCGGTTACTGGATGATCGAGGTTGACTCGCGGGACGAGGCGATCGCCTGGGCCAAGCGCTGCCCGGCGTCCAATAATGAGGTGATCGAAATCCGCCAGGTCCAGGAGATGTCGGATTTTCCGCCGGATATCCAACAGGCGGCGGCGGGCCTTGAAAAATTGCAGGGCGGATCGAAGCGTTAAGGCCATTGTTAACCGTCGCCCTCTAGTGACCTTTGCGCCCGGCTCATGTAAAAGCCTTTCACATGAGCTGGCGCAAGGAACAGCGCCGCGCCGAGCGCGGCTACCATCACGGCAATCTGAAGGAGGCGCTGCTGCAGGCGGCGCTCGGCCTGATCGCCGAAAAAGGCGCGGCCGGTTTTACCTTCGCCGACGCGGCGCGGATGGCCGGTGTCAGCCCGGCCGCCCCGTACCGGCATTTTCGCGATCGCGATGAACTGCTGTCTTCGATCGCCCAGCGCGGTTTTGAGCAGTTCGAGTCACTGCTCACCGCGGCATGGGACGACGGCCGGCCGGATACGGTTTCGGCGTTCGAGCGGGTCGGCAAGGCCTATCTGGCGTTCGCCCGCGAGGAGCCGGCGTTCTATTCGGCGATGTTCGAATCGGGGCTTCCGGTCGATCTCAATCCAACCTTGCTGGCAGCCAGCGAACGCGCTTTCGGCATCATCCGCGCCGCCGCCGAACGGCTCGCCGCGCTGGCGCCGCCGGGCACGCCGCGGCCGCCCGCGATGATGATGGCGCTGCATATCTGGTCGATGTCGCACGGCGTCGCCTCGCTGTTTGCGCGCGGCGACGCGGCGCGGCGCAAGCTGCCGATGACGGCCGAGGATCTGCTCGAGGCCGAGGTGCTGATCTATCTGCGCGGGCTCGGCTTCCGCACTGACCAGAGACCTCCCGCAGGAGCGGTCGAGCCAAAGCCGGCAGGGCAAACATCTGGCCAGGCATCGGGGCAGGCCTCGACCCCGCCGCCGGTCCCGCCGTCCGGTGGGTCGTCAGGACCTTGGGGCACCCAAAAATAAATTCGGGCCTGCTGCCGGCCGCCGGCTTGACAAAAAAGCCGGATGGTTTAGGTATGTAAATGTTATTTACATTCACAATGGCATCGTGCCGTCACGGAGAGGGAAATGGCCTACACCGCAGATGTCCATCAATGGCGCGGTCCCGTTGAAGAGCCCTATCGCCCGCATATGCACATTCACCCCGGCATGGTGATCGCGACCGTGCTCGGCTTCCTGTTCTGGTGGCCGGTCGGTCTCGCCTTTCTGTTTTTCACACTCAGGAGCACGAAAATGGGTTGCTGGAGTCACCAGGATCGCTGGCAGAACAAGATGGAGCGGATGCAGTACAAAATGGAGCGGATGCGCGGCCGGATGGAGCGCCGCGGCTTCGGCTTCGGCGGTTTCGGGCCGGCCTCGAGCGGCAACCGCGCCTTCGACGAATACCGGATGGAGACGCTGCGCCGTCTCGAGGAGGAGCAGACCGAGTTCCGCGATTTCCTCGACCGGTTGCGCCACGCCAAGGACAAGGACGAGTTCGACCAGTTCATGGCCCAGCACCGTCCGCGCCCGGCCTCGCCCTCCGATGGCCAGCCCCAGCCGTAACCGGAAGGCTACTCTGAAGGGTTCAGCCTCAGGCATAACGCCCCCACCCGTCTGACGGCCCCAGCGCCGCCCGCCTGCCAACCGCAGACGGGCGGCTTTGTTTTGGGCGAGACCCCGTTCCGGTTACGGAACCCACCGTAAGGGTCTGACCGGCCGTCATTTTGACGCACCGAAATTGCTCCTTGGTAACTCCGCTTTAACCATGGTTAGCGTCTGGTTAGGGGCGTAAAGACGCGCCAATAGCCCTCGTTTTGACATGTTGGCAGGGGATGCAGGCCGAGGCTTCGGCGGGCCTCCCATGCGACACAACAAGGCTTTCGCGCTTGCGCTTGGCCAGCGCGTTTGACGCGCGGCTGTGGGACGGGCAGCCGGTCGCTCCCGGGAGCAATTTGGGACGTTGAGAGGATACCGCTAATGAACCCGGCCGACGTGGCTCAGTCAGCCCTGCCGATCGCCTCCAGCGACGTATCGCTGATCGCGCTGTTTCTGCAGGCCGCATGGATCGTCAAGGTGGTCATGCTGGGACTTCTGTCCTGCTCGGTGTGGGTCTGGGCGATCGCGATCGACAAGATTTTCCTCTATGCGCGCACCAAGCGCGCGATGGACCGCTTCGAGCAGGCGTTCTGGTCGGGGCAATCGATCGAGGAACTCTACCGCGCGCTGTCGACCAAGCCGACGCAGTCGATGGCCGCCTGTTTCGTCGCCGCGATGCGCGAATGGAAGCGCTCGTTCGAAAGCCAGGCGCGCTCCTTCGCAGGCCTCCAGATGCGGATCGAAAAAGTGATGAACGTCTCGATCGCCCGCGAGATCGAGCGGCTCGAGCGCCGGCTGCTGGTGCTGGCGACGGTCGGCTCCGCGGGGCCGTTCGTCGGCCTGTTCGGCACGGTCTGGGGCATCATGTCGAGCTTCCAGTCGATCGCCGCCTCCAAGAATACCTCGCTGGCGGTGGTGGCGCCCGGCATCGCCGAAGCGTTGTTTGCCACCGCAATCGGCCTTATCGCCGCCATTCCGGCGACCATTTTCTACAATAAGTTCACCTCCGAGGTGAACCGGCAGGCCCAGCGCCTGGAGGGTTTCGCCGATGAATTTTCAGCGATCCTGTCGCGCCAGATCGACGAACGGGCGTGAGAGGCGGTATATGTTGAACGTACCTGTGAGCACCCGAACATGGCGATGAACATGGCAGGTTCGGCGAGCGGCGGCCGCCGTGGGCGCCGGCGCGCCGTGATGGCGGAAATCAACGTCACCCCGATGGTCGACGTCATGCTGGTGCTGCTGATCATCTTCATGGTGTCGGCGCCGCTGTTGACCGTCGGCGTGCCGCTCGATCTGCCGCAGACCCAGGCCAAGAGCCTGGAGCAGGACAAGACGCCGCTGCAGCTGTCGGTCGACATCAAGGGAAAGATCTTCATCAACGACACCGAAGTCGCGATGACGGACCTGATCCCGAAGCTGAAGGCGATCACCGACGCCCGCGGCGGGTTTGAGGAGCGTATCTTCATGCGCGCCGACAAGAAGGCGGACTACGGCACGGTGGCCAAGGTGATGGGGCTGTTGTCGGGCGCCGGCTTCAAGCGGCTGGCGCTGGTGACCGAGGTGGAGCAGGGGTCGTAGAGGGTGAATGTGAAGGTCGACAAGACACTGGTTGCGTCTGTGGCCCTGCACGTCCTCGTGATCGGGTGGGGACTGGTGTCGTTCTCGTCCAAAGCCTTCGAATCCATGCCGGAAGAAACCCTGCCGGTCGACATCATTTCCTCCGACCAACTGGCAAAAGTCACCGCCGGCATGAAGACCGGCAAGAAGGAAAACCCCAAGCCGCTGGTGGAGAAGATCGCCGAGGCCAAGCCCGCGGACGACGCCGTCGGCAAGATCAGCGACAAGCCGCCGATCCAGACCGATACTTCGCCGCCGCCGGTCCCGAAGGTCGAGGACAAGCCGGTCGAGAAGAAGCCCGATCCGCCCAAGCCGGTCGCCGAGGCCAGGCCGAAGGATGAGCCGAAGCCGATCGAGAAGAAGCCGGATCCACCCAAGGTCGATCCGATCGCCGAAGCGATCAAGAAGGACGAGAAGAAGCCGCTGCCGAAGCCGCAGACCCAGGCGGCAGCCAAGCCACAGCCGCCGAAACCGAAGGAACGCACCTTCGACGCCGCGAAGATCATGGCCGAGCTCGACAAGCGCGATCCGACGCGACAGCAGGTCACCGGCACCGAGCTAAATTCCAATGCCTCGCTCGGGCTCGCCCACGGCAAGGCCGCCGACAACTCCGCGACCTGGGGTGCGATGTTCATCGATCAGGTCGAGCGTTGCTGGAAGAAGCCTTATGGCGGCATCGAAAGCCAGAATCCCGAGATCGCGTTCGAGATCAAGCTGAAGCGCGACGGCACGCTGGAAGGCTCGCCGATTCCGGAAGGCACGCCCGCAACGCCTTACCTGCGTGTCTACCAGGAGAGCGCGCTGCGCGCGATCATCGAGTGCCAGCCCTACAATCTGCCCGCGGCCTTTTTCGACCAGTGGAAATGGTTCACTCCAGTATTTACCGACCGAAAGACCTGATAGCGGCCCATCGACCTGCGGGCGTAAACATAAAACGAAGTGCTTGAACGACATGACCGATAAAGATGAATTGCGGCAGATGCTGCTCCGCCCAAGCCGCCGGCAGATTATTTTGGGGATGGCTTCGCTCGGCGTGCTGAGCGGCAGCGGCGCACGCCACGCTTTCGCGCAAGGCGGCCCGAAACGGATCGTGGTTCCCGAAGGCGAATTCCAGCCCTTGCCGATCGCAATCCCGAATTTCGTGGCTGGAACGCCGGCGGACAACGACGTCGCGATCGGCGTCACCCAGGTCATCACCAACAACCTCAAGCGCAGCGGGCTGTTCGCGCCGATCGATCAGGCCGCCTATATCGAGCGCATCACCAACATCGACACCGCGCCGCAATTCGCCAACTGGAAGACCATCAACGCGCAGGCGCTGGTGACCGGCCGCATGACCCGGCAGGGCGACGGTCGCCTGCACGCCGAGTTCCGGCTGTGGGACGTCGCGCTCGGCCAGCAATTGAACGGCAAGCAATATGATACGTCGCCGGAATATTGGCGGCGCATCGCGCACATCATTTCCGACCAGATCTACGAACGCCTGACCGGTGAGGGCGGCTATTTCGACACCCGCGTGGTGTTCGTCGACGAAAGCGGCTCGGCGCAACGCCGCGTCAAGCGGCTGGCGCTGATGGACCAGGACGGCGCCAACGTCCGCTATCTGACCAAGGGCTCCGATCTGGTGCTGACGCCGCGGTTCTCGCCGTCGACCCAGGAAATCACCTACATGGAATTCGGCCAGGGCGATCCGCGGGTCTACCTGCTCAACATCGAGACCGGGCAGCGCGAGATCGTCGGCAATTTCCCCGGCATGTCGTTCTCGCCGCGGTTCTCGCCGGACGGCCAACGCATCATCATGAGCCTGCAGCAGGGCGGCAATTCCAACCTGTTCGCGATGGACCTGCGTTCGAAAAACCTCACGAGGCTGACCGATACGCCGGCGATCGACACCTCGCCGTCCTATGCGCCCGACGGCAGCCGGCTGTGTTTCGAATCCGACCGCGGCGGCAAGCCGCAGATCTATGTTATGCCGGCGAACGGTGGCCCGGCGCAGCGCATCTCGTTCGGCGACGGCACCTATTCGACCCCGGTATGGTCGCCGCGCGGCGACTACATCGCCTTCACCAAGCAGGGCGGTGGCCAGTTCTCGATCGGCGTCATCAAGCCGGACGGATCGGGCGAACGGATTCTGACCTCCGGCTTCCACAATGAAGGGCCGACCTTTGCGCCGAACGGCCGCGTGCTGATGTTCTTCCGCGATCCCGGCGGCAATGACGGCGCTTCGTTGTTCACGGTGGACATTTCCGGCCGCAACGAATTGCGGGTTCCGACCCCCGGCTTCGCGTCGGATCCGGCCTGGTCGCCTTTGTTATCTTAAAAATCGATCGATCAAACCGGCCGGTTGCGCGTGATGGCTGGACCGTATCGCCGGATGTTGCTGCCGCTGCCCGGCAAAGCTTGCCTAGTGTGCTGATTTAACAGGCATATTTTCGTTCTGCCGAACCAAAAACAATACCTCGGTAACGATATTCCCTCAGAAAGACTTCATCTGCAGCAGGTAAAAGTACGCACCGAAAAAGGCGTGTGCGCGTTTCATGCAGTTGACCGGCCGAGCCAAAGACCCCGATCTGAAGATGTCGCCGTCGATCTACGCGGCGCTTATCGATTCGCTGTTCTCGGACCCTGGCCCGATGTTCGCCGGCGCGCTGTGCGCCGCGGTGGCCGCGATCATGACCGCGGTGAAGACCGGGAATGTCTGGCTGTGGCCCTGCGTCGCGCTGCTAGTGGTGACCGGCGCGGCTCGCGCGCTGGATACAAGGCGTTACCTGCAGCGCAAATCCGGCCTGACGCCCGGTGAGGTGGCGCGCTGGGAGATCCGCTACCAGGTCGGCGCAATGCTGTACGCCGGCGCGCTCGGTCTGTGGTGCGCCGTCGCGCTGGGCAGCAACGACGCCGTCGCCCACATGATCTGCATATCCGTGACGCTGTGCTACGTGGCGGCCGGCGGCGGCCGCACCTACGGCCGTCCGTGGATCTTCCATGTCCAGATGCTGCTCGCCTGCGGTCCGCTGACGCTGGCGCTGGCGCTGTATGGCAACCCGTATTACGCGGGGCTGGCCGTGCTGAACGTGCTGTTCTTCCTGGCGCTCAGGCACATCTCGACCAGCCTGCAGGCGATCTTCGTGCGGGCCTTGATAGCGCGCGAACGCGAGGCGGCGCTAGCCGGCCAGTTCGATACCGCGCTGAACAACATGCCGCACGGCCTGTGCATGTTCGCAGCCGACGGGCGGCTTGCGGTGATGAACCACCGCTTCAGCGAGATGATGGACCTGTCCGACGAATTCGTGCAGCGCGGAGCCAGCGCGGCCGACATCGTCGCGGCCTGCGTCAACGCCTGCTCGATCTCGGCGGCGAGCGGCAAGATGATCCTTGCCGAGATCGACGACACCCAGGCCCGGGACATCATCACGACCGATCCCGACGCGGTTCGCGCCCGGTCGTTGTCGTGGACCTTCCAGCCGATGGCCGGCGGCGGCACGGTGGTGCTGCTCGAGGACATCACCGAACGGCGCAGCGCCGAAGCCCGGATCAGCCATCTGGCGCGCTATGACGCGCTGACCGCGCTGCCCAACCGCCTCAACTTCCGCGACGAAATCGGCCGGCTGCTTGCGGTTTCGCACAACGCTGACCGGCTGTCGGCGCTGTTGTTCGTCGACCTCGACCAGTTCAAGCAGGTCAACGACACGCTGGGCCATCCCTGCGGCGACGAGTTGCTGTGCGCGGTCGCCGAGCGGCTGCGCGGCATGCTGCGGCCGGAGGATTTCGTCGCCCGCTTCGGCGGCGACGAATTCGTGGTGTTCCAGCAGGACATCGAATCGCACGAGGATGCGGCGGGTCTGGCCCGGCGCATCGTCGACCGCCTCAGCGAGCGCTACAAGATCGAAAACCATCTGGTCGAAATCGGCGCCAGCGTCGGCATCGCGATGACGTCCCCGGGCGTCACCGCCGATACCCTGCTGAAGAACGCCGACATGGCGCTGTACCGCGCCAAGGCCGACGGCCGCGGCACCTTCTGCTTCTTCCGCGACGAAATGGCGCAAATCGTCGAGGCCCGCCGCAACATGGAACTCGACCTGCGCAAGGCGCTGGCCAACGAGGAATTCGAGCTGTTCTATCAGCCGCTGGTCAACCTGAAGTCGGGCCGGATTTCGACCTGCGAGGCGCTGCTGCGCTGGAATCATCCGCTGCGCGGCACGGTTTCGCCGATCGATATCATTCCGGTTGCAGAAGACATGGGCCTAATCGTCGACCTCGGCCGCTGGATTCTGCGCAAGGCCTGCATGGAATGCATGAAATGGCCGGAAGGCGTCAGCGTCGCCGTCAATTTCTCGCCGCAGCAATTCCATCAGCGCGACGTGCTGAGCGAGGTGCGTTACGCGCTCGAGGTTTCGGGCCTGCCGGCGCATCGCCTCGAGATCGAGATCACGGAATCCTCGCTGCTGCGCAATACCCAGCTGACCCACGATATCCTGTCGCAACTGAGCGCGATCGGCGTGCGGATCTCGCTGGACGATTTCGGCACCGGCTATTCGAGCCTGAGCTATCTGCACAATTTCCCGCTGCAGAAGGTGAAGATCGACCGCTCCTTCCTCGAGGGAATCGACACCGATCGTCCGCTGACGCTGCTGCGCGGCGTGGCGCGGTTGTCCGCCGATCTCGGCATGTCGGTCGTGGTCGAAGGCATCGAGACCAACGAGCAGCTCGAACTGATCAACGCCGACGGCACGGTCAACGAGGGGCAGGGCTATTTGTTCAGCCGCCCTGTCCCGGCGGCGCGGGTGCGCCAGTTGCTGAACGCCTCGCATGGCCGCCGCTCCCCCGAGGAGCCCTCGGTCGTGGCTGCGGCGCGCTCGATCGCCTGAAAAATCGTTCTCTATTTTCCCGTGTATGTGGAAGGCTTTGCTCCCAAACGCGCCAAATGCGCGCGATCCGATTAACGTTAACCCCCTGATCCCTTTGCGCGCCGATTAAGAAGCTGTTAACCTTTGGATTGCTCGTCCGGAAGTTGTGCGCGTTGAGGGGGTATCTGATGAGGTCTGCTGCCAAGGTTATTGCTCTTGTCCCCGAGCGCAGCGCCGATCCCCTCGAACACGTCGACTACCGGCTCGCCGAGACCCCCGCGGAAAAGGACACCATCTATCGCCTGCGTTACCGCGCCTATCTGCGCGAGGGCGCCATCGTGGCCTCGGAGTCGCAGCGGGTGACCGACCGCTACGACGACCTGCCGAACAACTATACGTTCGGCGTCTATTTTCGCGGCGAATTGTTCAGCTCGATCCGCATCAGCGTGCTGACCTCGGAGTGGCGGGGATCGCCGTCGTCGGAAATGTTCAGCGATATGCTGCATCCCGAACTGGACCGCGGACGGGTCATCGTGGATCCGACCCGCTTCGTGGCCGATCCCGAGAAGGCAAGGCAGTTCCCCGAACTGCCCTATGTCACGGTCAGGCTCGGCTGGGTCGCCTGCGCGCACTTCAATGCCGATATCGGGCTTGCCAATGTCCGCCCCGAACATCGGGCGTTCTACCGCAAGGTATTTCTGCAGCGGCCCTGGGGCGAGCCGCGGCTGTATCCGGGCCTGATCAAGCCGGTCGGCCTGATGGCGGCCGATTATCCGGTGATTCGCGATCAGGTGTTCCAGCGCTTCCCCTATATGCGCTCCAGCGCCTTCGAGCGGCGGATGCTGTTCCAGCGCAGCGGCGAACGGGCATCGATGGCGTCCGGGGCGGAGGTCGCTTCCCTCGAAAACGCCTCGATCGTTCCGAATTCCTGACGGTTCGCGCCGGCGGTTCCCGACAGCGCCTCGGCGCTGACGCCGCAAACCGGTCCACAGCGGCCGCGTTGGCGCTTGCCTCCACCCTCGCGCCACATTTACAACCCATTAACCATTGCGATTGCTTTTCGCCGTTGGGGGGCATTTGATCGGCTCTGGCAACACCCCGTCAAGGTTGACGGAACGTTCGCTTAACCATCGCCCTGTAGACCGGATGACAGTTGGAAAAACGTGAGCGTGGAGGCTCCGGAATGAAATCTCAGATGCGTATCCTCCAGGGATTGAAGCTGGCTGCGGTGCTCGCGGTGGCGCTGTCGATGGGCGCCTGCGCCAACAAGAACCTCGGCGCCGATTCGATGGCCAGCGCGGCGACCCCGGGCAGCCAGCAGGATTTCGTGGTCAATGTCGGCGACCGCGTGTTCTTCGAGAGCGACCAGACCGATCTGTCGCCGCAGGCGATTGCGACCCTGGAAAAGCAGGTGCAGTGGCTGCAGACCTATAACCGCTACTCCTTCACCATCGAAGGCCATGCCGACGAGCGCGGCACCCGCGAATACAACATCGCGCTCGGTGCGCGGCGCGCCCAGTCGGTCCGCTCCTTCTTCGCGTCCAAGGGCATCGATCCGAGCCGGATGCGGACGATCTCCTACGGCAAGGAACGTCCGGTCGCGGTTTGCAACGACATCTCGTGCTGGTCGCAGAACCGCCGTGCCGTCACCGTGCTGAACGCCAGCTCGTAAGCGTTCGCTATCCGAAAGTTTTTGACCGGCGCCCTCGGGCGCCGGTCTTGTTTTCGGAGGCCCAGGCTGGCCGGGAAACTTGCCAGGAAACTTGCCAGGAAAGCTGGAAGATCCTTACAGGATGCTTACAGGGCCGTTCATCCAAGCCGTTTGTATCAGTCACATTTTTGGCGTACTCCGGCTCTCAATGGTATTTGTCTCGCTCCCGGTATCACGCAGATTGCGTCGCCAAGCCAACGTGTCATCCAACATGTCATCCAGATGTCATCGAATTCTCGGCGGAATGCCCCGCGGGATCACGCGCGCGCTAGCGCTTGCCGCGATACTGGCGTTGGGTGCACAGGCGTTGCCGTCGGCAGCGCTCGCGCAGTCCGACGATGGCGATCCCGAGATGCAGGTTCAGCGCCTCCAGGAACAGCTGCGGCAGCTCACCGGCCAGAACGAGGAGTTGCAGCACCAGAACCAGCTGCTGCAGCAGCGTCTGAACGCGATGCAGGGCGGCGCGCAAGCGGCGCCCGCCGGCCAGCCCGCGGCAGTTCAGCCCAACGTGGCGACGCTTCCCCCGCCGCAGGCGCAGCCATACCCGAACGCTGGTCCGGCCTATCGCCCGGTGCAGCCGCAGCCGGGCTACAACCCGCAGATCGCCGCTCCGGCGCCGATCGTGCAGGAGCCCGTGGCCGGCCGTCGCGGCGATGCGTTCGATCCCAGCCAGAATCCCAATGCCCCGGGCGCCCCGCGTGCGCTCGGCGGCGGCCAGTTGCCGGTCGAGGCGCCGGTCGGCGCGCCCGGGGGACGCGCCGCGGGTGAGCCGCTCAATATCGAAAGCACCAACCAGATGAACGGCGGCGCGTTGCCGCCGGCGCAGGCGCCCGGCGTCGGCACCCGCTTGACCACATTGCCGCCGTCGGCCACGCCGAAAGACGAGTTCAGTCTCGGCATCGGCTACATGCAGCGCAAGGATTACGCGCTGGCCGAGGAGACGATGCGCAATTTCGCGCAGAAATACCCCGGCGATCCCCTGGTGGCGGATTCGCAATACTGGCTCGGCGAAAGCTTCTTCCAGCGCCAGCAATATCGCGACGCCGCCGAGGCTTTTTTGGCGGTGACCACCAAATACGACAAGTCGGGCAAGGCGCCCGATGCGCTGCTGCGGCTCGGCCAGTCGCTGGCGGCCCTGAAGGAGAAGGAGGCGGCCTGCGCCGCCTTCGGCGAAGTGACGCGGAAATATCCGCGCGCCTCCAGCGGGGTGAAGGCCGCCGTCGATCGCGAGCAGAAACGGGTCAAGTGCTGAGCGCGTGAAGCCCCGCCGCCGATCGGCGCATGGCATCGTGACGGATCTCGGCATAAAACGTCGGTGAATAGCCCGGCGACGCCAAGTCTGCTCCATGCCCGATAACGACCATTCTGCGATTTCGGCCAGCGATGCGAAACGTCTGTTCGCGGAATGGAAAACCGCGCCTGCGATCGTGCTGGCGGTGTCGGGCGGGCCGGATTCCGTCGCGCTGATGTGGCTGATGGCGCGCTGGCGCCTCGCGCTGGCGCGCGGCCCGAGCCTCGTCGCGGTCACGGTCGACCATGGTTTGCGCCAAGCGTCCGCGCGCGAGGCGCGCGACGTCAAACGGCTGGCGCAGAGCCTTGGGCTGGTGCACCACACCCTGCGCTGGCGCGGCGTCAAGCCCAAAACTGGCTTGCCGGCGGCGGCGCGCGCCGCGCGCTACCGGCTATTGGCCAAGGCCGCGCAGGATCACGGCGCCAGCCACATCCTCACCGCGCACACCAGCGACGACCAGGCCGAGACGCTGTTGATGCGTCTGTTGCGCGGCAGCGGCATCGCGGGCTTGGCTGCGATGGCCCGGCAATCGCCGCGCCATGGCATCGTACTGGCGCGGCCGCTGCTGCAGGTTCCGAAAGCGCGGCTTGTCGCGACCCTCAAGAGGGCGAAGATCGCCTACGCCGACGATGCCAGCAATCGCGACCCGCATTTCACGCGAACAAGGTTGCGCGCGCTGATGCCACAGCTGGCGGCCGAGGGCGGCGACGCCAAAAATCTCGCGCGGCTGGCCGCGCGGCTGGCGCGCGCCAACGCGGCGGTCGAAGTTCTCGCCGACGGCGCCGAGCGCTATCTTGCCTTGAGGCATCGCGATGCCTCGCCGGCAAATCCGCCTGCCAAGGTGTTCGACTTCGCGGCCTTTACCGCCATCCCCGAGGAAATCCGGGTCCGGCTGTTGCAGCGGGCGATCGATCGTTTCGGCCATGAGGGGCCGGCCGAACTCGGCAAGGTCGAGGCGTTGCTGGCGGCCCTGGAGCAGGCGGGCAAGCCGGCCGGCGGCAAAAAGGCCGCTTCCGGCCGCGTCAGGCTGAAACAGACCCTCGCCGGCGCCATGATCAGCCTGGCTGGTGGGCAAATCCGCGTCGAACCGGCGCCGCCCCGGCGCCGGCGGGGCTGAGCAAAGCACGATTTGTGCGGCCCGGGGATTGCCGCGATCTGGGGTCGAAAGCCGGTCTTTCGTCCTATACCGCGCCCCAAGCCTTAACCACCCGCCAAAACGCCGGCCCAAAGGCCATCATTTGAACTGGAATCGCGCTAGAGTGCGCTAAATAGTCCTGCGTGGTTCCCTTGGCAGCGACCGGGGTGACACTTAGATTGTACGGCAGTCGAGCGGGGGATTCCCTCGTGGCTAGCCCGACAGACTGCCAAGGACAAAGGCCGCGATCCGCGCGACCACGAAGGAAGATCGATGAACGCCAATCTGCGCAATTTCGCCCTCTGGGTCATTATTGTTTTGCTGCTGTTGGCGCTGTTCACGCTGTTCCAGAATCCTGGCCAGCGTACGTCCTCGCAGGACATCTCGTTCTCGCAATTGCTGACCGAAGTCGATGCCGGTCACGTGCGCGACGTCGTGATCCAGGGGCCGGAAATCCATGGCACGCTGATGAACGGGTCGAGCTTCCAGACCTATGCGCCGAACGATCCGACGCTGGTCTCGCGCCTCTACAATGGCAAGGTGCAGATCACCGCGAAGCCGCCCGGCGACAACGTGCCTTGGTTCGTGTCGCTCCTGGTTTCCTGGCTGCCGTTCATCGCGCTGATCGGGGTGTGGATATTCCTGTCCCGGCAGATGCAGGGCGGCGCCGGCAAGGCGATGGGCTTTGGCAAGTCGCGCGCCAAGATGCTGACGGAAGCGCATGGCCGCGTCACCTTCGAGGATGTCGCCGGCGTCGACGAGGCCAAGCAGGATCTGCAGGAGATCGTCGAGTTCCTGCGCGATCCCGGAAAATTCCAGCGCCTCGGCGGACGGATTCCGCGCGGCGTGCTGCTGGTCGGCCCTCCCGGCACCGGCAAGACGCTGATCGCGCGCGCGGTCGCGGGCGAAGCCAATGTGCCGTTCTTCACCATTTCGGGTTCGGACTTCGTCGAAATGTTCGTCGGCGTCGGCGCCTCTCGCGTCCGCGACATGTTCGAGCAGGCCAAGAAGAACGCGCCCTGCATCATCTTCATCGATGAAATCGACGCGGTCGGCCGCCATCGCGGCGCCGGCCTCGGCGGCGGCAATGACGAGCGCGAGCAGACGCTGAACCAGTTGCTGGTCGAGATGGACGGTTTTGAAGCCAATGAAGGCGTGATCCTGATCGCAGCGACCAACCGGCCCGACGTGCTGGATCCCGCGCTGCTGCGTCCCGGCCGGTTCGACCGCCAGGTGGTGGTGCCGAACCCGGACGTCGTCGGCCGCGAGCAAATCCTCAAGGTCCACGTCCGCAAGGTGCCCTTGGCGCCCGATATCAACCTGAAGACCATCGCGCGCGGTACGCCCGGGTTCTCGGGCGCCGACCTCATGAACCTGGTCAACGAGGCTGCGCTGACCGCCGCCCGCCGCAACAAGCGCATGGTGACGCAGGCCGAGTTCGAAGAGGCCAAGGACAAGGTGATGATGGGCGCCGAGCGCAAGTCGCTCGTGATGACCGAGGAAGAGAAAATGCTGACCGCCTATCACGAAGGCGGCCATGCCATCGTCGGCCTCAACGTCGTCGCCACCGATCCGATCCACAAGGCGACCATCATTCCGCGCGGCCGCGCGCTCGGCATGGTGATGCAGTTGCCGGAGCGCGACAAGCTGTCGATGTCGCTGGAGCAGATGACCTCGCGGCTCGCCATCATGATGGGCGGCCGTGTCGCCGAAGAGCTGATCTTCGGCCGCGACAAGGTCACCTCGGGCGCCGCCTCCGATATCGAACAGGCGACGCGGCTGGCGCGGATGATGGTGACCCGCTGGGGCCTGTCGGAAGAACTCGGCACCGTGTCGTATGGCGAAAACCAGGACGAGGTGTTTTTGGGCATGTCGGTCTCGCGCACCCAGAATGCATCCGAGGCGACCGTCCAGAAGATCGATACGGAAATCCGGCGGCTGGTCGAGGAAGGCTATAACGAGGCCACAAAAATCCTCACCGAGAAGCGCGCCGACCTCGAAGCGCTGGCCAAGGGCCTGCTGGAGTTCGAGACGCTGTCCGGCGACGAGATCATCGACCTGCTCAAGGGCAAGAAGCCCAACCGCGAGTCGGTGCTGGAGCCCTCGACGCCGCGTACCTCGGCGGTGCCGCCGGCCGGCAAGCCGCGTCCGCGTCCCGATCCGGACGCCGGCCTGGAGCCGCAGCCGCAGGCCTGACGACGGGCTTTTATTCAACAGAGAACGCGGCGGTGACGCCGCGTTTTTTTATGCCGGCATCAAGCCCTTCCGGTGCGCCGGCCATTTATTGGAGTTGGCGTCCGCGTTGACGCCATGGCATGTTCCGCCGTGCCGGAGCGCAGAAAAAACCTGCGCCTGAAACGGCCGCCATCCGAGCGGCCGACATCAACAGGGGAGGGAAGCCGATGCGTTTGGCCACGGGATTCGGCGCGCTTTATGCACTTGGTGCCACTGGCGCGATGGCATGGCTGGCGCTGGCCAATGGCGCCGATGCGGCCGAGATGCGCGGCGTCACCGCGACTGAAATCAGGATCGGCCAGACCATGCCCTATAGCGGGCCGGTGTCGGCGTTCGGCGCGCTCGGCAAGGGCGAGGTCGGCTATTTCAAGATGCTCAACGAGCGCGGCGGCATCAACGGCCGCAAGGTCAATCTGATCTCGCTCGACGACGGCTACGCGCCGCCGAAGGCGGTCGAGCAAACCCGACGGCTGGTGGAAAGCGACGAGGTCGCGCTGATCTTCTCCTCGATCGGCACCGCGCAGAACACCGCGATCGCGAAATATTTGCAGAGCAAGAACGTCCCGCAACTGTTCCTGGCGTCCGGCGCGTCGAAATTCGCCGACATCGCGCAATATCCGCAGGCCACCGTCGGCGTGCAGGCGCCGTTCCGCTACGAGGCGCGGCTCTATGCCCGCTACGCGCTTTCGAAAAACCCCAACGCCAAATTCGCGGTGATCTCGCAGAACGACGATTACGGCCGCGACTATCTGCTCGGCCTGAAGGACGTGCTCGGCGACAAATACGACAAGGTCGTGACGTCCGCGACCTATGAAGTGTCGGACCCGACCATCGACTCCCAGATCGTCAAGCTGAAGGCGTCCGACGCCGACGTATTCGTGATCGCGGCGACGCCGAAATTCGCGGCGCAAGCGATCCGCAAGTCGTTCGAGATCGGCTGGCGGCCGATGACATTCCTGTCCAACACCGCGGTCTGGATTTCGACGGTGATGCAGCCGGCCGGGCTCGAGGCCTCGACCGGCATCATGTCGACGGCCTATGTCAAGGATCCCGACGATCCCGCCTGGAAGGACGATGCCGGCGTCAGGCAGTGGCGGGAGTTCATGACGAAATACGTGCCGGAGTCCGACCAGCACGACACCAACTACGTCAACGCCTACAACAGCGCGATGGTGCTGGAGGCGGTGCTGAAGGCCTGCGGCGACGATCTGTCGACCGAGAACATCCTCAAGCAGGCCTATGCGATCAAGGATCTGGAACTGCCGATGCTGCTGCCGGGCATCAAGGTCAACACCAGCCCGACCGACCATGTGCCGGTCGACCAGATGCAGTTCATGCGCTTCAACGGCAAGAGCTGGGACCGGTTCGGCGAATTGCAGACCGGGAATTGAGATCGCCCGGTCCTTAGAGAGGTGGAAGGACCAGCCCGGAACGATGTCCGGTCTCGCATTTCCAAGCCCTTTGTTACCGAAATCCCGCTGAAACGGCCCCAAACCTTAAGATTTCCTCAAGCCGGACCGGCCTATTGATAGAGGACCCGTGCGTTCCGCCGGAGAGCGGACGTGCGGCCCAGAGGACCTCCCATGGCCGCGCCCGTTTCCGCATCCCTTAGCTCCGCTCCCGATCGAAGCGCGATCCCGTCGGCGCTGTTCAATGTCTGCTTTGTGCTGTTCGTCATCAACGTCACGTTTTTCCCGACGGCCTGGTTCTCGCATTGGTGGATCTACGATCCCAACGGCCTCGGCATCCCCACCGATTTCGTCAACGTCTGGGCCGCCGGGAAACTGGCGCTCGAAGGCCATCCGGCGCTGGCCTGGGATTGGGACATCCAGCGCCAGATCGAACTGGCGCTGCTGAAGCAGGATTTTCCGGGCTATTTCGCCTGGCATTATCCGCCGCCGTTTCTGTTCGTTGCGTCGCTTTTGGCGCGGCTGCCTTATGCGGCGGCTTTCATAGGCTGGGTTTGCGTCAGCCTCGTTCCCTATCTCATCGTGATGCGCGCGATTGTCGGCCGCCCGTTCGGCTGGATACTGGCGCTGGCGGCGCCGATGATTCTGAACAACGTGCTGGACGGGCAGAACGGTTTCCTCACCGCAGCCCTGATCGGCGGCACGCTGTATCTGATGCCGGTGCGCCCGATCCTGGCGGGCATTTGCCTTGGCCTGTTGAGCTACAAGCCGCAATACGGTTTGCTGTTTCCGCTGGTGCTGATCGCGGCCGCGCAATGGCGGACCTTCTTCAGCGCGGCCGCGACCACGCTGGTGATGTTCGGGGCTTCGTGGCTCGCCTACGGCACCGAGAGCTGGCAGGCCTTCTTCCACTGGCTGCCGGTGTTCTCGCAGACCTTCCTCGTCGAGGGCAAGGCGCCGTGGTGGAAACTGCAAAGCCTGTTTTCGCTGGGTCGCTTCCTCGGCGCTCCCGAACAACTGGCGTGGACGTTGCACTGGATCCTGACCGCGACCGTCGCGGTGATGCTGGTGGTGATGTGGCGCAGCCGCGTCCGCTATTCGCTGAAGGCCGCGGCGCTCGCGACCGGTACGCTGCTGATCACGCCATATCTCTTCATGTACGACATGATGGTGCTGGCGATCCCGGTGGCGTTCCTGGTTCGCATCGGGCTGAGAGGCGGCTTTCGCCCCTATGAACTTCCGGCACTCGCCTGTGCGGTCGCTCTGGTGCTCACCTTCATCTTTACCGGCACCCCACTCGGGCTTGGCGCCACGGTGATCGTGGCGACCCTGGTGATGCGCCGCGCCATTGCCAGGCGGCGCGAAGCCGGCGTGCCGGCACTGATGCCCGCGAGAGCCGCCACTGCGCCTGCCTCATGGCGCGGCCCTGCCGCGCGCAGCCAAAGCGGAATAAGGGCGTGATTCCGCTTCTCCGGAGCGAAAAGTGCACTTTTGAACATGACGGCGCGCCGGTAATCGCTCCAGCGACGTCACTCGAGACGTCCACGGGTGTGTTGACGAATCCAGCGCGGCTTCGGCTGATCGCGCGGCTCTGGATTGTCATTGCGTCAATCACCTATGCAATTGATCTCGCGCGCCAGACCCATGACGGCCTGACCGACGGCATCCGCCGTCCGTTTGGCGACGACTTCGTCAACTACTGGTCCGGTCCTTTTCTCGCGCTCCACGGCCGCGCGATCGAGGTGTACAACTTCGCCGCTTTTCACGCCTTCGAGCGTTCGATTACCGGCCCAAACGTCGATTTCTATCACTATTCCTATCCGCCCGTTCTGTTGCTGCTGACGCTGCCACTGGCGCTTATTCCGTATGTTCCGGCGCTGGGCGTATGGCTGGTCGCGACGTGGTACGGGTTCTACCGGGCGCTCAAGCTCACGGGCAGCGACGGCATGTTGTTGCTTTCGATCGCGGCGCCGGCGCTGTTCGTCAACGCGGTTGGCGGACAGAACGGCGCGTTGACAGCGGCCCTGCTTGGGGGCGGATTGCTGCTGCTGGACCGCCGGCCGATCGTGGCCGGAATCCTGTTCGGCCTGCTGGTCTACAAACCGCAACTCGGGCTGATGCTGCCGTTCGCACTGATCGCGGGCCGGCGCTGGCTCACGGTCGGCGTTACCGCGGTAACCGCAATTGCGCTGGTGGCGTTGAGCATCGCGGCTTTTGGCGCGCACCGTTGGCTGGAATACGCAAACAATCTCTCGGTGCTGCGAACGCTGATCCTGGAGGACGGGACCGGCGTATGGCATCGCATGGTCTCGGTGTTTGTATTCGCGCGACGGCTTGGCGCGGGCCTTGGGCTCGCTTATGCGCTGCAAGCGGCAAGCGCGATGGGCGCGGCCTTCTTCGTCGTGCGATCGTGGCTGCGCGACGATCCGGCCCATATCCGCAATGCCTTGATGATCGTCGGCACCTGCCTCGCGACGCCTTATTTGCAGGATTACGATCTGGTGATGGGCGTCTTCGTCGTGGTGTGGCTGCACCAGGAAGAGACGCGTTCGCAGATCCCGGTGCACTGGATCAGAGCCGCGATGGCGATGATCCTGCTCGCGCCGGTGATGGCCGCGCCGCTCGCCAAGGCGACCGGGCTGGCGTTTGGGCCATTGTTCATCGTTCCGGTGTTCGCGCTGCTGGTATTGCTGTCCAGCGAACGTCATCAGCCTGGTGTTGGCCCGCTCGAGGCGATCTCATAGGCCCAGGCATGGCGGGCCAATCCTAAAGGAGCTTCAAACTGAACCGGATTCGGCACGGCAGGGCAGGCGAAAGAGCCTTGTAATCCGGCCTGAATAGTTGTTCAGTTCTTCGAAGCGGTTTGCTCCAAATCGCCAAAAGCAATGAGACGCGCGCTGTCCACCGGGCCGGAATTTGGCTGCCTCGGCCGCGCGCGAGGGACGAGAAGCGCCATGGTGTATCGGCGAACCCATCAAGTGGTAAAGCGGCTTGCGGCGCGGCGTAGCGCGATCCTCGCAGCGGCCCGTCAGGCGGCGGCCGACGGCGGCATGGCGGCGGTGCAGATCGCGCCGGTCGCGATCCGGGCCAATGTCGCCGCCGGCACCGTCTACCGTTATTTTCCTTCCAAGGCCGACCTGATTTCGGAACTGATCGCCGACGTTTCGCGCGATGAGCTGGCCGCGATCCGGCGCGCCGCCGATGCCGCGCCGGGCCCGTCCTCGGCGCTGGCCGCCGCCGTCACCACCGTTGCGGTGCATGTGCTGTCGCAGCGCAAGCTCGCCTGGGGCATCCTGGCCGAACCCGTCGATGTCGACGTCACCGCCTCGCGGCTGGCGAGCCGCCGCGAGATCGCCGGCGAGATCGCGACCCGGATCGAGGCCGCGGTTCGCGCCGGACACCTGCCGGCGCAGGACACCGCACTGGCCGCGACCGCGCTGCTCGGCGCACTGCATGAGTCCTTGGTCGGGCCGCTGGCGCCGGACAACATGGAAGATTCCGCCAAGCTGCGCGACGCCGTGCAGACCGTCACGCTCTTGGCGCTGCGCGCCGTCGGCGTGATGGACGCCCGCGCCCGCGGTCTCGTGGTGCAGGCGGTGCTGCCGGCGAAGGCGTTGGTCGGCGCGTAGCGCGCGGACCAAACGTTTTCGAGCGAAGCGGGTACCGGTGGTTCGCGTGAAGAAACGCGTCAAAGAAGAATCCCGGAGTATCCGTTCTGACTCCATCAGAACCGATGCTCTACGGCGCGGTGACGTGGGTTTCGATGCAATCCATCACGATATCGGCTTCCGGCAGATCGAATTGCCAGCCCTTGCGCCGATAGTGATAGGTCTTGCGATATCGTCCGGTGAAGGTCTCGCGCGTACCGAGGTGTCCGCTCTTTTTTGAGATCTCCGTGCTCGACTTCTCGGTGAGCGTGACGGTCTGATCGGGATAGGCGGCGCGTGAAAACTTCAGCGACGGCTTGAACTCGAGATCTTCCTGGTGCTCGGCGTCGAAAGCGTGGATTTCGCCTTTCGCAAGTCCCGCGATATCGCCCTGGGCTAATCCCCTGGGCACGATCACCAGGGTATTGCGGTCGAACATGACAACGCTGTCGCCGAGATAGCCGCTGTCCTTGTCGCCGAGGTTGCCCTTGCAGCCGTAGTTCCAGTAGCCGGCATGCACCGGCATGGCGCTGGACAACATCCAGCAGCAAGCGGCCGCTGCCATCGTGCCGATACGTGAAAGTTTCATCGATCTGTCGCCGGGTTACGTGGGTTTCGTGCAAGAAAATCGGGCATCGCGCCGGATATATTCCGCCGCATTGGTATTGTAGGAAAAGCAATCGGTTCAACCAACGGAGTGAAGCATGCCAACGACATCAGGATCAGCCAAATGGCAGGGCGGTATCAAGGACGGCAAGGGCGCGATCTCGACCAGGAGCGGCGCGCTGAGTGATTACCCCTATGGCTTCGCCAGCCGTTTCGAAGGCAAGCCGGGCTCCAACCCGGAAGAGCTGATCGGCGCGGCGCATGCCGCCTGCTTTACCATGGCGTTGTCGCTGATTCTTGGTGAAGCCAAGCTCACCGCGGAGCACATGGAAACCAAGGCCGACGTGACGCTGGAGAAAGTCGCCGACGGTTTTGCCATCACCTCGGTGCACCTGACCTTGCAGGCGAAAATTCCGGGCGCGGACAAGGCGAAGTTCGACGAACTGACCGCGAAGGCCAAGGCCGGCTGCCCGGTTTCAAAAGTGCTCAACACCAAGATCACGCTCGACGCGACGCTGCTCTAGAGCATTATCGGTTCTGATTGAATCAGAACCGAAGCTCTAGAGTCTTGTTTTGACGCGTTTTCTTCCCGCGAACCGGCATCCACTTCGCTCGAAAACGCTCTAGTCGTCATTCCGGGGCGCGCTCTTGCGCGAGCTATGGTGCGGAATTGCGCACCCGAGAATCCATACGCCCTGTGCTCGTGTTCGGCACAAACGGCTGTCACGCCAAACATCAGCACGGGGGTTATGGATTCCGGGTCTGCGCCAAGCGGCGCATCCCGGAACGACGTAAGAAAATTTGGCTGACTGCGCTGCCGCGCTCACATATCCGCGTCGCCGCTCGGGCCAACCGAGGCGATGCGGACCATGTTGGTGGTGCCGGGCGCGCCGAGCGGCACGCCGGCGACGATGATGACGCGCTGGCCCGCCTTGGCAAAACCATCCCGGAAGGCGATGCTGCCGGCGCGATCCACCATGTCGTCGAGGTCGTGGGCGTCTTCCGCCACCACGCAATGCACGCCCCACACCGCCGATAATTTACGCCCCGTCGCGAGGTTGGGCGTGATCGCCACGACGGGCGGCTTTGGGCGTTCGCGCGCCACGCGCAAGGCGGTCGATCCCGAACTGGTCCAGCAGATGATCGCCGACAGATCCAGCGTCTCGGCAATCTGCCGCGCGGCGTCCGCGATCGCGTCGCCGACGGTCGGCTCCGGTTCGGCGCGCTGCGCGTTGAGCACGCCGCGATAGGTCGGGTCGCGCTCGACCTCCTCGCCGATGCGATTCATGGTCGAGACCGCCTCGACCGGGAATTTGCCGGCGGCCGATTCCGCCGACAGCATGATGGCGTCGGCGCCTTCATACACCGCGGTGGCGACGTCGGAGACTTCGGCGCGGGTCGGCACCGGGCTCTGGATCATCGATTCCAGCATTTGCGTTGCGACCACCACCGGCTTGCCGGCGCGGCGCGCCAGCCGCGTCATCTGTTTCTGCAGGCTTGGCACCCGCTCCAGCGGCAGTTCGACGCCGAGATCGCCGCGCGCCACCATCAGCGCATCCGACGCTTCGATGATTTCAGGCAGCCGGTCGATCGCCTGCGGTTTCTCGATCTTGGCCATCACGGCGGCACGGCCGCGGATCAGTTTCTTGGCTTCGATCACATCCTCGGCGCGCTGCACGAACGAGAGCGCGATCCAGTCGACGCCCGTCACCAGTGCTGCCTCGAGATCGGCGCGGTCCTTTGGCGTCATCGCCGAGACCGGCAGGTCGGTGTCGGGCAGGCTGACGCCCTTGCGGTCGGACATCCTGCCGCCGATCACGACGCGGGTGACGGCGCGCTCGGGCGTCGTGTCCTCGGCGATCAGCCGCACCTTGCCGTCATCCAGCAGCAGCGCGTGACCGGGCTTTAAGGCGGCGAGGATTTCCGGATGCGGCAGCTGGACGCGCGTGGCGTCGCCGGGCGTCTTGTCGGAATCGAGCGTAAAGCTCTGGCCGTTCTGCAACTGCACCGCGCCTTCCGCGAACGAACCCAGCCGCAGTTTTGGGCCCTGCAGATCGACCAGGATGCCGATCGGCCGGCCGTAGCTGGATTCGACATTGCGGATGGTTTTCACCAGCTCGCGCATCTTGTCGTGCGAGGTGTGGCTCATATTGATGCGGAACACGTCGGCGCCGGCTTCGAACAGCCGCCGGATCATGGCGCTGTCGGAAGAAGCAGGGCCAAGCGTTGCCAGGATCTTGATGCGGCGCAAACGTCTCATGGCTTGCCGGCAGGCGCCGCTGACGGTGCAACCGCAGCCGGAGGAGCACCGGCCGGCGGATTGGGCGACGCGGGGCCCTTGCCCGGTGCGGTGGATATTCCCGGAATTCCGCCACCCGGTCGGTTCGGGTCGACCGTTCCCGGAAGTCCCGGCACCTTCTGGCCGGGCTGTTGTTCGCTGGATTCAGTCAGTTGCACGGTCCAGGCTCGCTGCTCGCCGGTGTCGACCTCGAAAAAGCCGGTGCGGTCGAAACCGCGCGCCAGGCAATTGTCGGTCCCCTTGATGGTGAATTCCTTGTCGCGCGAGCACATGAAGGCTTGTCCCGACCACTCACCGCCGCGGTCGTAGTCGAGCGCGTAGATGTAGTAATACCGCGCGACCAGCGTGCCCTTGAGCAGGGTTTCGCAACTGCGCGACGATACGTTCCACCACCCCTCGGTGGTCCAGCCCTCGGCGTCCTTGTAGCCAAGCGCTATGCCCACCCGGCTCGAGGTGTTGTTGCAAAGACGAAAGTCGGCGGCGGCCGGATTGTTCCAGAGGCACATCATCACGAGCGCCAGCACGGGCCACAGACCGGCGGTCAGGCGAGCGGACAAGGAGCGGCGATGGTGGGGAGCTCTGCGGATCATTTAGCCAAGCTATATCAATTCTTTGACGATTTCGCGTGAGCCGGGCATCTCTGTCAACAGTATTGGCTGTCAACAATGCAGGCCCTGTTTAGGGCAATCGGCATCCGAAATCTTTGTTATTCTCACCCTGTTTGCGCCGCGATATGGCAAAATCGGGGACAACGACCATGTAATGTCCGATATCCAGTCACGAAACCACGAGCGGTTTGCGGAGTGTGAGATGGCGATTGACGACAAAACCAGAACGGAGCTCGAGGCCGCGGTGTTCCGCCGGCTGGTCGATCATCTGCGCGCGCGCACCGACGTCCAGAACATCGACCTGATGAATCTCGCGGGCTTCTGCCGCAATTGCCTGTCGAACTGGATGAAAGAGGAAGCCGACGCCAGGGGCCTGGCCGTCAGCAAGGACGAGAGCCGCGAGGCCGTCTACGGCATGCCCTACGAGACCTGGAAGTCGACCTATCAGGGCACGGCCAGCCCCGAGCAACTGGCGGCGATGAAGAAGCCCCAAAGCGGGCATTGACGTTCCGCGTCGTTGCTTTCCGGAACATGATCTGTCGGCATTCGTCATGGCCGGGCTTCGTCCCGGCCATCCACGTCTTTCTTGCGGTGATGCTGTCAAGACGTGGATGCCCGGCAAGGCCGGGCATGACGATCGATGTGTGCCGGATCTTTCTCCTGTGGGTGCGCTGTGGATGATTGTGATGTTTCCTTGACGCAGGGGCCTGCGATCTTGAGGGTCATTTTCGGATGCGGCTCGCTTTGACGCGTGCGCGTCCGTCGAAAACCTCCACCATCAGTTCACCAGGAGTATCCGATGGCCACCGCTGCTGCCGCCGTCAAGGAAGAACCCGCGACAAAGTTCGCCAAGGACCAGCTCAAGGCCATCATCGAGCGGATCGAGCGGCTGGAAGAAGAAAAGAAGACCATCTCCGACGATATCCGCGACGTCTATGCCGAGGCCAAGGGCAACGGTTTCGACGTCAAGGCGCTGCGCACCATCATCCGTATGCGCAAGCAGGACGAAAACGAGCGCGCCGAGCAGGAGACGATCCTGGAGACCTATCTGCAGGCGCTGGGAATGCTGTGAGGCGAGGGCTGTAAAAATCCCTCTCGTCGTCCCGGCCAGATGCGCAATTGCGCATAAGGCGCCGGGACCCATAACCCCAGACGTTCAAGAGAAATAGATGGAGTCCGCTCCAGCCCTCACTGGCAACGCCAGGGGGTTATGAAAGCCGTCATACGCGGGGTTGACCCGTGTATCCATCAATCTTCGAAAAGAGATTTTTACCAGCGCGATGGATTGCCGGGCATAGGCGAGCGGAAGCGACGCCGTCCTTCGGACGGCTATGCCCGGCAATGACGATCTACGCGCTTAACGCAGCGACGCCGTCTGCATCACGAACGAGGTCGTGGCCAGCCGGGTCGCGACCGAACCGGTGAAGCGATCCGGCTGCAATCCCATCTGCGGATCGTCCGAAAAACCCATCGCCACCACCGCCTGCGGCTTGACGAAATAAGCCTGCATCAGCGTCATGTCGGTGTCGCCAAGCACCGTAGTCAGCATCGAATGGCTGGCGCTCGGCGCCAGCATCACGACGCGCAGCCAGAGATCGTTGCCCTTGGCCGCGGCCAACCGCGTCGATGTCGTAATCACACCGCCCGAGCCCTGGGTATCCTTGGCAGCGACACTGTTGATCTCGGTGACCAGCGCGGCCGCATTGCGCGGGGCAGGGTGGGCGATGCGCGGCATGGGCGCGCTGGCCGCCACGACATTGGCGCGGTCCGTGGGCGAAGTCGCGGCCGGCGCGTAGGCCAGCGCCTGCAGCGCCGAAACGCTGGCGGTCGGCTGCGGATCGGCCGCTGCCAGCGCCTGACGCGCCTTCAGCGCCGCGACCTGCGCGGGCGAAGCCTGTTGCGCCGCTTGCGTATCACCCCAATAGCCACGGGCGTTGATGATATCGGCCGGGGTCTGCGGCCTGGCTTCGGTCTCGGCCGCTGCCGGCTGGCTCGGCTTTGCCGGCTGAACGATCAGCGCATCGGCCGACGCCAGCTGGAAGGTCGAGACGGCGCGCGATTTGGCGCCGGCGGATTTGAGATCGGAAGACTTGGAATCGGAAAACTTGGTATCGGAAGCCTTGGTATCGGCTGGCTTTGCGGCAGCGGCTCTCGCATCGGCCGCCTTGTTGGCGGCCGTGACCGCCGCGGCGGCGTCCGCCACCTGCTGGGCCGTCGGCACCGGCGCGGAGACCGCCTCGTCATCGTCGTCGTCGCTCGATTTGCGTTTGAACAACGCCGCCCACAGGCTCGGGCTGCTCTTCTTCATGGCATTGTCGTTGCCGTCGCGGGCTTCGATGTCGGCGCGGGCCAGTTCATAGCCCTTCATCGGCCGGCCGTCGGAGGCCATATGCACCGTCCGCTCGTCAGGGAATACCTTGGCGAGCTGATCGTGGGTCATGCCCGGCCAGTGCCGGATGCTGCCGGTGTCGAGATGAACGAAAGGCGATCCCGAGGTTGGGTAGAACCCGACGCCGCCGCGCTGCAGCCGCAGGCCGGCGAAGCGGATCTGCTCGAGCGGCACGCCCGGAATGAAGAAATCCATCGCGTGGCCGAGCATATGCTGGCTGAAGCGCGCGACGCCGGTGGAGCGGCGATGCAGCATCGCGTTGGTGGCGGGCGAGCGATACGAGGAGATGATCTGGATCGGCTTCTCGCCGCCGACGTCGCGATAGACCTCCCAGATGATGTCGAACAGATGGGGGTCCATCACCGTCTGGTCTTGGGTGCGCCAGTCGCGAAGGTAATGGTTGAGCTCTTTCAGCGCCGCTTCGTCATAGCGCCCCTCGCGCTTGAAGGTGACGGTGAGATCTTCGCCGGAATGGGTGTGGTGGAACGAGAGGGTGCGGGTTTCGTTCGAGGCGGTCGCATCGTGGACCGAACCTCCGCCGGCGATCAGCAGCACCGAAGCCAAGGCAACGCAGCAGGCGGCCTGCGACCCGGCTTTAGACAACGTCAGTGAGTTGAAGCGGCGTGCGAAACCAGTCAGCACTATGAGCCCACCCAGAGGACGACCGATCAAGGAATTCTCTCGCCGCCCCGTACGGCGAAAGAAGGTGAAATAGGTCTAAAACGGGAGGGTTAATCGAACTCTACGTCCCACCCCCAAGTACAGGGTTCAAACTAACCCGCCGAGTGTGGCGAAAACTAGCCCAGCGGTGAATTCGAGAAGCACAATGGCTAACGTTAACGGCCCCGCCATAATGGCGAGGCCGTTGATTTCACTAAGGAAATTTCACTAACGGCGAATTAGGTCCGAATTAGCGTGTAAACACCCGTCCGGGCGGCCGGCGACCCGGGGGCGGCGCCGGATTGACCCGGGGACCGCCGAACAGCCGCTCGAAGAAGCCCGGTCCGGAACTGTCGCTGGCGAAGCTCACGCCGGGCGGCAGGCTGGTGCCAGCGGGTTTCGAGTAGCTCGGCTGCGAATGCGCCACGACGTTTTCGAGGTCCCGGCCATGGCTGCCGCGCAGCAGCGCCAGCATGTTGGCATCGCGGCCATAGACGTCCTTGCGGATCTGCAGCTTGCCGGCATCGTCGACGAACGCGGTCTGGTAGGTGATGTTGACCGGGATCGGCGTCGGGAATTTCAGGTCGATTTCGCTGTGGCCGTACATGCTGCGGATCTTCTCGGGGGTGTAGTGTTCGTTCGGCTCGGTGATGCCGAGCAGCACGGCGGCGTATTGGTCGGGGTTCTGCACCCGCATGCAGCCATGGCTGAAGGCGCGCTCATCCTTGGCGAACAGGTACTTGTCCGGGGTGTCGTGCTGATAGACTAGGAACTTGTTCGGGAAGTTGAAGCGGATGCGGCCAAGCGCGTTGGCTTCGCCGGGCGGCTGCGAGATGTGCACGCTCCCGTCGGGATTGCGTTCCAGCTTCAGGCCCATCCGTTGCAGCACGGTCGGATCCTGCTGCAGCGCCGGCAGGTATTCGCCGTAGACGATCGACGGCGGCACGTTCCAGGTCGGGTTGACCGTGATGTACTTCATCGTTTCGGTCAGAAGCGGCGTGGCGTGAATGCCCGGCTTCCCGGTCACCACCTTGGTGCTCCAGACCTGGGCGCCGTGCTGCATCACCTTGAGCGTATAATCGGGGATGTTGAGGATGACATAGGCATCGCCGATCGCTTGCGCGCCGAGGTCGCGCGGCAGCCAGCGCCAGCGCTCCATGTTGACTTCCACGGTGTCGATCAGCCGGTCGCGCTTCGGGCTGTTGATGGCCTTGATGGTCTGCTCGTCGAGCACGCCGGTGGCGCGCAGTTCGGCGTTTTCCTGGAATTTGCGAACGGCCTCGGCGACCTTGGCGTCGTAATGGGTGTCGTCGGCATTCTCGGTGATGCCGAGCTTGGCGCGAAGCTGCGGCACGCGCGGATCTTCCACCACGATTTCAGCGTGCTTCTTGCCCTTGGCCGGGGTGTAGCGCAACGCGGGGCCGCTGCCGATCGTGACCACCGGACCGTCGCCCTGGCCGCGCAGCTCGGCGAGCTTCGCCTTCAGCTCCCGATAGAGCTTTTGCGGCGGGTTGTAGCTGTCGAGCGCGGTCGAGGCGTCCTTTGCCGTGGTGATGTTACCAAGCACTTCGGTCGGATCGGTCGGATGCTCGGGATAGGAGATGTCGCCACTGACCTGCGACCAGTGCATCCGGCCGCTCTGGGCCTGGCGCGCATAGTCCAGCGCGCTCTGGGTCAGCTTCAGATCGGCTTCCGCCAGCGCGTCCGGGCTGGTGGCCGCCGCGAAATCCGGCACCGGATAGTCGGCGGCGTTCAGGCCGTCGGAGGCCGCATCCTTCAGCCGCGCGATCACGCCCTTGGCGTTGCCGGTCAGCGCACCGCTCGCAGTCCACAGCGGCGCGAAATCATGCGCGCTGTAGAATTTTTCCACGGCGGCGCGTTCGGCCTTGCGGTCGAAATAACGAAGCGATTTGGCGCCGAACATGTCGCGCAGCTTGTCGGCGACCGGCTGATCGGCGGCGGGAACGTTGCTGGCGGCCTTGACCGGCTCGGCGGCGGGCGCCGTTGCAGTATCAGGCTTCGCGGCATCCTTTGCCGCGTCGGGCCTGGCATCGGCAGCGGGAGCCGCGGCGACATCGGCGGGTTTCGTTTCGGCGGGCTTGTCGGCGGGCTTCGCAGTGTCGACCTTGGCAGTATCGACCTTGGCAGTGTCGACCTTGGGCGCGTCCGCTTTCGGTGCGATTGTCGCTGTGGTGTCCGGCTTGAAATCGGCGGCGGTCGGGGGCGGGACGTTGGCGGGTTCGGGGGTGGGCACCGCGGCATCGATCGCCAACTCGGCTGCGCTCTTGTGAGCCGGATCGGACTGGGCCAGCGCCGAGGCCGCGGACACCGTGAGGAAGGTTGCGGCCACGGCCATCAGGACGCGGTCAAATCCAGCACGGTTCTTCGAACAGTCTCGCATCATTTCACCCCTTGGGCGGAACCGTCCCGGCATGGAGGTCCCTGGATGGTCTTTGGCTAGTCGTCTGTCTCAAGCTTTCGCCGGCCTGATCGTTCCGAGCCCATTCAGCAAGCGCCTGGTTTCGCGTCTGAACCTGCTCCAAAATCCGTGTCGCACGCCTGCACGCAACGATTCCCACGCAGACGTTACATGCGCCCCCATTATGCAGCCAGCGCCATGCGGGGCAACTCACGACAAACTGACTTCACGCCATCCGTCTTGCGACGGAATGCGCGCTTTTGCCATGCGCGCGTCTCTTTGTCTGTCACCGCCAAGCCACGGTTCAAAACGTTCCGGCCGGGCGGCGAATCCGGTTTTTTCCGGGCGCGCTAACAGGCTGTCCCAACGCGGGATTGCTTTAGCTTGCGTCGCCCGCATCGCCGCTTGGAGACTCGTTCGCGGCGGCCTCGTCGAGCTTGCGATACAGCGTCGAGCGGCCGATCTTGAGCCGGCGCGCGACCTCGGACATCTGCCCGCGGTAATGCGAGATCGCAAACCGGATGATGTCGGTTTCCATCTCCTCGAGCGGCCGGACTTCGCCGGTTCTCGTCAGCATCGGCAGCGAGCCGGCGGACGGCAACGGCGCAATAGGTATCTCATTACCTGAAACCATCGCCGGGACGGTCGAATGCGACCCCGGCCCGATCACCAGCGGCTCGGCCGGCTGCTGGCGCGCCTCGGTCGCCCCAAGCGATTGCGCGGCGGCTTGCGGGAAGTCGGCGACGTCGAGCCGATCGCTCTCGCTCATCACCACCGCGCGATAGACCGCGTTCTCGAGCTGGCGGATGTTGCCGGGCCAGTCGAGCTGCGACAGCAGCGCCATGGCCTCGCCGCTGATGCCGGTAATGGGGCGGTTCTCCTCGGCGCAGAACCGCGCCAAAAAGTGCCGCAACAGATGCGGGATGTCCTCGCGCCGCATCCGCAAGGGCGGAATCGTCAGCGGCAGCACGTGCAGGCGATAGAACAGGTCTTCACGAAACTGGCCGCCTTTGACGCGATCGAGCAGTTTGCGGTTGGTCGCCGAGATGATGCGGACGTCGACCTTGACGGGCTTGCGGCCGCCGACCGCCTCGACGGCGCCTTCCTGCAACGCGCGCAGCAGTTTCACTTGCGCGGTCAGCGGCAATTCCGAAACTTCGTCCAGGAAAAGCGTGCCGCCGGAGGCTTCGACGAATTTGCCCATATGGCGTTCGGTGGCGCCGGTGAAGGCGCCCTTCTCGTGGCCGAACAGGATCGATTCCACGAGATTGTCGGGGATCGCGCCGCAATTGACCGCCACGAACGGTTTGGTCTTGCGCTCGCCGCTGCCGTGAATGGCGCGCGCGAACAATTCCTTGCCGACGCCGGATTCGCCTTCCACCAGCACCGGGATCGTGGAGCTTGCCGCCTTCTGCGCGGTGCGCAGCACGCCGGCCATGGTTTCGCTGCGGGTGACGATGTCGGCGAAGGTCAATTTGCCTTCGCGGCTGTGCCGGATGCGCTGCAGCTCGCCCTTCAGCGCGCTGGTGTTGAGCGCGTTGCGCAGCGACACCTGCAGCCGTTCGAGGCCGACCGGCTTGACCACGAAATCCTGGGCGCCGGCGCGCATCGCCGAGACCACATTGTCGATGCCGCCATGAGCCGTCTGCACGATCACGGGGACGGCGAGGCCGGCCTCGCGGATTCTCGCCAGCACGCCCATGCCGTCGAGCCCGGGCATCACGAGATCGAGCACCACCGCGTCGATCGCCGGCGCATCCGCCGCCGTCAGGGCCGCGATCGCGGCGTCGCCGCTGTCGACCGCGAGCGCCTCATAGCCGCATTTCTGCACCATGTTTTCGACCAGGCGACGTTGCACGGCATCGTCATCGGCAATCAAAATGCAGGCAGCCATGGCTTTCCTCGGTCGTTACAACTATCTGTCTTGAATTGGGGCACTCTCGCGCAACCCGATTAACGCCCTCTTAAAGGTTGGCGCCAAGGTTTGACCCCGCCTTCGATCGATCGTTTCAGGTTGAGAAACACAGGCTGACACCAGATGACCTCGCGCTCCGCATCCACCCTTCGCAAGCCCGCCAGGAAGTCCGCGGTCAAGAACCCGGCCAAGACCTCCGCCAAAAAACCCGCCGCCAACAAGACCGGCAAACTGCCGGAATGGAATCTGGCCGATCTCTATTCCGGGATCGACGCGCCGGAAGTCACGCGCGACCTCGAGCGGATGGATGCCGAATGCGTTGCGTTTGAGACAGACTACAAAGGCAAGCTTGCGGCACAAATTTCGTCGGAAGATGGCGGAAAGTGGCTCGCCGGGGCGGTGAGGTGCTACGAGGCGATCGACGACCTCGCCGGCAGGCTCGGTTCCTATGCTGGCCTGGTTCATGCCGGCGACAGCGTCGATGCCGCGATCTCCAAATTCTATGGCGACGTTTCCGAACGGCTGACGGCCGCCTCAGTGCATCTGCTATTCTTCGCGCTGGAACTCAATCGCGTCGACGATGCCGCGATGGAACGCGCGATGCAGACGCCGGAACTCGGCCACTACCGGCCCTGGATCGAGGATCTGCGCAAGGACAAGCCCTATCAGCTCGAAGACCGCGTCGAGCAGTTGTTCCACGAGAAATCCCAGAGCGGCTACGCCGCCTGGAACCGGCTGTTCGATCAGACCATCTCCGCGCTCCGTTTCAAGGTCGCGGGCAAGGAACTCGCGATCGAGCCGACGCTCAGCCTGCTGCAGGACCGCGCGCCGCCAAAGCGCAAGGCGGCCGGCCAGGCGCTGGCAAAAACCTTCAAGGCCAACGAGCGGACCTTTGCGCTGATCACCAATACGCTGGCCAAGGACAAGGAGATTTCCGATCGCTGGCGCGGCTTTCAGGACGTCGCGGATTCCCGCCATCTCAACAATCGCGTCGAACGCGAGGTGGTGGACGCGCTGGTGAGCTCGGTGCGCGCGGCCTACCCAAAACTGTCGCATCGCTATTACCGGCTCAAAGCCGGCTGGTTCAAACAGAAGAAGCTCGCGCATTGGGACCGCAACGCGCCGCTGCCGTTTGCCGCCACCGGCAGCATCGCATGGCCGGACGCGCGCAACATGGTGCTATCGGCCTATCGCGGCTTCTCGCCCGAGATGGCCAACATCGCCGAGCGGTTCTTCACCGATCGCTGGATCGACGCGCCGGTGCGGCCGGGCAAGGCGCCGGGCGCGTTCTCGCATCCGACCACGCCCTCGGCGCATCCCTATGTGCTGATGAACTACCAGGGCAAGCCGCGCGACGTGATGACGCTCGCCCATGAACTCGGCCATGGCGTGCATCAGGTGCTGGCCGCCAAACAGGGCGCGCTGATGGCGCCGACGCCGCTGACCTTGGCGGAAACCGCCAGCGTGTTCGGCGAGATGCTGACCTTCAAAAGACTGCTCGGCGAAACCAGGAATGCAAAACAGCGGCAGGCGCTGCTTGCCGGCAAGGTCGAGGACATGATCAACACCGTGGTGCGGCAGATCGCGTTCTATTCGTTCGAGCGCGCGATCCATACCGAACGGCGCAACGGCGAACTCACCGCGGAGCGCATCGGCGAGATCTGGCTCAGCGTGCAAAGCGAGAGCCTCGGGCCGGCGATCGACATCCGCCCGGGCTACGAGAGTTTCTGGATGTACATCCCGCACTTCATCCATTCGCCGTTCTACGTCTACGCCTACGCCTTCGGCGATTGCCTGGTGAATTCGCTCTATGCGGTCTACGAGAACGCCCAGAGCGGCTTTGCCGAGCGCTATCTGGCGATGCTCGCCGCCGGCGGCACCAAGCACTATTCCGAACTGCTGAAACCGTTCGGCCTCGACGCCAAGGACCCGAAATTCTGGGACGGCGGGTTGTCGGTGATCTCGGGTATGATCGACGAACTGGAGCGGATGGATTAGTGGGCGTGAGACCATCCACTCGTCGTGGCCAGGCGATGGTAATCTACGGAAAGAATTGAGAAAGGATTCGCGGAATTAGAACCGCGTCGTGGTGGCGTGATGGCACTTCATATTCTTCAAGGCGGCATCGACAACGGTGATAAAAAATGGCTTGAAAAAGCGGCAGCCCAACGTTTGAGTACCCCGAGATGGATAGTGCCTAGTTCCGCAGTTGAGGGGGACGAAGCCGTAATTTTTGTCGGCTCTACATTTTTCGCAACCGCAAAAATCTCATCAAAAGCAAAACCACGGTCTGATTGGCCTAACCGTTACGGTGCTGGCTTAAAATCAGTGAAATTGATTAGGCCACCGATATCGCTGCATGTCATTCGGGCGAAAATCCCTCAACTGAAATGGGCGAACTACCCGCGTAGTGTTACTACTGTGCTCCCCGCTATTGCGACCAGGATCAACAAGCTCATCTCTGCTCGACGTAGTCGCGGAGGATCGGACATCGACGATCGAATGCTTGATACGGCTGGGATTGAGGAATTGCGAGCTCGGGCGATTGCAGATGCGCGACCTCGCGCGGCGCGGAACATAAAGATGGCTGCTTATCAATCGCGCTCGCTAGCCGTACACCGCTACGCCTTGGCTCGCGCGAATGGAGTTTGTGAAGGGTGCGGCTGTAAGGCACCATTTCATACGCGCAAATTGAAGCCGTACCTCGAGCCACATCACACTATCCGCTTGGCAGACGATGGTCCGGATCATCCTCGTTCAGTAATAGCCCTGTGCCCTGCATGTCATCGCAGAGTTCATTATGCGCATGACGGCGACGAGTACAATGCACGCCTGATCAAAAGGCTCGCAAAGTTGGAGCCGTGACGGACGGCGATTGCAGCGCAGCAACCTCGCTCGCACCTCAGTTGCGCGGCGCGAGCCGAAACTTTATCCCCCGCGGGTCGGAGTAACGCCCGCCGCGGGGCGTGGCTGTGAAAACTCGGGCTTGCGCCAGACGGCGGTGCTAAACAGGTCTGCTTGTCATTCGTGCCGGCTCCCTTTGGTACATACAGTGGGAGGTAAGCAATGGTCAGCGTTGCGACAGGCGATGGAGCGCATTCCCTCTTCATTGCTGGGCACGGCATTAGTGTTCAGTCGACTTTTGAGCTGGCATCGGGGATTTTCGTTGAACCGACGGTTGAGATGCACGATGCGGCTGATGGCAGCGCGCATTTCAGCGACTACTCGGCTGTCATAACAGGCCACAAATTAGCAGACTTTTCTCTCAGGATTGAAAGCGAGCAATCCGGTAAGGCATTGGCAGTAAAGGGGCGGAATGCACTCTGGAATTTTCATCTGTTGTCGCTGGCGGCCCAGTCGCCAATTTGTTCGATCTTTTCCATGACACCGGGGACCCGGCCGATCTTCGCGGCGGCAAACCGCAACATATTGGTACGACGTCTTGCCGCCGTTAAGCTGATCGGTGCGGAGCGCTTGGCGTGGGCACGAGACAATAAGGAGGCTTTCGACACCCTCATAAAGGTTCCTGCGTTTAGTCGTGCGATGCGGTGCTTCGGAAATTCGCACTATCTCTTCGATACCGATATGCGGATCATGCTGTTATGGTCGGGGATCGAAGGGCTATTGTCGGTGGATAGTGAACTTGTGCGGAGGATCGCGCTTTACGCGGCGCTGATGATCGAGGGTAACCACGAGGAAAAGGCGAACTGGTTTGCGGAAGTAAAGAAAGCCTACGGGGTGCGGTCCAAGACCGTCCACGGAGGATCTGTTAATGAGCAAATGCTCCAGAACGGTTATCAGCAGGCAAGCCACATACTGCTACGGCTGCTTGCGCGATGCGTCGAGATCGGTCGAGTACCGACGCCCGCAGAGTTGGATGCCCTCGCGCTCAGTTCAACGTTATCGTGACCTCCAATGGGGCCACCTATGCATTTGCGCTAGGGGGCCGGCCCATTTCGGGTGTGCCCGGTCAACTCACCAGCGGCCAAGTGGCATTTGTCAGCGCCCCGTACCACAGGCTGTGGGATGATGTGCCTGCGCACATTTTTCGGACTTTCATAAATTATTCTTGACACCGGCAGCGTCGGGATGTGCCTGGAAGGCCGTAAAACATCTGTTGAACGGAACCTCAGGCCATGTTATACAATTGTAAAACAGGCTACCCGCCTAGGGAATTCGAACCATGAAAATCGAAATCAAGAAGATCGGTAATTCCGACGGCCTTCTACTGCCGCGCGAATTGATGCAGCGCCTTGACCTCAAGCGGGGCCAGGAACTGAGCATCACGGAACTCGCCGGAGGCGGATTTCAGGCCATGCCCTACGACCCCGACTTCGAGAAAACCCTCGAACTCGCCGATCAGACCATGGACAAGTACCGGGACACGCTCGCGGCGCTTGCAAAATAAGCGGAGCCTCTCGTGAGCGAGCCGAAGGAACCGCTCTGGATTACCTACGAGCAAGCCATCGCCATCCATAGCCGCCAGCTACGCCGTTTCGGGGGCGCCCCCGGACTGCGCGACGAAGGCATGCTGCGGTCGGCGCTTGAACGGCCGATCAACAAATGGCGCTACGAGCAGTCGGAGGTGCCCGAGCTTGCTGCGGCCTATGCGTTCGGGCTGGCTAAGAACCATGCCTTCGTCGATGGCAACAAGCGCATCGCCTTCATGTCCATGATGGTGTTCCTGCTGAAGAACGATGTGGCCTTCAGCCCCGATCCTGCGGAGTCGACCGCCATGATTCTCTCGCTCGCCGCCGGCGAAGTCAGCGAGGAAAGCCTGACCCGCTGGATCAGGGATAACTGGCCGACTGTATCAGCCAAATAGAGCCCAAATAACCGTCAAATGCCGGGAAGAGGGATCGCCCGGCGTTGCCCTGTGAACCGCTTTGGGCTATTTCGGCGCGAGCAACCGAGACTGACTGGGGACACTGATGTCTGATCATAACGAAGTCGCCTACACCACCGCCGACGGCAACGATTATCCGGCTCATGAGCAGACCTATGAAGGCTTCATCAAGCTGGTGAAATACGGCTCGGCCGCGGTGATCTTCATCGTCGCGATGATGGCGATCTTCCTGACCTGATTTAAGCCCGCCGCGCCCCGACGCCGCGGCGCGGTCCGACAATTTGCCCACAGGCCGGTCGCAAAACCGGTATCCATCCCAGCGGAAATAGCGCTAGCTTGGTCGTGCGCGTGCCTCGCGCCGCCGGAGGCCCCATGAAGATTGCCGTTGCCAAGGAAATCGATCCGTCCGAACCGCGGGTCGCCGTCTCACCCGACACGGTGAAGAAGTATAAGGCGTTGGGCGTCGACGTCGCGGTCGAGCCGGGCGCCGGCATCAAGTCGGGCCTGCCGGATTCGGAATTCACCGCTGCAGGCGCCACCGTCAGCGCGGATGCGCTGAAGGACGCCGACATCGTCATCAAGGTGAAGCGGCCGGAAGCAAGCGAGCTGACAAAATACAAGCGCGGCGCGCTGGTGATCGCGATCATGGATCCCTACGGCAATGACGCCGCGCTGAAGACGATGGCGGACGCCGGCGTCTCGGCCTTTGCGATGGAATTGATGCCGCGCATCACCCGCGCGCAGGTGATGGACGTGCTGTCGAGCCAGGCCAACCTCGCCGGCTATCGCGCGGTGATCGAGGCCGCCGAAGCTTTTGGGCGCGCCTTTCCGATGATGATGACGGCGGCCGGCACCATTCCGGCCGCAAAGGTGTTCGTGATGGGCGTCGGCGTCGCCGGCCTGCAGGCGATCGCGACCGCGCGCCGGCTCGGCGCCGTCGTCACCGCGACCGATGTGCGTCCGGCCACCAAGGAGCAGGTCGAGAGCCTCGGCGCGAAATTCCTCGCGGTCGAGGACGAGGAGTTCAAGAACGCGCAGACCGCCGGCGGCTACGCCAAGGAAATGTCGAGGGAGTATCAGGCCAAGCAGGCCGCGCTCACCGCCGAGCACATCAAGAAGCAGGATATCATCATCACCACCGCGCTGATCCCGGGCCGTCCGGCGCCGAAGCTCGTGACCATGGACATGGTGAAATCGATGAAGCCGGGCTCGGTGCTGGTCGATCTCGCGGTCGAGCGCGGCGGCAATGTCGAGGGCGCCAAACCGGGCGAGGTCGCCGATGTCGACGGCATCAAGATCGTCGGCTTCACCAATGTCGCCGGCCGCGTCGCGGCATCCGCCTCGAGCCTTTATGCGCGCAATCTGTTCTCCTTCATCGAAACGCTGGTCGACAAGTCGACCAAGGCGCTCGACGTGAAGTGGGACGACGAACTGGTGAAGGCGACCGCGCTCACCAGGGACGGCGCCGTCATTCATCCGAATTTCCAGCCGAAAGCCTGAGGAGAGAAGCCATGGAGCATATCGCGCAGGCCGTCGATCCCTTCGTGTTCCGGCTGTCGATTTTCGTGCTCGCCGTGTTCGTGGGCTATTTCGTGGTGTGGTCGGTGACCCCCGCGCTGCATACGCCGCTGATGTCGGTGACCAATGCGATCTCCTCGGTGATCGTGGTCGGCGCGCTGCTCGCGGTCGGCGTCGGGATGATCTCCAGCGGCAGCGGCTGGGCGCGCGGCTTCGGCTTCATCGCGCTGATCTTCGCCTGCGTGAATATCTTCGGCGGCTTCCTGGTCACCCAGCGCATGCTGGCGATGTACAAGAAGAAAGCCAAGTGAGCGGATTCAATCGCACATCAACGTCGTCATGCCCCGCCATCGGGCCTCGCCTCCGGCGAGCCCGACGACAGGCTCCGGCGGGGCATCCAGTATGTCGCGACGGCTCGGTGAATCACGAACGTTTGCGATTACTGGATCATCCGCCTTCGCGGATGATGACGGAGGAGGGGGCACGTCGATGAACGCCAATCTATCCGCTGTATTCTATCTCGTTGCCGGCGTGTTGTTCATCCTGGCGCTGCGCGGATTGTCGAGCCCGGCCTCGAGCCGACAGGGCAATTTCTTCGGCATGATCGGCATGGCGATCGCGGTGGCGACCACGCTGGCGTCGCATCCGCCCGCCGACGGCGTCGCCTGGATACTGGTGATCCTCGGCGTCGCGATCGGCGGTGGCATCGGCGCGGTGATCGCGCGCCGGGTGCCGATGACCTCGATGCCGGAGCTGGTGGCGGCGTTCCATTCGCTGGTCGGCATGGCCGCGGTGCTGGTGGCGGCCGGCGCGTTCTATGCGCCCGAGGCGTTCGACATCGGCACGCCCGGCAACATCCATCCGCAAAGCCTGGTCGAAATGTCGCTCGGCGTCGCGATCGGCGCGCTGACGTTTACCGGCTCGGTGATCGCATTCGCAAAACTGTCGGGACGGATGAGCGGCGCGCCGATCATCCTGCCGGCGCGGCATCTCATCAATATCCTGCTTGGGTTGGCGCTGGTCGTGTTCATCGTCGGCCTCGTGATGTCCGGCAGCGCGGTCGACTTCTGGCTGATCGTGCTGATCGCGCTGGCGCTGGGCGCGCTCCTGATCATCCCGATCGGCGGCGCCGACATGCCGGTCGTGATCTCGATGCTGAACTCCTATTCCGGCTGGGCCGCCGCCGGCATCGGCTTCACGCTGGGCAATTCGGCGCTGATCATCACCGGCGCGCTGGTGGGTTCATCCGGCGCGATCCTGTCCTACATCATGTGCCACGCGATGAACCGCTCCTTCATCTCGGTGATTCTCGGCGGTTTTGGCGGCGAGACCGCGGCGGCCGCCGGTGCCGGCGGCGAAGCCCGTCCGGTCAAGCTCGGCTCCGCGGATGACGCCGCCTTCATCATGAAGAACGCGCAGAAGGTCATCATCGTGCCCGGCTACGGAATGGCGGTGGCGCAGGCCCAGCACGCGCTGCGCGAAATGGCGGATACCCTGAAGAAGGAAGGCGTCGAGGTGAAATACGCCATTCACCCGGTCGCCGGCCGCATGCCCGGCCACATGAACGTGCTGCTCGCCGAAGCCAACGTGCCCTATGACGAGGTGTTCGAGCTCGAGGACATCAACTCCGAATTCGCCCAGGCCGACGTCGCTTTCGTGATCGGCGCCAACGACGTCACCAACCCGGCCGCCGAAGAGGACAAGACCTCGCCGATCTACGGCATGCCGGTGCTGCAGGTCTGGAAGGCCGGCACCGTGATGTTCATCAAGCGCTCGCTGGCGTCGGGCTATGCCGGCATCGACAATCCCTTGTTCTACCGCGACAACACCATGATGCTGCTCGGCGACGCCAAGAAGATGACCGAGAACATCGTCAAGGCGATGTAGCGCCGCTGCGCGCAAAACGTGTGAGGCCGGAGCCATGAGCGAGCACGGTCCGATGCCCCGATCGGCCTGGATTTACCCGGCATTGGCGGTGCTGTTGTTCGCAGCGGTGACCGCGACGGGTTACGCGTTCGCGCCATCGGGCGGCGGCTGGCTGTTCGCGGCGGTGCTGCTCGTGATTTTGTTCGGCACGGTGTTTGCAGCCGTGCATCATGCCGAGGTGATTGCCGAGCGGATCGGCGAGCCGTTCGGCACGCTTTTGCTGACGCTGTCGGTCACCATCATCGAGGTCGCGCTGATCGCGACCATCATGCTGGGCGCCAAGGCGGTGCCGACCCTGGCGCGCGACACGGTGTTCGCGGTCGTGATGATCGTGTGCAATGGGCTGGTCGGCGTCTGCATCCTGGTCGGCGGGCTGCGCTACCGCGAACAGGATTTTCGGGTGTCCGGCGCCAATCTGTATTTGTCGGTGCTGGCGGTGCTCGCCACCATCACGCTGGTGCTGCCGAACTACACGCTGACCACGCCGGGGCCGTTCTACTCGGCCGCGCAGCTCGGCTTTGTCAGCGTCGCCACCGTCATCCTTTACGGCGTGTTCCTCTACACCCAGACCATCCGGCACCGCGACTATTTCGTGCGCGAGACCGGGGGCGCGGATCACGCGGCGCCGGCTTCCGGCCAGGCGCTGCTCCTGAACGTCGCGCTGCTGCTGGTCTCGCTGCTGGCGGTGGTGCTGCTGGCGAAGAAGTTTTCGCTAGTGGTCGACGCCGGCGCCGCCATGGTCGGCGCGCCCACGGCGTTCGCCGGCATCGTGGTGGCGTTGCTGATCCTGCTGCCGGAAAGCGTCGCCGCGATCGCCGCCGCGCGCAAGAACGACCTGCAAAAGAGCATCAACCTGGCGCTGGGTTCGTCGCTGGCGACCATCGGGCTGACGATTCCGGCGGTCGCGGTCGCAGCCTTCACGCTGGAAAAGACGCTGGTGCTCGGCCTCGACGATCGCGAGATCGTGCTGCTGCTGTTGACCTTCCTGGTCAGCCAGCTCACCTTCGGCACCGGCCGCACCAACATCCTGTTCGGGCTGCTGCACGTGGTGGTGTTTGCGGTCTACATGTTCCTGGTGTTCGTGCCGTAACCGATCCTCGGCCGATCTGGAGGTGACGACCGTGCTGGCGGCCAAATCCGACGTTCAGGTCGACACCGCCGAAGTCCGCGTCACCGAATGGCGGCTGGCGCCGGGCAGCGCCACCGGCCATCACACCCATGAGATGGACTATGTGATCGTGCCGGTGACGGCGGGCGAGATGACCATCGTGGCGCCCAATGGCGAACGGTCCAAGGCCCAGCTCGGGGTCGGCAAGTCCTACTTCCGCAAGGCCGGGGTCCAGCACGACGTGCTCAACGAGACGGCGGCCGAGATCGTGTTCCTGGAAGTCGAACTGAAACCATAATCGCTTCATTCACTTACGTTTACCGAATTGCCACCGGCCTGCCGCAGTTGATCCCTTAATGTGCCTCAAAGTTCCCGCACAAAACCGCTGCGCGGAGTGGCTGGCATGCTGAAATACCTTTCCAAGATCACGATGGATATTCTGCCCTCGGTCGTTGCGACCATCATCGGGGCCTACATCGTCAATCATTACATCGCCAACAAGCCCGCAGCGGATGCTCCGGTGACCGCTGCCGTATCGACCGCAGAACCCAAAAAGGTGGATGCCGCTTCCGTGGATCCCGGCAATATCCCAGCGGCTGGGGTGCACGCCAAGGGCATCTCCTTAAAGGCGATTTTCGAGAAATCCAGCGCTGACAAGCCGCAAGAAAAGCAGGTCGAGAAGCCGGCGGTGGCGGAAAAGTCCCCCGAGAAGTCGGTGGAACAGCCGGAAGCCGAGACCGCGAGCATTTCGCCCGACACCCGCCGCCGCTCGGTCGCGTCGCGTGAAAAGGAAAAGGCCGTGCGGGTGATTCCGCTGACCGCGGCCGTTCAGCCGTCGGTGCAACCGGCCGCCTCGGTTGCCTCGCCGGCTCCGACGGTCGAGGCCGCGATCGCGCCTGAGGAACATCGCGACGCCAACGATCTCGCCCGCGCCGCAATCGAGCGGCTGCGCGGCAGCAACGAGGGCGCTCCGCGTGCGTCCGATGCCGTCCGTGTTCCCGACATGGCACCCCGCACCGCAGCGGTGCCGCAGCCGCCGGTTCCGCAGGCCGCCGCGGTCCGGCCGTTACCGCCGCCGATCGTGGTTTCGACGCCGCCCACCGACAATTTGGGGGCGCCCGTCGCGTCGGCGCCGCCCTATCCCATGACGGCGCGGGCCGACGATCCGCGCCGGCCGATTCCGCCGGCCGATATTCCGCCGCCGGCGCCGGTCGATCTTCGCGTTGAGAAGCCGCATACCAACGTCGCCGAAGACATGCTGCTGGCCGCCAAGTCGGTGTTCCACTCGGTCATTCCGCAATAATTTCGCGCATCGCGACAAGCGATGCGGCAACAAAAAACGCGGGCCCAAGGCCCGCGTTTTCGTATCTGGATATCTCTCGATTTCGGCTCAGCGCGGCGGACGTCCACCGCCTGCACCGCCGCGGCCGCCACCGGGACCACCGCGCTCGGCGCCGCCGGGACCCGCGCCGAACACCGGCTTCGGCTTCATCGGCAGCAGGCCTTCACGCTGCAACTTCTTGCGGGCCAGCTTGCGCGCGCGGCGCACGGCTTCGGCCTTTTCGCGGGCCTTCTTCTCGGAGGGCTTTTCATAATGACCGCGGAGCTTCATCTCGCGGAAAATTCCCTCGCGCTGCATCTTCTTCTTCAGCGCCTTGAGGGCTTGGTCGACGTTGTTATCGCGGACGAGAACCTGCACGCGGCATCCTCTTTCAGTGGATCGGATTGAAATTCTGGTAAAGCAAAGGGCTGGCGAAAGGCCTGGCCCTTAACCTTGAGCGCGCGGATGTATCAGACAAAGGTGGAATTGTCCACCTTTGGCGATGCAATTGTGCGGGGCCGGTATCGCCGGATTCGACGGCTAAATTGCGGCCAGCCGGGGCTCAGCCGACCTTGGGCGAATTGGGCTGAACCTGCGTGATATGGCCCATTTTCCGGCCCGGCCGCGCTGGACCCTTGCCGTAAAGGTGCACGGTGGCGCCGGGAATGGTCAGCCAGCGCCCGTAATCGTTGATTTCGTTGCCGATCAGGTTGGTCATGGTGACCGGGCCGTGCCGGACCGGCTTGCCGAGCGGCCAGCCGGCGATGGCGCGGATATGCTGCTCGAATTGCGAGATCGAGGCGCCGTCCAGGGTCCAGTGCCCGGAATTGTGCACCCTTGGCGCGATCTCGTTGACCAGGATTTTCGCACCCCCATCGCCTTCGACCACGAACAGCTCGACCGCCAGCACCCCGACATAATTCAATGCGGTCGCGATCTTCTCCGCGATGCCGCGCGCCTGCGCGGCCAGTGCGTCGGAAATCGCCGCGGGCACCCGTGACGTCTTCAGGATGTGGTCGCTGTGCTCGTTTTCCGTGACGTCGAAACATTCGACCTGGCCTTCGGCATTGCGCGCGGCGATCACCGAGATCTCGCGCTCGAAGGGAATGAAGGCCTCCAGGATCGCCGATTTGGTCGCAAGGTCTTGCCAGACCTGGTCGGGATCGTCGCCCTGGCGGATGATTGCCTGGCCCTTGCCGTCATAGCCGAAGCGCCGGGTTTTCAGCACCGCCGGCAGGCCGATTTTGGCGATCGCCGCGCGCAGCGAGGCTGCCGAGGAGACGTCGGCATAATCGGCGGTGCCAATGCCGAGCTGCCGCACGAAATCCTTCTCCGCCAGACGGTCCTGCGTGGTTTCGAGGATCTTGCGGTTCGGCAGCACCGGACGCCGCGCGGCGAGGATCATTGCGGACGCCGCCGGCACGTTCTCGAATTCATAGGTGATGACGTCGACGTCGGCGGCGAACAGCTCCAGCGCTTCGACATCGGCATATTCCGCGCAGGTCGCGTTCAGCACCACGTCGAAGGCCGGCGAATCCGGATCGGGCGAAAACACCCGGCAGCGCAAGCCGAGGCGCGCCGCCGCCATTGCCAGCATCCGGCCCAACTGGCCGCCGCCGAGAATGCCGATGGTGTCGCCGGGCTTCAGCTTCACCTGATCTGGCGCCGTCACGCCGATTCCTCCGGGCGTTCCTTGACCGCCTCGGTCTGTTGCTTGCGCCACGCCGCCAGCCGGCCCGCCAGCGCGGGATCGTTGAGCGCAAGCACGCCGGCGGCGAGCAGCGCCGCGTTGATCGCGCCGGGCTTGCCGATCGCCAGCGTCCCGACCGGGATCCCGGCCGGCATCTGCACGATGGAATAAAGCGAGTCGACGCCGGACAGCGCCTTGGATTCGATGGGAACGCCGAATACCGGCAGCTCCGTCAACGACGCCGTCATGCCCGGCAGATGCGCCGCCCCGCCGGCGCCGGCGATGATGATCTTGAAGCCGGCCGCCTTCGCGCCCCTGGCAAAGGCGAACAGCCGGTCCGGGGTGCGGTGCGCCGAGACGATGTGTTTTTCGCTGCCGACCCCGAGCGCGGTCAGGGTGTCGGCGGCGTGGCGCATGGTGTCCCAGTCCGACTGGCTTCCCATGATGATGGCGATCGGGGCGGTCATGCGGTCAATTCTTTTCGGGAATCCAAAAACATAGGCCGGATTATAAGATCGGCCCAAGGTTCGGCAAGGCGTGGCAAGGGGTCCGGAATGGACTATCCTGTCTTGGTGAATCCGGGCAAGTCTTTCAGGGGCGTCATGAAGAAGAAAACCAGCAAGGGGAAGAAGGCGTCCGCTTCGGGAACCACCAGACGAAGCAAAATCGCCGGTAAAATCGGCGAGGTTGCAACCCGGCGCGAAAGCCCGGGTAAAGCCGCATCCGGGGCGGCGCCCAAGCGGGTCGCGCCCGGCGGTGCCAAGCCCAACGACGCCAAACCGGCCATTCGCCGGCTGCGGGCCCAATTGGCGCAGGCACAGGCGCGGATCGACGAGCTGCAGGCCTCCGCCGACACCGACTTTCTGCTGGAAATTCCGAACCGGCGTGGTTTCGAGCGCGAGCTCAATCGCTCGATCTCCTATATCCAGCGCTATCGCGCCAGCGGCGCGCTGATCGTGCTCGACGTCGATCGGCTAAAGCCGATCAACGACACGTTTGGACACGCGGCGGGCGATCAGGTGCTGAAGGCCATTGTCGGCGAATTGCTCAACCATGTGCGCGCCTCTGATGTGATCGGCCGGCTCGGTGGCGACGAGTTCGCGCTGCTGTTGTGGAATCTCAACGAGACCGACGCGCGCGCCAAGGCGGCGATGCTGGAGCAGGCGATTGACCGGCTTACCTTCAGCTTTCGCGGCCGCACCGTTACGGCCGGGGCTTCCGCGGGCATCGCCGTCATCGGGCCGCACGCCGATGCCGGCAAGGTTCTGGAAGAGGCCGACCGCGCCATGTATGTACGCAAGGCGCAACGGCGGCACGAGACCTGAACGCGCGGCCCGACGGCGTGGCCTTTACAGCGCGCCCAGATCATCAGGCACGTTGCCGAATTTTCTCAGAACATGCGCGTCACCGAATTCGCCGATCATGGGATCGCCGGTGCGGCTGAACGCGACCGCGCCGATGCAGCCCGCGCCGCGCGACAGCAATTCGGCGCGCCGCAATGCCGCGGACGAACTTTGGCATTCCTCGGCGCTGCCTGCGACCGGCGAGCCGGCCTCGTCCTGCATGAAAGGCAGTGCGACGTAGTAGGTGACATCGGCCATCGTGCTGCTCCCGACGAGGTTGCTCCGGACCTGCCGATCAGGCGGCGTTGCTGCTCGCGCGCATAGCATCGGCCGGCGCGCAGCCGGCGGCGATCGCGGCCTGCAATTCCTCCAGCTCCGCCTCGAGATATTCGTTCGCCATGATCAGCGCCTTGATGGTGGAGCGCAGATTGCCGTCGCACATCGCGATCGCCTGGTCGCAGGCTTGCTCGTAATGGCTGGTCTCGGGCAGTGCAGGTGGGTTGGACATGGCCGTTTTCCGTTGGCTGGAGGGTGTCGTTATGTTCCCTTTTTGTTCCAATGGAGTCAAGCCGGATCGTGAGTTTTCCCGACCGGATTGTCTGGAAAGGACCCCCGCAGCCGCCGGCACGGCTGCGCGCTTTGCTCCGCACTCGATGGTGCCCCGGCAAACGGCCTCGCTTCGCGGGTCAGCGAAGGCGAGGCCGCCTGCGCGGGGCTAATCTGGAGGACCGAGCCCACGTCGCGGTCAAGGTACGAGGCAAGGTCGGTCTCCGTTTCAAAGGACAAGGAAGGGTCCGGCTCCATTCGGAGCCCGCGCCCTGCGCGACCGGCTCACCGGAATTTAAAGCGGGCGATTGAAGAGGTCGGCTCTCGGACGATCAGACGCTGCGCGGTCGATCCCGGAACGAAAGACAGTTTGTGCGCTTATCGCACGTTGGCAGGCGCGGGCGATGAAATTTGGTGAAGGTTTTGGCGTGGGTCCTCCCGAGCAAAGAAGACCCGTGGTGCTGATCGTCGAAGACGATTTCCTGTTGCGGATCGATGCGGCCGAGATGATCAAGGCCGCCGGCTTCGAGGTGATCGAAGCCGCCAATGCCGACGATGCGATCAAGGTGCTGGAGGCGCGGTACGACATCACCGTGGTGTTCACCGACATCCAGATGCCCGGCTCCATGGACGGGCTGAAACTCGCCGAGGCGGTGAGGGGCCGCTGGCCGCCGATCAAGATCATCGCCACCTCGGGCCGGCTCAACGTCGGCGACATCGATCTGCCTGAAGGTGGACGGTTCCTGCCGAAGCCCTATAGCCACGCCCAGATTGCGCGTGTGTTGCGCGAGCTGACCAGCGGCGCGTGACCGCGCGCGCCGCGGATCGCACCATGGCGACAGTTCAAGCGATGATGTCGGGCGTGATCTGGTCTTCGATGAAGGCGATGCGGTCGCGCAGTTGCAGCTTGCGCTTTTTCAGCCGTTGCAGCCGCAACAGATCCGGCGCGGGGGACTGGTGCAGTGCATCGATCGCCGCGTCGAGATCGCGGTGCTCTTGCTGCAGTCGCGCGAGTTCGTTCTCAAGTTCGCGCTCATCTTCGTCGGTCATGGTGTACGTTAACTGAAAAACGCGATGAGGTTGCGAGGTGCGAAGGCCATTGTCGGAATATCGTTCCTGGCCGCCCGTTCCGCAAGCAGCAGCCGGGCCGAAGATCGGCTAACGGCTGGCCAGGCTCGGAGCCGGATACCAGGACCGGTTCCATAGTCACGATTGGTTACAGATAACACTGAAATATGAGGGAGGCGAATTTCGATATCCATCGACAGATTCGGCGACTTGTGTACACTCAACTGTCCGGATCGAATCTGAGGTCTAATTCCACCGAGGAGGTTTCGTATGGCAATGCAGGCGCATCTTGTTGAATTAGAACGCAAACACAAGATCCTCGAAAACGAATTACACGAGGCTCTGGTGCATCTTTCCACAGACGACCTGCAAATTGTCGAGTTGAAGCGCCGCAAACTGATGGTCAAGGACGAGATCGAGCGCTTGAGGCAAACGGCGAACGAAACACTGCATTAGTTAGTTCAGGGTTCAGGGACAGGCTCCGCTCCACCAACGCCGCGTCCGCCGTCAGAGGCGGACGACCCGCTGGTCTGTGCCGTCCGCAATTGTACATCTCAATTCATTCAGAATAGCTCGCCGCATACCCGGCTCGGGGCATGTGGCTATACGCCTGCCAGTTCGCCGACGTAATCGGCGATCGCCAGTGACGACGTCAGGCCCGGCGATTCAATCCCGAACAAATTGATCAACCCGGCGACGCCATGATCCGCAGGGCTCTGGATCAGGAAGTCCTGCGCGGCAACCGCCGGCGGCACGATCTTGGGCCGAATGCCCGAATAGCTCGGCATCAACGCGCCATCCGGCAGCGTCGGCCAGTAGCGGCGGATCGCCGGATAAAACCGTTCGGCCCGCGCCGGGTCGACCGCGTAGTCGATGGTATCGACCCATTCCACATCGGGACCGAACCGGGCCTGTCCCGCCAAATCCAGCGTCAGATGCACGCCGAGCCCGCCGGGCTCCGGGACCGGGTAGATCAGGCGTGAAAACGGCGCCCGCGCGCTGCAGCTGAAATAGTTTCCCTTGGCGAGATAAGCCCGCGGAATCAGATCGATCGGCATGCCGTCGATGCTGCGCGCGACCGCCGGCGCGCCCAGGCCCGCGGCATTGACCAAGAGGCCGCATTCCAGCGTCATCGGCGCGTCGCCGCCAGCGTCGATCTCGATCCGGCCCGCGGCCGCCTTGGCGGTCACGAGCGGGGTATGGAAGGCGCAGGCCGCGCCCGCCTGCTCGGCATCGCCGCGCAGCGCCAGCATGTAGGCGTGGCTGTCGATGATGCCGGTGGAGGGCGAGAGCAGCGCCGCATCGCAGTTCAGCGCCGGCTCCAGCGCGCGGGCGGCGTCTCCCGAAAGCGTCTGCATGTCGAGCACGCCATTGGCCTCGGCGTGGGCGCGGATCGATTGCAGTTTTTCGGTTTCCCTAGGCGTGGTCGCGACGATCAGCTTGCCGCAATTGCGGTGCGGGATGCCGTGGTCGCGGCAATAGGCATAGAGCGCCTTCTTGCCGCTGACGCACATCCGCGCCATCAGGCTGCCGGCCTTGTAATAGATACCGGCGTGGATCACCTCGCTGTTGCGCGACGAGGTGACCGTGCCGATGCCCTCGGCCGCCTCCAGGATGATGACCTCGCGGCCCGCCTGGGCGAGCCGCCGCGCGACGGCAAGGCCGACCACCCCGGCACCGACCACGACGCAATCCACCCTATCCATGCGAAGTTCGAATCCGGTCTGGTTGACGATCCGCGCCGGCGCGGAATTTCGCCACCCGGCGCGCGTTCGAGGTCAAACGCATTGGCACATTATCGCGTTGTTTGGGATGATCTTTCGGGCGATCCGCCGAACTTTTTGACGGCAGGCCCGAGGGTGCGGGTTCCTGTTAGGGATGCGTTAATCATGTCAGGGCAATTGCCATAATTTGAGTCACATTTTTGGCCGCAACGGGTACGCGTTTACCCGATCCAAACCCGTGAAGCCAGACACTCCGGACCAGAAATCCGCGAGTGAGTAATGGCTTCCAAGAATTGGCAGGCAGGCGGCAAGGTTGTGATTCCCGCGCAGGCCGTCGTTTGCCTGATCGGCACCCTTGTGCCGTTCGGCGCCGCACGCGCCGAGGCGAGCGGCTTTGCGCCTGCGAGCTATATCGGCTCCGCCGATCCCGAAGTGATCTGGGAAATGCTGATTGGCGGCATCGTGGTCTGCTCGTTTCTAGCCGCCGTCGCACTCTGGATCTTCTCGGCGTTGCGCAAGATGAAGCGCTCGCAGTTGCGCCGCAACGCGTTTGTCAGTTCCGCCTTGAACAACCTCAACCACGGCGTGGTGATGACGGATTCGCGCAAGCGGGTTGTCTATTGCAACGACCGCTATCTCGAAATCTACGGCCTGGCGCGCTCGGACATCCCGCGGAACATGGTCGGCGCCGAGCTTCTGGAGATGCGGCGCCAGCGCGGCGTGCTCGGCACCGGCACCGACGAGGAATTCTATGCCACGGCCGGCAGCCCCGATGGCCTGATCACCGAGCTGCCCGGCGACCGGTCGATCCTGGTTCGCTATTTTTCGCTGCCCAATGGCGGTTCGGTCGCGACGCACGAGGATTGCACCGAACAGCGCAAGCTCTCGCGCCAGCTCGCCTCGACCAAGCAATTTCTCGAATCGATGCTCGACAATGTGCCGGTCTGCGTCGCCGCCAAGAGCATCGATGACGGCCGCTACATCTTCGCCAACCGTGCGTTCGAACGCTTCTCGCGCTTTTCCCGCGACAAGATCGTCGGCAAGCGCGCCGACGAGATCTTCAAGCCCGACACCGCCGCGGGCATCGAAGCCGCCGACGAAGCCGCCCTGCATGCGGTGGACGGCCAGTATCGCAGCGAGATCGTGGTTGAGCGCGGTTCGAAGAAGCGGGTCATCGCTTCCAACCGCGTGATCGTGCGCGACCACAACGACCGGCCGGAATTCCTGATCGCGCTGTTCGACGACGTCACCGACCGCCAATCGCTGTCCAAGGAGCTCGAGAACACCAAGAAGTTCCTCGAACTGGTGGTCGACAACATTCCGGTCTCGCTGATCGTCGAGCGCGTCAGCGACGGACGCTATCTGCTGGCGAACCGCAGCGCCGAGGCCATTCTCAACCGGCGGCGCGAAGACGCCACCGGCCTGCGGGCCGCCGACATCTTCAATCCGAAGGAAGCCAAGCTGATCATCGCCCGCGACGAGGCGGCGATCAGGAAGCGCGGCCTGCTTACCGAGGAACACCCGATCAGCACCAAGGACGGCCTGCGGTTGTTCCTGACCCGGCGCATGACGGTGCTCGACGAGACCGGCGAGCCGCAATATCTGATCAAGACCCACGAAGACGTCACCGATCGCCGCCAGACCGAGTCGCGGATGGCGCACATGGCCTATCACGACGGCCTGACCGACCTGCCGAACCGCGCCGCCTTCCTGCAGGCCCTGGCGCAAATGATCGAAGCCTGCGCCGGCACCGACGAGGAATTCGCCGTGCTGTCGGTCGACCTCGACGGGCTGAAGGAAGTCAACGACGTGTTCGGCCACGCGGTCGGCGACAAATTGCTGGTCGAGGTCGCGCGCCGCATCCAGGCCGCCGCGCGCGGCGGCGTGGTCGCGCGCCTGAGCGGCGACGAGTTCGGATTGATCATCGATGGCAAGCAGCCCGCCGCCGGCCTGGCGCTGGCGGAACAGCTCTCGGTGGCGCTGGCGAACGAGTTCGTGATCGACGGCAAATCGGTCCGTACCGGCTGCACCACGGGCATCTCGGTATTCCCGCACAACGGCTCGGACGCGGCCGCGCTGCTCGCCAATGCGGGCGCGGCGCTGTTCCGCGCCAAGGCCAAATCGCGCGGCTCGATCTCGGTCTTCGAGCCGGAGATGGACCAGCAGATCCGCGATCGCCGCGTGCTGCATCAGGATCTGTCGCTCGCGATCAAGAACGGCGAGCTGTCGCTGTACTATCAGCCGCAGGCGGCGGCGCGCCATACCGTCGCCAGCAGCGAAGTCATCGGCTTCGAGGCGCTGGCGCGCTGGCTGCATCCGGTGCGCGGCTTCGTGCCGCCGAGCGATTTCATTCCGCTGGCGGAAGAAAGCGGCCTGATCGTCGAGATGGGCGAATGGATTTTGCGTCAGGCCTGCCGCGAGGCGGCGTCGTGGCCGAACGCGTTGCAGGTCGCGGTCAATCTGTCGCCGGCGCAATTCATGCACGGCGATGTCGTGGGGCTGGTGCATTCGATCCTGCTGGAAACCGGCCTCGCGCCGGGCCGGCTCGAGCTGGAAATCACCGAGGGCGTGCTGATCGAGGATTTTGATCGCGGCCTGGCGTTGCTTCGCCGCCTGAAGTCGCTCGGCGTGCGGGTTTCGATGGACGATTTCGGCAGCGGCTATTCCTCGCTGAGCTATCTGCAGGCGTTCCCGTTCGACAAGATCAAGATCGACCGCGCCTTCGTGATGAATCTCGGGCGCAATCCGCAATCCGCCTCGATCGTTCGCGCGGTGATCGGCCTCGGCCATGGCCTGGGGATGTCGATCGTCGCGGAGGGCGTCGAAACCCAGGAGCAGCTCGGCTTCCTTGCGGATGAGGGCTGCGACGCGGTGCAGGGTTATTTCCTCGGCAAGCCGGCGCCGATCGGACAGTATTTTGCGCTGGTCGGACGCACCGACACCATGGAACTGACGCGCAAGATCGGCTAGAGCCTTGTCGGTTCTGATTACATCAGAACCGGGCTCTATTTTTTGTTTTGACGCGTTTTCTTCACGCGAACCGGGTCCCACCCACGGATCAAGTCCGAGGGCATGCTTCGCTCGAAAACGCTCTGAAAAACCACAGCCTGACGTTTTATTCCGCACACCGTTATCCATCTCATCGGAACGCGCTATAGCTTCCGCATGGCGGATTACGACCTTGCGATCATCGGTGGCGGCCTGAACGGCGTCAGCGTGGCGCGCGATGCCGCCGGTCGCGGCCTGCGCGTCATCCTGCTCGAGCAAGGCGACCTTGGCGCCGCCGCATCGTCGACGACCTCGCGGCTGATCCATGGCGATCTTGCGATGCTGGAGCGGCGCGGCTGGCTGCGCGTCCGCCGCGCGCTGGCCGAGCGCGACGTCTGGCTGAAGATCGCGCCGCATCTGGTGCGCCCCTCGCGGTTCGTGATCCCCGCCCATTCCGACGAGCGTCCATCCTGGCTGCTGCGGTCCTGGCTGTTGCTGTACGACCGGCTGGCGCCGGGAATGCGCCTGCCGCCTTCCGCAACCGTCGACGTCACCCACCATCCGGTCGGCAACGCGCTGAAGCGGCCGTTCGGCACCGCCTTTGAATATTCCGACTGCGTGGTCGACGATTCCCGGCTGGTGATAGCCAATGCGCTCGATGCGGCCGAACGGGGCGCGGACATCCGCACCGGCGCGCGCTGCGTTCGCGCCGACCGGAACGACGTCTGGCGGCTCGCCGTGATCGATCGCGGCCATCGCCGGGTGATCACGACGCGGGGGCTGGTCAATGCCAGCGGCGCCTGGACCGGCTCGGTGGCCGAGACCGTGCTGCGGATGCCGCCGCCGCGGCCTGGTGCTACCAGACTAGGCGCTTTCAGGATGAGCCAGATCGTCGTCAGGCGCCTGTTCGAGACCGACAACGTCTATGTCTTCCAGAACAGCGACCGCCGGCTGATCTTCGCCAGCCCCTACCACGGTGATTTCACGCTGATCGGCACCGTCGGCCAGCCCTTCAAGGGCGACCCCGCCGTCGTGGCGACGGCCGCCGGCGACGTGGCCTATCTGTGCGACGCCGCCAACCGCTATTTCCGGGAACGCATCGATCCGTCCGATGTGATCCGGACGGTTTCCGGCGCCAACGCGGTAGTCGATCCCGCGAGCCGGCCTGCCGACCGGGACGGCGCGATGATGTTCGACCGGCCGCGTGGCAAGGCGCCGCTGCTGACGATTTTTGGCGGCGATGTCACGACCTCGCGGCTGCGCGCCGAGCGGGCAGTGTCCTGCTTCACGCCGTTCTACCCGATGTCGCCGCGCTGGACCGCGAAGGCGGCGCTGCCCGGCGGCGATTTCGGCTGGGCGAGGTTCGAGGCCGAGGTCGACCGCGCGCAGGCGCGCTGGCGGTTTCTGACCGACGGCGAGGCGACGCGGCTGGTCGCCGCGTATGGCACGCGTATCGCCGGCGTGCTGGGCGAGGCGAAAACCCGGGCCGATCTTGGTCCGGCCTTTGGCCCGGAATTGACCGCAGCCGAGGTGCGCTATCTCATGACAAAGGAATGGGCGCGCTTCCCGGACGACGTGCTGTGGCGCCGCTCCAAGCTCGGCCTGACCATGCCGCCGGAGGGGCGCGAGGCGCTGACGGCATTCATGGCCGTGCGCCCGTGAATTTTGCGGAATAAGCCGCCGCTTGTTATGTTGACCCTGTGTGGGAAACGACGGGCCTGAAAACAGGCCCGTCACAAGAAAACAATTCGGGAGGAGATCATCATGAATCGTCGCTCCATCGTCGGCGCCGCGCTGCTGTTGGCCGGGATTGCCGCATTTCCCTACGCGCATCAGGCGTCGGGCCAGACCGACGGCTGGATCACGTTGTTCGACGGCAAGAATCTCGACAATTTCAACCAGGTCGGCACCGCCAATTGGCATATCGAGGACGGCGCCGCCGTCGCCGACAAGGGCAACGGCTTCCTGGTGACCAAGAACACCTATACCGACTACCAGATCAGGGCGGAGTTCTGGATCGATGATGTCGCCAATAGCGGCATCTTCATCCGCTGCACCGATCCCGAAAAGATCGGCAGCGCCACCGCCTATGAGGTGAACATCTGGGATGCGCGCCCGGATCCGACCTATGGCACCGGCGCCATCGTCAATGTCGGCAAGGTCAGTCCGATGCCGCATGCCGCCGGCAAATGGAACGTCTATGAGATCACCGCCAAGGGCTCGACCTTCACCGTGACGCTCAACGGACAAAAGACCGTCGACGGGGCGACCGACCCGAAATTCGTCTCGGGGCGAATCGCGCTCCAGCACGGGCTCGGTCTGAAGGACGCCAAGGGCGTCGAAAGCGATGCCGGCACGGTGAAATTCCGCAAGGTCGAGATCAAGCCGCTGTAAAGCGTTTTCGAGCGAAGCATGCCCTCGGACTTGATCCGTGGGTGGATGCCGGTTCGCGTGAAGAAACGCGTCAAAACAAGAATCTGGAGCTCGGTTCTGATCCTATCAGAACCGGGCTCTAACCAATTCGGCGCGGGCCCCGCCGCGCGCGGTTGAGTCCGGGCTGTTCCGCCGCTAGCTTGCTGGCGACGGGGCAGGCTGGAATCATGGCGGAAGACGCAGCTAAGAGCGTGGGCGATACGGATTCGGCGAAAGCCGGACCGCCGGCCGATGCCGTTCGGGCAAAGCCGGAGCCGCCGCCGGGCGCGACCGACGGACCGCTGCTTCGTATCGAAGCGGTGGTCAAGAAGTTCGGGCCGTTGCGCGCGGTCGACGGGCTATCGCTCGATATCAAAAGCGGCGAATTTTTCGCGCTGCTCGGCCCGAGCGGCTGCGGCAAGACCACGCTGCTGCGGATGCTGGCCGGCTTCGAGACGGCGGACGAAGGCCGCATCCTGCTGGATGGCCATGACATCGCGCAGGTGCTGCCGCACCAGCGTCCGGTCAACATGATGTTCCAGAACTACGCGCTGTTTCCGCATCTCAGCGTGCGGGACAATATCGCGTTCGGGCTGAAGCGCGCGCAGATGCCGCGCTCGGAGATTGCCACCCGCGTCGCCGAGATGGTCGCGCTCGTAAAACTCGAGGGCCTGGAGAAGCGCAAGCCCGATCAGCTTTCCGGCGGCCAGCGGCAGCGCGTGGCGCTGGCGCGCTCGCTGGCGCGCCGTCCGCGGGTGCTGCTGCTCGACGAACCGCTCGCCGCGCTCGACAAGAAGCTGCGCGAAAGCACGCAGCTTGAGCTGATGGAGCTGCAGCGGCGGCTCGGCATGACTTTCATCATCGTCACCCACGACCAGGAAGAGGCGATGACGATGGCCGACCGGATCGGCGTGATGGACACCGGCCGCCTCGAACAGGTGGCAACTCCGCGCAAGCTCTACGAGGCGCCGAATTCGCGCTGGGTCGCGGAGTTCGTCGGCGACATCAATTTGTTCGAGGGCCCGGCAGAGGCGGCCGAGGGCGGCCGGCTGGCGGTCGCGACAAAGGATGCCGGCACCCTCATCGTCGCAGCACCGCCCAATCCCCCGACAAAGCCGCTCGTTTGCGTCGCGGTCCGCCCGGAAAAGGTAAAGCTGTCGCGCCGCGGCCCGGCGTCGGACGCGGTCCATGCGCATGCGATCAACCGGCTCGACGGCGTCGTCACCGGCGTCAGCTATCTCGGCGGCTTCACCACCTACAAGGTCAAGCTCGATAGCGGCGCGGTGCTGCGCTCGTCGATGGCCAACACCGCGCGGCTCGATATCGACGCCTATAACGCGAGCCAGCGCGTGGTGGCGTGGTTCGCGCCCGACGATTGCGTGGTGCTGGAGCAATGAGCGCGCGCCGCATCTTCGCCCGCCCGGCGCGTTTTGCCGCGATCGCGCCCTATGTATGGATGGTGCTGTTCTTCCTGGTGCCGTTCGGTTTCGTGCTGAAAATAAGCCTGTCGCAGACCGCGATCGCGCAGCCGCCTTATGTGCCGGTGTTCGACCTGACGGAAGACTTTGCCGCGATCAAGGCAGCTTTCGCCGCGCTGTCGCTGGACAATTTCAGGCTGCTGGTTTCCGACAACCTCTATGTGCTGTCCTATCTGCGCAGCCTCGTGGTGGCGGCGGTTTCGACCTCGATCCTGCTGTTGGTCGGCTATCCCGTCGCCTACGGCATGGCGCGGCTGCCGCGGCGCTGGCAAAGCGTGGCAATGATGCTGGTGATCGTGCCGTTCTGGACCTCGTTCCTGATCCGCATCTACGCCTGGATCAACATCCTGCAGCATGACGGCCTGCTCAACAAAATCCTGCTGGCGCTGCATCTGGTCTCGACGCCCGTGGTGTGGCTGTCGACCGACAGCGCGATGTATCTCGGCATCGTCTATTCCTATCTGCCGTTCATGATCCTGCCGCTCTACGCGACGCTCGCCAAAATGGACCCGGCGTTGCTGGAGGCGGCGAGCGATCTCGGCGCCGCGCCGGGGAGAGCGTTCTGGCTGGTGACGTTCCCGCTGTCGTTGCCCGGCGTCGTTGCCGGCGTGTTGCTGTGCTTCATCCCGATCGTTGGCGAATTCGTCATCCCCGATCTGCTGGCGGGCTCGGATTCCCTGATGATCGGCCAGACGCTGTGGCTGGAATTTTTTACTAACAAGGACTGGCCGGTGGCTTCCGCCGCCGCGGTGCTGCTTCTGTTGCTGCTGCTGGCGCCCCTGCTGTTCTACGACCGACTGCAACGCCGCCAGCTCGAGGATGCGCGATAGATGGCTAGCCACCCCAACAAAATCTCCCGCTTCAACATCGCCTCGCTGGCGCTGGGACTGGCGTTTCTGTACCTGCCGATCGCGATCCTGGTGATCTATTCGTTCAACGGCTCGCGGCTGGTCACGGTGTGGGGCGGCTGGTCGCTGCGCTGGTACCACGAGTTCTTTGCCGATCGCGCCATGATCGACGCGGCCTGGATGAGTTTTCGGGTCGCGGCAACTTCGGCCACCATCGCGACCTTGCTCGGCACGCTCGCCGCGGTGGCACTGTCGCGTGGCGAACGATTCCGTGGCCGCACGCTGTTTTCCGGCATGCTCTATGCGCCGCTGGTGATGCCCGAAGTCATCACGGGCCTGTCGCTGCTGTTGCTGTTCGTGGCCGTCAACGCCGAGCGCGGGTTCTGGACGGTCACCATCGCGCATACCACATTGACGCTGTGCTTCGTCGCCGTCGTGGTGCAGTCGCGGCTCGGCTCGCTCGATCGCAGCCTGGAGGAAGCGGCGATGGACCTCGGCTGCGATCCGGCGCGCGCCTTTCTCGCGGTGACGCTGCCGCTGATCTGGCCGGCGATCATCGCCGGCTGGATGCTGGCGTTCACGCTCTCGCTCGACGATCTCGTGATCGCGAGTTTTACCACCGGCCCGGGCTCGGAGACGCTGCCGATCCGGATCTATTCGGAGGTGCGGCTCGGCGTGAAGCCGGAGATCAACGCCATCTGCACGCTGGTGATCGGCCTGATCGCAATCGTGATCGTGGCGGCCTCGCTGGCCTCGAAACTGTCGAGCGCACAGGCCAAGAGCGCCGCGCCGATGTAAGGCTCTCTGCGTAGGATGGGTGGAGCGAAGCGATACCCATCAATCGCAACAACGACGGTGATGGGTTTCGCAAGAGCTCAACCCATCCTACGACGCTGAGAATTCAATTCGCTCGCCATCAAGACTTCACGGCGCCCGCGATGAGGCCGCCGACCATGTAGCGGCGGAAGGCGTAGTAGATCGCGGCCGGCGGCAGCGCGTAGATGAAGCCGGTGGTCATCAGCAGTTCCCACGGCGAATCGTCGGCCGCGAGGAAGTTGCCGAGCGCGACGGGCAGGGTGATGTCGGTGTCCTTGGAGAGCAGCAGGAACGCGTAGAGATATTCGTTCCAGGCCAGCAGCAGCGCATAGGTGCCGATCGCGACCAGCGAGGGCATCATCAGCGGCAGATAGACCAACCGGAAGATTTGCAGCGTGGTGGCGCCGTCCATCACGGCGGCCTCGTCGAGCTCGACCGGCAATTTGTCGGAGGCCTGCTTCAGCACCCAGATCGCGTAGGGCGAGGCGATCGTGACCATCGCCAGGATCAGCGACCATTGGTTGTTGAGCAGGCCGTAATTGCCCATGGTGCGGTACATCGGCACGGCGAGGAAGGCCGCCGGGATGAAATAGGTGAACAGCGCCAGATTCATCACCCAGCGGCTGCCGGGAATCTTCAGCCGCGAGATCGCGAACGCGGCCGATGTCGCGATCAGCAGCGTCAGCGCGCCGGCGGCGACCGCGATCACGGTCGAATTCCAGAACTGGATCCAGAAATCCCTGAGGAAGTAATGCTGCTGGTAAAACACGATGTGGAAATTATGCAGGGTCGGATGGTCGGGCCAGAACTTGCCCGAGAACGCGTCCTCCTTCGGCGAGATCGCGAACAGGAACATGTGGTAGATCGGCAGCATGGTCCAGATGAACACGGGAATGCCGATCAGCAGCAGCCGGGCTTCGGTGCCGACGTCGCGCCAGGAGAATTCTGTGGTGCCGAGCTTCATCGCGACAGCCGTTTCATCATGAAATAGACCAGCGGCAGCACCAGCGGCAGCGCGCAGACGATCGCCGCCATCGACATGTCGAGCTGGTCGAGCCGCAAATAACGGATGCCGAGCGTCGACAGCACGTGGGTGAGATCGGCGGGGCCGCCGCCGGTCAGCAAATAGACGCTGTTGAAATCGCCGAGCGTCCAGATCATCGAGAGCAGCGTGCAGGTGAGATAGAGCGTGCGCAGCGACGGCCAGGTGATGAAGCGGAATTTCTGCCACCAGCTGGCGCCGTCGACGTCGGCGGCCTCGAACAGATCCTGCGCGATCGCCAGCCGCCCGGTCATCAGGATCATGGTCCAGAACGGCAGCGACTTCCAGATATGCACGGCGATCGCCATGGTCAGCGCGATGGTCGGGTCGTTCAGCCAGTTCGGGCCGTCGTCGCCGGTGAACTTGAAGATCAGCTGATTGACCATGCCCCATTCCGGATTGAGCATGAAGCGCACCGACAGGATGGTCGGGATCGACGGCACCGCCCAGGGCAGGATGAACAGCACCGACAGCCATCGGATCCAGGACCGCGCCTGCACGAAGAAGCCGGACAGAAACAGCGCCACCACCATCTTGAAGTTGATGCCGATCACCAGAAAAATCAGCGTATTGACCGCCGCGCGCGCGAACACCGGATCGTTGTAGAGCGCGACATAGCTCGATGGATGCCGCGCCAGCCACAGGCCGTAGCCGACCGGGTAGACCACGAACGCCGCGAACACCAGCATATAGGGCGCCAGCATCACGATGCCCCAGATCTGCGGCGTCGTCAGACGCGCCGAAAGCGGCCCGCGAGGGGCCGCTTCGTCAGGGGTCAGCGTCATCGTTGCCATGCGGCGCACTCGTTACGTTGGTTTTCACCTCGCCCCGCTCGCGGGGAGAGGTCGGATCGCATCGTCAGATGCGATCCGGGTGAGGGGCGAGGCAGGGCACTCGACGCGAACACAGCATTCGCAGGAGCGCCTGCCCCTCACCCCGGCCCTCTCCCCGCAAGAGCGGAGCGAGGGAGATGACTTAACCCGCGACCTGCTTGATGCGGGCGATCAGTTCGTTGACGGCCTTGTCGACCGGCACCTTCTCGCTCACCACCCGGTTCATCGCCTTGGCCCAGACGTTCTCGTTGTTGAGAATGGTGAACTTCCAGTTCTTGGTAAAGTCGAACGGCGCGGTGCCGCCGGTGAACTGGGCATACACCGCGCGGCGATGCCGGTCCGCCTGCCAGAACGGGCTGGCCTGGCTGGCCTTGGTCACCGGGAACCAGCGGCCGAGCGCGCCCTCGATATACGGCCGGACGTTCTCTTCCTGCAGAAGGAAGCTGACGAACTGCTTGGCCTCCGCCTTGTTCTTGGCGGCGGCAAAGATCAGTCCGGTCTTGACGTCGGAGCGGTAGCGGATGGTGGATCCATCCGGAGCCTTCGGGAAGGAGGCCGTGATGATGTCCTGCTCATAGGCCTGCTTGCCGGCGGCGCGCTGCGCGTCGGTCAGCGCGGGGTTGGTGGAATCCTCGAACCATTTGGCGGCGATCGAGATCGTGAAATTGTGGGTCATCACGATCGTCTTGTTGTGGAAGGCGACGTTGTTGTCCGGATCCTTCCAGGTCGTGGAGGACGGCGGCGTGCAGCCCTTGATGTAGGTATCGGTGTAATCCTTCAGCGCGTGGATCAGGCCGTCGCGCACCTTGGGATCGTCGACCAGCAACTTGCCGTCGTCGTCGACCAGTTTGACGTGATAGGCGTCCATGAAGGTGTAGAACGATTGGAACGAGTCGGTCGATTCCACGCCCATCGGCTGGCCGACGGCGTAGATGCGCTGACCGGTGGCCTTGCGGATCGCCGGCTGCACCTTGTCGCACCAGAACGACCAGTAGTCGTTCCATGTGGTCGGGATGTCGCTGACCTTGTAGCCGGCCTTCTCCAGCATATCGTTCCAGATCTGGACGTGCATGCTCTGCTGCTTCAGCGGGAAGCCGTAATAGGCTCTCTTCTTTGCGACGTTGTCATAGAGCTTCGACGCGTCCAGTGTGTTTTGCACGAACCGGTCCTGAATCGGCGTCATCACGTCCGAGAGGTCCTCAAGCTTGCCCTCATAGGCCCACTTGCCCTGCGCCTGCACGTCATAGGTGTCGGAATAGGCGACGTCGGGCACCGTGCCGGAATCCATCGCGGCGACCGTCTTCGGGATCATGTCCTGGATGGCGTATTGCGACAGCTCGACCTTGATGCCGGTCTTGGCCTCGAACTTCTTGATGGTGTCGAGCAGGGCGTCGTCCTCGGACTTGTAAAAGCCCTTGCCCCACCAGACCGTGATCGTCTTGCCCTGCGCGAACGCCGGCGCCGTGGCGTACACCAACCCGAGTGCTGCGATCGCAGCCGAAAGCGCGCCTATGCCCGCGAATTTACCCCTGGATTTCACATCGTTCTCCCTGATCTGCTGGCCTTTTTAACCAGTTGGGGGAAAGCCTAACGCATTGCCGCGGCCTGATCCAGACAGCGCTTTGTCATCCGGCGTCCCGGGAGACCGGGAAGGACGATACTTTCGGTGGAGGCCCGCCCGGAATGACGCATAAAGCCGTCGTCCCGGCCTTGAGCCGGGACGCATAATCCTTCGCGTTGTTGAAACGCAAGATAAGACCCAGGCGCTGTATGGGTCCCGGCTCAAGGGCCGGAACGACGAGAGGATATGCATTCGCATTCTCGCGACACAGGAAACGGCATGCGGGGAACCCGACGCACGCGGCGCTTAATTCATTGCTAATTTTTCCGTCGCGACGGGGTCACGAAAAAGAATTACGACTCTCGAACGTTTCAAAAGCGTGTCGCCAAGACGGTGCCACATTTGTGGGCCCAATGATGGCGCGAAGGGGGAAGCGCCATGAATAAAATTCGAGAGTGCCGCGAGCAGGAACTGCGTTGCAGGCAGCGCGCGATGTACGATCCGGCGCAGAGCTGGAAGTGGCTCGCCGAAGCCGAGATGTGGGAACACAAGGCGCATCAATACCGCGCCTCGCTAGTGGAACAGCGCCCCGCAGCAAATTCCGACGACAAATCGGTTCCCGACGTCGCTGCGTAGGGCGGAGGTTCCGCCTGGCGGATTAGGCGAACGCCGTAATCCGCCAATACGCTCCCGCCTCCGCTCTTCGAGCTTCGGCGGACAGGTCTAATCCGCCGTACACGATTACCCATTCTGCGTCCCGTCCGCGTAACCGCCGCCGATTTTCGGCCGGTCGTCGCCGAGCAGGCCTTTGCCCGGGACGTGATTGATCTCTAGCCTCACGCCATCGGGATCCTCGAACAGCACCGAATAGTAGCCCGGCGCAAAGCTGTCCTGCTGCGGCGCGTGAACGATGCGCGCGCCGATCTTTTTCAGGAACTCGTGCGCCGCGTCGATGTCGGCGCGCTCGCGCGCGCGGAAACAATGGTGATGCAGGCCGACCGAGCCCTGCCGGAATTTCTGACCGGCGACTTCCGGCGAGGGCGCATGGATGCCGAAACCGGTGCGGCCGCCGACGCAATAGAAGGTGTTGACCGTATCGGCCACGACGGTGAGCCCGAGGAACGGCAATAGCTGCGCGTAGAATGCGCGGGACGCGGCAAAATCTCCCGCCGTGATGAACGTGTGCGCAACGCCGTTGATTTCCATCTCTTCCTCCCCGCCAATATGGACATCGTATCAGGCGCGCCAGAAGATGTCCGCCGCGGAACAAAACAGGAAAAATACGCCGTGGAAAAGGATATTGCGGGCGACGCGCTCAGGGGATACGGGCTGATCGCGCGGCCTTCGCGGCGCTCGGCGCTGCAATTGTTGCCTGGCGGCGGCGCATTCGCGATGGTCAAGGGCGGGGCAGGGTGGAGCGTGGCGCATACGCGGGCTACCGGCTAGCGAGGTCTGGCAAGTCGTCATGGGAATCAAAAGCCTTTTCGTCGCAGCTCTCGCACTCGTGCTTTTCATTGCGTCCCCCATACGGGCGCAGGCCGCCGCGCTTTCGAAGCAACAGACAGATGCGCTCACTGCCTACGACAAGGCGGTGAAGAATTTCGAGCAGGTGCTGGGCCAGCGGCGCGCGCAGATCGATGCCGGCGAGGTGCTGCCCAACCTGCCGGGGCAGGCGCTCTATCTTGCGCGCAACGCGATGATCGGCGCGCGCAAGGATCTCACCGACGTGCTGCCGTCCAAAATCGGACCACCCAACAAGTACAAAATTCCGCCGGCCTATTTCGACGCCGACAATGAACCGCTGCTCGACGAGTATACCCGTCTGTTCGGCCTGATGCAGGTGCCGCCCGCGGCGGCGCAAAATTCGAGCACGCCCTTCAAGGACGTGGCCGATCTGGCGACCGCGATTGCACGCGCGGAGGGGCTGGATGCGCCGGACGCCACGGTGGCAGGCCGTATCGGCGTCGGACTGTTCTTTGCCGAAACCAACGGCAATCAGAACATCGGAAACGCGCGATCGAATACCTACAAGGGAAGTTTTCAGACCGGTCCATCGGAGGACCTCAACGGGCGGAAGAAGTGGGCGGCGATCAAGGCCAAGGTCGCAGCCTTCGACCCCGCGCTGATCGCGCGCGACGCCGATGAGGAGGCGCGGGCAGGCGGCCTGGACCATCGGTACAATCACTGGACCGCGGTGCGGGACGGTCTGATGAACGCGCATGCCGGACTTTTCCTGCAGATACCGGATATCGTGAAAACGCTGCCGGATCCGATCGACCAGATGAAATTGTTCGAGCTGATCCAGATCATTCCCGCGCTGACCAAAACCGCGCTGAGGTCCGGCGATTTGCTCAAATATCGCATTTCCGATCCGACCATCATGAAATATCTGCGCAACAACAGCGTGTTCGCCTTTGGACGGGCGGACAAAGCGAGGACATCGGCGAATTTCCGCGAAATTCTCGACGCCATGTGGCTGTTCAACGAGAAGTTCGAGCGGGCGCTGGCCGAGTTCGACAGATTGAAGGTGCGTAAGGTGAATTGAAGTCGGCCTGCGTCGCCGCCATGCTGGCATGGCGGCGCGTGCGGCGAATCACTTTGGGGAAAGCCGGGATTGCCATCGTCAGGGAAAAAAGCCGTTGCAGCAGGCTTTCGCGGTTGGCGTCGCCGCGCCGTCGTCGCTGCTGCGCTCGCCATCTCGGTACTTCCGCCGGCCGGGGTCAGCCATGCCAACTGGCTGTCGGATGTCTTCAGGGGCAAAAACGCGTCCAACACCTCCAAAACGAGCAAGCCGCCAAGGCACGCCGGAACGCCGGCACGCGCCGCTGCTGCGAAACCGCATCGCGCAAGGCATGCCAGCGCGGCGCCGGTCGCCGCAAAGCCCGACAGGCCGATCGCCACCATTTGCGATCCCGCAAAATTCCGGATCCTGCTCGATGTCGGGCATACCGCCAAATCGGAAGGCGCGATCAGCGCGCGCAACGTGCCCGAGTTCTCCTTCAACCTGCGCCTGGCGCAGCGGATCGAGGAAAAATTGAAGGAAGCGGGCTTTGCCGCGACCCGATTGCTGGTGACCGAGGGCAAAGCCAAGTCCAGCCTGGTCAGGCGAGTGGCTGTGGCCAACAGCCTGCCGGCGGATCTGTTCCTGGCGATCCACCATGACTCCGTGCCCAACAAATTGCTGGAGAACTGGGAATTCGAGGGCAAGAAACTCCATTTCAGCGATCGCTTCAGCGGCTATTCCGTATGGGTCTCGCGCAATAATCCGGAATTCAAGACCAGCCTTTCGTTCGCCGAATTGCTGGCGGGGGAAATGAAGGCCCAGGGCCTGGAATACGCCCATCAATACACCCAGCCCATCATGGGGCATTACCAGCATCCGATCCTGAACGAGCAAACCGGCGTCTACAGTTTCGATCAACTGGTCGTACTGCGCACGACACGGATGCCCGCGGTACTGCTGGAAGCAGGCTCGATCATCAACCGGGACGAAGAGGTCAAGATGGACTCGGCCGAGCGGCGGGACGTGATCGGCGGCGCCGTCGCAGCCGCGATGAAGAAATTCTGCGATGCCCGGCCGCCTTCCCATCCCGATGTCGTGGCCAAGGGGTCATCTCACGAGCATCCCGCCGAGAGCCCGAAGCCCGAAGCGGCGTCGCGATAGTCCCGATGTTCATCCGTGGGTCGATGCGTACTTGCCTCGTCCTGATCGCGATCATGCTGGCGTTGCCCGCTTTGGCAGGCTCCGCGCTGCCGAAGGGTTTTGTCTATTTGCGCGATACGGATCCGACGATCGCCCAGGACATCCGTTATGCGGGGTCGCATAATTTCGTCGGGCGGCCGATCGCGGGCTACCTCGGCGCCGAGTGCATCCTCAGCGCATCCGCGGCCAATGCGCTCAAGGCGGTGCAGGACATGCTCGCCGCGAGGAAGCTGTCGCTCATCGTCTGGGATTGCTATCGGCCGAAGCGGGCGGTCGCCGATTTCCTGAACTGGAGCAGGGATCCCGCGCACGCCGAAATGAAGGCCGAATTCTATCCGCGCACCGACAAGCAAGACCTGTTCGCACTCGGCTATCTTGCGACACGGTCAGCCCATTCGCGGGGCAGCACCGTGGATCTCGGCATTGTCCCAAGCGGGTTTTCGCCGCCGCCATCGGATCCCGGACGGCCGCTCAAGGCGTGCACGGCGCCGAAAGGCGAACGGTTCGAGGATGGCACGATCGATCTCGGCACCGGCTATGATTGCCTGGATCCCGCGGGAAGCACCTCAAGTCCGCTCGTCGGCGCGCAAGCGCTCCGCAACCGTCAGCTATTGAAATCCTCCATGATGAAAGCGGGCTTTCGCCCCTATGGCCGGGAGTGGTGGCACTTTGAATTGAACCATGAGCCGTTCAACCACGGCTTCGATTTCGACGTCGCCGCCCCGTAGCGCGGATCGAGCCAACGGGTCGCGCGAATGCGCGCCCGCTTCACGTTCTCAGCCGCTGCCGGGGCAGGGGGCATCGCTTCCAAAACTTGCCTAGTCCTGCAACTTGAAGCAGAATTCCCCGGGGCTGGTTGCGTAGGGGGCGTAGATGGGGCGCGTTGTTTGCGTATTGATCGTTGCAATGCTGGCATCGGCCCGTTGCATCGCCGCGGAATCGCTTTATCGAAGCGCATCCGACCGGATCGAAAACTACCATCCGCTCGATGACTTTACCTTCATCGCTCCCTACTTCACGCGGGTCGGCACGACGCTCTGGATTTCAATCACCAAGACGCCGGCGACGTCGAACTCCCAGAGTTCGCAGAAATCCGACGCCGCTCCGACCGCGCCGGCCAAACCCACTCAGGCGCTTATCTATTTTGCCGGCTGGGAACAGACGACGGACGCGGCCGGACAGAAAGCAGGACAGATCAGATACGCGGTGTCTTGCGACCTTCAAAAGGTTATCCAAACGAAAGACCGGATATCGATTACCGGCATCGAGCCTGGCGCGTATAGCGGCCCCAAGACCGTGAAGAGCGTTACCGGCGACAATATTTTCGTGGAGGCCGATCCGACCGAACCGGCACCTGTGAGCGACCTGAGCAAAGGCACGCTGCCGGTCAACTGTCCGGTGGTCGCAGCGGACACGACGCCGAGCCTCACGGTTACGTTCGGCGTCACGACGACGCCGACGGCGCGGGCTTATTTGTACATGTCGAAAAACGCGTTTTTCAGCGACAGCGTCAGCGTGGGTCTCGACAGCAACGGCATGCTGTCGAATTCCGACAGTGCATCCACGCAGCAAATAACCTCGATCCTTACGGAACTGGCTCAAACCGCGGGCCAGGTCGCCTTTGGAGGCGTCCTCGGGGGCGCGGCGCCTAAGTTTGCTGACGCCGTCAAGCGACCGCCGGCCACACCGGCGGGGCCCCGGCAGCGCTGCTTCTCGGCCCTGAACGATTTGGTCAAATACGGGCCCTACTACGTCAATTTCGGCTACGGGACGCGCCAGAAACACATGCCCAAGGAATTTGATGCCGACATGGCGCTCGAGCTTCACATTCAGCCGCTCGCGGCTGCGACCGGGCAGGAGGGCTTCGATCAAGTGCTGGAGGTTGCTGTCGATGGCAAGATCAAGCAGATCGGTTGGCGCAACGGCCTGCTGGCCTTCTATCCCGTTCCGGCCAAGGCAACCTTGGCCTGTACGATCACGAAGAATGGCTCGGAGAACGACGGCCGGAAAAAGGACGCAGAGAAAGATACGGTTTTTCTGAGTGCGCCTTCGACCGTCAACCTCTACACCTCCAGCCAGTTCGTCGATCCGAAGCGCGATTTCCTCACAGGTCCGCAGGACACCTTTACATTCAGCGGCGGCTTCATCATCGGGCACAAATACACCGACCAAAGTTCGGCAAAGACGGTCGTCGATACGATTACGGCGCCGCTCCGTGCGCTTGTCCCCTCGATCTCGGTCCAGCAAAACACGCAGGTCCAGACCGGCGGTGGAAAGCCCGACCAGACCACCACGACGACGTCAACGACGACCGGTCCACCGAAGACGCCTTGAGCCGCGCCTAGTTCTGCTTCGCGTTCTCGGCCGCTGCCGGGGCAGGGGGCGCCGCATCCGGGGTCGCGGGTTTGCGTCCGCCGCCCGCAAGACGATCGAGCACCGACTGCACCGCGTCGCGGGACTTCTTGTCCTTGAGCGCGTCGAGCAGCGGCGCGGAGGCGGGTGAGCGGCGGATCAGGCTTTCCGCATCCGGAAAGATCAGCGGATCGTCCCACGGACCCTGCACCACGAAAGGAAGTGCGAATCCCGGCGCGGCATTCGCTGCCGTGACCAGGCTGGCGACACCTTTCAGGTCGTATTCGCGGTTCGGCACCGACGCGGTGCCGGTCAGCGTCAGCCGCGTGGCGGGGCCTTCGAGGCGGATGTCCTTTACGGTCGCGGTGCCGTCGGCGAAGTTCACCGCCAGCGTCAGGGTGTTGTAGGGCGTCGAGCCGCTGCGGAAATTACCGCCGCCGGACAGCGGCCGCCGCTCCAGCCGCTTCAGCAATTGTTCGGCGTCGAAGCCCGCGATGGCGCCGTCATGGCCATTCAACGTCGCGGTGCCGCCGAGCGATTGCGCGAGACCGAACGGGCTCGAACCGGACGCCGTCAGCGAGACGTTGATGTTGCCGCGGCCGGACAGTTTGTTGACGCCGAACAGCTCGGCGGCGCAGGCCTGCAGGTCGACATCGCTGAACTGGAACTCGGCCTTGACGTCCGCGATCGCATCCGACCGCGCGATTCCGAACGAACCCTTGGCGATGCCGCCATACATCTGCGCTTCCGCGACCGACAGCGCCAGCGCGCCGCCGCGCAGATTGGCGCCGAGCGCGGTGCGTCCCAACCGGGTCGAGCCGACCGTGACCCTGGCCGCCGACAGCCGCATGTCGAGATCGGTCGACGACAGCGAATTGAGGTCGAACAACTGGTGGTTCCAGTCATGCGCGCCGCTGGCGAGCAGCCGGAAGGTCGAGATGTAGGGCGTGAAGTCGAGCGCGCCGGCGGCGAGCGTCGCCTGCAGCGTCTGGCGACCGTTGTTGGAATAGGTCATGACGCCCTCGGCGACGTTGCCGTCGAGTTCGACATTGACGTTGGTGAGCGCGATCGAGGCGCCGACCACGTTGGCGCGCGCCTTCAGCGCGAAGCGGCCGAAGCCGCCGCTGCCGGGCGGGGCCTGGCCGGTCCAGCGCAGGGCGTTGCGCAGCGAGGTCGAATCGATGGTCAGCGTGCCTTCCATCATCATCGAGGTACGGTCGGCCACCGTGCCGTCGAACGCCAGTTTCAGCGGTGCGCTGGAGATCCGCGCCTTCAGGCCGGAGCGGTCGCCGGACAGGGCAGCTACGAAATCGCTGGCGCTGATCGCGCCGTCGACCCGTTCGCCGCGCCAGTCGAATTGCCCGGTCGCGGCAAAGGACCTGGAGATCGACGGCCAGGCCAGCGACAGGTCGATGTCGTCGAGGCCTTCCTTGACGTGATTGGCGGCGTCCTCGTAAGCCAGCACGCCGTCCTGGATGCGGATTTCCGAGAACGACACCTGGTTGTCGGCGCCGGGCTTCATGGTGCGCACGATGGTCTCGATGAACGGCGTCCAGTTGCTGTCGCCATTGGCCTCGCGGACCACATGGATATGCGGCCGCAGCATCATGACGTCGGCGATCTGGAAACGCTGCAGCAGCAAGGGCAGCAGCCGCAGATTCGCGGTCAGCACGTCGACGCTGAGCGCCGGCGCATCGGTGCCGCCGCCCTTCAGCCCGACGTCATGAAACGAGATGTAGCTGGCCGGAAATACCGAGATGTCGATATTGCCCTTGACCACGAGGTCGAGGCCGGTGACGGCCCGGATTTGCGCCTCCACGGCCTGCCGCAGGGCGTCCCGGTTGAGGAACCAGGACATCGCGATCAGGCCGATCAGCACCGCGCCGAGCAAAGCCGCGATCGGCATCCCCAGGCGCCTCATTCCTTGGGCCATCGTCAATGACATATCCTGGTCGGGCCGAAGTCGTCGGAAAGACCGGCAAGGCGCTGCGGGGTCCACCCCCTAGATCTTCCATAACAGGACCTTCCATAAGCCCTGTCATAAATACGCTTGCCGTGGGGGGCAACTTGCGGGGTTTTCTTGACGCTTTCAAGGCCATAGCGGCGATCTGACCCACCGCCTTTGGTGCAAATCCGGCGTCATTGACGCGCTGCGAAGATTTCGCCTAATAATCCGGGCATCCCACGCCAGCGTCCCGGAACGGTCACAGACGCCGAGACGCACTTCTCTCGATCAGGTCGTGTTTCATGAACAAGGTCTATCCCGACGCCAAAGCGGCACTCGACGGCATTTTGAAGGACGGCATGATGATCATGTCGGGCGGGTTCGGCTTGTGCGGCATCGCCGAGACGCTGTCGGACGCGATCCGGGATTCCGGGGTCAAGAACCTCACGGTGATATCCAACAATGCCGGCGTCGACGGCATCGGACTGAGCCGGCTCTTGGAGACGCGGCAGATCAAGAAGATGATCTCGTCCTATGTCGGCGAGAACAAGCTGTTCGCCCAGCAGTTTCTCGCCGGAGAACTGGAGCTCGAATTCAACCCGCAGGGCACGCTGGCCGAGCGGATCCGCGCCGGCGGCGCCGGCATTCCGGCGTTCTATACCAAGACCGGCGTCGGCACCCTGATCGCCGAAGGCAAGGAAGTGAAGGAATTCGACGGCGAGAAATATCTGATGGAGCGCGGCCTGTTCGCCGACCTCGCCATCGTGCATGCCTGGAAGGGCGATACCGCGGGCAACCTCGTCTATCGCAAGACCGCGCGTAACTTCAATCCGATGATGGCGACCGCGGCGAAGTACACGGTCGCCGAGGTCGAGCACCTGGTGCCGGCCGGCGAGATCGATCCCGACCACATCCACACCCCCGGCATCTTCGTCAAGCGCATCATCGAGGTCGGCACCGGCAAGAAGCGCATCGAATTCCGCAACACAAGACCGCGTCCCGCGGCCTGAGCATGATCCGGAAAAGCGGGAACCGGTTTTCCGATCAGATCATGCGACAGAAATAGGCGACCTCAAGCAGGAGATCATCATGGCCTGGACCCGTGAACAGATGGCCGCCCGCGCCGCCAAGGAATTGCGCGACGGCTATTACGTCAATCTCGGCATCGGCATCCCGACGCTGGTGTCCAACTACATTCCCGCCGGCATCGACGTGAACCTGCAGAGCGAGAACGGCATGCTCGGCATGGGACCGTTCCCCTATGAGGGCGAGGAAGACCCGGACCTGATCAACGCCGGCAAGCAGACCGTCAGCGAATTGCCGTCGACCAGCTATTTTTCCAGTTCCGATTCCTTCGGCATGGTGCGCGGCGGGCATATCGACCTGTCGATCCTCGGCGCAATGCAGGTGGCGCAGAACGGTGACCTCGCCAACTGGATGATCCCCGGCAAGATGGTCAAGGGCATGGGCGGCGCGATGGACCTCGTCGCCGGCGTCAAGCGCGTCGTGGTGGTGATGGAGCATTCCGCCAAGGACGGCGCCAAGCTCTTGAAGAAGTGCAACCTGCCGCTGACCGGCGAGAAGGTGGTCGACATGGTGGTGACGGACCTCGCGGTCTTCACCATCGACAAGCACGGCAAGGGCGGCATGGCCCTGATCGAACTCGCCGACGGCGTCACGCTCGACGAGGTGAAGTCGAAAACCGAAGCCGAGTTCCGGGTCGCGCTGAAGAACACGTGATTTAATTCATCGTCATGGCCGGGCTTGACCCGGCCATCCACGTCTTTCTCATTGTCGTAAGGAAGACGTGGATGGCCGGCACCGGGCCGGGCATGACGAATCCCAAGCGAAGCCTCACGCCTTGGCGACCGCGACTTCCTCGAGGCCGCGATTGCGCGGCTCGACGCCCCAGGCCCACACCACCACGATCTGCACCACCACGAGGCCGATCATCAGCCAGACCACGCCGGGCAGGCCGGATGACGCGATCAGGGCGCCGACGATGAAGGGCGACACCATGGTGGCGCCGCGTCCGAGCGTGTTGCAGATGCCGTTGGCGCGCAGCCGGATCTCGGTCGGGAACAGCTCGGTGGTGTAAACGCCGAACAGCAGCGCGGTCTGCACATAGATCGCGACGATCAGCACGAAGCCGACACCCAATACGATGGCCGGATCGGACGCCGCGTTGAAGCGGGCGTAGACGTAGCCCGCGAGGATGGTGACGACCGATGCGCCGATGATGCTCAAGCGCCGTCCGATCGCGTCGGACAAATAGGCGCCGAGCGCGCAGCCGACCAGCGATGCCGCCGACAACACCAGCGTATAGGCCAGCGAGTTGGCGATGGTCAGACCCTGGCGCAGGAAGAACTGCGGCAGGAAGATCACGAAGCCGAAGATCAGCGTATTGATGGTGATCAGCACCCAGGACCCCACGATCATGCGTTGCAGGAGCGGGGGTTTCAGCATGTCGGAGGCGGCAACCTGGGCGACCGGGGCCGAGACAACCGGCGGCGGCAACGACTGGCCGCGGCCGGCTTCCTTTTCGATGGTTTGCATCAGGGCTTCGGCTTCCTCGGTGCGGCCTTGCGACTCGAGCCAGCGCGGCGATTCCGGCAGGTTCTTGCGCAGGTACCAGACGATCAGCGAGCCGATGCCGGCAATGATGAACATCGGTCGCCAGCCGAAACTCGGGATGATGAGATAGCCGAGCAATGCGGTGACCGGAAAGCCGGTCACTGTCAGAAAGGCCATCATCGACAGCCAGCGCCCGCGGGTTTTCGGCGGAACGAATTCGGTCAATGTCGAATAGCCGACCACGATTTCGGCGCCGAGGCCGAGGCCCTGGAAGAACCGGCAGACGATCAGCACGTTCATGTCGGGCGCGAACGCCGCCGCCAGCGACGCCAGCCCGAAAATCAAGAGGTTGACCTGATAGGTGAAGCGGCGGCCGTATTTGTCGCCGACAAATCCGGTGATCAGCGAGCCCAGCGTCATGCCGACGAAGGTCAGCGAAATGAACTGCAGGTTTTGCGGACCGACCGAGAACTTGCTCTGCAGGGTGGACGCCAGCACGCCGCCGGCGATGTAGAGGTCGTAGCCGTCGAAAAACATCCCGGCGCCGACCAGCCAGAAAATCCGGTATTGGAACGACGAGATCGGTAGCCGGTCAAGACGCGCGCCGGCGTTTACTGCGGAAGCCATGTTGAAATTCCCCCCTGTTGTATTTTATACGGCGCCGCTCTTTTTTAAGATGCGGTCTGCCCAGTTTCTTCAGCTCATGGATTCTTGCTTCAGTTCAATCGTCGTTGTGTCGCCGT
>Ga0068856_100000058_pt1 | contig 101767 bp, 97 predicted proteins | sample KBSCornC62_FD_66595 | JGI IMG/M metagenome (GOLD analysis project Ga0068856, IMG submission 66595) | Corn rhizosphere microbial communities from Kellogg Biological Station, Michigan, USA - KBS Corn C6-2 | ecosystem: Host-associated > Plants > Roots > Rhizosphere > Soil ...
GTCAACCAGCGCCGTCACGCCACCGTCATTCTGATTGGCGATTCGTTCCAGACTTTCACGCCAATGGAGGCTTTTAAAAACAGCGTCCACGCCGTCATCAACAGCTCCGAGATGTTCCTGCTCAAGCAGCTTGTGGAAAAATCTGTCGCCGACAACCAGACATTCCTCCACAGCTTCCGCGAAATCCAAAACCGCGTCTTCTCCGGCGGCACCCGGTTCTGACCGTGACGCGTCTGGATCAAGCGCTCGTCGAACGCAACCTCTGCGACAGCCGCGAACGCGCCAAACGCCTCGTCCTCGCCGGACAGGTCCGCATCAACGGCCATCCCGCCCGCAAACCCAGCGACAACATCAAGCCCGCGGATGAACTTACTGTGGACACGCCGGAAAAATTCGTCAGTCGCGGCGGCCACAAGCTCGAACACGCGCTCGAACATTTTCAACTCGATGTCACCGGTCTAACTGCGCTGGATCTTGGCGCGTCCACCGGCGGTTTTACCGATTGCCTGCTCCAGCGCGGTGCAGCGAAGGTTTTTGCCGTGGACGTCGGTCAGGGCCAGCTCGCATGGAAACTCCGGCAGGATCCGCGCGTCGTCGTCATGGAGAAAACCAACGCCCGCCATCTCCGTCCGGAGAACTTCCCCGCGCCGGCCGATCTCGCGGTGATTGATTGCTCCTTCATCTCGCTAAAAAAAATTCTCCCGCCCGCCATGCCGTTGCTCAAACCGGCCGGCCGGATCGTGGCGCTCATCAAGCCGCAGTTCGAGGCCGGCAAGGCCGAGGTGGACAAAGGCCGGGGCGTCATCACTGACGCGTCCATCCACGAGCGCGTGCTGGTCGAGTTGAAAGAATTTGTCGCCGCGCAGACTGGCCTTTGCTGGCGTGGTGTGGTTGAATCTCCCTTGCTCGGCCCCGCCGGCAACAAAGAATTTTTGGTGCTGATTGAAAAAGCTCGCTGACCATTTCCAACGCATCGGCCTCCTCGGCAACGCGGAAAAATCCGCCTGCGCCGCCAGCGTCCGCACCGCCGCCCGCCTCATCGAGCGCGCCGGCCGCATGGTCGTCTGCGATGCGATCACCGCGCAGCTCACCAAACTGAAATGTGCCGTCAGCCCCAATGCCACCACGCTGGCGAATGAAGTGGATTTGCTCGTCGTCTTCGGAGGCGACGGCACGATGCTCCACACCGCGCGGCAGATCGCCGGTTCCAAAACTCCCATCCTCGGCGTGAACATCGGCGGACTGGGTTTTCTCACTGCTGTTCCTTCCGACCGATTGGCGGACGCCTTCAAACTCGTCTGGCAGGGCGAATTTCATTTTCAATCCCGCGCGCTCATCGCCGCCACCGGCATTGGTGCCGGGAAAAAAATCAAGGCTAGCGCGCTGAACGACATCGTCGTCAGCCGTGGCGCGGCCTCGCGGCTCATCTCGCTCGATGTGAGCGTGGATGGCGAGCACATCACGCGTTATCGCTGCGACGGGTTGATCGTGAGTTCGCCCACCGGTTCCACCGCTTACTCGCTGGCGGCGGGTGGTGCGATTGTCCTGCCGACAGCGGAGGTCTTCGTCCTCACGCCGATCTGCCCGCACGCGCTTTCGAACCGCTCCATCATTTTGCCCCTGGCCTCGACACTTCGCATCAAAGCGATCAAGACCGAGCCGGCCACGTTTTTGAATGCCGATGGCCAGATCACTGGCGAACTCGCGAACGGCGACGAGATCACCATCCGCCGCAGCAAAAGCGCCGTGCGCCTCGTGCATCTTGCGGATAGCTCCTTTCTCGAAGCGCTCCGGCGGAAACTTCACTGGCGCGGAACCTACCTCTGAATCCGAAATGCAAAATGCAAAATTAAAAATGCGGAGCGGAGGTTCGTTGACGTATGCGGCCGGTTTTGCATTTTTAATTTTTAATTTTTAATTGCCATGGTTCGCCTCAAAGACATTGCCCAACTCGTCGGCGTCTCGGTGATGACGGTCTCGAAAGCCCTGCGCGACGAGCCGGATGTTTCCGCCGCCACCAAGGCCAAGATCAAAAAGCTCGCCGCGGACATGGGCTACGTGCCCGACTCCAGCGCGCAAGGCCTGCGCACCAAAACCACCAAGCTCCTCGGCCTCGTCATCCCCAGCCCGACGAATCCCATCTACGCCCGCATCGTTTACGCCATCGAGGAACGCGCCCACGAACTCGGCTACGACCTGCTCATCGCCCACACGCTCAACAAGCCCGAGCGCGAGGAACTGGCCCTGCGCCGGATGCTTTCGCGCCGCGTGGACGGCCTGTTCATCACGCCCGTCTATCGCTTCGAAGCCGAGGCGCGGATTTACCAGGAGATCCTCGCGCGCCAGATTCCCACCGTGCTGCTCGGGCCGCCCGCGCCGTTCTGCAAGAATTTCCCCGCCATCGAGATCGAGGAACTCGTCGCCAGCTACAACCTCACGAAACATCTCCTCGCGCTCGGCCACAAAAAAATCGCCTACCTCACCGGCCCGCCCGCCGCGCCGTGGGCGCACGAACGCTTTGAAGGCTACCGCCGCGCCCTGCGCGAAGCCGGCGTGGACGTGGATGACAAGCTCGTCTTTCACGCCGGCGCCACCATCGAGGACGGCACCAAGGCCGCGCTCCAGATGCTCAACGAGGGCTGCCAGCCCACCGCCATCCAGGCCGTGAACGACCTCGTCGCAGTCGGCTGCGCAGAAACCCTGCTGCAACAGGGCATCAAGATTCCCGAGGACATTTCCCTCGTGGGTTTTGGCAACGGGCTCACCGCCGAATTTTACCGCGTGCCGCTGACCACCGTGCGCCAGCCGAAACACCGGCTCGGCACCGCCGCCATGGAAACGCTCATGAAGCTAATTCGCGGCGAATCCATCCAGCTCAAACGCCTCGCCGCCGAAGTGGAAGTCCGCAAAAGCTCCGCGCCGCCGAAGAAGTAGCCACAGATGGGCACAGATGAAACACAGATTCGGCAAGGCGAGATTCACCAGATCTGTGTTTCATCTGTGGAAATCTGTGGCTAAGACTTCTTCCCGCCGCCGAAGAGCAGCCGCAGACTGTTCATCACCACGATCACCGTGCTGCCTTCGTGGCCGACCACGCCAATCGTCAGCGGAATTTTGCCGAGCAGCGCGAATGAGACCAGCACCACCACCGTGCCGAGTGAGATGAAGAGGTTCTGCCGGATGATGCTCCGCGCGCGATGGCTCAAACGAAAGGCCGCGAGAAAATTTTCCAGTTTGTCGTTCATCAGCACCACGTCCGCCTGCTCCAGCGCGGCGTCCGATCCGCGCGCGCCCATCGCCACGCCGATGTGCGCCACGGCCAGGCTCGGCGCGTCGTTCACGCCATCGCCCACCATCGCGACCTTTTTGCCTTGTTTGGTCAGCTCCACGATGGCCGCGACTTTTTGTTCCGGCTTCAGCTCGGCGCGCACGTCGTCGAGTTTCAATTCCGTCCGCAGATGATCGGCGGCGGCCTTGCGGTCGCCGGTCAGCACGACGGAAATCAAACCTTCATGCCGTAAATCCTGAATGACACCCGCCGACTGTGGCCGGATGTCATCGCGCAACACGACGCGGCCCAGCAGGTCGCCGCCGGCGATCCAAACTTCGGACGTGCCGGGTTCCGTTGGGGTGCCGGCTTCCGGCATAGAGCGTGTTGATTCCGGGAGCGCCGGCATCCTGCCGGCGAGTTCATTGCCAAAACCTTTTTCTAAACCCGCCGGCAGGATGCCAGCGCTCCCGGTCTGTCGTTCCGATTCCACCCACTCGCGTTTGCCCAGATAAAGCTGTTGGCCGTTGTATTTCGCCTTCAGTCCTTGGCCGGTCACGGATTCAAACTGCGTAAACTCCACCGTCGTCAGGCCGTTCTGCTTGCCGTGGCGCGTGATGGCGCGGGCGAGCGGATGCGTAGAAAGCTTTTCCAGCGAATAGGCGATTTGAGTGATCTCTTGTTCGCGACCTGCGGGAAAGCTTTCCACCTTTTCCACGCGCAGTTCGCCGGTGGTCAGCGTGCCGGTTTTGTCGAGGCAAACGGCGGTGACATCGGCCAGTTTTTCCACGGCGGCGCCGCCGCGGAACAGGATGCCATGGCGCGCGGCCCACGCGATCGCCGCCAGCACGGCAGACGGGATGGACAACACCAGCGCACACGGCGACGACACGACGAGCAGTGTCATCGCGCGATAAAATGCGCTCGTCTCGGGCTTTGTCGGATCCAATGCGGTGAAACACGTGAGGTTGAACGCGAAATGCCACACGAAGAACATCGCGAGCGACAGGCCGAGCACGCCGTAGGTGTAATAGGTGCTGAACTTGTCGGCGAACATCTGCGCGGGCGCTTTCTGATGCTGCGCTTCCTTGATGAGCGTGATGATTTTTTGCAGCGAACTTTCCGCCGCCGGCCGCGTGACGATGACTTCGACCGCGCCCCAGAGATTGATGGTGCCGGCCAGCGCGTTGTCGCCCACGACTTTTTCGACGGGCGTAGCCTCGCCGGTGAGATTGGATTCATCCGCCGCCGTGGTGCCTTTGGCGATTTCGGCGTCCACCGGAAATTGCGAGCCGGGCTTGATGAGCAGGCGCGCCCCGGCGCGGATTTTTTCGACGGGAACTTCGGTTTCATTTCCCGCCGCGTCCAGCAGCGTCGCGGTTTTCGGCGCATCGCGGAACAGGGAGCGGATTTCCTTCTGCGTGCGGCCCATGGCGTAATGTTCCAGCGCGCCGGAGAACGAAAACAGGAACAGCAACGTCGCGCCTTCCGCCCACGCGCCGATGCACGCGGCACCGATGGCGACGGCGAGCATCAGAAAATGCACGTCCAGGATGCGTTTCTGAAGCCGTTCCCAGACTTCTTCGGCCGGAAAGAAGCCGCCAGCCAGATATGCGACGCAGAATGCGGCGATCTTGTATTGCGCCGGCAAAACAAATGCGGCCAGCAGTGCCGCCACGCCGCAGAGAATTGCCGCCGCGAGCTGCCATTTCCACTCATCAACATGATGGTGGTCGTGATCTTCATCCTCGTCGGGTATATCAATTGTCTTGGCCTCGATGCGCGGGAACGGCAGGTCGCGCCAGCGCCAGAATTTCGGCGCGGTCGGGCAGGTGACGCGGGCGATGGTCATGGAATCGCCGTCGCGCTGGATCGTGATGCCTTTCTGTTCGGCGGCGGAAAGCGGCGCATCACACGCATGGCAATCCGTCTTGCCGGTGAGCAGCGTGCAGGCGCGGGTGGACTCGGCATTCTGGGCGGACTGGATTTTGCCGGTGAGCCGGGCGGTGAGTTTTTCAACATCGGCCCGGCCGAGCGTGGCGACGGAAAATTTCTGGTGCGCGGCGTCAATGGTCACCGCCTCCAACGTCGGCTCTTCCGCCAGCGTGTCGGCGACCGAACGGGCGAGACAGGGTTCGCCATGCGGATGATCGTGAGAGTGGGGTCCTGAACTCATCGTAAGATTTTTAGCACACGGTCGGTTTTCGCGCGAAGTAATTATTGGCTTTGGCTGACCGAATGACGCTCCGGCTGGATGCGTTTCTTAATCAGTTGATAGTTTGCCAAAATTTGCAAAGCTGCCGTCGGGTAAAATCAGATACGCTGAATTCGTGCAGGAGATTCACCTCACTTAAAACTTTATGAGCAATCGAACACTCGGACACCGCAACACGGAAAACCTGGCCGTCATTCGTTGGGTGGAGGAACAAGTCAAAATTTGCCAGCCCGACCACGTTTTTTGGTGCGACGGCTCCGAAGCCGAGGATAAAGTGATGCGCAATCGCATCGTGGAATCCGGCGCAGGCCTGTGGTTGAACCAAAAACTGCGTCCAAACTCCCTGCTCGTCCGCAGCGACCCGCGCGATGTGGCGCGCGTGGAGCAACGCACCTTCATCTGCTCCCGCTCGCCGAAGGACGCCGGCCCCACGAATAACTGGGAAGCGCCGGCCATCATGAAGGCCAAATTGAACGGCCTCTTCACCGGCTGCATGCGGGGTCGCACGCTTTACGTTATTCCCTTCAGCATGGGGCCAATCGGTTCGCCCATCGCGCAATATGGCATTGAGATTTCCGACAGCCCTTATGTCGTCGCCAACATGCGCATCATGACGCGCATGGGCACCGGCGTTTACGAGCAGATCGAGAAGACCGACACGTTCGTGAAATGTTTGCACTCCGTCGGCAGTCCGCTCGCGGCAGGCCAGAAGGACGTGCCGTGGCCGTGCAATCCGGAGGAGACCTACATCACGCATTTCCCCGAGGACCGGCTCATCATGAGCTTTGGTTCCGGCTACGGCGGCAACGCGCTGCTCGGCAAAAAATGTTTCGCCTTGCGCATCGCGTCGGCCATGGCGCGCGACGAAGGCTGGATGGCGGAACACATGTTGATCCTTGGCGTGAAGGAGCCGTCCGGCAAAAAGACGTATGTTTCCGCCGCGTTCCCGAGCGCGTGCGGCAAGACGAATTTCGCGATGATCATCCCGCCGAAACATCTCAAGGACGAAGGCTGGGAAGTCACGTGCATCGGCGACGACATCGCGTGGATCAAACCTGGCGAGGACGGTCATCTGCACGCGATCAATCCCGAAGCCGGCTTTTTCGGCGTCGCGCCCGGCACGTCTTACAGCAGCAATCCGATGGCGATGGATTCCATCAAGCGCGATACGATCTTCACCAACGTCGCGCTCACCGACGACGGCGATGTGTGGTGGGAAGGCATGACGAAAACGCCGCCCGCGCATGTCATTGACTGGAAAGGGCACGACTGGACGCCGGACAAAAAGGATGCCGACGGCAAACACCATGTCACCAGCCATCCGAACAGCCGCTTCACCGCGCCGGCGAAGAACTGCCCGATCATTGATCCCGACTGGGAAAATCCCGAGGGTGTCCGAATCAGCGCGATCGTTTTCGGCGGTCGCCGCGCCACGACGATGCCCCTGATTTTCCAGGCGTTCAACTGGGTTCACGGCGTTTACCTCGGCGCAACCGTCGGTTCCGAAATGACCGCCGCCGCCGCCGGCACGCTCGGCCAGGTGCGCCGCGACCCGATGGCGATGCTGCCGTTCTGCGGCTATAACATGGGCGATTATTTCGCGCACTGGCTGGAAATGCGCCGGCTCGTGAAACATTTGCCGCGCGTGTTTCATGTGAACTGGTTCCGCAAGGACAGCCACGGCAAATTTCTCTGGCCGGGCTACAGCGATAACATGCGCGTCTTGAAATGGATCGTGCAGCGCTGCCAGCTCGGCGCGCACGCCATCGAGACCTCCATCGGCTGGGTGCCGGAATATCAGGACCTCGACATGCGCGGACTGGACCACGAGATGACCGTCGAGAAGTTTTCCGAGGTGCAAAAAATTGACCAGGCGGAATGGCATCGCGAACTTGTGATGCAGGACGAACTGTTCATCAAACTCTACAGCCAGTTGCCGAAGGAGCTCGTCTTCCAACGCGAGCTGCTCATCGCGCGGTTGTAAAGCTTTGCGCGGGTGCATTCCCCGCCTATGCTGAAAGTGTGGCAGCCAGCACTCATCAGGTTCAATGGTTTGGCGGCGGAAAATTTTTCCCCGCCATGCTGGACGCCATCCACGCCGCCCGCGAATCCATCCGGCTGGAGACTTATATTTACACCGACGGGAAAATCGGCCGGCAATTCCGGGAGGCGCTGACCCAGGCCGCCCGGCGTGGGGTCCGTGTCTCGGTGCTGGTGGATGCGTTCGGCTCGTGGCCGCTGCCGGGGAATTTCTTCGCGCCACTCATTGTCTCCGGGGGAAACGTCCGCCTGTTCAATCCGCTTCGGCTCTGGCGTTTTGGCGTGCGCGACCATCGCAAACTGTTGGTGTGTGATGATGTCTCGGTATTCGTCGGCGGCTTCAATTTTGCCGATGAATACGATGGCGATGGCGTGAGCCGCGGCTGGTTTGATCTGGGCTTGAGCCTCACCCATCCCGCGCTGGCGAAGGAACTGGCGGCTTCCTTCGATGAATTGTTTCGCATGGCGGATTTCCACCGCCGGCCGCTGCGGCGTTTGCGCGTCTTCAAACGCAAGCGGCGGATTGAACCCGAACTTGCCGGCGAACTACTCTTCAGCCAGCCAGGCCGGGGAGCCAGTCCGTTTCAAACCGCCCTCTATCGTGATCTCGCCCAGGCGCGCGACGTGCGGATCATCACCGCTTATTTTTTGCCGCCGCGCCGGGTGCGCCGCCACTTGATGCACGCGGCGCGGAAAGGCGGGCGCGTGCAGCTCATTCTCGCCGGCAAGTCGGACGTGCTGATTTCCCAACTGGCTGCGCGCAGTTTGTATCATCGCCTGCTCAAGGCGGGCGTCGAAATTTACGAATATCAGCCGCAGATCCTGCACGCGAAACTCATCGTCTGCGACGGCGTCACCTATGCCGGCTCCAGTAACCTCGACACCCGCAGCCTGAATCTGAATTACGAGTTGATGCTGCGGTTTGAGGACCAAGCCATCACCGCCGGCGCGCTGGAGTTTTTTGAGCTGGCTTTGAAGCATTCCCGCCGCATCGAACGTGGCACCTGGCGCAAATCCCTGAGCTGGTGGCAGCGCTGGCAGCATCGCTGGGCGCGTTTTCTGGTGGCGCGGATTGATCCCTACATCGCGCTGCGCCAGTTCGGCGCGGTGAAAAAATGACCGGCCATCCTGTTTTCAACTCGACTTGGCGCGGGCGTTGTTCCATTTATTGCCGTGAACAAATTACCTATCATGAAAAAGACAATTTCCTTTCTCGCCGCATCGGTTCTGGCCCTCGGCCTCCTGCCCGCCTCGGCGCAATTCGGCCGGCCCGGCGGTTCGGGACCGGATAACGCCTTGACCAAGGTGTTCGGCACCAACCTGAATTTTTCCGCGACCATGAACCTGGAGGTAAAAATGCCCGGGGCGCAGGAGAATGAAGTCACCATGACCAGCAAGATCTATTTTGCCAAGGGCAATTCCCGCACCGAAATGGACATGACTTCGATGAAGGGCAGCAAGATGCCGCCGCATGCCGCCGACCAGATGAAAGCCATGGGCATGGACCAGATGATCTCGATTTCCCGGAATGACACCAAGACCGCCTACCTTATTTATCCCGGCCTGGGTTCCTACGCCAAACTGACGGCTCCGAAAGCCGAAGGCACCAACGACAGCAAAGTGACCACGACGGAACTGGGCAAGGAAACCGTGGACGGCCATCCCTGCGTGAAAAACAAATACACCGTCAGCAACGCCAAAACCGGCGAGCATGTCGTCATGACCACCTGGAATGCCACGGACTTGAAGAATTATCCCATCAAGATTGAAATGGAATCCCCCGCCGCCGCGAAAAACGGCCAGGCGCCGATCACCACCCTGCACTTCACCAGCCTCAACATGGCGCAACCGGCGGCCACTCTGTTTGAACCGCCGGTCGGCTACCGCGTTTACACGGACGTGCAAGCCATGGTGCAGACGGAGATGATGAAGAAGATGGGCGGCGGCACCCCGGGCATGCCGCCGGGACATCCCGCCGTGCCGGCCAACCATCCCTGATTCAATCCAGGGTGTCGTCCTCGATATCCTTGCGCTCCAGATAGCGCGGGTCGTTCTCCAAATTTTGCGAGAGATAGACGTGCCGGATCTCCTGGCCGAAGCCGTTGCGCCGGAAAAATGCCAGCGCCGCGTGATTTTTGGCGGCGGTATCCACCAGCATGATCCGCGCGTCGCGATCAATGAACAGCCCCGTCAACTGCCGCAGCAGCCGCGTCGCAATGCCGCTGCGTTTGAAGCGCCGTTCGATACCGAGCCACATCAACAAACCGTAGCGCCACGCGCTGCGCGGTTTTTCCGTGACGCGCCCGAGCGCGAAGCCGACGATTTTTCCGTCCGCCTCCGCAACGAGGCATGTTTCCGAGTCCGCGCTGAACAACAGGGCCAGTTCATGATCATCCCACGAACGATAGAGCGTCGGCCATTCCTCGGCGGTGAACAGTTTCTGCCCCAGCTCAAAAACCTCCGGCACGTCCCGCAACTCCATTTCGCGGATTTCCACGGATGGCAGCGGCTTGGCCCGCTTGCGTCTGACTTTTAAGACAACTTCCATAAAATAAAAAATCAACGGCCCCGGGTGACGGCGAACAAGCGTTTCGCCAGTTGATGCGCCAGGCCGTTCAGTTCCTCCGCCTCGCGCGGCGCGAGTGACCGCGCGTTGTTGAATTCCCACAGGCCGAGCCAATGCTCGAAATGCTCCCGCTGCACGCCCAGCCCCATGTGGGCGCCCGCAAAACCGCCGCGATATTTTGATTCGCCGCCGGATTGCAGCGCCCAAAACTCCGTGATCTTGGCGAGATGCGCCTCCCAATCCTGAATGTGGGAATTGAAAATCGGTCCCAGCAACCGATGCTGGCGCACGTCAATGTAGAATGGCCGGATGAGTTTCAAGATGCCGTCGTGACCGCCGAGGCGGTGATAAAGGGAAGCGGGTTCGTTCATGAAATTAGGGTTCCGTTCGATGGGGTGTCGAGCTGATTGGCTGAAGCATCATTTCGGTAACGGCACGATTTTGACGCCGCGAAAACGGCGATAGTGTTTGATGCCGGTCATCGTCATCCACACCATCAACGTCACCAGCACCAGCCAGCCTGCGCTCCGGCCGTAGAGAATGGAAATAGACAGGTTGATGGCCACCGAGGCGAACCACAGCGAGTCCACGAGGAATAAAATCGGATGCGGCCGCCATTTTGCCAAACCGCACGCCACCAGCAGCGTGACCCCGAGCAAAAACGACGTCACATTAAATGGCACCGGCGTCCGGCCCTCGGGGGTGGGCATCAAAAGGATCAGCGAGCCGCCAACCCAAACCAGCGCCCAGGGAAAAACCCAGGCATAGCGGCGCTTCAGGTAAAACGCGGCGAGGAACGGCTTGCCCAGCCAGTTGGCCAGTGCGTCCGTCGCTTCCGGTGTGAGCTTGAAGATGAGCTTGCGCGGTTGCTTTACGACCAGCGCCCGCATGCCCTCCATGAAATTCACTTCCTTTTTGAACTGCTCACGCAAGATCGCGTAAGGCTGCGCGCCCGGCGCATCCGCCAACGACAGATGCGAAGGGTGGAAGGTGAGCGACCACTGGCCCGTGGATTTGCCATTTTCCTTCAGCGGGAAAAACAGCGCCGGAGTTTCCCCCGCCGCGTCCACACCTGGGGTGACGCTTTCTGAATTCATGGGGGCAGAATGTTCGGAACCGACAGTAAAATCAACCGGCGATTGTGCGCGCCAGCCGGCGGCTTGCACCGGGCCGCTGAACTCGTGCCTGATGAAATCAATGGCGCATGGCCGGCACCCGGTGCGTCCGAGTCAATGGGGACTTCACCCCATGGCAGCTCCGGCTTCGCTATGTCATCGTAAGGCCATGAATATACTCCTCGTTTTACTCGTGCTGCTGTTGTTGTTCGGCGGCGGCGGTTTTTACTTCGGCGGACCGGCGGTCGGCGGCGGCGGACTGGGCCTGATTCTGCTGATCTGCCTGGTGATTTATCTGATGGGCGGATTTCGCACGAAGCGCTAGGCAGACATCCGGTGTCATTCTGCACTTCTCTTTAGGCTCATGACCACCAGCGAGCAATTAGCTGCGTTCAGCCAGCATCTGGCCAGACGGCGGGAAGCCATCCTGTTGATCTGGCGCAAGGCGGATCGCGCCGATCCCGAACAACTGACCGGGCGCGCCCTGACCATCGGGCAATTTCTTGATCACGTTCCCCAGATTCTTGACGCTTACGAACTCAAGCTGCGCTCCCGTCCGGGCGGATTGGATGCCCGCGCGGCGGATGTTGAGAAAAAGCAGGAAGGCGTGAAGCATGGCTTGCATCGCTGGCAACAGGGCTACCGGTTGAAGGAGTTGGTGAATGAATGCGGCCATCTCCAGCTCTGCCTGTTCGAGGAATTGAGCAGCATCGCCGCCGCCTATCCCGAACTGGAACGCGAAACCGTGCAGGAAGCCTACCGGCAATTGATCAATCTGATCAATGACATCATCAGCGAAAGCGCCGAGCAATACGAGCGGATGCAGCAGGCCGAAGCCGCCGGTCGCGTGATGGATTTGATGGGCGCGCTGGCGGACGTGGATGAAATCGAGCGCCGCCGCGCCACGCTCATACATCAAGCGGTTCACGATTTAAACAGCGATGTCCTCGGCGTCAGCCTTGCGGCCACGCAGATCGGCCGGCCGGATCTGGTGGAAACCGACCGCGTGGCCTCGGCGACGTTTTTGCAACGGGCCGTGTCAGGATTGAGCGGAATGCTGGGTGAATTAATGGAGCTGGCGCGCTTGGAGGCCGGCCAGGAAAAACGGAAAGTCGCCGCGTTCGATGCCGCCGGTTTGATCCGGGAGCTCGCCGACCACAACCAGGCCCTGGCCAATGAGCGCAATCTATTTTTAGAAACTGATGGCATCGCCCCGCTCGCCATCGAGGGCGATGCCGACAAGGTTCGGCGGCTTGCGAAAAATCTTTTGCTTAACGCGCTGAAATACACCGAGTCCGGCGGCGTCACGCTGAGCTGGGGCGAGGAGAAGGACAATTGGTGGCTGATGGTCAAGGATACCGGGCCGGGCATGGCCTCCGATTCCGACCAGACCATCGTGGCGGGTTTACAGGAAGCGACTGCGAGCGCGAAGGAATCAGACGAGAAATCCGCCGCCAATAAGGGCGAAGCCTCGCATGTGCTGAGCGCACCGGAAGCGGACGCTCCGACCACGGCTCCGGCACGGCAACAGCCGGGCGAGGGCATCGGACTTTCGATCGTGAAACGGTTGTGTGAATTACTGGACGCGAGTTTGGAAATCGCCAGTTCGGCGGAAACGGGCACCACCTTTCGCGTCGTGTTTCCGCGGCGTTACCGCAACCTCCCGACGTAAGCCGTCAGGGCATTGACGGCACGGTCGTGACCAGCGGCGGCAGCTTCAAGAATTCGATGGCTTCCTGAATTTTCACCTTCTCCTCAGCCAGTTCGGTTTTCGCCAGAACCGACTGAAGAGCGGGAATGGCGTCCGGGCTGCCGAATTGAATGGTGGATTCCAGTGCCGCCCCGCGGATTTCCGGGTTCGCATCCGACAGCGCGACGAGGATGAGCTGGAGCGAGTTGGTGTCATCGTTCAGCGCGAGCGTTTCCAGTTCGGCGATGCGATTTTCGATGGTTTGCGCGTCGGGTGTTGCGGCGGCAGCCACCGGCGGCAGGGTCGAAGGCGCCACCGTCTGGAGTTGCGGCGCGGCGACCTGGATGGAGGCAGCTTCTTCCAACGGCACCGACGACGACGGGGAAGGCGCTGCAGCGGCGGGTTTGGAGTGCGGACGAAACCAGCCGGCTAAGAATAAAACCAAGCCTGTGAGCAAAAGGACGGCAACCAAGGTGGTGAGGCGCATGGCGTGTTTTACTTTGAAGATTTGCGAAAAGGCCGGGTTGAGGGAGGAGCCCAACCCGACCCGGGAATGCCGCTCAGGGCGTCACTTCCAAATTTTTGGTGCTGAATTTTTTGCCGTCGCCGATGGTGATGTCCCCGGCGATGATGAACGTGTTGCCATTCATTTCGCCGGTGCCGGCGGCGTTGATGATCGAAAACTGATCCACAAGGCCATAAACGACTTTCTTTTGGCCGACGATGCTGGTCGCTGAATCCACGCCGAGGCCGGTGACCTGAAAGGTTACCGGGAGAGTCGGATAACCTGGATTGTTCAACAGATAAAAGCCCCAATAGCCGCGGTAGGTGCCGGCGTTGACGACGTTGTTGGCGCTGTCGTAGCTAAAGTTGTTGACCGTTGCCGCGTAAGTGACGCTGGCGAAAAAGTCGGACACGTCCACGTCGTTCGTAATGGCGGTCTTTTTGGTGATCGGCGTCTTGGTGCGGACGATGATATGCGTTTTGGCGGCGGGCACGCCGAGCTCATTGATCACTAGTAATTGGCCGTTGACGAAATTATTGGTGGTGGCTGCACCCAGCCAGCCGATGATGTCCTTGGTGATGATGCTCTGCTGATTGGCCTGGACCGTGACGATGTTGCCGTTGGTCGTGGTCGGACCTTGTGACCAGACGGTGAGTTTGAAATTGAGGGTCTGCACGATGTTCGTCTGTGCGGCCTGAACACTGGCCACGCTGGCGAAGGTCAACAGCGAAACGGCGCATAACTTAAAACAGGTTTTCATAGTTTTGTTTTTTTGGTTGTTGGTGAAAGGGCGGTTGGTTCGGTCATTCATCCGGCAAACGTAACAAGTAGCGGCATGCTGTGGCCATGGGGTGAAACCCTACCATGCTTTTAATGACGCAGTGATCCGTCGGCAATGTCTCCGGTATTTATGTCATGGGTAAAAGCGAACAGGCTGGTCTTGCGACCAGCCTGTGGTGAAGTGAATTTACGCAGTTGCCATCAGTTGGTGGCCTGCTTGTGCTTGCGCAGGATGCGCACGGTGCTGACTCCAAACGGGAGCAGGAGCAACAGCCCGGCGACCACGGTCGAGGGTTCGGGGACGGATTGGACGGTCGCAGTCGAGATGGCCCCGGAGTAGGAGGCGGTGGTGGTGCCGGCAGTGCTGCCGAAGAGGGTGGACAGGCTCGGGGAGGTGCCGGAGAACTGGAACGTGAGGTTCAAATTACCGTTTTTGCCCGCAGCCAATGACAATAAATTGGCATTGAGTCCGGTGTAGGTGATGCCCGTCAGGTTGACGTCAGTGGAGTTCGCGAGGCCGCCCTGGCCATCCGAGATGGTGTGCATCTGGTTCCAGACCAGGTTGGCGACGAGGGTGTTCACACCGTCGAAGATGTTCAATTGTCCGCCGCCCGTGACCGGGGCCTGCTGATAGGTGATGCTACCCACCGTGGTGGAGCTCAAGCTGCCCATGTTGACCGACCAGGGCGCGCCGGTGATCCAGCCGGTCAAGCCGAGATCGGAACCGGTGAAGCTGAACTGCGGCGTGGCGCTGGATCCGGCGATGGGATTCAACTGAAAAGTGCTGGCGCTGCCGTTGAACTGGGCATTGTTGTCGCCGGCAAAGTTTAAGGATGCCTGGCTGGTGGAAGCTGCGACGGCCACCCCGAGGGCGACGGCAGCGATGGTTAGTTTATTTTTCATATATGTTTTTTGTTTGTTGATACCGAGGTATCAGTTGTTAATGATCACTACTTGATTTGACTGACTTTGATTGATGCCCGGTTAAGGCATGCGCTGGTTTCTTTGGTTCGATTATCATCCTTGGATAAATAACATGGGGTTACTCATGCGGGTGAGAGTAGGGCCCCATCCGCCGATCTTCTATTAGGTGTTATACCCATGATAGGCGTGGCGATGTGCGGGATGAGTTGTCGGCGGGTAATCTGCCTGAAATAAAATATCGGCTCCGGGTTAGTTCCGGGCAGGGGTGAACACCCCATTTTATTCCCCGGCGCCTCGACTTATTCTCTGGCATGTTCACAGAAATATTTGGTTCAGCCGGGGAGCCGGACTCGGATTCCATTCAACGCCGGCGGGTGCTCGTGGTGGATGACGATTCCATGATCCGCCGGATCAATTCCGAAATTCTATTGAGCGCCGGCTTTGACGTGGACGTGGCGGAAGACGGCTCGGCAGCGTGGGATGCGTTGCAACGCCATAGTTATGATCTATTGCTCACCGATAATCAGATGCCGAAGGTGACGGGCCTCGAACTGGTCGGGAAAATCCGTGACGCCAATCTCCACCTGCCCATCATCATGGCCACTGGCACCTTGCCCGGGCAGGAATTAAACCGTGACCACGCCCATCGTCCAGTCATCACCCTGCTCAAGCCCTATACACACGTCGAACTGCTGGGAACCGTGGAAGCTGTCATGAACGCTGCGATTTATGGCGAGAACCCGGTGGGGCTGGTGCCAAACTGGGAAAGCCAGCCGCAGGTGTTTGGTCTGCGGCTCAATTGACTTCAAGGTGGGTTTCACGGGGCCAAGCGGACGGTTGCAATCAGGAGCCTACGTGCCGTCTTTGTGCGTCCGAAAAGATAAATGTGTGTGCGCCCGCAGCCGCCTTCTTCAAGTCGCCACCAGGAAGCGCATCACAATCAATACTCCGAGGATCAAGCCGACTACGGTCAATCCGCCCACGGCTTCCTGCCGGATTGCCGACGTCCGCTGGAAGGGCAGGGCCATGCTGATAAAATGATGCCATTCACTCCGCGGGATTTTCCCGGTGTCCGTATCAATCATGTCATCATCAGGAATCATAGGCACACCCACACTATGGCGCCATGCCGCCCGAAGCACCATGGGGTGTTCACCCCACTCACACTAAGCAGCGCCTGACTGGATTCACGGTCAGGCCTCCGTGCATGGCCGTCACCGCACCGCCGGAAAGTGAATGATCTCGCGACGATTTCGCATGGGGAAAACACCCCATATATTCTGCAAGCTGCTTTCGGATAGGGTGGTTGGGCGATGAATAATGTTAAAATCAAATCAACGATCGCAAAGGCCGGGAGCCTTTCCCCCGTTTTTTCAAAACCCATCCAGCGCATTCTCGTGGTGGATGACGACCCGTTTTTCTGTCATCGCAACGCGGAAGTTTTGATCCGCCACGGCTACCAGGTGAACGCCGCCGAGAGCGGCGAAGTCGGCTGGGAGGAACTCCAGATCAACCGGTATAACCTGCTGATCACGGAAAACGAATTGCCAAGCCTGACCGGTGTTGAACTCCTGAAAAAACTGCGTTCCGCCCGCATATTGCTTCCCGTGATCATGGCCACCAAGCAAATGTCCCGTCCGCAGGCCACCCGGCTGCTCCGGTTGCACCCGGTCGTCACCTTGCTCAAGCCTTACACCATCGAGGAATTTCTAAGCGCGGTAAAAGTCGTTCTCGCCACTCACGCGGCGGCGGACGAGGGGATCAAGTCTTTGCCGGCACCGCCATTTCCGGTCACCGCCTGACGGCTTTGACGGACTCTCCGGCTTGCGGGACATCCAGTCACATGGGGATTTCAGGCAAAGCTGCGGACGCGGGGCAACGGGGGGAACACCCCATGGCGCAAGCGTGCGGCTCAAGCGCATAGTGATAACACTGCTCTATTATGGAAAAAATTAAACTTAACGACACGGTTGAATTTTCCGCCGGGTCCGCCCCCGGCCCCATAAATTCCCGGCAACGCATCCTCGTGGTGGATGACGACCGCGACATCCGCCAGCTCTGCGTCGAAGTGCTCGCCGCCTCCGGCTACGCGGTGGAGGCGGCCAAGGATGGCGCCGCCGGCTGGGACGCGCTGCAAGCCAGCCGCTACGACCTCCTCATCACCGACAACAAAATGCCCCGCATGACCGGCATTGAAATGATCGCCAAGCTGCGGGCGGCGAAGATGAAACTTCCGATCATCATGGCCACCGGCTTTTTGCCCATCCACCAATTCATCCGCCGCCCCTGGCTGCAACCCGATGTCGCGATGGAGCGGCCGTTCACCAACGACGATCTCCTGGAAGTGGTGAACAAAATTCTCCGTCCAACCGCAACACCCAATCGCCTATTGCCTGGCCCGCCGCCATGAAAAAATACCATTCCACCATTCTGGTCGTGGACGATGATGTCAACGATCTGATCCTGATCGAAGGCGCCTTCCGCTCTATCGGCGTGAAAGATCCCATCCACACCGTCAGCGGCGGCCGGGAGGCCATCGCCTATATGATGGGCGAGGGGAAATATGCCGACCGCAATCTATATCCGTATCCCACCTTCATCACCACGGACTTGAAAATGCCCGGCGCGGACGGCTTTGCCGTGCTGGAACATCTCCTCAACAACCCCCAATGGGCGGTCATTCCCACCGTCGTCCTGACCGGCTCCCGCGATCTCGATGACATCAAGAAAGCCTACATGCTCGGTGCCAGTTCGTATCAGGTGAAGCCCAATTCTCCCGCCGAACTCAAACACCTGTTGAAAGTGCTGCATGATTATTGGATGACCTGCGAAGTCCCGCAGATTGACAGCAACGGAAAGCAACTCCGCACGGACAGCGCGGGCAAGTTGGGCGAGCGATTTGTCCAGGTCTGACGCAAATTTTCACCTGATTTTTTACCATGAGCGCCAAAAACCAAATCGAACCCACCTTGCTCGAAGACTTGGCCGGTCCGGAAACGCAGACCCGGCAGGCGCTCCGCGCCTCCGAATTGAGCTATCGCCGGCTGTTCGAAGCGGCGAAGGATGGCATCCTGATTCTGGACGTGGACACCGGCCGCATCACGGATGTAAACCCGTTTCTGACCAGGTTGCTCGGGTTTTCCCGGGAGCAAATGATCGGCCGGACCGTCGGCGAGTTGAGTCTGTTCCACGATATTGAAGAAAACCAGATCATGCTGGAGCACCTGCAAAAAGAGGGGTATGTCCGCTACGAAGACCTGCCGCTGGAAACGTGCGATGGCCGCCACATCGCCGTGGAATTTGTCAGCAACGTGTATGCCGCCGGCGACCGCAATGTCATCCAGTGCAATATCCGCGACATCACGGAGCGCAAAAACACGGAAGCTGACATCCTGCGCCACAACGCCGAACTGGAGCAGCACGTGGCCGAACGCACGGTGCAATTGCAGGCTGCCAACGAGGAACTCGAGGCGTTCAGCTATTCCGTCTCCCACGATCTCCGCGCCCCGCTGCGGCATGTGCAGGGCTTCGTGGACCTGTTGGAAAAGGAAGCGGGCGCGACGCTGTCCGAGAAAAGCCGCCGGTATCTGGCCACGATTTCCGAGTCGGCCCGGCGGATGGGAAATTTGATTGATGACCTGCTGGCCTTCTCGCGTGTCGGCCGCGCGGAGATGCAAAAGACGGAGGTTAACCTCGACGAGTTGGTCCGGGAAGCGCTGGGCGATTTTCAGGCGGAGACCACGGAGCGGAACATCGCCTTTCAACTCCACCCGCTGCCGGCGGTGCGAGCCGACCGCGCCCTGCTGCGCATGGTGTTCGTCAATCTCATCGCCAATGCCGTGAAGTTCACCGGCAAGCGCGCCGTCGCCACCATCGAAATCGGCTGCTTGGAAAGTGGCGCGCGACGCGGGACCAGCGGCGCGGGACATGCGCCGGCCTGGCCGGCAGGGCACCCGCCATCCATCACGATTTATGTGCGCGACAACGGCGCCGGGTTTGACCCGCGTTATGCCCACAAACTGTTTGGCGTCTTTCAACGCCTGCACAACCAGGAGGAATTTACCGGCACCGGCATCGGCCTGGCCAATATCCAGCGCATCATCCAGCGGCACGGCGGCCGGACCTGGGCGGAAGGCGTGGTGGACGGCGGCGCGACGTTCTATTTTTCGATCCCCAACCCAACGGCGCCCCCTCATGAACACTGAAAGTCGGAACATCAAAAACATCCTGCTGGTCGAGGACGACATGCGGGACGTGGAGCTGACCCTGGCTGCGCTGGAAGAACATCATCTGGCCAACAAGGTTTTTGTCGTCACCGATGGCGCGGAGGCGCTGGATTACCTCTATCACCGGGGAAAATATCTAAACCGTGCGCCCGGTAATCCGGTGGTTGTGCTGCTGGATAACAAAATGCCCAAGGTCAGCGGGCTGGAAGTGTTGAAGATCATGAAGGCTGACGCGCAGTTGAAATTAATCCCCGTCGTCGTGCTCTCGTCCTCGCGCGAGACGCCGGACTTGATTGAGTTTTACAAATACGGCGTCAACGCCTACGTGGTGAAGCCGGTGGATTTCGCTGAATTTATGCGGGCCGTAAAACAGCTCGGCGTCTTTTGGGCGGCCGTGAATGAACCGCCGCCATCCGTCAGGCGGTCACCCGCCGGAATCCCAACCACCCCGGGCGTGTTGCCCGCCAAAGAGGACCACCGTGATGGCATCCCCGCTCCATATCCTGCTTCTTGAGGATGTTCATTACGTTTGCTGGAGCGCGGCGACCATTCTCCGGCGTCATGGGGAGAACACCCCATATTCACGCTCCGGGCCGCTTCGTATGCTTGGGGCATGACTGAGACACACATCCACGGCGGAGGCCACCTATGTCACTGATTTCGCTCGCCATCACCCTGATCGTCATCGGCGTGTTGCTCTGGCTGGTCAACACCTACATTCCGATGGACGGGAAGATTAAAAAGATTCTCAACATCGTCGTCGTCATCTGCGTGGTCATCTGGCTGCTCTATGCCTTCGGCATCATCAATCACAGCGGCAACATCACCGTGCCGCAGGTCCGCTAATCCACTTTTATGAAACACAATCACAATCACGACAACGCCCCGAATCCCGGTCCGCAACTCGTGCCGGTCCGCTTTGAATTCAACCATCCGACGGCCCTGACTGTCTGCGTCGCGGGATCGTTTAACCATTGGCAGCCTGAAGCCAAGACGCTGCATTCCTCCGGCGCAGGCAACTGGTGGAAGGAAACCGCCCTCGCCCCCGGCACCTACGAATATTGTCTCGTGGTGGACGGCCAATGGATGCCTGATCCGAAAGCGCGCGAATCCGTGCCGAATCCGTTCGGTGGCAGGAATTCCCTTTTGATCGTGGCAGCTTCGCCCGAAGCCGCGCATCTCGCCGACGCCGAAAATTTACCGTTGAAAAACGCCAACAAACCAAAAACACGAAAACTATGAACAAAGAAACCCAAGCCGTAGCCAATGACCTCGGAACCCTGGCCCAGGACGCCCATGCGTTGATGACCGCCACCGCCGATGTCGCCGGCGAAAAAGTCGGCGAAGCCCGCAAGCGCCTCGCCGCCGCCCTCGAACGCGCCAAGGAAATGGCCGCCACCGTCCGCGAGAAAGCGGTTGCCGGTGCGAAAGTCGCCGACCAGGCCGTCCACGAACATCCGTATCAAGCCATCGCCATCGGCGTCGGTGTCGGCGCGCTCATCGGTTTCCTTGTCGCCCGCCGCTGCTCCTCCCGCAATTGCGATTGATCCGATCATGGAAGAATCCACCGTCAGCTTCCAGCACCTGGCCGCCAGCTCGAAACAGTTTGCGCGGCGGCTGTTGACCATCGGCGAAAACCGGCTGGAATTGCTGACGGTGGAAATGCAGGAGGGACGCGAGCATCTCCTGCAAGCCTGCCTGCTGGCCCTGGGCATCGCGACCTTCGGCTTGCTGGCCGGATTGACGCTCACGGCGGCCATCGTGGTTTTGCTGTGGTCCTGGTCGCCCGTGATGGTGCTCCTGCTCCTGACCGCCCTCTACGGAGCGGCGGCGTTCTGTCTCTATCGCCGGCTTACCGGCCTGTTGGGTCAATGGCAGACGCTGTCCGCCACGCTCGACCAGATCCGCAAGGACCGCGAATGTCTGGAAAAAATTCTCACATGAACCCGCTCGAATCCCGGAAACAATTGTTGATCGCCGAAAGCGAACTCAACCGCGTGCAACTGGCGCAGGAATGGCGGGCGATGGCAGACGAAGCGCACGCGCTCTCGGATCAGGCCCGGACAGTCCGCTCCATGGCGTCGGCCACGGCATCCTTGGTCGCCGGCCTCGTGTCCCTGCGGCGCAAGAAGTCCCCCGCGTCCACCGAAAAACCTTCCTGGGTGCACACCGCTCTCAAAAGCGCGGGACTGATTTCCGAATTTTGGCAGCGGTTCCGCCACCGGCCCACACCCTAGCCGGAGTTTTCTGAAAAATCATCCCGCCACACCATCCATCATGCCAACCGAACCCACCAACATTTCCGACGCGATGCAGCAGAAGGCGAAAGTCTGCGAGACCGTCGCCGAGGACAAAATCCAGGAATCCCTCACCGGCGAATCCCACGAAAAAGAGCAGAACGCGCAGGCGGCCAAAGTCTGGATGGAAAAATCCAAGGTCTGGACCGAAGCCGAAGCCATCGTGCGAACGGGCATCACCGACCCCGCTCCGCCGGCGCCCGACCGGCTGGAGAAAAAATAAGCCGCGAAACTCGTGGGTGAATCTATCAGCGCCGAGTCATAACCCTCCATGCAACCCGCTGCTGCCATCCGCAAGGTCGCATTTCTTGGCGACTATCTGCCGAGGAAATGCGGCATCGCCACATTCACGACCGATTTACGCTGCGCCATGGCGGCGGAATTTCCCGCGATCCAATGCCTGGTCGTTCCCGTCAATGACCATGCGGACGGCTACGATTATCCGGCCGAAGTGCGCTTCGAAATCGCGGAACAAGATTTGCCCTCCTATTTGCGCGCGGCGGATTTCCTGAACATTACCGACGTGGACGTCGTCTGCGTTGAGCATGAGTTCGGCATTTTCGGCGGACCCGCCGGCAGCCATGTGCTGGCGCTGTTGCGCGAATTGCAAATGCCCATTGTCACCACGCTGCACACCGTGTTGCGCGAGCCGAACGAGGACCAGCGCCGCGTGATGCGCGAGCTGATCCGGCGCTCGACGCGGCTCGTCGTGATGAGTGAACGCGGCGCGGAATTTCTGCGCGACGTGTATCAGGCACCGCCGGACAAGATTGATCTCATTCCGCACGGCATACCCGACATGCCGTTTGCCGACCCGAATTATTTCAAAGATGAATTCGGCGTCGCGGGCAAGCAGGTGATGCTCACGTTCGGCTTGTTGTCTCCAAACAAGGGCGTCGAGTTCGCATTGCGCGCATTGCCAGAAATCATCAAGGAATTTCCCAACGTCGTTTACATTGTGCTCGGCCAGACGCACCCCAATCTGTTACGTGATGAAGGCGAGGCGTATCGCTTGAGTCTGGAGCGGCTGGCGAATGATCTCGGTGTGCAAAAAAACGTCGTCTTCTTCAATCGCTTCGTCGAGCTGGAGGAATTGATGCGTTTCATCGGCGCGGCGGACATCTATCTCACGCCGTATCTGACCGAGGCGCAGATCACGTCCGGCACGCTGGCCTACGCGTTTGGCAGCGGCAACGCCGTGGTCTCCACCCCCTACTGGCACGCAGCGGAATTGCTGGCGGCGGAGCGCGGCAAACTCGTGCCGTTCCGCGATGCACCGGCCATCGCAATGGCCGTCGTGGAGTTGCTGCGCGATGAACCCCTGCGCCACACGATGCGCAAAAACGCCTACAAGCTTGGGCGCGACATGGTGTGGAGCCGCGTGGCCCAGCTTTACGCAAAATCCTTCGCGCAGGCGCGGCTGGATCACAGCTTTGTCGGCCGCAAATCTTCGCCAATCAAAACGCTCGATGAGCAACCCGGACTGCTGCCGGAGTTGAAGCTGGAACATCTGTTGCGCATGAGCGATTCCACCGGCATTTTCCAGCACGCGAGCTTCACCGTGCCGAATTTCGCCGAAGGGTATTGCACGGACGACAACGCCCGCGCCCTGGTGCTGGCGTTGATGCTGCAAAAGCTGGGGCACGATTCGCCACAACTCGGCGCGCGCGCGGCCACTTACGCGGCGTTTCTGAATCACGCCTTCGACCGCAAGCTGGGGCGCTTCCGGAATTTCATGAGCTTTGACCGCCGCTGGCTGGAGGAAGTCGGCTCGGAAGATTGCCAAGGCCACGCGCTGTGGGCGCTGGGCTTGTGCGTGTCGCAGGCGGGTCAGGGAAGCTTTCAAATGCTCGCGGCGGAATTATTTGAACTGGCGCTGCCCGTGGCCGCCGAATTTTCATCGCCGCGCGCGTGGGCGTTCACGCTTATCGGCATTGACGAATATCTGCGGCGCTTCGGCGGCGACCGCCGCGCGAATCAGATCCGCGATTCGCTCACCGCGAAACTCGTGCAGCGTCATGCCGACGCCGCGACGGAGGACTGGCATTGGTTCGAGGAAGTGGTGTCGTATGCGAACGCCAAGCTGCCGCACGCAATGATTCTCAACGGCCGTTGTCTGAATAATCCCGTGATGCTGGAACTGGGCCTGAAAACCTTGCGCTGGCTGATCAAAATTCAGACGTCGGATGCCGGCTCGTTCCGTCCCGTCGGCTCGAATGGGTTTTATTCACGAGGCAAATCGCGCGCGCTCTTCGACCAGCAACCTATCGAGGCGCAGGTGACGGTTTCCGCCTGCATCGAGGCGTATCACGCCACGGGCGACATGTTTTGGGTCGCCGAGGCGCGCCGCGCGTTCGAGTGGTTTCTTGGGCGGAACGATCTTGGCCTCGCCCTGTATGATCCGTCCACCGGTGGTTGTCGCGATGGGCTGCACATGGATCGCTTGAGCCAGAATCAAGGCGCGGAATCCACGCTGGCTTTTCTGCTGTCGCTCGCCGAGATGCAGGCGTTGCAAAACACGCTCACGAGTTTTAAGGAACCGTTGGCGGAATGAACCACAATGCCACAGTATGCAATTGGAGCGCGGGCTTTAGCCCGCTTCAATGCGCCATGGCTTGCGGTGTTGAAGCGGCATAAATGCCGCGCCCCGGACAAAACACAGAATCAATGCTCGCTTTGGTCGCGATGTAAGCGAGACTTCAATTGATTGAAAACCGCCACCCTCCACGCCAAACGCATCGGGCCGACGTTGACTCCGGACCGCTCGCGCGTGTTGCTGCGCCCGTTCCGGCCCACGACGGACGACATCTCGCGCCGCATCGTGGCGCGCGTCATGGCGTTGCCGGATGAAGAAGTGGCCAAGCTGACGCATCACGTGCTCGGTGAATTTTCCGACCGGCACGAGCACGTGGAAACCATCTTTCTCAAGCGTTTCGCGCAGGTGAAACATCACCTGGAATCCGACGTTCAGCCGTCGCCCGAACGACAGATGCTCATCGGCTCCTATTTCACGCACGAGTATTCGCCCGAGTCGGCGGCATTGTTCAATCCCTCCATCGTGCCGCATCCCGACCAGTCTGGCATGCCAAAGGGGGCGCTGCGTTTCATCCTGAGTTTGCGCGCGACGGGCGAAGGTCATATTTCCTCCATCACATTCCGCCAGGGAAGAATCCAGGCGCAACATCGCATCACGCTCACGCCGCCGGTGCCGTTCGTAATGGAACCCGCGCGTGTGCCGAATGCGGCTTACGTCAAGGGGTTGTTCACGCACAAGTTGGAAGAGGCCGGCGTGCAAAATGATTTCTGCAAGCGCGTGCTCGGCCAGTTGCACGACGATTTTACGCTGAAGGAATTGCACACGGTTTTGGCGGCATCGGGTTTGACGGACACGTCCGAGGCTGCCGCCGTCCGGGCGGCGCGCGGCATCCTGCTGCTGGCGGAATCAAATTACGAAGTGGACTTTGCACCAGCCAGCCAGCTCTCGCAGCGCGTGCTGTTTCCGTCCGCGCCGAGCCAGAGCAACGGCATTGAGGACGCGCGCTTCGTCCGCTTCCAAAATGACGACGGCAGTTTTACCTACTATGCGACCTACACGGCTTACGACGGCAAGATCACGTTGCCGCAATTACTGGAGACGCCGGACTTCGCGCATTTCAAGTTCAGCACGCTCAACGGCCCCGCCGTGCAGAACAAGGGCATGGCGCTGTTCCCGCGCAAGGTCAACGGGCAATACGCGATGCTCTCACGGCAGGACGACGAAAACATTTTGATCATGTTTTCCCCCAATATCCATTTCTGGGCCGACCCGAAAATTTTGCTCGCGCCGGCGCAGCCGTGGGAGTTCATCAAGCTGGGCAATTGCGGTTCGCCGATTGAAACCGAGGCGGGCTGGCTCGTGCTGACCCACGGCGTCGGCGCGATGCGGAAGTATTGCCTCGGTGCCATCCTGCTTGACTTGAACGATCCGTCCCGCGTCATCCGCCGCCTGCGCGAACCGCTGCTGTCGCCAAACGAAGCCGAGCGCGAAGGCTACGTGCCAAACGTGGTGTATTCCTGCGGCAGCCTGCTGCACGGTCGCGAACTCATCATTCCCTATGCGATGAGCGACTCATCCTCCAGCTTCGCCACGGTGTCGCTGGATGAACTGCTGGCGGCGATGGAGTAAATCCGTCGCGCACGGAGGCCATTGTCTTATTTCTGCCTCATAACGTCCGCACGTAGGGTTTCACCCCATGGCGGCCGGGCTTCCCGCTGGATTACGCTCAACTCAGTAAACCGCATCACCCGCTGAAAGGAATACTATGTTGGGAACCGTCCTGTTGATTTTGCTCATCCTCATGCTCATTGGCGCATTCCCGACCTGGCCGCACAGCCGGACTTGGGGCTATTTCCCGAGCGGCGGACTGGGGCTGCTGGCGGTGATTCTGTTGGTGCTGATTTTGTTGGGCAGGATTTAAAACAACCGGAAGACCACATGATTTCAATGAAAGGCCAATTTATGTTGCAAAGCATTAAACAATTATACGGAAGCACGCTGGAGGCGTCTGATGGCGACCTCGGCCAGGTGCGGGATTTTTATTTCGACGATGAAGACTGGGCGGTGCGCTATGTCGTCGCGGACACGGGAACGTGGCTGACGAGCCGGCAGGTGCTGCTCTCGCCCCATGCGTTTCGCGACCTCCAGCAGGCGGGGAAAGTTTTATGCGTGAACCTGACCCGCCAGCAGATCGAGGACAGTCCTCCGATTGACCAGCACCAGCCGGTGTCGCGCCAATACGAGGAAGCCTATCACCGCTATTACGGCTGGCCCTATTACTGGGAGGGCGACGGATTGTGGGGCGGCATGAGAGGATTTCCGGTTTTAGGAACGCCGCCCGGTTTTGCTCCCGGCGAGCCGGTCACGCCCGCCAGCGTGCTCAATGAACGCGCCGATGCACGCCTGCGCAGCACGCAAGCCATCAGTGGCTATCATCTGCAGGCCACCGACGGCATCATCGGCCATGTCTGCGATTTTCTGATGGACGGCAAGAGCTGGGCGATCAGCGGACTGGTCATCAAGACCGGCCACCGGTTCACCGGCAAAGAAGTGCAACTGGCGGTGAACGAAGTGGAGCGGATCAGCTATGAAGATTCCACGGTGTTCGTGAAGCTGACCAAGGAAGCCGTCGAGAAATGTCCCGAATACAATCTGACGCCGCACCGGGTGGAGGGTTTTACGCCGCCAAAAACAGCGAAGAGCCAGTCCGCCATCGAAATTCCTTCCAAGCCATGAAGGCGCTCGTCTATCACGGCCCCGGTAAAAAACAATTGGAAGACCGGCCAAAGCCCGGGTTAAGCGCGCCCACGGATGCCGTGGTGCGCATGGTCAAGACCACCATTTGCGGGACGGACTTGCATATTCTCAAGGGCGATCTCCCCACGGTGGCGTCCGGCCGGATTCTCGGCCATGAAGGCATCGGCGTCGTGGAAGAGGTGGGCACCGGCGTCACCCGCTTCCGCAAGGGCGAGCGTGTGTTGATCTCGTGCATCACGGCGTGCGGCAAGTGCGAGCATTGCCGGCGCGGGATGCCCTCGCACTGTGATGACGGCGGTTGGATTCTGGGCAATACGATTGACGGCACCCAGGCGGAGTTCGTGCGGATTCCCTTTGCCGATACGAGCCTGTATCTCATTCCCGAAAAAGCGGACGACGATGCGATGGTGATGTTGAGCGACATTCTGCCGACCGGCTACGAATGCGGCGTGTTGAACGGCACCGTCAAACCGGGCGACACCGTGGCCATCGTCGGTGCCGGGCCCATCGGCTTGTCCGCGCTGCTGACGACGCAATTTTTTGCCGCGGCGAAAATCATCGCCATTGATCTCGATGACAACCGGCTCGCCGTGGCCAGGCAATTGGGCGCCACCGACGTCGTCAACAGCACCGATGGCAAGGTCGTTGAGAAAATCATGGCCATGACGGCGGGCCAGGGCGTGGATGTCGCCATCGAGGCGGTCGGCGTGGAGGCCACATTCGGGTTGTGCCAGGAAATCGTCGGCGCGGGCGGCCATATCGCCAACATCGGCGTGCATGGCACCAGCGTGCCGTTGCATCTCGAAAAACTCTGGTCACATAACATCACGATCACGACCCGGCTCGTGGATGCGGTCACCACGCCGCTGCTGCTCAAAACGGTCATGGCCGGCATGCTCAAACCCCAGCAGCTCATCACGCATCATTTCACGCTGGATGACATCCTCCGGGCCTACGACACCTTTGGCAATGCCAGTCAGATGCGCGCCTTGAAAGTGATCGTAACGAACGAATAAACCTACCGAAATTTTTCACCCGCAGGCTCAATGGGGTGAACACCCCATGGCGGGCGGTTTGGGATACCAACTATTCTGTCCGTATGAAGCGCCATAATTTTTCCCAGCACCAAACCCATAGGCCGCCCGGCGATACGCAGTCCGGCGCCGCCGGGTTGGATCAAAACGAAATCAACTTTTCGCCCGCGCCGGATGAAGTCGCGCGCCGGGCCTACTTCGCCTACGAAAACCAGGGTTCCCAGCCCGGCCACGATGTGCAGCACTGGCTCGAAGCGGAGGCGGAACTCACGGCGGAACGCAACCGCACCCGCGTCCACGGTTTCCATAATCACTCCTGAACATTTAAAAAACTTCGCCTCGCCGAAAACATTGCGAACTTATGGAAACTTTGAAGCAAGTCTGCCCGGAGATCCCCAAGATGTATCAGGCCGAGAACGACATTTCCCAGGAGCGGCGCGCGGAGCTGAGCCTGCTCCTGAGCCGGCGGCAATGGCTGTGGTTCGTCGAAGCCCATTCGCAGGCCAACAAATAAAACCGCCAGAGTCGTAAACCAATTTACATGAGGAAAATCAGGTCAAGCCGGGCAATCCATCCTTTGGCGCTGGTGGCAATATCGGTGAGCTTCGCGCTGTTGGCGCACGGGCAGCCGACCAATGTCGTCGCCACGAACGCGCCCCTGTCCGAGAAGGTGGTTCTGCCCGCATCCGTGCCCGATCCCATCGAGCCGTTCAACCGCGTGATGTGGGGCTTCAACAAGGCTGTGATGACCGGCGTTATCAAGCCCACGAGCCGGGTGTATCGGTTCGTCGTCGTGAAACCGGTGCGGACGAGCATCGGAAATTTTGGCCACAACCTGACGTATCCCGGCCGCCTGATCAACAATCTGCTCCAGGGCAAATGGCACGGCGCGCGGGATGAAACTTACCGGTTCCTTTGCAACACCACCGTTGGCGTGGCCGGGCTGTTCGACCCGGCGACGAAAAAATGGCACATTCCCAAATCCGAGGCGGATTTCGGCCAGACGTTTGGCAAGTGGGGCTGGGACCCGCAGATGTTCATCATGCTGCCGATCTATGGCCCCAGCAATGAACGCGACACGCTCGGCCTCGCGGCGGACACGGCGGCGAATCCGCTGCTTTATATCTCGCCTTACAAGTTCGACATCAACCAGCCGCTGACGTATCTCGGCCCCTACAGCTACATTTCTTACGGCGTCATGTATAACAATCTCGCCGACAGCGTGGGCGAATACGTGCGCTTCAGCCAGGCCGAGGCCGATCCGTATTCCGAAATCCAATATGCCTGGACGTTCGCGCGGGCGAACGAGGTGGCAGATTTTCAGGTGAAAGGCGAACAGGATGAAGCGTCGCTGGAAACACTCGAATCGGTTTTCTTCACGTTCAAAGACCCGGAATTCCCCAGTCACGGCACGACCAAGTCCGTGCGGATTCCGGCGACGGGCAAAAATTTGAAATTCACGTTCTGGTTGCAGCCGGGCAAGGCGAACGTCGTTTACATCGTTCCCGGATTGGGCGGACACCGGCTGGCGCAACCGTCGCTGGCGCTGGCGGAACTGGTTTTCAAAAACGGTTTTTCCGCCGTGCTCGTCAGCAGCCCGTTCAACTCCGAGTTCATGGAGCACGCCTCGACGGCGCATCTGCCGGCGTATCTGCCGGTGGATGGTCATGATTTGCACGTCGCGCTTACCGAGATTGATCGCCGCCTGCATCGGTCATATCCCAATCGTTTGGGCAACAAAGGGCTGATGGGCTATTCCATGGGCGCGCTGGAGACGTTGTATATCGCCGCCACCGGCCCGACGAATTCACCTTCAACCAACTCCAACCAGACAAGTCATCTGCTGCAATTCGATCGCTTCGTCGCCATCAACACGCCGGTGCGGATGGCGCAGGGGATTTCCAAGCTGGACGAATTTTATCGCGCGCCGCTGGACTGGCCGGAAGCCGAGCGCAGCAATGACGTTCAAAATACGTTTCTGAAAGTCGCCGCGTTGAGCCGGAGCACGCTCACGCCGCAAACCACGCTGCCCTTCAGCGCCATCGAATCCAAGTTTCTCATCGGCCTCACGTTCCGGCTCGCGCTGCGCGACATCATTTACAGCAGCCAGCGGCGGAATAATCAGGGCGTGCTGCATCACCGGATGGATGATTTCCGGCGCGACCCGGTGTATCAGGAAATTCTCGGATACTCCTATCAGGACTATTACGAAAAGTTTGCGATCCCGTATTATTCCGCCCGCAACCCCGGCCTGCCGGTGGCGGCGATCATGGAACAGGCCGGAAACTTGCAAACGTATGAAGCCAATCTGCACGCCAACCGCGACATCCGCGTCATCGTGAACCAGAACGATTTTCTGCTGACCGACGAAGACCTCGCCTGGCTCCACGCCACATTTGCGCCGGAGCACTTGGCCGTCTTCAGCAAGGGTGGACATCTCGGAAATCTGTTCAATCCGGCGGTGCAAAAATCCATTCTCGCCGCGCTGACACCGATGCGGCCGCCCGATGTCAAAACGGAAGTGCCGCCGAAGAACTAGCCAGCTAAATTTGAAACTGTTCTAGCCGCCCAAATCAATGGGCGGCTGGATGTGACCGACGGAGCCGGTGCGGAGGATTAATTATTTGCAGTCGGAGTTGGCGGATTCCTTGAGCGCCTTTTCCACGGCTTCGCGGGTTTCGCCGGTGCGCTTTTGAATCCGGCCGATCAGTTCGTCGGCCTTGCCTTCGGCGAATTGGAGATCGTCATCGGTGAGATGCGCCCATTTCTGTTTCAGCTTGCCCTTGGTGATGTTCCAGTCGCCTTTGATTTCGAGTGTTGTCATAACGGTTGATTCGGTTGTTGGTTGGCTGCTATTCGCCGCCAGCATGACGGCAAAATTGAAATGGTTCTTGCGTGGTCCGCTGAAGCCATCGCAATCATCCGGTGCTTAACGCAGCAACAGAACGACCACGATGATGACGAGCAGGAGGCCGACCGAGCCGCCGCCGATGTAGAGCGCGCTGGCCAGAAACGGCGAGGATAATAAGAGTAACATAGTTTTTTTGCGGGTTTTGGGAAGGCGATCCGGTCGCCTTCGTTTCTAGTTTCAGATTACGCGCTAAGTTGTGCTCCGGCCATGGGGTGTAACCCTACCGGACAAATCACCCCCGCAGTTTCAACTTAGCTGGCGAGCAGCTCGCTGACGGCGGACAAACTTTGAAAGCGATCGCAGACCACCTTGACGGAGACCAGGATCGGCACGGACAGCAATGCCCCCGGCATACCCCAGAGCCACGTCCAGAACATCAGGGAAATAAAAACCGCCACCGGATTGAGCGTAAAACGGCGGCCCAGCAGCACCGGCGTGATCAGATTCGCCTCCAGCAAATGCAGCAACAGATACCACGCCGAGGGCAGCAGTCCCTGCCACAGTTTGTCGAACGTCAGCAGCCCCACGATGGCCAGCAGGCTGACGCCGACGATGGGGCCGAAGTAGGGAACAAAATTCAGAATCGCCACCAGCATGCCCCACATGGCGGCGTTCGGCACGCCCATGAAATAGAGGCCGGTGCTCACGGCGAGTCCCAGGCCGAGGTTGATCAACGACACTGAGAACAGGTAATTGGAAATGCTTTGCTGGATCTCATGGTTGATTTCAACCGCCCGCTTCTTTTCCCGCCAGGTCGGCATCACATGAACAAGCTTTTGTAAAAACAGATCCCCCGAGGCCAGCAGCAGGTAAAGCAGCACCAGCGTCTCGCCGATGCCCACGAGCAAAGTGCCGGTCCAGTTGAGAATGGAACTGGTGCCCCGGCTGTCTTTGACTTCGACGGCGGGCGTTTTCTTTACCTCCGCCGCGGTCGCGCCCAGATTGTTCACCGCCTCGGCGGCTTCACTGAAGCGGGCGAGACGCGGGACCAGTTTTTGCACGCGTTGCCGCAGTTCGGCCATGTGTTGCGGCGCGTCATTCATCCAGGTCATCGCGGGCCGGCCCAGTTGAAAAAAACCAATCGCAATTGCCGCGACCAACAGACCCACCACGACCGCGGCGGAGAGCGCCGGCGGAATATGGCACCAGGAAAACCAGCGCATTAGCGGTTTCAACGCCATGCCCGCGATGCCGGCCAGAACCACCGGCAGGATCACGGGACGGGCAAAGTAAAGAAACGCGATCGCGCCCAACCCCAGCAAACCAATTTGCAGCGGCGTCAGTCGGACGATCGCCACGGGAATGGGTTCTGGAGCCGGCGTTTCGGCAGCCATCGCCGCGTCCGCCGCCGCCGCCGGCGGGGTTTCAATGGGAGCAGCCATATTCACTGCGGCCGGCTGGCGCGCATCCTGACCAGCCGCTCGGGATGGTTCGTGACCGTCTTGAGCGACGGACTCACTTCGTCCCGTTTTGAATGCCGGCACCGGCGTTGGAGACGTCTTTGCCAAAGCCGTTGGCCGTGTTGCAGCCCAGGCCGACGACCGTCACGAGGGCGGACAGGGACAGCAGCACCACGATGCGTTTAAAAAGTTGGTTCATAATTTGGATGGGTTACCGGTGGTTGGTGAAAGGCTGATTACGGCGCGATCTTGTCGCTCACCCATTGGCGGGCGTCCGAGAAACTGGCGGCCATCGCATCGTAGCCTTTTTGGGTGGCGGCCTTGACGCTCTCCCAGGTGGTTTCCGTTGCGTTCTGGTCATCGGCCAGTTGTTGGCTCATTTTCGCCGCCTGATCGCGCAACGCTTGCAGCTTGGGCTTGGCCTCGGCTTTGACGTCATCGCTGGAGCTTTCAATCTTCGCCGCGAGCCTGTCGAGATCCTGGTTCAGCGTGGTCAACTGGGCCTGCATGGCTTTTACAAATTCATCCTTCTGCGCGAAGGTGTAGTTCTTCATGTCCGCCGCCGCCTGTTTGGTTTCAGCCTTCATCGTGTCGAGTTGCTGCGAGGCGGTGGGCGCTTTTTCGCAACCCACGGTGAAAGCGGTGGCGGCCAGGAGCGTGAGGAGCAGCGTGTTGTTTTTCATGTCCCCAGCATCGCCTGACCGGTGGGCGGAAACCATGGGGTATAACCCTACCCTGGCCTTCTGCATTCGTTCCAAAAAACGGCCCGTCGCGAGAAACCCGTTCTCCCGGCGGACCGTGAGTAAATCCAGCGAATCAAACTTTGTTCGGGCGCGACTTGCGGAGCATCCGCCGCACGGTCGCGCCGAACGGCAGCAACATCAGCGCTCCGGCGATGAAGGTGGTCGGCTCGGGCACGGAAGCGACGTTGTTGCAAACGTCCGCCGCGATGGTGTTGTGATCCAAGGTGACTGCGCCGTTGCGGGCCAATACACCGCCATCCACCGTGGCGCCATTATTTAGCGTGATGGAGGTGAGCGCCAGAATGGTTCCCGCAAAATCCGTGTCCGTTCCCAACGTGGCCGAACTGCCAACCTGCCAGAAGATATTGCAGGCGTCCGCGCCGTTGATCAGGTTGATTTTGCTGCCCGAGGCGGTGGTGAGGGTGGATCCGGCCTGGAAAATCCAGACGGCATTGGGGTTGCCCTGGGCGTCTAGTGTCAGGGTGCCCGACAGGAATAACGAACTGCTGTCGTTGTAAACCCCGGAGACCAGCGTTTGACCCACCAGATCATAACCACCGACATAAGTGGCGTCGTAGGTGCGCCCGGCGGCATCGTTGTAGGCGATGACGAGATCGTTCTTGGCGAGCTGCGTCACGGCGTCACCGCCGTGGTTTACGCCATTCAAGGTGACGTTGCCAAGGCCAGTGATGGAGGTGGTGGGAGAAGTTCCGATGTCCCCGCTGATCGTGGTCGGGCCGGTGACGGTGATCCCAGTGCCGGCTAGAACAGCAAAACTGTCGGCGGTGCCCAGACCCACCCCGGACAAAGTTGCCCGGGCCTCGTGATGCAGGAAAATTCCCGCCGTCACCAGGATCAGCCCCATGGTAAATGGTTTCGTGTTGTGTCTCATTGTTGTGGTCGTTCGGTTTGTTATCATTATGCGTTTTCCCTTGGTTGTGGCGGTTTGTTTTTGTTTGCCGGCTCAAATCTATACACATGGCCGCAACACAACCATGGGGTGTTCACCCCATAGCCACCGGGAAGATATTTACCGATATTGATTTTGGACTGGCGGTCGTCATCGGGTGCCCCGGTTGATTGCCCCGTTCTGCCGCCCTTGGTATGCCAATATGAAGCTAAAAATAATCCGGCTTTCGCAGCGCTACACGACCGCGTTGCGGGCTTACCTGAAACCGGGTCCGCCGCCCGGCCTGCAAGCCGCGCGGGAACTTGGCCGCCGCGCCGTCGCGCTGGGCGTGGAAACGCTTGAACTCGCCCGCATCCATGAGCAGGCGATGTCCTTGCTGAAAATCTCCAAGGCCAAAGTCAACCCGCGACCGCGCGCGGATAGTTTTTTCACCGAGGTCAACGGCGCGATTGAGAAGACCCATCGCACCGCCCGGCAAAACAAAGTTTCCCTGAGCCGGCTGGAGGAATCCCTCGACGAGCGCACGCATGAACTGGCGGCCTCCCACCGGCAAGTGCAACGCGGCGTCGTCCGGCGCAAATCCATGGAAATCGCCGCCGTGAAAAGCGGGCGGGATCACAGCCAAAGCCTGGAGGAATCCCTCGAACTCCAGACCCGCTTGCGACAATTGACGCATCGCGTGATGGCGGCCCAGGAGCACGAGCGCACCAAGATCAGCCATGAGCTGCAGGATGAAATCGCCCAGACGCCGCTCGGCATCAATGTCCGGCTGCTCTCATTGAAACATCGGTCGCGGACCAGCACCCAGGGATTCCGCGATGAAATCACGAGCACCCAGCGGCTCGTGCTGGCGTCGGCCAAGTTCGTGCGCCGGTTCGCGCGCGAACTCAAGACACCTCAACCGGCATGAAAACGAAAGCCAAACAATCGAGGCGCGGGCCACCGGCTGACGGAGCGCGGGCTTCAGCCTGCTTCAGCACCCGGAAATCTGACGCGCTCATAACGCCCGGCGCACCCGGTCCTTCCACCCTGAAGCGGCGTGAACGCCGCGCTCCGGCTGCTGCTCCGGCAAATCGTCCCGCCCTGGCCCGGCAAAATGTGCCACGCCGCACTATGCAGCCAGCTCCAAAAATGTCATCCTGAAGCATGGGTAAAAAGCACATGAAGAAACCTTCCACCTCCACCCGCTCACCAAAAAAGCCCGCCCGGGCCGCGCGCCGAAATGGCGTCGTTTCGCCGATGGAACCGGCGGCGACATTTCCCATCGTCGGCCTCGGCGCTTCCGCAGGTGGACTTGAAGCCTTGGAACAATTTCTCGGCAACGTGCCCGCGAATTGCGGCATGGCCTTTGTGATCGTCCAGCATCTCGACCCGACGAGCAAAGGCTTCATGTCCGAACTGCTCCAGCGCTCCAGCGGCTTGCGCGTCGTGCAGGTCAAAGATCGCACCCAGGTGCAGCCGAACGGCATCTATGTGATTCCGCCGAACAAGGACATGTCCATCCTGCACGGCGTGCTGCATCTGCTCGCGCCGACCACGCCGCGCGGGCTGCGGCTGCCGATTGATTTCTTTTTCCGCTCGCTGGCGCAGGATCAACAGGAGCACAGCGTGGGCGTGATTCTTTCCGGCATGGGTTCCGACGGCACGCTCGGCTTGCGCGCCATCAAGGAAAAGGCCGGCGTGGTGCTGGTGCAGGAACCGGCCACGGCGAAATTCGATTCCATGCCGCGCAGCGCGATTGACGCCGGGCTGGCGGACATCGTCGCCCCGGCGCACGAACTCCCGGCGAAGATTCTCGCCTACCTGCGCCGCACGCCGCTCCTGGCGCGGACGGAAGCCGCGCTGGAAGAGAAGACCCAGAGTGCTTTGGAGAAAGTGGTGATCCTGCTGCGCAGCCAGACAGGCAACGATTTCACCTGCTACAAACGCAACACGCTTTACCGCCGGATCGAGCGGCGCATGGGCATCCATCAGATCGCGAAGATGGCGGCCTACGTCCGTTATCTGCGGGAGAATTCGCAGGAGCTGGATCTGCTCTTCAAGGAACTGCTCATCGGGGTGACGAATTTTTTCCGCGATCCCGCCGCGTGGGAGCAGTTGCGCGACCATGCGCTGCCCGGGTTGCTCGCGAGCCGGACGCCCGGCCAGACGCTGCGGGCATGGGTTCCCGGCTGCTCGACCGGCGAAGAAGCGTATTCGCTCGCCATCGTGTTCAAGGAGGCGGTCGAGAAGTTGAAGTCCAAGGAAAAATTCTCGCTGCAAATCTTCGCCACCGACCTGGACAAGGACGCCATTGAGAAAGCGCGACAGGGCGTGTTCCCGGCCAACATCGCCGCCGACGTTTCGGAGGCGCGGCTGAAGCGCTTCTTCACCAAGGAAAGCGGCACCTACCGGTTGCGCAAGGAGATTCGCGAAATGGTGACGTTCGCGCCGCAGAATCTCATCATGGATCCGCCGTTCACCAAGCTGGACATCCTGAGCTGCCGCAACCTGCTGATTTATCTGACGCCGGACGTGCAGAAGAAATTGATTCCGCTGTTCCACTACAGCCTCAAGCCGGGCGGCATTTTGTTTCAGGGCAGCGCCGAAACCATCGGCGATGGCACCGCGCTGTTCACGCCGTTGAGCGGCAAGTCGCGCCTGTTCCGGCGGACGGAATCCATCGTGCGCCCGACGCAAATCGCCTTTCCCACCGCGTTCAGCGCCGGGCAGGCCATCAACTCCGAGCTGCAACACGCCGCGACCAAACCGCCGGAAAGCCTGCAGGCGCTGGCGGATCAACTCGTCCTGCACCAATACGCGCCGCCGGCTGTGCTCACGAATGAGGAGGGCGATATTTTTTACGTCAGCGGACGGACCGGCAAATATCTCGAGCCCGCCGCCGGCAAGGCGAATTGGAATCTTTTTGCCATGGCCCGCGAAGGCTTGCGCTACGAACTCGTGGGCGCTTTCAAGGAGGCGCTCCAGAAAAAGGAAGGCGTGACGCTGTCCGGGCTGACCGTCGGCACCAACGGCGGCACGCAGCATGTGAACGTGACCGTGCGGCGCATTGATGAACCCGGTCCGTTGCACGGCCTGGTGATGATCGTTTTCACCGACGTGCCTGCGCCCGTGAACGCCGCGCCGGACGGCCAGGCGTCGAAGCCGCACCCCCGCAGCCCGCGCGTGGCGGAGCTGGAGTCGGAACTCATGCGCGTGCGCGGCGAGGCCCGCGCCACGCACGAGGAGATGCAGACGTCGCAGGAGGAATTCCGCTCGGCGAACGAGGAATTGCAATCCACGAATGAGGAATTGCAGTCCTCCAACGAAGAACTCACCACCTCGAAAGAAGAGATGCAATCCATGAACGAGGAGTTGCAGACGGTGAACACCGAGTTGCAGTCGAAGGTGGACCAGCTTTCGCTCGCGAGCAACGACATGAAAAACCTGCTCGACAGCACGGACATCGCGATGCTCTTTCTGGACAAGGAACTCAAGGTGCGCCGCTTCACGCCGCAGGCGACGAAGATCATCAAGCTCATCCCGAGCGACGCGGGCCGGCCGGTCACCGATCTGGCCTCGGAGTTGAACTACCCCGGGCTGGCCGCCGATGCGCGCGAAGTCTTGCGCAAACTCACCGCCTTGGAAAAGACCATCGGCGCGCGCGGCAGCCGCTGGTTCAACGTGCGCATCATGCCGTATCGCACGCTCGAAAACCAGATTGACGGCGTGGTGATCACGTTCTCGAACGTCACTGATTCCAAGGCGCTGGAAGCCAAATTGCGCAGCGAGCACGCCGCGCTGGAAAAGCACGTCGCCCAAGCCCGGGCCGGCAAATTACGGACAGGCCGATAAAATCACCATGAAAACTTCCGCCGCTCCCAAAAAGCTGAAACCTTCAGCCCAGCCGCCCGAACTGCGGGAGCTGGCGGACAAGCAGGATCACCGCCCGATGATGGCCGAGCTCTATCGCCGCGCCGAAGTCCAGTTGCGGAAGAAACAGAAAACGCCGCCGGCTCCGCGGGGCGGGCTTCAATCCGCGACCAACCCGGAACGGCTGTTCCACGAACTGCAAGTCCACCAGGTCGAACTGGAGATGCAGAACGCCGAGCTGCGGCAGACCCGGGATAAGCTGGAACTGGTGCTGGAGAATTACACCGACCTCTACGATTTCGCGCCGGTGGGCTATTTCACGCTCGCCGCCAACGGCACCATCCAACAGGCCAACCTCACGGGCGCGCACCTCGCCGGGATCGAATGTTCACGGCTGGTCGGACAATATTTCGGCCTGCTCGTCTGCCCGGAACACCGGCTCCGGCTGGCCGCGTTTCTAAAAGAAGTGTTTGCGAGTGAGAACCGCCAGTCGGTGGACGTTGAGCTATTGAGCCAGGGCGGCCCGTCCCGCACGGTGAACATCAAGGCCCAGCGGCTGCTCACCGAACCGGGCTGCCGCGCCGTGGTGGTGGACATCACCGACCGCAAGCGCGTGGAAACCTCGTCCGCGCAACTGGCGGCGATGGTGAATGCCTCCAGCGACGCCATCATCGGCCAGGACCTGAACAGCGTCATCACCAGTTGGAACAACGGCGCGGAAAAGATTTTTGGCTACACCGCCAAGGAAATTATCGGCCGGTCGGGCGCGGAGCTGATTCCCGCCGGCCGGCAGTCGGAGGAAGAACGCATCCTGCGGCACATCCGGCAGGGCCAGAGCGTGGAACAGTTTGAAACCGTGCGCCTGGCCAAGGGCGGCAAGCCGCTGAATGTGGCCGTGACGGTTTCCCCCTTCTGGAATGACTCCGGCAAAATCATCGGCGCCTCCAAGGTGATGCGCGACGTCACCGCGCACAAGCGGGCCGAGGACATCGTGCGCGTCTCGGAAATCCGCTACCGCCGGCTGTTTGAAACGGCGCACGACGGCGTGCTGCTGCTCGATCCCGCCACGCGCAAGATCAAGGATGCGAATCCGTTCATGACCAAGCTGCTCGGCTACCGGCACGATCAACTGGTCGGCAAGGAACTGTTCGAGATCGGCCTGCTCAAGGACGAGGCGGACAGCCAGATCATGTTCCGCAAACTGAAGCGGAGCCACGAGGTCCGCTATGAAGATCTGCCGCTGGAAAGCCGCGACGGCCGGCATCAGGAAGTCGAGGTGGTCGCCAACCTGTATCAGGAAAACGGCCACGCCGTCATCCAGTGCAACATCCGCGACATCACCGAGCGCAAAAAAACCCAACAGGAACTGGCGGAAAAGGCGCGACTGCTGGACTTGAGCCATGACGCCATCATCGTCCGCGACATCGCGGGCAAGATCTGCTATTGGAATCACGGCGCGGAGGAACTCTATGGCTGGTCGCGCAAGGAGGCTTTGGGGAAATCCAGCATGCGCTTGTTGAAAACCAAATTTCCCATTCCCCTGAAGCAAATGATCAAGGAACTTTACCGGACCAACCGCTGGATCGGTGAAATCAGCCATGTGAAACGCAACGGCCAGCGCATCACCGTGCTGGCGCGCAAGACGCTGGATCGCGACGCGCATGCCAGGCCGAGAGTGGTGCTGGAAACCCTCACGGACATCACCGCGCGCAAGCAAGCCGAGGCCGCCCGGCGCCGTGTCGAAGTGCTGGCGGCGTCGAACCAGAAACTGGAAAACGAGATCGTCCGGCGGCGGGTGCTGGAAGCCTCGCTCAAGCAAAGCGAGCAGCACCAGCGCAGATTGCTGGCTGAGTCGCGCGAGATGCAGGAACAGTTGCGTGAGTTGTCCCGCGAAATCCTCCGTGCGCAGGAGGAGGAGCGCAAGCGCATCAGCCGCGAACTCCATGACGTCATCGCCCAGACGCTGACCGGCATCAACGTCCGCCTCGCGACCTTGAAAAAAGAGGCCGGCCGCAGCGGCGACAGCTTCGGGCGCAACATCGCGCGCACCCAGGAGATCGTCGGCAAATCCGTGGCCATCGTGCACCAGTTCGCCCGCGAACTGCGCCCGGCCGTCCTGGATGACCTCGGGTTGATTCCGGCGCTGCATTCCTACCTGAAAGATTTTGCCGCGCGCACCGGCCTCCGGGCCAAGCTGGCCGCCTTTGCGGCCGTGGAGGACATTGACATCGCCAAACGCACCGTCCTCTTTCGCGTGGCGCAGGAAGCCCTCAACAACGTCGCCCGCCACGCCCACGCCAGCCGCGTGGACGTGATCCTGCAGAAGCAGCCGGACCGCGTGTGCCTGAAAATTGTGGACGACGGGAAATCGTTCAACGTGGAAAACTTTCTCCGCCACCGCGGCGGCAAGCATCTCGGCCTGCTCGGCATGAAGGAGCGGCTGGAGATGATCGGTGGCTGTTTTCACGTCGAGTCCGCGCCGGGTGCGGGCACGACGATCTGTGCACAGCTTCCCCTGGCCGACATCAAGCCGCGCAAAGACGGCCGGCCGATGCCCGTCGCCAGCTTGATGTGCTATCGCGCAATGTGTCCCCAGCGGTTGACCCGGCCGCCCCGGCCGCCCCGGTTGAAACCGCTCAAACTAAAACCCTGAATCATTATGAAACCCATCCCAGTCCTCCTCGCGGACGATCACACCATCGTGCGCGAAGGTTTTCGCAAAATGCTCGAACTCGAGGGCGATTTCACCATCGTCGGCGAGGCGCAAGACGGCCGGCAGGCGGTCACGCTGGCCAGGAAACTTCGCCCCGTCATCGTGCTCATGGACATCGCCATGCCGCTGCTCAACGGCCTCGAGGCCACCCGGCAGATTTTGAAAGAGGTGCCCGCCACCAAGGTGCTCATCCTTTCCGCCCATAGCGACAGCGCCTATGTGCAGAACGCCATCGCGTCCGGCGCGTCGGGGTTCCTGCTCAAGCAAACCTCCTCGCACGACGTCTGCCGCGCCCTCCGCGAAATCGCGAACGGCAAAACCTTTTTCAGCCCCGCCATCGCGAAACATTTGGAACATCAGAAGACGCTCGACCGTTCCGGCAACCTGAAAACGCGCGCCGGCCAGCTCACCTCGCGCGAGATGGAAGTGTTGCAGCTCATCGCCGAAGGCAAGGCCAACAAGGAAACCGCGTCCGAACTCGGCATCGGCCTCAAGACCGTTGAGAAACATCGGGAACATCTGATGGAGAAGCTCAACATCCACGATACCGCCGGCCTCACCCGCTACGCCATCAGCGCCGGCATCATCGAGAGCAGCGTGCAGTTGACGATCGAGTGAGCGGTGAAACAGCCGCCGGTTGCCTGCTTAAAACGCGTCCGTCGTCCAAGCAGCTTCCAGTCAGCGCCATGCCAAGACGCTGGGAGCGTTTCTCCCTCTCCCATCGGATGGGAGAGGGCCGGGGTGAGGGACCCGTCAATCTATTTAAATCTACAGCCGCGAGAAAAACACTTCAGCCAAGCAACGTCTTCGCCTTGGCCAATGCCTCGTCCAGCTTGCTCGCATCCTTGCCGCCGCCGCGCGCGTTGTCCGGCTTGCCGCCGCCTTTGCCGCCGACAATCGGCGCGATGGTTTGGATGATTTTGCCCGCCTGAATTTTCGCGGTGAATTCCGGCGAGACCGTCGCCACGAGCGCCACGGCGCTGTCCGCCGCGCCGCCGAGGACGATGACGCCCTTGAACCGGCCCTTGAGCGAATCCGCCACGGCCTGCAAAAAGTTTCCGTCCACGCCGCCGAGGTTGTGGATGATCGCGGGAATTTCGTTGGTGATGTGCACGCGGCCCAGCAATTCGCTCGCGGCGTTCGAGGCTTCGCGTTGCTGCGCGGACTTGAGCTGCTTCTCCAGTTCTTTCTGGTGTGCGAGCAACGCTTCGATCTTTTTGTCCAGCTCGTGAACCGGGCTGCCGACCTTTCCCGCGACGGCCTTGATCAACTCACGATCCAGCTTCATCGCGTCGTAGGCGGTCAAACCCGCGACGGCTTCGATGCGCCGGACGCCGGCGGCGATGGCGTTCTCGCCGAGAATGCGGAACAAGCCGATCTCGCCGGTCGCGCGCGTGTGGGTGCCGCCGCAAAGCTCCATCGAATAGCCGTTCAACAGTCCGGCGCTGCCGCCAATTTGAACGACGCGGACGGTGTCGCCGTATTTGTCGCCGAAAAATTGCATGACGTCCTTGCGCGGTTTCACGTCGGCGTAAGGCACTTCGGACCACGAGACGCCGGCGTTTTCGAGGATGCGTTCGTTGACGAGCTTCTCGATGTCGGCCACCTGCTGCGGCGTGAGCGGCGCGCTGTTGAAGTCGAATGTCAGCTTGTCCGGGCCGACGAAGGAACCTTTCTGCGACGCTTCCTTGCTGGCGACTTCGTGCAAGGCCCAATGCAGCAAATGCGTGACGGTGTGATGACGTTGGATGGCGTTGCGGCGGTTTGCATCCACCGACAATGTCACCGTGCTGCCAGCGACGGGCACGGTTTCAAGGTTCAAGTTTTCAGTTTCAAGGAAGTGCAGGAAAGTATTCCCGCTCTTTTGGGTATTGCTCACCCGCCAAAGCTGGCTGTTGCTGGTCAACTCGCCGGTGTCGCCGACCTGGCCACCCATCTCGGCGTAGCAGGCACTCGCGTCAAGGATGACGGCCGTTTTGTCTTTCAGCGAGACGACCTCCAAAACTTTGGCGTCCACCGCCAGATTGTCATAGCCGACGAACTTCGTGGGCGTGGTGGTCTCGACTTGCGAGAGGGAAATGACTTCCTTTTTCTGCGCGGCACGGGCGCGATTGCGTTGCTCTTCCATCAACGTGTTGAAGCCGGCGATATCCACCGTGTAGCCACTTTCGCGCGCCATCAGTTCGGTGAGATCGAGGGGGAAGCCGTAGGTGTCATACAGCTTGAAAGCCAGCGGTCCGCTGATGACCCGTGTCAGACGCATCTCGCGGTCCGCCACATCCTGCGGCATGCCGACCGCACCGCCATGGAATAAGGGGATCAAGGTGTGTTCAATCTCGGCCATGCCTTCGCGGAAAATCTCAATGCCGTTGTCCAACGTCTTGTTGAACGCCTCCTCCTCGATGCGGATGGTGTCTTGCACCTGTTTTTTTCGGGCGCGGATTTCGGGGAAGACATCGCCCATCGTTTCGGCGAGCACGTCCACGAGTTTATAGAAAAACGGTTCGTGAAAGCCGAGGGAACGACCGTAGCGCACGGCGCGGCGCAGGATGCGGCGGAGGACGTAATTGCGGTCGTTGTTGCCGGGCTGGATGCCGTCGGCAATCGCAAATGAAAGCGTGCGGATGTGGTCGCCGATGACGCGGAAGGCCACGTCAATCTTCTCCTGCTCGGTGTCGCCGGTGCTGCCGGCTTTCGGAAGCGTGGAGCCGTATTGTTTGGGCGAACCGTTGGCGATGGTCAGTTTTTCCAGCTCCGCGAAAATCGGGCGGAAAATATCCGTCTCGTAGTTGGAAATCCGGGCGTTGGCGAAATCGGTCAGGTTCTTGGTGCCCTGGATGATGCTGGTGACGCGTTCGAAACCCATGCCGGTGTCCACGTGTTTGGCGGGGAGCGGGACGAACGTGCCGTCGGGATTGGCGTTGAACTGGATGAAGACGTTGTTCCAGATTTCGATGCACTCGGCGGAGCCTTGATTGACGAGGCGGCCGCGCGTGTCGCCGGCGGGCGTGAGGTCCACGTGGATTTCGGTGCAGGGACCGCACGGGCCGGTTTCGCCCATCATCCAGAAATTGTCCTTCTTGTTGCCGGGCACGATGTGGACCTTGGGATCGCATTTGACGGCGGCAAATTTCTTCGCCCAATACATCGCGGCTTCCTGGTCGGCGACCTCGAACGGCGAGGCGTTCGGGTTCGACGCGATGAAATCGGGCGAGGTCATGGCCAGCGCGATGACTTGCTCGATTTCGATGGCCCATTTCTGTTCCCAGCCGGGTTCGCCGAGATACGGGCAGAACACGGTGGCGTAAAGGCGCGTCGGCGTGAATTTCCATTTCTCCACGACGAGTTCCCAGGCCCAGCCAATCGCTTCCTTCTTGAAATAATCGCCGAAGGACCAGTTGCCGAGCATCTCGAAAAACGTGTGGTGATAGGTGTCGAGGCCGACGTCGTCGAGATCGTTGTGCTTGCCGCCGGCGCGGATGCACTTCTGGGTGTCGGCCGCACGACCGGGCGTGTAGGGGCATTGGGTCTGGCCGAGGAAGATGGGCACAAACTGGTTCATGCCGGCGTTGGTGAACAGCAGGTTCGGCGAGTCCGGCATCAGCGAGGACGACGGGACGATGGTGTGTTGCTTCGACTTGAAGAAGTCGAGGAACGACTGGCGGATCTTGGTGCTGGTCATCATCTGAATTTAAAATGCAAAATTAAAAATTAAAAAACTGAAATTGTCGCGCAAGAACCCCGGGAAACCACGGAATTCCAAAGCGACAAGGCGGGTAGAATAGCTGAATCCGGCGGGGCTAGGCGAGTTGGAAATGGCCCGGGCATGGACACGCCGGCCGTCAGGCGGGGCTTTGGTTCAGGCAGCGGCGCACGGCGGCGATGAGTTGGTCCGGCTGGTAAGGCTTGGCCAGGAAAATCATGCGGTCGCTCTCGCAAAAGCCGGGCATGGTCGTTTCCACGCTGTAGCCGCTGGAGTAGATGACCGGGAGATCGGGACGTTCAGCCAGGAAGCGCTCGGCCAGTTGCCGCCCGGTGATGCCGTTGGGCATGACCATGTCGGTGATCAGCAGATCAATCCGGTCGCGGTTCCCGGCCCAAATCTCCACCGCTTGCGGGCCGTCATCCGCCGGCAAAACCGTGTAGCCGGCCTGCTCCAGGATCAGGCACGCCAGCTGGCGCACAAGTTCTTCATCCTCGGCAAGCAAAATGGTCTGGCCGACGGACGGCGGACCGGGTGACACGACGGGTTTGGCGATCTCGCGATCCGGCGCGGCGGGCGGCGACTGCGTGCTGGGCGGGAAGTGAACATGAAATGCCGCGCCCCGGCCCGGCTGGCTGGCCACGGTGATCCAGCCGCCGTGTTGTTGGATGATGCCTTGCACCACGGACAATCCGAGTCCGGTTCCCTGGCCCACGGGCTTGGTCGTGAAAAAGGGTTCAAAAATCCGCGAGACATTTTCGACCGGAATGCCCACGCCGGTGTCCTTCACGGTCAGGCGCACGGCGGGGCCGGGCGGCGGACTCGCCGGGTCGGCGGGATTGGCCGGGGGGATTTCCACCACGTCCACGGTCACCGTGATGTCGCCGCCGTTCACCAAGGCGTCGCGGGCGTTCAACACCAGATTGGTGACGACCTGCTCGATCATTGCCGGATCGGCTTCGATGGGCGGGACATTGCGGGCGGTAACGACCTTGAAATTCACCGCCGCGCTCATTAGCCGGGAGAGCATGGAGGCGATGTCGTTGACAACTTTGTCCAAAGCCATCGGGCGCGGAAAAATGGCCTGCTGACGGCAGAACGTAAGCAGTTGCCGCGTCAGGCTGGCGGCCCGCAACGCCGCGTCCTCAATGCAGCCAACATCCGCGCGAACCTCGGCAGGCAGCTCATTGCAGCCGCGCAACAGGCCGGCGTGGCCGATGATGATGGTGAGGATGTTGTTGAAATCGTGCGCCATGCCCGCCGATAACTGGCCGATGGCGCTCAGGCGTTCGCTGTGTTGCAACTGCTTTTCCAAACTGACCCGCGCCGTGATGTCCTGGATCAGCGAAAACACCGCGATGACCTGGCCATCCTGGCCGATGAGCGGCGTGTTGAACCATTCGCAGGTGATCGTGCGTCCGTCCTTGGTGAGGTTTTCGTTGACGCTGTGATTGCCGCCGGTGTTGCGCCGCAAATTCGCCCAGAGTTCGTCCACATGCGTCGTGACCGACTTCGGCACGATCATGGAAAATGCCGGCCGGCCGATGACCTCGGCGTTGGTGAAACCGAAAATCCGCTCGGCGGCGGGATTCCAGATCTGCACCTTGGCCGCCACGTCCCATTCGATGAAACCCAGCGGCATCTGCCGGATGGTCAGCAACAAACGCTGCTCGGATTCGCGCACGCGCCGCTCCGCCTCGGCCCGGCGGGCAAGGTCGGCGCGCAACAGCGCAATGATGATTCCGCCGCAAAAAACGATGGCCAGAAAAAAGGCGACCAGCCAGATCGTGCCCCGCCGCGCCTTGGCGATGGCGGCCAGCCAGGTCCGGGCGTCAAAGTCCACGCCCAGCACCGCCTCGATCTTGCCGCTGGCATCGCGCATGGGCACGAACGCGCTGACCCACGTGCCCCATTCGTCACTGTAAATCTCCGAATCAAAATTGGCCTGGCCCTGATACGCCAGTTCCAGCCCCTTGATCAGGTGCGTATAAACCGTCCCGATCGGCGTGCGCGACTCGTTCGGACCTTTGAAATCGCCGTTCTTGTCGTAATCGGTTTCGGAATCCACCACGAGGATGTTCGTGCCGTCCGCGCGCTTCCGGAAGGTGTAGATGTCATGCGCGAAGGGATTCAATTTTTCCCAGCGGATTTCCGACGCGATGAGCGCGAGGTAAACCGGATCATCCGGCGGCGTTTTGTCCGTGATCAGCGCATGTCCGCCGCGCTCCAGCTCGCTTGCGTATGTGGGGGCCATGCCGCTGATCAGCTCGCTGTTTTCCGCCTGCGCATGATCGCCGGTTCGCTCGGTGGCCACCCACCCGGCCGCCAGCACCAGCAAGCACAACACCCAGACCTGCCAGGAGAAGCGGGCGGCGGCCCGGAATCGCCGGAGTATCCAGTCCGTCAACACCATGACGAACAAGGCAATGCCGACGAACAGCAGATAGTCGCCCTGCGTTTTGAACAATTCGTGAATGGATTCCAGCATGATTAAGACTGGTCTCTGGCAGCAAATGGCTTGCCAGTCGTTGCTGGTAAATCATGGCCGGTGGCCGTTGGAAATTTTGGGGAAATCATCACTCCGGCATGATATTGGAATACGATTCCAAGTCCATTGGTGACTTTCCAAATTTCGGCGGCGCGGTAAATATGGCCGGACATGTTGAAACGTGCACCCACCCATGTCCCGCAGGGACAAGGCGTAGGGCAGATCATCCCTTCACGCCCTTTTCCTTCTCGCGCAGGCAGTGCGTGAGGTAGGGCAGGAGCTGTTTCTTGCGAGAGACGACATCGCGAAGTTCGTAGATGCCCGGCTCCAGGCGCGGATGGTCAATGCGCTTGATGAATTTCTCGTCGCCCACGACGAGCAGCAGCGAACATTGCGTGGTGACGTCCGTGACCAGCAGCGTGGAAAACAGATACGCCCGGCCGGCACGGTAATTTTCCAGCGCGCCGAGAATCTCCTCCTTGCGCTTCCAGAACTGTTCAAACCCGATCTCCTCGATCTGCGCGACGCTGAACTTGACGCCGTTCTCGGCGTATTCCTTGCAATCGGTGGTGATGGCCTGCGGCGCGGGCTTGAGCGTGAGCAGCGAGCCGGACGCGAATAATTTTTCCGTGAACTCGCGGGCGTTGACCTGCGACAACTCCTCCAGCTTCTTCAAAATCTCCATGTCGCGCGTGGTCGTCGTCGGCGACGTGAGGTTCAACGTGTCGGAAACCACCCCCGCCAGCATCAGCCCCGCGATGGCGCGCGGCATCTCCACGCCGTGCCGGAAAAAACAATCCGCCACGATCGTGCAGGTGGAGCCGACGGGCTCGTTGCGGAACAAAATCGGCTGCTGCGTCGCCATCGAGCCGAGGCGGTGATGGTCAATGATCTCAATGATTTCCACTTCATCCGCACCTTGCACGGCTTGCGACAGCTCGTTGTGATCCACGAGAATCAGTTTGCGCGAAACAGTTTTGAGAAAGTCAGTCTTGGACAGGATGCCGACGGTCTGCCCTTCGCTGCCGAGCACGGGAAACGCGAGGTAGCCGGAGGATGTCGCCTCCTCGCGCACGGCGGCGAGGGGCGCGTTTTCGCGGAAGCAGAGAAATTCCTCGTTCAGCACGTGGCTTACCGAGACGGCGGCGCGGCAGAGCGACGCGGTGGTGGCGGTGTCGTGCGGCGAAGTGATGACGCTGACGTTTTTCTTGCGCGCGGATTCAATCGTCTTGGGGTCCACCGCCATGCCGCCGGTGACGATGAGCACGCGGACGCCCTCGCGGATGGCGACGTTTTGAATGTCCCAGCGGTCGCCGACGATGACGCAGCATTTCTCCGGCGGAAACTGGTCGAGCCGCGCGGCGAACGATTCGAGCCCCATCGCGCCGATCATCAGAATCAATTCGTCCTCGCGTTGCGCGTCAATGCCCACGACAAGTTCCCCGTCGAGCGTGCGGGCGAGGTTGGCGAGCGACGAGAGGACTTCGCGCGAATTCTGCTGGCCGATGTGGCGGCTGACGGCGGGAAAAAGAAATTTGCTCAGCTTGAACAGCGAGAGCAGGCCGCGGCATTTCAGCCCGGCGTCCATCACGGGCAGGATGCGGAGATTTTTTTCATCCATGAGCCGCAGCGCCTCCGCCGCCGTCGAGTCGGGGCGCACGCTCAGGATTTTCCGCTGCATGACGTCGGAGATTTTCGGCGAGACATCGGCCACGAACTTGGGCGCGGGCAGGCCAAAGGTGTTCAGCACGAAATCAATGCGGTCATTCGTGTCGCCGCAGCGCGCGGCGATGGCCTCGGCCATGCCGGTGCGGCGCTTGAATTCCGCGTAGCCGATGGCGGAACAGATGGCGTCCGTGTCGGGATTCCGGTGGCCGATGACTAGAATTTCACTCATGCGAGTCCGCGGAGGCTAACCAGTTTTGGCGATGGCAGCAAGCCGAAGGCGAAATTGACTCGGTTCCTCATGGGGCGCAGACTTTTCTTATCCATGAAGCGTCTGCTCACATTGATTTTTGCCGCCGGATTTGCCGCCGGTGTTTTGGCCGCGGAAAAGCCGTCCCTGAACGTCCGCGATTTTGGTGCGACCGGCGACGGCGTGGTCAAGGACACCACCGCCATTCAGAAAGCGCTCGATGCCTGCGCCGCCGCCGGCGGTGGCCGGGTGCTGGTGCCGGAGGGCGTGTATCTGACCGGCAGCCTCGTCATCGGCGCCGGCACGACCCTGGAACTGGCCAACCGCGCCAACCTCATCGGCAGCCCGGACCTCGCCGACTATCCGCTGGTGAACATCCGCTGGGAAGGTGAATTCCGCGAAGGTCATCGGTCCCTGATTTCCGCGAGCAATGCCGCCGACCTCTCGATTACCGGTGGCGGCTCGATCTTCGGCCCGCCGCTGTCCTTGAGCAAATTGCGCAATCCGCGCGGCCCGGCCCTCATCGAACTGAGCGGCTGCACCAACGCCGTGCTCGACGGCTTCACCACCCAATACCAGCAGCTCTGGTCCATCCACCTGTTGTTCTGCAAAAACCTGACCGCCCGCAACCTGACCATCCGCAGCGTCAACGTCAATGGCGACGGCCTCGACGTGGATTCCTGCGACGGCGTGCTCATCGAACGCTGCGATATCAACACCGGCGATGACGCCATCTCGCTCAAATCCGGCCGCGGCCTCACCGCCCAGAACCTCGCCCGGCCCACCGAGAACATCGTCATCCGCGACTGCCGCCTGCAAAGCTCCATCTACGCCGCGCTCGGGCTCGGCACCGAAATGTCCGGCGGCATCCGCAACGTCAAAATCCAGAACTGCGTCATCTCCGGCCGGCAGAACGCCATCTTCATCAAAAGCCGCGACGGCCGCGGCGGCTACATGGAAAACATTTCCGGCGAGAACCTCACCGTGTTGAAATCGCCGACGTTCATCGGCATTGACCTGATGCGCAAAGGCATTCAAGCCACCGATCCCGTCACCGGCGAAACGAACAAATGGGCGCGGGTGCAAAACCTCAACTTCAAGGGCATCCGCGTGCAGGATGTGGGCGAGCTCGTGGCCGGAACCAACGTGTCCGCCGCGCGGCCGATCAATGGTTTCTCGCTCGCGGATATTTCGGGCACCTGTGCGCGCGCGATTTCGCTCGCCAACATGACGAACGTGAACCTTTCCAAAATCCGCGTCAGCGGCTATTCCGGCCCGCTCGTCAGCTCCCAAAACGTCTCCGGTGCCGGCCTCGATCCCTCGGCCGCGAAATGAATTCTGAACCGGAGGAAACCTATTAAGCGAAGTCGGGGAAAACTGCGGTCTAAAATTCCACAAGCGGCGTGGCCGTCCTGTTTGCGCCAGAAAAAAATCCCGGAACACAGGCATCAACTCGCCTCTGTTCCCTCCGTTGGCTCCTGTTAAATTTCCCCGGCCGGATGGGCCTTGGCCCATTTCACGTAGTGTTCCAGAACCCGCTTGCCGGTGTCATTGAACCAGCCGTAGCCCTTGCGCCGCTCCCGCGAAAGCTCGTTTACATCATCGTGAATCGTCTGATCGCGGTCGCCGAAAATCGGCCGGTCCGACCCGATCTCATAATAGCGCGCCCAGATCGGTCCGGCGCCCGGCGCGGCCACCAGCTTGCGGCTTTCGGTGCCGATGACGCGGAATTTTTCGCCCGTGATTTTCGTTTTTTTAAACCACTTTGCCGCCGCGTGAACGGCGGCCACCACGTTGGAATTCGGATGCGGCAGTTCCATCAGAAACAAAACCAGCGCCCCGCTCTCACTGGACGCCTGCGATGCCATCTCGTAGTTCCGCGCCGCCGTCGGCTGCAACGTGATGGCGTCGTGCTGTTGGCCCCAGACCGTGCGCCGGCCCGCCACGGTAATCTGCGCGGCGAGGATGCAGTCCAGCCCGCGTTGCTCCGCCGCTGCCGCCAGGGCGCGCCGCTCCGGCGGCACGAAAGCGAATTCATTTTCTCCGCGCGCCACCTCGCTCAACAGCTTGACGACATTCAACATCGCGTTGTCGTTGAAGGTCACCGCGTCGTGATAGCCGCCCTGCAATGGCCAGACCTGCGGCCAGCCGCCATTCGGATATTGCGCCGCAAAAATATAATCCAGACCGTGTTCAAAGGCTTTCCGCCACGCGGCGTTATTCGTGCCGCCGGCCGAAATCACCTTCGCCAGAAAGCGCAGTTCGGTCGTCGTCGCTCCGTTGTCAAACGTGCCGACGTAGCTCCAGCGCACATCCGCCGGGCGGTCAAAGTCGTTGGTGATGATGAATTGGGAATTACTGTCGCCCGCGAAGGTTTCGCCCGGAGCGCGGACATGTTTGGTAAAATCTGTGTGCTTGCTCCAGCCGCCGGCGGGCGTCTGAAACGAAACCACACAGTCCGCAATCCGCCGGGCCTCGGCGCCGCCATACCATTTCGCCGAGCGATCCAGCGGTGTGCCGGACGGAGAAGCGGATTTGGGAGCCTCGATGGCCGTCGTGCGCTGATGCGCCCTCATCTCGGCGTGTAAAAAATCCTGGTCGGCCTGACGCTGGCGCACGGAGTTTTCCAGATACGTTTTCCAAGCCGGCAACTGGGCGACCCGTGCGGCGGTCAGCGGCGACGCGGGAATATTCGTGCCGATGACGGCGGCGGAAGCTTTAAGCGAAACCGCCAGCGCCAGCGCGGCGCAGAACGCGGGTTTGAGATTCATGGCTGGCAGACCAGACGCTGCGGCGGGCGCCAAAGTTTCACGGCACCACGACGCGGAGCTTTTGCCGCTCCACGGAAAACGTCGCCGGCAACTGGCCGATCCACTCGCCGTCGAGCTCGAACGCGGCTGGCGTTTCGCTCGTCACTTCAAATTTTTGCGCGCGCAACCGCCGCACGCGCGGCTCGGATAATTTTCTCCGCACTACGAACCCCGGTGCCAGCCGCAGCAACGACCCCATGCCCACACTCGGAAAGACACAGACATCCAGCAACCCATCGCGCAAGTCCGCGCCGGGAAAAATGTCGTAGGACCCGCCGTAGAACCGGCCGTTCCCGAAGAGCGCCAGTTCGCCCTCCAGCTTTTTCCCTTCTGCGCTGACGGACAGCTTCGGCTGTTTTTCCGCCAGCGCTTGAAAGCCGGCCACCACATACGCCAATGGTCCGGCGCTTTTCTTCAACTTCCAACTGACAAGTTCGATCGCCCGCGCGTCGAGGCCGGCTCCGGCCAGCTGCATGAAATAACGCTGCGCCGGCTTGCCGTCCTCCATGAAATCCACGCGGCCCAGATCAATCTTCGTCTCCTGTGCGCGCTTCAACATCTTCCACGCCGATTCGAGCCGCAGCGGAATATTCAATTCACGCGCAAAAACATTCACCGTGCCCAGCGGCAGCACGCCGAGGCGGGTTTTTTGAAAACCCTCCGGCTCGTCGCCGATGCCGTTCAGGACTTCGTTCACCGTGCCATCGCCGCCGGCGGCCACGATCACATCGTAGCCCGTCGCGACCGCCGCCTGCGCAAAACGCCGCGCGTCGCCGGGCCCGGTTGTGGCCTTGAGCGCGCATTGCTGCGAGAGCTCGGCGAAATGCGCGCGAAAGCGGCGGGCCTTGTTGCCGCGCGCGGCGGGATTGAAAATGACGCAGATACGCACGCGCAAATGATTTTCTTTCCGCGCCATTAGTCGAGGACAAACCGCGCCGATGGCTTGCGTTATTCCCGCATTTTTCGGACACTGCCCGCATGAATAAAGTCTCCGATTGGCAGGTTCCCAAGTGGCCTTTCCTGGCGGCCGGCGCCGCGCTGCTCGTGGTTGCCGCCATTCTGGCCTGTCGCCCGGCCCACGCGATCACGCCGACGGAAGTCCTCCTCGCCACCGCCAGCGTCGCGCTCGGGGCGCTGCTCGTCTGCCTGCCGTTTCTCCTGGAATATCGCGCGACGTCGAAGCTCGTTGAGCTGAACGCGCTCGGCACCGTTTCCGAAAAACTACAAAACCTTGAAGCCTTCGCCGCGCAAGTCTCCAGCGCCACCGACCAATGGGCACGCGTGCAGGAAACCACCCAGATCAGCGCCGAGAAAACCGTCTCCGCCGCGCGGGAAATTTCTGAACGCATGGTCAACGAGGTCCGCGAGTTCAACGAATTTCAGGCCAAGATGAACGACGCCGAGAAGGGCGCTCTCCGATTGGAAGTGGAAAAACTCCGCCGCATCGAAGGTGAATGGCTGCAAGTGGTGGCCCGCATCCTCGACCACATCTTTGCGCTGCACAACGCCGCCGCCCGTTCCGGCCAGCCGGAACTCGCCGAGCAGGTCAGCCAGTTCCAACACGCCTGCCGCGACACCGCGCGCCGGGTTGGTCTCGTGCCCTACGATATTTCGCCCGGAGAACAATACGATGCGGAACGGCACCGTGTTCACGGCGTGGAAAACCCGCCGGCCGATGGCGTCGTCGCCGAAACGCTCGCTCCTGGGCTCACCTTTCAAGGCCGACTCATCCGCCCCGCGCTCGTGCGCTTGCAGGAAGCCGCCGCGCCCGCGCCCGTTGCGCCGGAAAAACCAGAAGCCGATGCGGGCCAACTTTCGCTGGGCGCGGATTAAACCGGTTCCGTCCGCTGCAACGCCAGAAAGTGCAGCGCGCGGCGCGTGACGTTGCGGTTGAAGATTTTTTCCAGCGCCGCTGAATACAACTTCAACTGCGGCGCGTAGGTCTTGAGCTTTTCCGGCAGGCCGGCTTCATCCACGGCATCCGTTTTGAAATCCACCAGCCAGATTTCCTCCGGTTGCAACACCAGCAAGTCCGCAACGCCCTGCACCACGACAAATTCATTTTCCAAACCCGCCGTTGTCGGCTGGCCGATAATTTTTGCCAATTCTGTCGGGCTAAATTTGGCGGTGAATGGCAGTTCGCGCCGCACCAGCGCGGCATGCGCGCAAATCTCGCGGCCCAGCTCGGAATGCCAAAATGCCGCCAGCGCCTTCAAATCCAGCGCCGCCCGCTCGTCCGCTGACAAATAATTTTCACGCGCCAAACGGTCGGCTTCGGCAGTGAGATCGTTGGTCGCGGCAAGCGTGACGTGTTGCAGGAAGGTGTGATGCGCCGCGCCGATTTCGGACGCCGAGAGTTTCCGCTTTCCCGCCGTCGCTCCGCTTTGGCGCGGCAAGCCGCTTTCTACTTTCCGCCTTTGAGCGGGCGCACTTCGTTTGATCGGGAAAAGCGTTTCAGCTTCGTCGTCCAATTCCTCCGCTTCGCGCCGCAGCGCCGTTACGGAAGACTTGGCTTTCCGCACCGTGGCCGCCGCAAATGGATAGCCCCACTCCAATATCGCCCGCAATTTTTCAGTCCCCGCCTCATCCAGCGGCTGGTGGGGCGAGCGTCCTCGCGAGCCGTCGTCGCCAGCCACGGGGGACGGCTCGCCGGGAGTCTCGCCCCACCCGTTAGCCAGCGCTTCGTCATCCAGTAACCGCCAGCGCAGCAACGGGGTTTCGCCTTGAGTCGCGTTGGCCGTCGTCACGTTTTGAGCGAACCACAGCGCCAGCCACGCGGCGAAACTGTTGGCCCCAGCGATCTGCTGCGTGTTCACCGTCGCCGGCTGCGTCCAGACCTCATCCCAGCTTTTCTCGCTGATGCTGGCGGTCAAAATTAAATTATCCCGCGCGCGGGTGAGCGCGACGTAAAGCAGCCGCAATTCCTCGCCGCGCAATTCGCGTTTCTGCCGCCGCTGCGCGAGCCAGTGCGGCAGGCTGGGATAACGTCTTCCGCTCGACGGCGGTTTCACCTTCGGACACAGGCCGAATTTCTCGTCGAAAATAATTTCCCCGCGCAGGTCCTGTTCGTTGAACGATTTCGCCAAATCCGCCAGCACGACGACGGGAAATTCCAAGCCTTTGCTCTGGTGAATGCTCATCAGCCGCACGGCGTTTTCCGACGCGGCGGCGGAGACTTCCGGCTCCACTTCCGCCGCCTGCTCGGCCTCGATGAATTTCAGAAACCGGAACAGCCCCTGCCGCTGAAACTGGTCGAACTGCTGCGCGAGGTTGAGAAAACCGGCGACGTTCGCCGCCCGTTGCGCGCCGCGCGGCTGGGCGCGCAGCCAGTCAGCGTAAAGCGTTTCGGCCAGCACGGCTTCGAGACATTCCGAAAGCGACGCCTGTTTCGCCAGCTTGCGCCAGCGGGAGAAACGCTCGAGAAACTTCGCCGCTTTCGCACGCAGCTCACTTTTAATTTTTAATTTTTCATTTTGAATGGCATTCAGCGCCGTCCAGAAATGTCCATCCCGCAAGGCCAGCCGGATTTCCGCCAGTTCATCCAGCGACAGTCCGACGAGCGGCGAGCGCAGCACCGCGATGCACGGCACGTCCTGCAACGGATTGTCCAGCAGTTGCAACAGGCTCAAGAGGTCGAGAATCTCCGCGCTTTTATAAAATCCGCCGCGCGCCACGGCCAAGGGCACGCCAGCCAGCTCGAATTCTTTCGCGAAGATTTCCGACTTGCCGCGTGGTGAACGCAGGAGGATCGCGATGTCACGCCACTCGGCAGGACGGAGCGATTTTGCGTGCTCGTCCCAAATTTCGTGGCGGTTGGCGATGAGTTGCTTCAGGCGCAGCGCGACGAGCCGCGCCTCCTTCTGAGCTTCGTCCAAGTCGGCGAGTTCGTCGTCGCCCTCGTCGCGCATTTCGTTGCGACCGGCTTTGCGGCGCAGCCACAACTCGACGCGCGGGTCGGCGCCGGTGGGGCGAGCGTCCTCGCGAGCCGTTCCTGAATCGTCGTCACCACCAAGTTTCGGCTCGCCGGGAGCCTCGCCCCACCGACGCCCTGGTTTCAGTTCCGCATCCGTATCGTAAGTCACGCCGCCGATTTGTTCGCGCATGACGAGGCGGCAGACGGCGTTTACGAAGTTCAGCAGACCTTCGCAACTGCGGAAATTTTCCGACAGCGGAATGGTTTCGCCCGCGGTGCCGTGCCAGCTGTGCGCGTAGTCGCGGAAGATCTTGGGATCGGCAAGGCGAAAGCGGTAGATGCTCTGCTTCACATCGCCGACGAGGAAGCGGTTGGCCCGGTGGGGCGAGCGTCCTTGCGAGCCGTCGGATGATTCGGGGAGCGGCTCACCGGGAGTCTCGCCCCCCCCGTCCTCGCGGGCGAGAGCGGCGATGATTTTATCCTGCGCGGCGTTGATGTCCTGATACTCATCCACGAAAACGAAGTGGAGTTTTTGGCGCCAGTCTTCGGCGACGGCGGTCGGCTGGCGGTTAGGAAAATCCCAGAGCAACTTGAGCGCGAACTGTTCGAGATCATGAAAATCCAGCACGCCGTCGCGGCGCTTGCTTTCAGCGAACTGCGCAGCGAACTGCTGCGCGAGCCGCAGCAAGGTTGCCATGTGGCCACGCACCCAGCTCCAGTCTTCCGCGAGCGGATCGCTGCCGGCTTTCAACGCCGCGAGCGACACGAGAAATTTGGCCTCGTTGAAAATACTGCCGAGCGGCGGACGCAGTTTCCCAGCTTTGCCTTTCGGATAGCTGGCAGTCAAATCGGCGACTGCGATTTCTTCCAAAATTGCAGCGGCGGCGGGACGAGAAAAATCTTTTGGCAGGCGCGCGAGAAGTTTAATTAACTGCCCGGCTTTTTCGTTTCCGTTTTGGAGTTGTTCCAACACCGGCAGCCAGTCATCGCGCCAGTCGGCAATCGCGACGAGCAGCCAACGCTCCCAGTCGGTGGGGTCGGATGAGGAAAAGTTTTTGGCCTGCGCGTCGAGCCAGCCGGCGGCATCGGGACGGGTTTGCGAGTAATTATGCAGCCGCAGGATGAGCGCGCGGATTTTTTCGTCGCGTCCGCCGCCGTGGATTTGAATCAGGTTTTGGACGGCACGAGAAAAGTCGTCCTCCCCGGCGTAGTGCGCTTGGAATTGTTCCTCCAGCGTTTCGCTGGCGCGCTGGCGGGCTTCGCCTTCATCTAAAATCGTGAGCTGCGGGTCGAGGCCGAGTTCGTAGAAATGTTCACGGATAAGGCGGAGGCAAAAACTGTGGAGCGTGCCGATGTGCGCAACATCGAAGAGTGCGAGTTGATGCGGCCAGTGTTCGTCGTCCGGCGCAGCGACGGATTTTTTCTCCAGTTCCCGGCGCAAACGAACGCGCATTTCAGCGGCGGCGGCCTCGGTGAAGGTGACGATGAGCAGTTCATCGAGCGCGACGCGCTCGCGATCGAGGCAATCCAGACAGCGCTCGACAAGGGTTTTAGTCTTGCCGGTGCCGGCCCCGGCCATGACAAGGACGTTGCCGCGGGCAAGAACCGCCCGCCGTTGCGACGGCGTGAGTGAATCAATCTGGGCGGGCGCGGATTCCATGTGGCGAAAACTTTAGCCACAGATGGGCCCGGATGAAACACCGATTTGTCCCGCCCCAGCCGAATGAAGTGTGACAAACCCAGAACCAATTACTTCGTCTGGCTGAACATCATGAACACGCGCGGGCCGCGGGCGGTGGTCAGGGCGTATTGCTTTTCCTCGTCCGTGTGCGGGATCGCGAGACCGTCGCAGGTTTTGTCGTTTGCCGGCTTGCCGTTCACGAGGAGCATGTAGTTGTGCGTGCGATTGCCCGGGATGTCGTGGAGCGTGAGCTGCCAGATGCCGTGGGTGCGATCGAATTTCAGCGGGGCTTTCTGCCAGCCATTGAAGGAACCCACCACCGCGACGGAAATGGGCTGCGGGCCGCCGGCAACGTCCGTCTGCCAACGGAAAATTTTAGTGAAGGTCGCCGCGCGTTTGCCGAGATTGGGGTGCGCGGGATGTGGAGTGCGATGAGTCATTCCGTGATGAGGATTCGTTTTTAAATTGAGCGAGCCGTTTGCGATCAAACCTCAAATTTTGCGTCGAGCGTGACCTTGGCGTTGAGCACGCGCGAGATCGGGCAGCCGGCCTTGGCGGCGTTGGCGATGGCGAGGACCTTTTCCTTGTCGGCGCCCGGAATTTTCGCGGTCATGTCGAGATGCGATTCCGTCACGGTGAAGCCGGCGTCGGTCTTGTCGAGCGTGATGGTGGCGGTGGTGTGGATGGATTCGGGCGTGAGGCCGGCCTTGCCGAGTTCCGCCGAGAAGGCCATCGAGAAACAGCCGGCGTGCGCGGCGCCGATGAGCTCCTCGGGATTCGTGCCGATGCCGTTCTCGAAGCGGGTGCTGAAGGAGTATTGAGTTTCCTTGAGGACGCCGCTCTCGGTGGAGATGGTGCCCTTGCCACTTTTCAAATCGCCGCGCCAGACCGCTGATGCTTTACGTTTCATAAAATTTCTTTCGCTGGCCGGAGCGGGAATTCGCCCCGGCGACGGAGACACTAGCGCGGGTTGGGAACAATCTCAAGTGCGCCAGTCGCCAATTTAAACGCAGGCCGGTCCATCACCGGCTGGATAACTCAAGATTGGCCGAGAACCATGCCGGGCGGCGGGCTCGATTCGCGCGTTGAAGACGCAGGCCGCAACCCCTAGAATCCAGCGATGCCGAGAATTTCGATAATGCAACGCCTATGGGCCTGACCAAGCTGGGCTGGAACGCCGAGCGCGACGAACAATTCGCGCCGCACCTCGCGAAGGGGCTCATCCCCGCGCGCGTCGCGGTGGAGGACAAACATTTCTACCGCGTCTGGACGGTGGACGCGGAACTCACCGCCCAGGTCACCGGCAAGTTCATCCACGAATCGCGCCGCGATCATTCCGTGCTGCCCAAGGTCGGCGACTGGGTCGCCATCAAGCTCGTGCCGAACGAAGAGAAGGCCATGATCCAGGCCATCCTGCCGCGCCGCACGCAGATCGTGCGCAAGGCGACCGGCCGAGACTCCGCCCAGCAAATTCTGGCGACGAACGTCGAAATCGTTTTCCTCGTGACCGCCGCTGATTCGACGTTCAACGCCGCGCGTTTGGAACGGATGTTGGTCATGGCGCACGAAAGCGGCGCACGGCCCGTGGTCATCCTGAACAAAATTGATTTGTGCCAGGGCGAGGAGCTTGATGCCAAGCTCGCCGAAGCCGCGCGCGTGGCGGGCGACGCGCTCGTGCTCGCCGTGTGCGCACTCACCGGGCGCGGCGTGAAGAAATTGGCCGCCCTGATCAAATCCGGTGACACCGTGGTTTTCATCGGCACCTCGGGCGTCGGCAAATCCAGCCTCATCAACCGCCTCTACGGCGAAGACCTGATGCCGACTGTCGAAGTGCGCACGCAGGACGCCAAGGGCCGGCACACGACTTCCTGGCGCGAGATGATTTTTCTGCCCAAGGGCGGCGTGGTCATTGACACGCCCGGCATGAGGGAATTTCACATCTGGGATGCCAGCCAGGGCGCGAAGGAAACGTTTCCCGAAATCGAGGCGCTTGCGCCGGGGTGCCATTTCCGCGATTGCACGCACACGAAGGAAAAGGACTGCGCCGTGCTCGCGGCCGTCGCCGCCGGGACGCTTTCGCGCGAACGGCATGAAAGCTTCGTCAAACTCCAGCGCGAAATCAGTTTTCTCCGCGAAGCCGAAAAACAAGCCGGCTGGCAAACCCGCCGCAAGAGCGACCGCGTGGCGCATCGCGTCTTCAACAAGCAGGATTGAATCATCAGCAGGTGAAGGCGCAGTTGGAGTGAATTTGTTGGCTTGCCAGCGGGCGATGGAAAATGAAAATCTCCAGCAACGCGAAATTTATGAACCCCATCCAAGTTCCCGCCGGCGGCGGGCAATCCGTCAACATCCTCGGCATCCCGATGCTGATTCGTCTCCACGGTCGCGACACCGGCGGCACCTTAAGCGTGGTCGAGTCGCACGACGTGCCCGGCGGTGGTCCGCCCCCGCACATTCATCATCGCGAGGACGAGACTTTCCAGATTCTCGAAGGCGACTATGAATTCATGGTCGGCGGCAAAACCATCCTCGCCCAGCCAGGCACGACCCTGTTTGCGCCGCGCGGCATCGCGCATACTTACCGCTACCTTGGCAATTCGACGGGCAAACTCATGTGCACCATCACGCCGGCGGGGTTTGAGGGATTCTTTGAGGAAATCGACGCGCTGACTCCGCAGCAACAGTCGGACATCCCGCGCGTGCTGGAAATTGCGAAGAAGTTCGGACTGGAAATCCTGCCGCCGCCCGGCATTTGAGACCGTTCAAGAGACGACGGTGTCCACCGGCCGCTTCCTCGTCCGCCACCGGACAATGACAGTTCAACGATTGCCGGACTTGGCCCGCTCGATGTCGTAAATAAAAATGCCGTGCCCCACGCCGGCAGCTTCGCGGGATTTCGCCATCTGAAACGCGATGAATTTTCCGTCGTCGCTCACCACGGGGTTCGATGCCTTGAAGCCAGGGTAATCGCTGAAGTATGTGAGGCGTTCGTAAGCCCCGCTGCCGTCGAGCTTCAGTTTCCACAGATCAACATGGTTCGGGCCTTGATGATTTTGTTTGTCGCATTCCACCAGTGTGAACTGGCCATCGGGAAAAATCCCCTCCGGCTCGTCGTATTGGCCCGGCGAATTGGAATAATCCGTGACCTTCTTCGTCACCAGATCTATGCCACAGACATCTGTGCCCTGATATCCATACGCGCTGAACGTCAGTTCCTTTTCCTCCGGCGGCCGGAAATTCTGCGTCTCCAGCGTGCATTTGAACGGCAGATCCGTGTTCAAGAGGATGAGTTTTTGGTTCGCAAGTTTCGGCTGGCCGTTTTCATAGACGATATCCGCCTCCTGCATCCGCGAGGTTCCGGCCGGCAGTTCGTCCGGATACTCGGCCGCCACGTGCGTCCACGCGATGTGCAACCGGTGCCGCGAGACAGCCGGACCTTCGGAACATTTCGTCCCCAATGGCTGCGCCGGCTTGGTCAGACTCCTATCCAAGACGTAAAGAAAACACTGCTCCCGCGCCGCGCCGATATGTCTCGTGTCGAACACTTCCGGGCCCGACAGCAGAATGTCGCCGTTAGTCAGGTAAAGCGCACGGGTATAGCCGTGATGCGGATAGTGGGCGGTCAGGTTTCGAATGGATTTGGTCGCCACATCCATTTCCATGGCGTCGCCAAAGGTTTTGGTGAGAAACAAAATTTTCTTTCCGTCGGGCGACCAGTCCGCGCGCTCACCGAACGCGGTCAATTGCGTGATGTGCGGCGGCAGATGATCCGCCGGGTTTTCCCCCGCCAGCGGTTCGGCGGCCCGTAATGAAGAGGCCATCAAGACAAGTTGCAGGCCCAACAGGAAGCGTTTGCAGTCCGGGTTCATGCGAGCAGCCTAGCCGTCTGGTTCGGCGAGACAAACAACAATGTTTTGAAACGCATGGAATTCCGGCTCGGCAGCCGGCTCAATGCAGCAATAGCGCAAAACCACCGGTGATCGCCACCAGATGCAACCAGATCACGATGACTTGAACCTTGTTCAAGCCGCGGGAGCCTTCGTTGTCGCCGGCCACCGACGTGTCCGGACCGAGCAGCCGGTCAAAATTCTTGAACAGAAAATATCCGCCCGCCAGCGTCGCGATAAACAACACACCAAAACCAATCCGGATGACCGGCTCAATATTCATGCGGAGAGAATACCAATTATCCGGCGACAAAGCCAAGCCGCGGTTGCTGTTGACGCGATGAAACCGCAGCCGCGACAAGACAGCTCACGCGTGATGGAGATTGCGAAGCGATCCGGGTGAAAAATACAGTCGCCGGCCTAAAGGCAGCCGGTCCCGGCTATTTGCCGAAGTGCGCCACCAGCGCGTCATATTCCTTCCGCGAGATCGGGCGCATCGAACCATGGCGAGCCTTGGGCGTCATCACGTATTTGTCCCAACCGCCCTTCAGCGTTGCGCCCGATGCTTGAAACCATGGTCCGCTCAAATGTGACGCCACCGACAGGCCGTAGGAGACTCCCGGATATTGTTCGTAGTAGAGATACCAGGCCTTGCCGTCGGGCGAGGGAATCAAGGTCGGCGCTTCCCGAAACCCCGGACTGACCGGCGATCCGGGCTCGCTGTAAGGTCCGAGCAAATTGGTTGAACTACAAATGCGGATCGTCTTCCCGGTGGTCCATTCCAGCGTGGGATACCGCTCATCTTTGATGATCGCGTAATACTTGTCGCCTTCGCGGCGAATAATCGTGTCAATGGTGGCCATGTCCCAATCAAACAGCCGGCGCGGCGGTTCGGAGAAGGTCTTCAAATCTTTCGAGGTCACGTAAATCGTCCGCTGGCCGGCCCAGTAAGGTTCGGGCAAATCCGTCTCGCCCAGGTCATGCGTCGTGTGCCACGTCAGCACGAATTGTGCGCTCGCCTCGTCAAAGAACAGCTTCGGCGCGCCGATGCGCATCAGCGCTTTTGGATAATTCGGGATGCGCTTCAAATCGGGCACGTAGTCGCCGAATTTCTTCCACGTGATCAAATCATCCGACACCCAGAAATTGATGTCGGGTTGATCATCACCTCGATTGCCCACGAGGTAATAACGCCCATCCGGACCGCGGCAGATGTCCGCGTGACCGTGATACTCCTCAAAGACCCGTTTGCCGCCATTGAGCAACGTCCAATGCAACCCGTCCAGACTGGCGCTGTAATAGAGCCGCCCGTAATCGCCGTCCATCATGTGCGCGAACAGATAGGCTTCGTTCTTGGGTGCTTCGCCGGGCTTCACCTGTCCGGGCGGGTCCGGCATCTGCGCAAAGCTGAGCGTGCCGGCGACAAGAAAAATCAAGAGCAGCGCCGCGTTTGTGAACGCAGCGCGCCACCGCAAGACAGCTTGGAACAATTTCATGCCACTGAGGTTAAGCCGGGAAAGCCGTTCCGCGACTAGAAAAATACGCCGATGTCGCCCCGCGTGCATTAGGCCGGCAATCCGGGCCGGTTGGTCCAGACATCCTCACCGTCGTGCAGCAGCAAAATTTCCGGAATCGGCCGGCGAAAAATGCGGAAACCACTGGTCGTGTGATGCAGGGTCAGTTCACAAGGAAACGAAATCTGCTGGTTGAACGGTATCTCGGGAAAATTCTACGCACCGCCCGGCGCGTGAACGTGCAACCAGCCTTGCTTCCGCCGATGGACCCTCACCGACAAACAACCCGCCGAAGCCGATTCGGATAACTGGCGAAATCTTCATGCGCAGAAATACGGTCCAGACCACCATCAAATCGCACATAATATCATGTGCCGTGAGTAAAAGGTGAATAGGAACACCCACAGCGCCACCGCCAGCACCAGGTAATGCAACCGGTGCGCCGGATGCCAGATTCGCCGGCGCCATGCGATGATGGAAAACAGCCCGAGCACCGCCGCGAAGATCAGCAATACCGGCAACACCCACAGCAATTGTTTCACCGACGCAGGCATATCGTAAAAATCCGCAAACGGTCTGAGCCGCAATTCCGCCAAGGCCAATGACCCTTCAAACCAGAGCGCCAGCCCGCAAGCCGTGAGTGCCGTAATCCGGGCCAACAGCGAAAACTTTGCCCGCCGCCAATGCCATTGAGCCGCCTGTTTTCCCGGAGTGCCCGCAAACACAAACCGCATCAAAGCCATGACCGGCCAGACGACCAAAGCGGAAATGAAGGTGATGGTCAACAGGCGCATCAGAAAAATGCGGGCGCGGGCGCTTTCCCACCAACCCACCCGGCCATAGGCGGCGCTCTGCGTGATCAAGTCCGCCACATCACCGTCGCGCCCGAGGCGAAAGGCGACGCGCCGGCCGGCCAGCGCAGCGGCGGTCCGGTTCGTTCCAATGGATTCAAATACGAGCGGTTTGATTTCGCGATACGCATCCCCGTTGATTTCCAGATCTCCCGCCGGCGACCGGCTCACTGTGATTTCAGACGGGAACGCCAGTGCCGGCGTGGTGTGCGGCGTGCGGACGGTGAGATAGGTGCCCAGCAGCGGCGCTAGAGAATCCTGCCCCGACGCGCCGGCATCTTCAAACGGCGCGGCTGCGGTCAAATCCGGCGGAATAAATTGTTCCGCGAACCGGCGGGTGAGGCGTTGTTCCGTGCGCGCATTATCGCACAGGTTGTAGGCCAGAAATATGCCGCAGCGAGCTTGCGGAAAGAGGAGCAGGACGGAATTAAATCCGGGCCATTGTCCCGTCTGTCGCAACGCCGAACGGCCGGTGATGGCAACGCGGTTGAACCCATAACACCGCCCCGGCACGTCCGGCGAAAAGGCGAACTGCTGCGTTTCCAGACCGCGAATGACGCTGGCGGAAAACAGATTCGACCCGTCCGCCCGCCGGTTCGTGAGCAGCCCGATCAGGAGGTCGGACATGTCGTCCGCCGTGGTGCACAATCCGGCCGCCGGCGTGATGTTCACGTAACTCTGACCGCAGGCGCGTGGCGTGCCGCCGTCAAGCCAATAGCCGGTGGCCAGCCGCTGACGCCGCGTTGGGTCCGGCGAGAAACTGCTGTCGTCCATGTCCAGCGGGGCGAATATCCGTTTCTGCACATACGACGCAAAGGGCATGCCCGCCGCCTTTTGAACGAGATAACCGGCCAGCGTGAAACCGTAATTGTCATAAACGCTGAACCGCCCCGGCGGCCGCACTCGCGCCGGCTGATACTCCATCAAATAATTTCCCAACGACAGCCGGTCCGCCGCCGAACGCGCCGCGTAGCCCAAGTGACAGGTATCAAACCCGCTGGCATGCGTCAGCAAATTGGCCAGCGTGATGGGTTCGCCAAACGCCGGGGCGATCTGAAACCGGGTCAGATAGGCATTGATGTTTTGGTGTAAATCCAGACGGTGCGCCTGAACCAATTGCAAGGCTGCCGCCGCCGTCAGGATCTTGGAGATGGAGGCAGCGCGGAAAAGCGTGCGGTCGGCAGAGACCGGTTTTTGACTTTGCAAGTCCGCCACCCCGTATCCCTTTTTGCAAATGACCTGATCATCACGCACCACGACAAATACTGCCCCGGGAATTTTCCCGGCGCGCAGCATCTCCGGAATCACCGCGTCCGCAAATGCTGACACCGAGGCGGTATTCAAATCTTGCACGGGCTGGGCCACCGGCCGCGCAGCCCCAGCCGAAGCCGCCAACGCTCCGTTGACCGCCAACAAGGCGGCCAGTGCCGGAACGCAGCCCGTCATCAAGCAAATCATTCGCCTCGATAAACGCGGGCGCAAATGCGGCTGGAATTTGAACATCGCAATTCAAGATAGGACACCCGCCCTCAGTGGCAACAGTCAAAACCGGCGCGTGACTGTATCCGTAGGACTCGTCACAGCAATGTGAATAACACAAGTGGCGTGGAATTTTCTGGCAGCTTGGCATTTTGAAAATTCTGCGCCGAGGCTGCGACACAGTCGCCCGCCAAATCACAACTAGGGTATTCCCTGCCGGCGCTAGGCTTTTGGTGTATGCAAAATCATACTTTCGACAATTGTTCCCTGCACCCAAACGGAGTTATTCTAGGCGTTAATAAAGAGGAGGGGTTAAAGAGCAGGTTTATGTTCATCCATTGATTCAAGCGCACCCGTTTCCTCAAGCTAATCGTTGCCGGGAATCGCCCGGGTCGGTCTGTATGAAGCCAGTCAACAGGTCAACCATCAGGAGGTCCTTATGAAACGTTCCCTTATTCAGTGTGCAGTTGTGTCGCTCGTCTTGGTCGTGAATCAGGCCGTGGGCGTTGGGAATCCCGCCAGCCCCGGCCTGGCCGCAGCCATTGCCGATGAGTTCCAATACCCGGAGACGCGCGCGTTGGTTCATCTCGTGAATGACGCGGCGGATCTGATCGGCACCCAAGGAGAAAAGGCGTTTAACGATTTTAAAGTTCCCGGCTCCCGCTGGCAGACGGATGAGAAATACATCTTCGTCCTTAACCCTCAAGGCATCATGGTGGTGCATCCGGACGCCACGATGGCGGGCCAGAATCAGCTAGATTTGAAAGACATCAATGGCAAGCCCATCATCCGTGGACTCGTCAGCGCCGTGACGACCCAAACCAACAAACCGGCAGGCTGGTATCACTATCAGTGGCCGGTCCCGGGCGAACTCCTGCCTCGTTGGAAAAGCACTTATGTGCGGCTGGTGACGACGCCGGACGGCGAGCGCTACATCGTCGGCAGCGGCGTTTACAATGATCGCATGGAAAAAAGTTTTGTGGTGGACATGGTGAAGAACGCGGTGGGCCAGATCGGAAAAAATGGCGACGCGGCGTTCGCCGGTTTCCATGACCCGACGGGGCCGTTCATGGCCAAGGACGCTTACATTTTTGTCGTCGCCACCAACGGGGTTGAACTCGTCAATCCGGCGTTCCCCAACCTGGAAGGACGCAACATCATGGACCTGAAGGATACCCAGGGAAAAGGGCTCGTTCGCGAAATGTTCAAGACCGTGCAGGCGAGCGGGGCCGGCTGGGTGGAGTATCTGTGGCCCAAGCCGGGCGAAAGCGTTTCGACCCTCAAGTCCGCTTATGTGATCAGGGCAAAGTTGGGAGATAGTTGGGTGCTGGTTGGCTCTGGAGTTTATTTGGCCGATGCACCGAAAGCAGTTGTGACCACGAAAAAAATGTCCGCGTCGCAATTAATGACGCTGGTGCGCGAGGCCGCCGCTGAATTCGCGGAACGCGGAGAAAAGGCGTATCCCGAATTTCGCAAGCCGGGATCAAAATGGTTCCACGATGATACCTACTTCTTTGTTTGGACCATGGAGGGAACCAGGGTTTTCCATGCCGCCAACCCCGCTAGCGAAGGCGTGGACATGAGCGAGGTCAAAGATGTGCGCGGCCGGCCGTGGGGCAAAATGTTTCTGGAGACGGTAGTGAGCCCGAGCGGCGAGGGCTGGGTTCACTACCTGTATCCCGAACCGGGCGATATTTTCCCGACCTGGAAATCCACGTTTGTGAAGCGCGTGACGTTTCCTGCCGGCCAGCCACGCCTCATCGGCTGCGGCATTTATAACATGCAGATGGACGAAGCGTTCATCAAAGACGTGGTGGACCGCGCGGCGGCGCTGGTCGCACAGCACGGTCCAGCGGCCTTTCCGCAGTTGCGCGACAAGACCGGGCCCTATGTCTTTTTCGACACCTATGTCTTTGTTGATGCGTCGGACGGAACGGAGTTGGTGAACCCGGCCCAGCCCAGTTTGGAAGGCAAGAACCTGATGGACATGACAGATGTGAACGGGAAACTGGCCGTGCGCGACTACATCGAGGCCGCCCTGAAAAATGGCAACGCCTGGGTGGATTATTACTGGTATAAACCGGGCCAAAACACCCCGGCGCGCAAGCATACCTATGTGCGGAAGGTGCAATTTGGCGAACTCACTTACATCGTGGGTTCGGGATTTTATCCCGAAGACGAAGCAAACCAGGCGGGCGACATTCAAAAGCGCTCATGGAGTAATATTCAAAAGGAACAACTCAGCCAGTCCCTGGCGCGCCAGGCGGTCTTCGGACAAAAGGGAACGCTGGCGCAATTCACCGCCAACCGCGGCGCCGCCATCGCGCGCCATTCGCATGGAGCTGAAGAATATTCCTGGGTGACGGCCGGCGCGTTAAAGTTCGAATTTGATGATCGCAGCGTTGAGGTTCGCGCCGGCGAAGTCATTGTGATCCCGCCCAACGCGCCGCATACCATCGTCGCGTTGGAGGACACCGCATTCGTGGACTTCTTCACGCCGGCGCAAGCAGACTGGCTACGCGGCGAAGATCAGTATCTCCGCAAATCTCAAGCGGTGGATGGGGCACGAACACAGAGGAAAGTCGCCGTCATGGATGTTGGATTTTCTCCACTTGTTGATGAAGGAATGGAGGCGGGCAAAGTGCAGAAGATTTCCCTGAACACCATCGAAGTAGAAAAAACCATTGAAACAAAGGAGTGCCACATGGACATCAAGAAAGCCGGCTCACAACCTTCCCAAAGAGGGTCATTCGATTGGTTTACCGGCACGGTGCGAATTGACCCACTGTTCGAAGCCGAGGCTCCATCGCCCGTCCAGGCTATCAACGTCACGTTCGAGCCCGGTGCCCGGACACGCTGGCATTCCCACCCGCTGGGACAACATCTGATTGTCACCGCCGGCTGCGGCTGGGTCCAGCGCTGGGACGGCCCGATTGAAGAAATCCGTCCCGGAGACGTGGTCTGGATCCCGTCCGGTGAAAAGCATTGGCATGGCGCCACCGCCACCACCTCCATGACGCACATCGCAGTATATGAGCAGCACGATGGCAGCGGCGTGGACTGGATGGAACCGGTGAGCGACGAACAATATCGGAAATAATCACACCGGGTTTGAACGTGGCGGCGAGGGTTGTGCATAAACGCCGCGGCCAGCAACGGCGGCGCGGAAAGCGCGTGCGGCTAGCGGCGCGGAAGCCAAGCGCGACTTCGCCGCGATGATGGAAATGGGCAAGATCGACATCGCCACAATCGAGGCCGCCCGCCGCGGGTGATGGAGATTGCACGAAATCCGGGCTGGAATTTCTGCCATCGCCCGGCGCATGATTCCGCAAATCACCACCATTTAATCCACGCCAAAAATTATGACACCGGAAACCATCCGCGTCGGCCAGATTGAGATCCGCTTTCTGCTCGAAAGCAAAGACTCCCATGGCCAACTCGCCATGTTTGAGTTCACCGTGCCGGCGGGCGCGAAAGTGCCCGTGCCGCATTCGCACGAACGCTACGACGAAACCATTTACGGACTGGCAGGCGTGCTGACGTTCACCGTCAATGGCCAGCCGGTGGACCTCGCCGCGGGTGACACTTGTTTCATTCCGCGCGGCGTGGTGCATGGCTTCAACAATCTGAAGCCGTCAAACGCCAAAGCCCTGGCCGTCGTGACGCCCGCGCTCATCGGGCCGGAGTTCTTTCGCGAAATGGCCGCCATCATCAACGCCGGCGGCCCGCCGGACGTGGAAAAACTCCAAGCCGTGATGAACAAACACGGACTTGTTCCCGCGCCGCCGCAAAAATAAACCGGCGCGTGGTGGCCGTCTGCAAAGACCGGCGGCGCGGAAGCCAAACGCGCCTTCGCCGCGATGATGGAAATGGGCAAGATCGACATCGCCAAAATCGAGGCCACCCACCGCGGTTGATGGGAATGAGGGCTGAGGGTGACAATCCAACGCGGCGGAACAATCCCAACGGGATTGCGACCTACAGCCCAAGGTTGCGAGGCACGAGCTACCTTGGGTTACAGGTCGGAAATAATTTCAACCGCAACGCGGTTGTGGCAAATCTTTCGACACCGGCCGATCAATCCCAGACGTATTTCTCGTCCCATTCCATCTCGTGCCGGCGCAACAACGCCCGCAACTCATCTTGAAAATTTACTTTGCGGTGATGCTCCTCCTGCCCGGCGATGTATTGCTTCACCTGTTCCAAATTCGATTGGCTCACGGAAAAATCCGCGTAGCCGCCCTGCCACTCAAAGCCCGCAAAATCCCGGTCGCGCTCCTTGAGCCACGCGTTCGAGACGCGTTTCAATTCCTTCACCCATTCCGCCTGCGTGACCGTGCGACCAAACCGCGCGAGGATATGAACATGATCTTCCACGCCGCCGATTTGGATGGGCGCACAATCCAGTTGTTTGGAAATGCCGCCCAAATACGCGTGCAACGCATCTCGCGTAGCCTTGTCGCGCAGCAAAGGCCGCCGGTCTTTGGTCGAAAAGACGAGGTGAATGTAAACGGCGGAAAGGGATTGTGGCATAGGTGGAATCGTTATGCCCGACGTCCTGTGGTTTGCCAATCCCAAAGGGATTGCGTCCTCCAGCCCAAGGTTGCCGAGTCTGCGAGGCTACCTTGGGTCACGATGCAAAAATGGATTCAACCGCAACGCGGCTGTGGCGAATGTCGCGCGCGATGGACGAACGGGAATGGCCGCAACCGCGTTGCGGTTGAAAATATTGGCGGGACGTATTCCCAGCGTAGCGCGTGCCTCGCAACCCTGGGCTTTGGGTCGGAATCCCGTTGGGATTCTCGGATGGTTACGGCGACACAAAATAATGTGCAATTCGTTGGCGTGACAAAATCAAATCGTGTTCGGACGAAATCAATCCCAACGGGATTGCGACCTCCAGCCCAAGGTTGGCGCGCCCGCGCCTACCTTGGGTTCACGTTCCGAAATGGAAACAACCTCAACGAGGTTGTGGCCGTTGGTGCGCAGATGAAAACAAAATGGCCGCAACCGCGTTGCGGTTGGGAATTTTTTGCGGACGCTGACCCAGGGTAGCTCGTGCCTCACAACCCTGGGCTTTGGGACGGAATCCCGTTGGGATTCTCAGACATGAATCCGCAGTAATCCTGAAAATATTTTACTTCACGCCGCAGAATCAGAACGAAACTTTTCTTCTCTAATTCTTAAAAGATATTGTTCCCCTGCGCCAATTGGAACTATTTCGGGATTGGAAAATGTTCCATCATCGCCAATTTCATTTTTGAACATCTCCCAAGCTGCTTTTCGTTGCGAATCTTCTGCGTAAAATCCGTCCATCCATTGCTCAACATCCAATTTTGATTTTCTTGTCAAATCTGATCTTTTCCAAAACCTCAGAGCCATTAGTTGTCTTGGGGTTGGATGCTGTTGGCTAGCTTGCAAAGCATGACGCCTTTTTAGAAGCTCTTCTATCCCAATTTGAGCTTCAGCTTTTGTGAGGTCAAATTTCAGTGGCGGATTCCCTCCAAGTTCTAAAACTAGCGCACGTATAAATTCGATTTGTTTTTCGGTTGCGGGCAATTCCGTCGGCTTAGGCGATTTTTCTAAGAGTTGGTCAATTAGGCAATGCGCCTCAGAGACTGTTAAATCAGGAGAGGCGTTCCCACCCAATCCGCGAATATAATTAAGCTGGCTGTCAGTTGCTTTGCCTTTTGGTAACTCTTCGCGAATCTGAGCCTCAATGGCTTGCCTCTTCTCAATCACCAAATCTCGGTTTTTTTTGGTAAAACTCGTTCTATGGCTTTTTGTAATTCCAACACCGTCAGGAATTCGGGGTAATTTGTTGGGGTGAGTTGATTTTCAGCCAGAACAAGCCGCGCGATAGCTGATAAATATCCAAACGCAGGAATTTCGGAATTTGGATTTGCGTTCAACCAATCATGTAGCCGATTTGCGCCAGCCTCATTGACCAATCCGTCCTTTGTGATGCCGGTGAGAATATTTAGCAACTCAACTACAACTGGCAACTGCAATTGCGTGCTAACCAAAGTAATTCGAGTCCCCTTTGTCTGGCTTGCCTCTGAATCTAGTCGTGCTTTAAAATTATTATACTTTTTCCAAGCTTTGTTGAGTTCTCGTTCAGAAAGGATTTTCTTTTTGACTGGAGTGGATGATATGGGTGCTAGCTGTTGAGTCGTAATCACCGGAGCAAGGAGCGTTGTTGTTTCGAAACAGTGAGGGCACTTTACAGACGCGCCTGAGTAGCTGACATCGAACTCAATGTTGCCTTCACAATGCTGACAACTGCACTTCACAAACTTTGGCTCTGGTTGTGAATCAGTCATAAAACTAGCGGTTCAAGCTTTCGCTTTCAAAATGCTTTCCACCTTCGCCTTCACGCTTTCATCCATCTTGATCAGCGGCGGCCAGGCGCGTTTGAAACCTTCGCCGGGAATTTTCTTCGTCGCGTCAAAACCCATCTTGCTGCCGCTGGCGATCTCGCTCGTCGCGTGGTCGAGCACGTCGGACGGGCCTTTGGTGAAGAGGCTGTCGCGCTGCGGATCGGTGTTGGCCGTGAGATGGAACAGCACTTCGCTGGTGTTGTGCACGTTCACGTCGGCGTCCACCACGATGATGTATTTGGTGAACATCATCTGCCCCATGCCCCAGAGGCCGTGCATGATCTTGTAAGCCTGCATCGGGTAGGTCTTTTTGATGCTGACGAACACGAGGTTGTGGAACACGCCTTCCGCCGGCAGCGCGATGTCCACGATCTCGGGGAAATTCATCTTGAAGATCGGCAGGAACAATTTTACCGAGGCGCCGCCGATGTAAAAATCCTCCATCGGCGGAATGCCGACAATCGTCGCCGGATACACCGCATCCTTGCGATGCGTGATGGCCGTGACGTGAAATACGGGATACGGCTCGGGCAAGGTGTAATAGCCGGTGTGATCGCCGAACGGCCCTTCGTCGCGCAACGGCTCGGTGGGATCAATGTAACCTTCAATGACGAAGTCGGCGTTGGCCGGAACTTCCAGATCATTCGTCTCGCACTTGATCATCTCGACGGATTTTTTGCGGAGATAACCGGCGAGGAGAAATTCATCCAGTCCATCTGGCATGGGCGCGGTCGCGGCGAAGGGAAACATCGGGTCGCCGCCGATGAAAATGCTGACGGGCATGCGCTCGCCCTTTTCGTAATAACGCCGGCCATGGCGCGCGGCGACCTTTTGCAACTGCCAGTGCATGCCGGTGGTTTTGTTGTCGTAAACCTGGATGCGATACATGCCGAGATTGCGCTCGCCCGTGTCCGGGTCGCGCGTGACGACGCAGGGCAGCGTAATGAAACGTCCGCCATCGAGCGGCCAACATTTGAGGATGGGGAGATTGAGCAGAGTTGATGGTTGAGTGTTGATGGTTGATGGGTTTTTCCAATCGGGCGCGGCGGGCCAGCTATCAACTCTCAACTTTGGACTATCAACTAAATGGATGACATCTTTGCACGAACCGCTCTTCACTGTTTTCGGTTTCGCGTGGCGCAAATCCAACGCGAGCGAGAGCAGCTTGATGGCCTCCTTGAAACTCGTCGGCGGCTTGGCCTTCATCAGCGCGCCGAGTTCGTTGGCCACGTCGTCCACGGAATTGGCGACCATGCTCATGGCCATGCGCTTGTGCGAGCCGAGCGTGTTGATGGCCACGGGAAACGGCGAGACGACGCCGTTGACGGTCGGCTTCTCGAACAGTAGCGCCTTGCCGCCGCCGGGCAATTTCATTTCGCGGTCGGCGATCTCGGTGATCTCGAGTTCGGTGGCAACGGGCTGGGAAATGCGTTTGAGTTCGCCCGCGCGGTCGAGCGCGTTGACGAAATCACGGAAAGAATCAAAAGCCATAAGTGCGCTGACACTAGCGCAAAACCTGACGCGCGGCAATGCAGGGAAAACTGGTGGGGCGAGACTTCCGGCGAGCCGTGCGTGACAATCGAAGGGCGGCTCGCGGGGACGTTCGCCCCACCAACCAAACTGAAATCAGGCGCTCTTGGACTTCACTTTGCGAGCAAAGCTTTCAGTGCGGATGACGGCGCGCTTGTGCAGGCCGCGCACGATGACTTCATGGGCATCGCGGGCTTCAATCTGGAACGTGACCTTGCGGTCTTCGACGGCGATCACCTGCGCACGGCAATGGATCGTCTGGCCAACGGGCGTTGGCGCAAGGTGACGGATGTCTATCTCCAGCCCCACGGAACGTTCATCGGCTTCGAGATGCGGCGCAAGCGCGTGACGCGCGGTGCGTTCGAGAAACTGAATGATATTTGGCGTGGAGACGACGGCGGGCATGCCGTCGCCATGAAATTCCACGGCGTGGCTCAGGTCCGTGGCGATGGACAGTTCGCCGGCTTCACCGATTCTGGGACGCGATTTCATTCGCAAAATTTTAACCGCGAAACACGCCAAATACACGAAAAGAAAAAACAGATGCGGCTCAAGCCCTGCGGTTGGTGGGGCGAGCGTCCTCGCGAGCCGTCGTGAGCCTTGAGTTTAAGCGGCTCGCGAGGACGCTCGCCCCACCGGATTAAACCACCGTCTAAATTTAGCAAGCCCTTCGCCTTCGTATGCTTCGTGGTTAAAAAACCGGGCACGAAAAAGCGGCAACCCCGCATCGCGAGATTGACGCTTGGAATCAGGAGTTATTTCTTGATCAAATCGGCGACGAGCGACTTTTCTTCCTTCAATTCATTTTCGGTCGCAGCGATTTTCGCCTTGCTGAAATCGTTGTGCATGAGGCCCTGGACGATTTCAAAATCCTTGCCGTTGCTGCGGACCGGGTAGCTGAAGATGAGACCCTTCTCAATGCCGTAGCTGCCGTCGGAATGCACGCCCACGCTGAACCAGTCGGTGGCGGGCGTCGGATGCGTGAGCTTGTAAACCGTGTTGCACGCGGCATTGGCGGCGCTGGCGGCGCTGGAGAGGCCGCGCGCCTTGATGATGGCTGCGCCGCGCTGTTGCACAGTGGTGATGAAATCTTTCTCGAGCCATTCGGTGTGGCTGATGACTTCCGGCACGAGACGGCCCTGAATCTTGGCGTTGAAATAGTCGGGAAACATCGTGGCGCTGTGATTGCCCCAGATGGCGAGGTTGGTGACGGCGGTGACATCCACGCTGGCCTTCTGCGCGAGCTGGCTCTTGGCGCGGTTTTCGTCGAGCGCGGTCATGGCGAAGAAGCGTTCTTTCGGCACGCCGGGCGCGTTGTTCGCGGCGATGAGCGAATTGGTGTTGCACGGATTGCCGACGACGAGCACGCGAATGTCGCTGGCGGCGTTCTTGGCGATGGCATTGCCCTGGCCGGTGAAGATCTTGCCGTTAATACCGAGGAGGTCCTTGCGTTCCATGCCGGCTTTGCGCGGCACGGCACCGACGAGCAGCGCCCAGTTCACGCCTTTGAAGCCCTCGTCGAGGTTCGAGGTCGGCACGAGGCCTTTGAGCAGCGGGAACGCGCAGTCGTCGAGTTCCATGCAGACGCCTTGAAGCGCGGCCATGGCTTTTTCATCGGGAATTTCGATGAGGTGGAGGATGACCGGTTGATCCGGGCCGAACGCCGCGCCGGAGGCGATGCGGAACAGGAGGGAATAACCGATTTGACCGGCAGCGCCGGTGATGGCGACACGAATGGGGGCTTTGTTCATAAAAATTTTAAGGATGGTCATTATGTAAACGCTGGCGTTTTGAAGCAAGTTTTCCGCGCAGCGAAAATTTGGCTTGGAAAAAAAATTATTCCGCGTAGAACTGGGGCGTTCTTTGAAACAGCGGAAGCAATTCCGCCTATCGCAGTCAAATGTCTGGGAACCCGGTGTGAATCCGGGACGGTTGCGCCACTGTAACGGCTACAATTCCCAATGCCACTGTCCGCAAGGACGGGAAGGCGGGAAAAGGTCTGAAGCCTAAGTCAGGATACCGGTTTGAGTGCGCTCGTCGCTGGGGCGAGCTGATGGTTGTTAGTAGATGGTTGTAGTCCAACAGCGCGGTCGCTTGGCTATCAACTAGAAACTCTCAACGATCAACATCCCCGCAACTTCTCCGCAAAGAGAAGGATGGAGCCAGCCCGCCGATCTGTTTTCGGCGGGACTCGTTGAATGCCTTCATTCCCCGTTTTGCCGGAGTCTGGAGGTTTTTTATTTCCAAAATCTTCCGACACCTCGCTGGTCTTCCAACTAAAAAACTGTTCCGCCCAAAATGCGGGACGAAAAAGAAAGATCAGTGCATGAAAAAAGTTCAGTTGTTCGTGCTGGCGTTTGCCAGCCTGGCCCTCACCTCCCGCGCCGCCGTCACCGGCTATGCCGATTCCGTCGTCAGCTACGACCCCGGCACCGGCTACTCGGCAGGGTTCACCAATCCCGCCGCCGTGCTCGGCGAACCTTCAACCGTGAATCCTTACGGCGAGGCCGTGGACGTGTTCAATCCGCCCTATGGCACGAATCAAATCGTCTCCATCGGCACCGGCGGTTCACTGACGGTGAAGTTCAAGACGCCGATTCTGAACCATCCGAAAAATCGTTTTGGCATTGATTTCATGATCTATGGCAATTCGGGTTTCATCATCACGAATGACTTTGATCTCGAAACCTTCAGCTGGATTGGCACGCCGGCAACCGACGGCTCGCTCTTCGCCCAAACCGACGGCGAGACGCGCGTTTCCGTGAGCGTGGACGGCAAAAAGTTTTTCGTGCTGGACCCGGCGTTCGCGCCCACGGTGGACTATTTGTATCCGACGGACGGCGGCGGCGATTTTCATACGCCGGTAGATCCGACGCTGACACAAGCTGATTTGGCCGGTCTGACCGGCGATCAAATTCAAGCCTTGTATTATGGTTCGGCAGGCGGGGCGGGCTACGATATTTCCTGGGCGCGGAACGCCCGGGGCAAGCGGGTCAAGCTGCCGGCCATCCGTTACATCCGCATCGAGGTGTTGAGCGGCAAATCGGAGGTGGACGGTTTCTCCGCCGTGTTCATGCCGCGCGGCCAAAATCGCTAAATCGTTTTCATCGGGTTAATGGCGCGGCTTTGGCCGATCGCCTCCGACCATGAATCCGTTTCGACATCCGCGTGCGAACCCGCCGTTCGCACGCGGCCTTCACCTGCCGGCGCTCGTCGCCGGCTGGCTGGCGACTGCCTTGGTGGGTTGGTCTGCAACCATCACGGAGGATTTCGCCACCGATCCGCTCGCGCACGGCTGGCGCGTTTACGGCAACACGAATTTGTTTCAGTGGCATCCCGCAAATCAAAACCTCGCCGTCACCTGGGATTCATCGCAAACGAACAGTTATTTCTGCCAGCCGCTGGGAACGATCCTGGCGCGCTCGGATGATTTTGGGTTTTCTTTCGACCTGCAACTGACGGACATCACCATCGGCGTGAATCCCGCGAAGACCAACACGTTTGAACTCGTCGTGGGCTTCATCAACCTGACCAACGCCACCGATCCGAATCTCTGGCGCGGAGCCGGCACCAGCGCGACGCACGGCGGGCGCAATGTCTGCGAGTTCGATTATTTCCCCGACTCCGGTTTCGGCGCGACAATCTCGCCCACGATCCTTTCGAGCAACAATCAATTCGCCACGTCGTTTGCGTTTCCGCTCACGCTCGATCCGGGCGCGCTGTTTCATGTTGTGATGAATTTCACCGCCAGCAACAAGACGCTGCACACCACGATGACCCGCAACGGTCAGGCGTTCGGCCCGATCACCGATACGATTTTGGGCTCGACGTTCAAGGACTTCCGCCTCGACCAGATCGCCGTGTGCAGCTACAGCGACATCGGCGATAACGGCTCGATCCTCGCGCATGGCACCGTGGATAATTTTGTGGTTACCGTCCCGCCGCCACCGGTGCAAAACCTGAAGGCCAGTTTCACGAACAATATGTGGACGGCGCAGTTCCTCAGCCGCACCAACTGGCTTTACACGCTGGAAGGCACGACGAATTTCATTTCGTGGAGCAATGTTTCGATCTCCACCAACGGCAACGGCACGAACCTGTTTTTGCCCGACACCAACGCACCGCTGGGCCGGGCGTTTTACCGCGTCCGCGCGGAACGACCATGAATCCTGACGCGACCAATCCCAGCCTGTGCCCGCTGTGCCGGCAGCCGAACGACTGCCAGCTTTGCACGACGTCCGCCTACAAAGGCGCGTGCTGGTGCATGAAGGTCGAAATCCCGGAAGCCCTGCTCGTCCAAGTGCCTGCGGACCTGCGAAACAAAGCCTGCTTCTGCCGCGACTGCATCACGGACTTTCATCGCCACCAGGCCAGCAGCGTCGCTTCACCTAAAATTCTGCCCGGCGATTTTTATTTTGATGCGGGGCTGATGGTGTTCACCGCCGACTATCATTCGCGACGCGGTTATTGCTGCGGCAGCGGCTGCCGCCATTGCCCGTATCCCAACCACGACCGCGCCGCCGGGCGCGTGCGGCTATGAAGTCCACGCCCCAACGCATCGTCTGCCTTTCCGCCGAAGCGGCCGACTGGCTTTGGCGCATCGGCGCGTGGCCCTCCGTGGCCGGCGTCACGGCGTATTTCGAACCACCGGCGGCCGCGCCGCCCAAGCCGCGCGTGAGCGGCTTCAGCTCCGCCAATCTGGAGCAAATCGAAAAACTCCAACCCGATCTTGTCATCACGTTCTCCGACGTGCAGGCGCAGCTTGCCGCCGCCCTCATCCAGCGCGGCTTGCCGGTGCTGGCCACCAACCAACGCACGCTGGCCGAGACCGAAGCGACACTCGCCTTGCTCGCCCGCGTCGTGGATCGCGAAACCGAAGGTGAGACGTTGTTGCAAGATTTCCGCGCGCGGCTGGCGCCGGTTGAACGCATCTCCATTCGGCCGCGCGTTTATTTCGAGGAATGGAACGACCCGTTCGTTGCCGGTATTGCCTGGGTGAGCGAACTGATCGAGCGCGCGGGCGGTGACGATCTGTTTTCCGAATTGCGGATGAAACGCTCCGCTGCCGAGCGCGTGGTGACCGCGGAAAGCATTTGCCGCGCGGATCCGGAAATCATCCTCGCTTCGTGGTGCGGCCAGCCGGTGTCGGCAACGGCCATTGCGTCACGCCCCGGCTGGAATGAGTTGTCAGCGGTGCGTGCCGGGCGTATTCATGAGATACCTAGCGCGGACATCTTGCAGCCGGGCTTCCGCCTGGTTCACGGTTACGCGCAAATCAAACGACGATTGGAGGCCTGCGCATGAAACGTCGCGCTTTCACATTGATCGAGTTGCTGGTGGTCATTGCCATCATCGCCATTTTGTCCGCCTTGCTGCTGCCCGCCCTGGGCCGCGCCAAGCTGGCCGCGCAGCGCGCCGCGTGCGCCAGCAACCTGCGCCAGCTCGGCATTGCCTCGCAGTTGTATTGGGACGAAAACAATAGCGCGTGTTTTCCCTGGCTCACCGGGGCGACGAATAACGGAAAGATTTACTGGTTCGGCTGGATTGAGAATGGCGCGGAGGAAAACCGGGCGTTTGACCTGTCTTTCGGTGCGTTGCATCCGTATCTCAACGGCAGCGACGTGCGCATCTGTCCGTCGCTGGATTACGCGATGGCGCAGTTCAAACTGAAAGGCGACGGCGTGATCTTCAGCTACGGCTACAACAAATCGCTATCCACCACCGCTCCCACGCCGCCGGTCAGGACCAGCCAGATCAAGCGTCCGGCCGAGCTGGCGCTTTATGCCGACGCGGCTCAGATCAATGATTTTCAAGACCCCGCCACGCCGGACAATCCGTTGCTGGAGGAATGGTATTACCTCGACGTGAACACGAATTTCACCAGCCCGAATTATTATCCCAACGGCCATTTCCGCCATGCGCAACGGGCCAACGTCACTTTCTGCGACGGTCATGTGGACATGGAAAAAATGGTGCCCGGCTCGCAGGATCCACGGCTGGCGAACCAGCACGTCGGGCAGTTGCGCCCGGAGATTTTGCGGCTGCCGTGAGTCCGTGCATGTAGCACCCGCGCGACGCGCCCTGCCCAGTTGTTTCAATCCCGGAAATTCACGAACTGCACCGGCACGCGGAAATCATGGCCGCGGAGGTCAAGGCGATCCGGGCAGTGCCCAGGCTTTTGTGAGCCTGGAGGATGAACTGGTGCAACGCCATCTGAGCCAGTCGGCGCGGCGGGCTTTGGAACTTATTTTACCCCGGGACCAGCCCGTCATCTCACGGTTGGCTTGGGCTGGCTTCAAGCTGGCACAGCGCCGCGCGCAGGCGCTGGCCCGGCAACAACGACAGAGCATTATGCGCTCAGACCTGTGGCTGGAGCAGGCGTTTTCCTTTTCCGGGGCGGATACCATCTAGATCCGCAAAACCGAGCCTTGGCAAATCCCAGCGCGTGCAGATCCAGCGAGCCGACGAGGGTGTCGAGAAAACGCACGGGGGATTCTCCGACCCGATATAATCATCCAGCCGCTCAGGAAAGCGCAGCGTCTGCGCATGATCCAGATCAGTTCGATGATTCATGCCTGAAAGAAACGCCGCCACCCCGTAGAGCTTTCACCAGTGATTCACTTTTCACACAGCCACGCGCAGTAGCCCCTAACTCGTCGTCGTAGCTACCGTAGCTTGCAAACTCGCCGCGTCCGCGACGTTCAACATCGTGGCCGTTTTATCAATGCGCTTCATGAAACCGCTCAAGGCCGTGCCCGGTCCGAGTTCGATGAACCGCGTAAAACCCTGCGACAGCAACACGCGCATGGATTCCTCCCAGCGCACCGAGGCGCAGACCTGGGCAACGAGCTGCTCGCTGATTCGCGATGGCACCCCGTGCGGCAGGGCGTTCACATTGGAAATCACGGGGACTGACGATGCGGCCAGGTTCACCTTTGCCAGTTCCGCCTGGAGCTTCGGCTGCGCGCTGGCCATGAGCGGCGAGTGATATGCGCCCGCCACCGGCAACGGCAGCGCCCGCTTCGCGCCCTTGGCCTTGGCGAGTTCGCACGCCTTCGTGATTTTCTCCGCTTCGCCGGAGATGACGAGCTGGCCGGGGCAATTCAGATTTGCCAGCACCACGCCGGCTTCCGCACAAACTTCGCGTGTCGGCGCTTCATCCAGACCAATGATCGCGGCCATGCCGCCTTTGGTTACATCGCAGGCTTCCTGCATGAACTTGCCGCGCTGGCGAACGACGCGCAGGCCGTCCTCAAAACTCATCGCGCCCGCCGCCGTCAGCGCCGTGAATTCGCCGAGCGAAAGACCGGCTGTCGCCTCAAATTTCAGGTTCGGCGCCTGTTCCTTGAGCAATTGAAAGGCGACCCAGCTCACGAGGAAAATTCCCGGCTGCGCGTGCTCGGTCTTGGTGAGTTCGGCTTCCGGCCCGTTGAAACAGATGCCGGCCAGATCATAGCCGAGCGCGGCGTTGGCGCGGTCGAACCACGCCTGGGCGGACGGAAATTTTTCGGCGAGGTCTTTGCCCATGCCAACGACTTGTGCGCCTTGACCGGCGAATAATAATGCGGTTTTGCTCATAGAACGGTGGAGTTTAGCCGGACTTCAGCACAGATAGGAAGTTTGAAAATATCCAAAACCAGAACGGTGGGACGCTCGCTCCACCAATCTTCAACGCGGCTCAATTTTCGCTTTGCGCGCTTACAACTTGTAGGTTCAATTCTGATCATGTTTTCACACGGTGTAAGGTGTATCACTCAAGTGAAAATAACATAATTACCCTTTATTTACAGGGGGTTCGTGGACTCCAAACGGAACGACACCCAAACAGACGGCCAAGAACGGCAGACGCATAGCCAGACCCATCTCTGTCAATCCGGCCCCATGACCCATGAACGGTTTAACGGGCTTGGACGGTCGGTTCGGCGGCGGATTTTGAGTGGAAGGAGTGTGCCGGCGGCGATTTTGGCCTGCGATTCGCCACCGTAACCGCCGTCAGCGGCCACCAATTGGGCCGCGCGATTCCCAACCCCGGGTGACCTTCGGGCAGCGAGGGGGGAAATGGAACTTACTGCTCAGGAGACAAAAATATGAGCAATGCGATCCATGACGCCTGGCAATTTTATTTCCTCGATTGATCGCATTGCTCAAGGCGGTGACAGTCTGCTAATTTCGCCGGGTGTCCACCTCCAAAATAACGTCGCCGCCGATCAGGAGGATTTTTTTCTGTCACCAGCGAGTGCTGGCCGCTGCATTGAGCGTGGCTCTCATGCTGGGCGTGGGCGCGTGTCAGAAGGACAACGCGCCGGCGACTGCCGAAAAATTATCCGCCGCGGAATCGGACCAGGTCGTCTATGCGGCTTACGGCGGCTCGGCGAGCTGCCGCGAATGTCACGCGGAAGCTTACGAAAACTGGGCGAAATCGCATCACGCCTGGGCGGAGCGGTTGCCGAATCCGCTGATGGAAAACGCCGCGTTCGTGCCGCCGCGCACGTTCAAACACGGCACCCAGCAAACCGCTTTTCGCAAAACCAACGACCAATATCAGGTCATCACCACCGGGTTGAACGGCACGAATGAAATTTTCCCGGTCGCCCGCGTGCTGGCGGAAAATCCGCTGCGGCAGATGCTGGTGCCGGTTCCCGGCGGACGTTTCCAAGTCACCGAGGCGGCCTGGGATCCGCGCTCGAATGAGTGGTTCAATGTTTATGGCAACGAGGACCGCAAGCCCGGCGAATGGGGCCATTGGCTCGGGCGCGGCATGAACTGGAACTCGATGTGCGCCACGTGCCACAATACGCGCGTCCGGAAGCATTATGACGCGGCCACGGATTCCTATCAGACGACGATGGCGGAGCGGGGCGTTGGTTGCGAGGCGTGCCACGGCCCGCTGAAGGCGCACAACGACTGGCAGCACGCGCACAAGAATTCAACGCTGAAGGATCCGACCCTCCCCAAGTTCAGCCGCGAGGATTATTTCAACACGTGCGCCGCCTGCCATTCGCGGCGCGCCGAAATCACCGGCGATCCGGTGCCGGGCGACAATTTTTTCGACCATCACCTGCTGACCATCGTGGATGATTCGCAAATCTTTTATCCGGATGGCCAGATTTGGGATGAGGACTACGAAGTGACCGCGCTGATGGGCAGCCGGATGTTTCATAAGGGCGTCCGCTGCATGGATTGCCACGATGTCCACACCATGAAGACGCGGTTGCCGGGAAATTTTCTCTGCCTGCAATGCCACGGCCCGGGCGCGACCAATGCGCCATCCATCAATCCGGTGACGCACAGCCACCACCAGGTTTTCGGCTACGACACCAACGGCGTGCTCCAAAACGCCGACCTCACGAAATACGTCTCCTCGCTCGTCAAAGAGACCGGCGGCGAATGCGTGAACTGTCACATGCCGCAGACGCCCTACATGCAGCGGCATTGGCGGCACGACCACGGCTTCACGATTCCCGACCCGCTGTTGACGAAACAGTTCGGTATCCCGAATGCCTGCGAGCGTTGCCACGCGGACAAGGGCACCGATTGGAATCTGAAATACGTCGAGCAATGGTATGGCACGAACATGAATCGTCCCTACCGGCAGCACGGCCAGACCATCGCCCGCGCGCGGCAGGGCGATGCCGGCGCCATCGAGCCGCTTCTGAAAATGCTGGCCGGCGACGAAATCGACTACTGGCGGGCGGCGGCGGCGAATCTCTTGCAGCGCTGGAGCGAAGAACCGGCGGTGACGGCGGCGTTGCTCGCCGGCTTGAAAGACACCAACGCCCTCGTGCGCCAGTCCGTGGTGAGCGCGCTCGGGCCGCTGGCGCAAGCCGGCCGCGCGGAGGTGACCGCCGCGCTGCAACCGCTGCTGCAGGATCCGGTGCGCAATGTCCGCGTGGAGGCGGCCCGGCAATTGGTGGCGACGCTCGACACGAATTCGCTGGCGGGCCGCGATTATCTGCGTTTCCTCGACCACGTCGCCGACCAGCCGCTGGGCCAGTTGCAGCGCGGCGTGTTTGAATTGCAGCGCGGCGACGCGACCAATGCGCTGCAATATTTCCGGACGGCGGCCAAATGGGATCCGTATTCGCCCGGCATCCGGCATGAGCTGGCCATTGTCTTGAGCCAGTTGGGCTACATGAGTGAAGCCGTGAAGGAATTGGAGCGCGCCGTCGAACTCGCGCCGCGCGAGGCGGAGTATCATTTCAAGCTGGCCTTGGCGCTGAATGAACTCGGCGATTCGCAGAAAGTCATGGCCGAATTGGAGCAAGCGGTGAAACTTGACCCGCATCACGCCCGGGCCGCCTACAATCTGGGGCTCGCCCGCAACGCGGCGGGAAATCCCACCGGCGCGATTCAGGCCCTGATCACCGCCGAATCCGCCGATCCCCGCGATCCGCGCATTCCTTTTGCCAGGGCCACCATCCACGCGCAACTCGGCCAGCTGGATCAGGCCCGCGCCGCCGCCCGCCGCGCCTTGGAAATTGATCCGAATTTTGCCCAGGCCGCCGCGCTGTTACGACAGTTGCAGTGAAGCTCATCGTCCCTTGGACGAAACCGGCAGTTTGCCGGCCAGCCGCTTGCCTCGCTCGCTCAAGCCAGCCCGCGCGCTTTTAACTGCGCCAGCGTCCATTCGTATTCCTGCGCGAGCTGGTCCACGACGCTTTGCGATTTCATTTCCGCCGGGAGCACTTCCCACGTGTAGGTTTCCATTTCGAGATGCGAGCAGAGTTGCGGGTCGGCTTGCAGCAGATCCAAAACGCCGAGGAGATGGTCGTTGGTGTTGTTGAACGGCGGTGCGGCGGGCGCGTGCAGGGGCACGTGGAAATGGATGCGCCATTCGGGCAGGGTGATTTCCGTCTCGCCGGCCGATTCCGCCGCCTGATAACACGCCGCCATGTGCTGCAACGCATCGGGCAGATCGCGGAAAATCCGGCGGGTGCCGGCTTCATCGCATTCCACGACCTGATGCAGATAGACGTCGTCGGAGAATTTTTTCAGTTCCTCGCAGACCTCGGGGGTGGGGTTGGCCTTGAGCGCGGAACTCAAATGGATTTTGGAAATCTTGATGCCGTGATGGATGAGGCAAGGCAGGGCGTTGTCGGGTTCCTCGAAGCCGATGGCGAAATGGCAGGTGTCGTAGTTCACCCCGAGATGCGCGGCGAGGCGTTCGTCGTGCGGATGTTCGGCGCGCAGATGCTCGAAGAGGTGAATCGTCTCGCCGCTGCTTTCGAGCAGGCAGAGCGGTTCGGGTTCGAGGCCGAGGTGCAGTTTGCGTCCGGTTTTTTCGCTGACGCGGGCGATGTGTTCCACGGTGCGCCAGAGATTTTGCCGCATGATTTTCTGCGCCTCGTTGGAAAGACGAAACTCCTTGAACGATCCGGGCAAGGTGCTGACGCTGCCCTCGATGCCGGGCGGCACCAGTTCGGCGAGCAGATTGAACAGCAGGTTCGTGTAGGCGACGCGCTCGGGCGACGTCCAGTCGGGCCGGTAAACTTGTTCCTTTACGCGCATCCCGTGGAACTGGCCGTAGGGAAATCCGTTGAATGTGAAAATGTAGCAGTGGTTCGCGTCGAGCCAGCGGCGGAATTTCAGGCGCTCCTCGGGTTCGTTCAGCTCCACGGCGGCACGTTCGCTCAAACGCAGGCCGATGGCGTAAGGGTCGCGCGGACAGACACGATCACGCACGGCAAGCGTGTGCGTCTCCAGCGCGCGAAAGGTTTCCGCCCACGATTCCCCGCGATGAATGTTCGTGGAGTAGGCGAGATGAAGGCCGTGTTTCAGCTTCATGGCCGCAAGTTGTTTATTTTTTCAGGAAATCCACCTTGGCGCTCAATTCGGGCGTCAGGTATTGATCCGGGTTTTCGATCTGAACTTTGATCTGCAACGTGCCTTTGGAGCGGTCGGCTTCGGGCGCGATTTCGGCGACGTGGCCGGCATATTGTTTCTCGGGATACGCCTCGGGGCTGACGCGACACGCCTGATTCATGGAAATCTTGGAAAGGTCGGCTTCGTTCACGTCAATCTCCACCTGCAAATCCTTCGGGTCAGCGAGAGCCACAAGTGCGGTGCTGGGGCCGCGCACGCCGCCGAAGCTCTGCGGCATGACGAGTTCGTTGGGCTGGACGAGTTTTTCCAGGATCACGCCGTCAATCGGCGAACGGATCGTGCACCAATTAAGGTAGGCTTGGGCAAATTCGCGTTCGCCTTCGGCCTGAACGACGGCGGCTCGGGCGGAATCGAGCTGGATGCGGGCATCATCCAGGGTTTGCTTGGATTCGATGGAGTTTTCCGAAAGTTTCTGGATGCGCTGGTAAAACAGTTCGGCCTTGGCGACCCCGGCTTTCGTCATCGCCAGCGCGCCTTCGGACTGATGCACGCGGGCAAGATATTCGGCGTCGTCGAGCTGGACGATGATCTGGCCGTTGGTCACGGCGTCGCCTTTTTTGACGCCAATCCATTTCACGACGCCGAGAAAGCGCGGGCTGATCTCGATGCGCTCGCGGTTGATGATGTAACCGCTGACGGTGAGAACGGTGCCGTCATCGGTGGCATTGGCCGGGGTGGAATTGGTGGCCAAGGCAGGGGTCACGGCGGCGGCGGCGCTGGGTTCCGTCGGATTGACGCTGGCGTTGCCGCCGAGTCTGCGGACCTTGTCGCTGGCGCGCGGCCAGGCGAGGATGGCGGTGGCCAGCGTGAGGAGGGCGATGCTGAGGAAAATGAGCGCCAGCATCCGTTGCGGGCGGCGTTTGGCGGAAGGTTCGATCTGCAATTGCGCAAGCCGATGGGCGTCCATGGGCTGAAGATGCGCGGAAAGCTGATTTTTGCAAGGCGCAAACGGCGTTGACACGTTTGGGGGCGCGGTTTAGTCTTCGGCAAAACAGCAATCAGCATTACCATGTTACTTCGCATCAGTCTCATTGTGGCAATTGTGGCCGGCCTCGCCGTCGGCGGCCTTGGTTATTATGAGGCAACCACCCAGATTCCCGCGCTCAGCAAGCAGCGCGATGACGAGAACACCGCCAAGAAGTCGGCGTTGACCGAACTCGCCACCACCAAGACCAACCTGAAGAAAACGCAGGCGGAGTTGGCCAGCACGCAGCAGGAACTTTCCGACACCAAGGGTGAACGCGACAAGGCTTTGGCCCGCGCCGAAGCCCAGAGCAAGCGCGCCGATGAGTTGAATGATAAGCTCGGCAAAACCACCCGCGAACGCGACGAGGCGCAAAGTTCCCTCGCCGCCTACAAGGCGACTGATTTGACCCCTGATCAGGTGATCAATCTGAATAAAAATCTCAAGAATGCGCTTGCGGAAACCGCGGCGGTCAACGGCGAAAAAGTGGTCCTGCTCCGCACCATCACCCGCCTGACCAACGAACTGGCCAAATACGTCGGCCCGGAACAATACGTCAAACTGCCCGCCGACATGCACGGTAAAATCACCGTGGTGGATCCCAAATGGGATTTTGTGGTGCTCAACATTGGTGAAGATCAGGGCATGATCCCCGAAGGCGAACTGCTCGTCAGCCGCCAGGGCAAACTCGTGGCCAAGGTCATCGTCCGCACCGTGCAAAAAGACCGCAGCATCGCCAACCTTGTCCCCGGCTGGAAGCTGGGTGAAATGATCGAAGGCGATGAAGTCTCCCCGGCGCATCCGGCTTCCTGAGATGAAACTGCGCGGCGCGAACCTGTTTTTGCTGCTGGCCCTGCTGGCATTGATCGCCGGCCTTTGCGGCTGCTCCTCCGTCGAGTCCGACAACGCTTCCGTCCGTCCGTGGAACACGCCCCAAGGCTGGGAAAACGGCCTCGGCGGCATGGACACCCAGCACCGCTAACGCTTCCGCTTCAGGCCCCACGAGGGCGTGAAAATAAAGTCCACCTTCGCATCGTGCGGCTCCGACGGCACCTCCGCCACCAGTTGGAAATCATAACCCACGCCGCATTTCACCCCGCTGACCTCGGTCAATAACCGGTCGTAAAATCCCTGTCCGCGCCCCAGCCGGCCGCCGTGCATATCGAACGCCATGCCCGGCACGAGCACGAGGTCGAAGGTGTTCAACGGCATCTCGGCGCAACTGGCCGCCGGTTCCCGCACGCCGAATTTGCCGGTGACGATCTCCGTCGCCAGCGTATTGAGCACCCGCGCGCCGTAGGCCTTTTTCTCCGCATCAAAAAATGGCAGCGCGCAGGTGCAGCCCAACGCCATGGAAAGCTCCAGCACCGGCCAGATGTCCAGTTCATCCGCCAGCGGCGCGAAGAACAGGATCTTGTTCGCGCTTTGCATCTGGGCTTTCAACCGGTCGCACAGCCCGATGGACTCCACCGCCCGCACCGCCGGGGAAACTCTCCCGAGCTGGATGCGGATTTGGGCGCGAAGTTCGGATTTCGACTTGATATTGATATTCATCATGGCCATTTGGTTCTTCTGCGAGTTCCGTCAAAAACAGTTCCGTCTGCAAAACCCAGATAACCGTGAATTGTGCAGCGAAAATAGGCATTCGTCCAATCGCTATCTGGCATTCCGGGGCGGAGAATTTCGTAACTGCAATTGTTGGTTGTGACAGAAGCCCAGCTTTCCGCTGGCTTTCGAATTTTGTCACCCGGACAAATCAGGAATTTTGGAGTGCAAAGCTCATTTGACATAATGAGGAAATTATCGGCCAGATAATTGCTATTATCGTCGGCCCAAATTCGCGCACCGCAGCCGATGGAGGACATCAAGTTTACGCAATTAACAGATTCGTTCCACCGCTTCAGTCTGGACACCGAGAGCGCGAACACTACAAAGCCAATGGCGACTACCGCAAGCAATACGAAGACGACATCTTTTCTTTTCATCCGTGTTTATCTGTGTCCATCCGTGGTTTTCTTTTTTCGGTAAATTGCTTCCGCCAGTTCTCCAGCCGCTCCTTGATTTTCTTTTCCACGCCTTGCTCGGTCGGCTCGTAAAACGTTTTGTCCACGCCCAGATATTCTTGCGGCACGAAATGATCCTTGCCGTCGTGGGCGTATTGATAGCCCTTGCCGTGGCCAAGGCGCTCCGCGCCCTTGTAGTGTCCGTCGCGCAAATGTTCCGGCACGGGAATCGTGCGGCCGGATCGCACATCGTCCAGCGCGGCATCAATGGCTTTATAGGCGGAGTTGCTCTTGTTCGCCGTGGCGATGTAAATCGTCGCTTCGGCCAGCGGGATCCGCGCCTCCGGCCAGCCGACAAATTCCGAAGCCGCGAGGCACGCATTGGCCAGCACCAGCGCCATCGGATCGGCGAGCCCCACATCTTCCGCCGCGCAAATCACGATGCGCCGGGCGATGAAGCGCGGGTCTTCGCCGGCGTGGATCATCTTCGCCAGCCAGTAAAGCGCCGCGTCCGGATCGCTGCCGCGCATGGATTTGATGAACGCGGAAATCGTGTCGTAATGCGCATCGCCGTCACCGTCATAGACCACGGCCTTTTTCTGGATGCTCTGCTCGGCGACTGCGAGCGTGATGCGGATGACGCCGTCCGCATCCGGTGCGGTGGTGAGTGCGGCGATTTCCAACGAGTTCAAAACTTTGCGCGCGTCGCCGTCGGCGATTTTGGCGAGATGGCGCAAGGCGTTTTCTTCGGCGGAAATGTTCAGGTAGCCGAGGCCGCGTTCCTCGTCTTTCAACGCGCGTTGCAGCAGCGTGAACAAATCCTCCTCGGTCAGCGGACGCAGTTCAAAAATCTGCGAGCGCGAGACGAGCGGCGAGTTGACGAAGAAAAACGGATTGTGCGTGGTCGCGCCGATGAGCTTGATGACGCCGCTTTCCACATCCGGCAACAACACATCCTGCTGCGATTTGTTGAAGCGATGGATTTCGTCAATGAAGAGAATCGTTGGCTGCCCGGTGTTCTCCAGCCGGTTCGTGGCGGCGGACAACACGCGCCGCATGTCGGCGACATTCGATTCCACACCGCTCAAACGTTCGAACTTGGACTTGGTTTGACGCGCGATGATTTGGGCGAGCGACGTTTTGCCGGTTCCCGGCGGGCCGTAAAACAGCAGCGATTGGACGCGGTCGGCTTCAATCGCACGACGGAGTAACTGGCCCGGTCCGAGGATGTGCGACTGGCCGGCATATTCGTCGAGGTTGCGCGGACGCATCCGCGCGGCGAGCGGCTGGCTGCGGAACGTGTCTGGTGCAGACGTGGCGTTTTCCTCCGGCAAATCTTTTGCCGGGGCTGAAAACAAGTCATCGCGCGCCATGGAGAGAAGTTAGCAGTTGGCGGAAAGTTTGCCCAAAATAAAAGCTGTGGGAGTTCAAGCTTCAGCTTGCCCGGAGGCGTCAGGGGCTCGACCGAACAGGCTGGAGATTGAACTCCAACGGTGAGCCGTGCCGGGGGACGGCGTTCCAAATAAAAAAGCCCGCACGGGTGGCGGGCTTTGATTACCGGCGGGCAAACTGCGCCGGCCGGCAATCTTGAAAGAACCCCCGCCCTTGCCGTGTCGAAATTGATCCTTAGAACATGTATTGCTACATGTGGAACTCGCTCGATTGCTTTCGGCTTCCATTGAAGGCATGCCGGCCACAATCTCACTCATCCCGTGATCGTTTTATTTACGGTTCAAGGACTGTTGCGAATCACGCACAGGGCAGGGAAAACTGGTTTTCAAAAGAACAACTGTCACTGGAATGAAAATCGGTCCGCCCGTGTTTTTTCTCAAGCGAAATTTTCAAAATTATTTTCCAGATTCCCGAGCTAACACTTGCTTTCCCCGGCCGGCGGGACTTTAATTGAAACTTCATCCTTCATTTCGCCGGACGGTTTTAGTTTCAGGATTTTTCCAACCTTGCGGTTCCAATCGAGTTGGGATGTGTTTTGTTCGTCAACTGGCACTGGTAGAGGGTTGGGAGCGGCTGGCATCCAGGCAGCCGCGCACTGTGCGGGCCAGCTTTTCAGCATCGAACGGTTTGGGCAGGAAGTTCAAACCTTCCCTGAGTTGGAGGCCGTTTTCCTGATTCACGATTTCAGGGCTGTAGCCGGTCATGTAGAGCACCGGCAATTCCGCGTTGGTCTTGCGAAGTTCTTGCGCCAGCGCCGTGCCAGTCATGCCGCCGGGCATCATGATGTCGGTCAACAGCAGGTCAATTGTCGCGTGGTGTTCGCGCCAGGTCTCCAGCGCCGCCGCGCCGTTGGCCGCCTCAAAAATGTGATAGCCCAGACGCTTCAAGGAATTGCGGACGAGCGTGCGGAGCGAGTGGTCGTCCTCAACCAGCAGAATGGTTTCGGTGCCATGCAATAGCGCGGCGGACGGACGCGGTTCGGGTTTGGCCTTGGCCGCCCCGGCTACGCGCGGCAGATAAATGTGAAAAGTCGTGCCGCGATTGATCTCGCTCGCCACCTCGATCCAGCCGCTGTGTTGCTGGACGATGCCATAAACGGTTGCGAGGCCGAGGCCCGTGCCTTTGCCCACTTCCTTGGTGGTGAAAAACGGTTCAAAGATGTGCGGCAAGGTTTCCTTGGCGATGCCGCTGCCGGTGTCGCTCACGCACAGATGAATGAAAGCCCCGGCCTGCGCCGGCGCGCTGGCGGTTTCGTCGAAGTCTGCCGCGCTGGTCTCAATGCTCAGCTGTCCGCCTTTGGGCATTGCGTCGCGCGCATTGACGACCAGGTTCAGTAGAATCTGTTCCAACATGCCCGCGTCGGCGTGGACAAAGACCGGGGTTGGCGAATAATGGACCTGAAACGAAATATCTTCGGTCAACAGCCGGCGCAACATCTTGGTGGTGTTGGCGACGACGCCGTTGAGGTCCAGGTCGCAGGGCAGCATCACCTGCCGGCGGCTGAACGCCAGCAACTGCCGCGTGAGATTGGCCGCGCGTTCGGCGACCGAATCAATTTCCGTCACCAACGGCAGCGTGTCGGACGGGAGCTTGCCCCCCTTCAGCAGCAGCGAACAGTAGCCTTGGATGACGGTGAGGATGTTGTTGAAATCATGCGCCACGCCGCCCGCCAGCTGGCCCACGGCCTCCATCTTTTGCGACTGGCGCAACCGCTCCTCCAGTTGCTGGCGTTCTAGTTCGCGCCGGTGGATGGTGAGCGCAAATGAAATATCCGTCGCCAGTTCATCCAGCAAACGCAGTTCCTCCGCGTCAAAAAATCCGGCCTCGCTGGCGTAGAGATTGAAGGCGCCGACGACCTTGCCGCCGGTGGTCAGCGGCAGCGACGCCACGGAATGACAGTCCCGTTCCAGCGCGACGCCCCGCCAGGCGGCGGCCTGTGGATCGGTGGCGATGTCGTTGCAGATGCCGTGCTCGCCGGTTTCCAAAGCGCGACGGGTGAAGTGGCAGCCGCCGGAGGTTTTATCTTGCAGCAGTTGGTTCAAGATGTCCTGCGTGTCGCCGTTCATGCCGGCATGCGCGGCGATTTGCGGCTGGCGGGTGGCGGGGTCGAGCAGGCAAATCCAGGCGATGCGAAAGCCGCCTTTCTCCACGGCGATGCGGCACGCCTCGGCGAAAATTTTTTGCGGTTCGGGGGAGCGCACGATGGTCTGGTTGATGTCGCTCAGCACGGCATACACGCGGTTGAGATATTGGACGCGCTGCTCGGCCAGCTGGCGTTCGGTGATGTCCAGCGCCGTGCCGCCCAGCAACACTTCGCCGGCCGAATTGGTCATCGGGAATTTCACCACCAGAAACTGGCCGGGAGAACCGTCGGCCCGCACGCCCGGCTCGATGCTTTCCACGGCGCGCTGTTCGTTGAGGGCGGCCAGATTATTCGCCAGGTATTTCCGGGCCAGCCCCGGTTCGTAAATCTCGCCGATCAATTTGCCGGTCAAATCCCCGTGCTTCGCGCCGAACATCGTGTAGTAGCCGGGACTGACGTAATGAAAACGACCGTCGCGGTCCACAATCCATCCCGCCGCCGGGCTGTGGGTCATGAACGAGCGAAAGCGTTCCTCGCTTTGCTTCAGGTCGTTCGTGCGGCGTTTGACCTCCAGTTTGAGACTCCAGTTCCAGCCGGCCAGCAGCAGGATCAATAGCAGTGCGCCCAGCGCGGCATAGCCCAGGTATTTCAAATCGGCGAGACCGATCAATTCCTTGCCCCGCCATTTGTCATCTATGGCCGCCAGTTCCTCCGGGGTGAGTTTGGCAAAGCCGTTGACCACCGTCGCCAACAGGGCGGCATTGCCCTTTTTCACCGCGCGACGGAATTCCCCCACGTTGATCGGCGGCGACCGCCGGAAATCACCTTCAACGCCCTGTTTGTTGAGGAAAAAAAGCGCCGGCGGTTCATCCATCACAAATACGTTGACCTTGTGCTGCTTGGCCGCCGTGATGATGCTTTCGTAGTTGTTGTAGAGCCGCACGGGCGCAATGCCATTTTGGTTGAGCAGGTCGGCGGCAGCGTCACCCGCCTTGGCCGCGACCGGAAAACCCTTGAGCGATTTCAGATCCACAATGCCGGGAATGTCGCGCTGGAAAAAGATGGGCACTTCGATTTTCACGTAGGGCGGCGTGAAATCCAGCCAGGCCTGGCGCGCGTCCGTCTCGAAAATGGTGTCAATCACGTCAAACTCGCCGGCCTGCATCCGGCGCAGCGCCTCGCCCCAGTCCAGCGCGTGAATTTCCACGGGAATGCCGGTTCGTTTTTCCCATAAGCGCCATTGATCAATCAGGATGCCTTCCAGCTTGCCGTCGTCATCCTGAAAAACATACGGCGGATAGTTGTTATCCATCACCACCCGGAGCGGACGTTTTGGGGTGGTCTGGCCGAAAGCGGCCATGACCGGCAGGACGAGCATGAAGCCGACCATGACGAGCCGGGAAGGCTGGCCAGAAATCATTTGGGCGACGCGGAATATTGCCTTGGAGAAAATAGCAATGGCCTCCGTCACCATGGTGCAAACGCGTGTCATGCGTGTCCTGACGACCCGCCCAAGCTATGTCTTCCCGCTGGCCCAAGCCAGTAACAAATGCATCCTGGCCGGAATTTTTTCAAGGCCGTTGGCGAAACCAGCGCGCCGCTTCCGCGTGCGCCATCACCACCTCCGGGTCGCGTTGCAGCGCGTCGAAGTAATGCCGGGGAAACCCTTCGCCCGTTTCCGACGCGACGAGCAGGGCGCTGACTTGCTTCACCAGTGCGGCGGCCTGTTCGGCGGTCAGGGGAACTTTTGCCTTCGCGTCCAGTGCCTCATCCATCGTCACGATGAGTTCGGAAATCGGGTGCAGCCATGCGAACCAGGGATCGTTCGTGAGCAGTTGCAGGAAATGATTCGACGACGGGATGGTGCCGATGTTTTGCTCGTAGCTGACGCGCTCGGAATCCACCAGCGCCTTGTGGAGTTGCAGCAGGGCCTCGCGCAGTTGCGCCAGGCGTTCGCGGAAATTTTCCGGCGGAATGATGTTGGTGTTCTCGTTCATGCTTTGTCTTCGTTCAAGACGCGTTCGATCCGCCGGTCCGGCACGAACCAGAGCACGGCCACGAGCACGTATAAACCGATGCTGATCCAGACGCTCGCAAACGCCAGCGGAATCGCCGCGAGATAAAGCACCGTGGATGATTTGCCTTTCCAGTCGCCGCCGACCGCCTTGGCCAGCAGCGAGTCATCGCCCTGGCGTGCGATGATCTTATTTTGCAAAATCGAGTAGGCGATGGCCGCCATGAACAGGACGAATCCATAGGCCGCCGTCGGCAGGGCGGCGAGATGGTTCTCTCCCACCCAGCCCGTCGCGAACGGGAACAGCGAGAGCCAGAACAGCAGATGAAGGTTCGCCCACAAGATGCCGCCATTCACGCGCTTCACCGCCTGAAACATGTGGTGATGGTTGTTCCAATAGATGCCGACGTAGATGAAGCTCAAAACGTAGCTCAAAAACACGGGCAGTAGTTCTTTGAGCGCGGCCAGTTCCGTCGTGTGCGGCACGTGCAGCTCCAGCACCATGATCGTGATGATGATGGCGATGACCCCGTCGCTGAACGCCTCCAGCCGGTTCTTTTCCATGCGCGCAACATAGCCAAAACTTCAACGGCGGAAAATTAAAAGATTTTTCACGGATCACGACGAGGCGCGGCTGGTTTGTTTGGCATTTTGGAAAAAGCTTCGGCGTGACAAGCGCCGGGTTCGCGGGTAAACCATTTCCCATGAGCGAGTCCATGCGCTTGAAAGATCAGCCCGTCAGCGAGCGTCCCCGGGAACGGCTCGTGGCCCGCGGGCCGGACGCGCTGACGCACGCGGAGTTGATCGCGATACTTTTGCGCACCGGTTTGCAGGGTGTGAATGTTGTTCAAGTCGGGCAAAATCTCCTGCAGAAATTCGGCTCGCTGAACGCGCTGGCGCTGGCGTCGGTGGACGAGCTGCGCAAAGTCAACGGCATCGGCCGCGACAAGGCGGCGACGCTGGTGGCGGCCTTCGCGCTCGCGCGGCGGATGGAGCAGGAAAGGCGCGACGAATCGCCGGTGCTGGATAACCCGGCGACGGTGGTGGGCTTCATGCGTGAATCGAACCGGCTCAAAAACGTGGAGTCGTTTCAGGTGCTCTTGTTGAATACGCGCAAGCGGCTGATTCGCGCCGAAGAGATTTCTGACGGCACGCTGGACACGTTGCTGGTTCATCCGCGCGAAGTGTTCCGCGCCGCAATTACGGCGAACGCTTCCGGCATCGTGCTGGTGCATAATCATCCGAGCGGCGATCCCACGCCCAGCGAGGCGGACATCAAGGTGACCCGGGATTTGATCCGCGCCGGGCACCTGTTGAAAATTGAGGTGGTGGATCACGTCATCATCGGCTGCGCCACGGCGGAACGGGCGAAGGATTATTCGTCGCTGCGCGAGCTGGGATATTTTTACGCGTGAGCCGGCGGATTTCTTTTCTTAATCGTAATCCTGCTCGTAATCTTAATCGTAGCAGATTGAGAATAAGACTATGATTAAGATTAAGATCCTGACTTGGGCCGAAAGCCGCTTGCTTTCGCGCGGGGTTGCGCAATGATTTGACCATGTCTGCCGGTTACAAACCCAAAGGTCCCGTGACGTTGAGCGAGGAGCAAATCCTGGCGCTCCATCAGACTTTGCGCGACATGCGGCATGACGTGAACGGCCGGCTGGCGGTCATCGTGGCGGCGGCGGAACTCATGCGGCTGCGACCGGATACGACCGAGGAACGGTTGAAACAATTGCTGGATCAGCCCCACAAGGCTGCCGAGACCATCGCGGAATTCTCCCGCATGTTTGAAAGCATGCTCGGCCTGACGCGGCGGTAAGGTCCAATTTTTTCCCCGCATGGAACGGTCCGAAGCCGAACTCATAGCCGCCGTGCTGGCGGGCGACAGCGCGAGTTTCGAGCCGCTCGTGGCCAAATATTCCCCCCGCGTTTTTGCGACCGCGCGGCGTTATGCCCGCCGGGAGGTGGAGATCGAGGACATCGCGCAGGAGGTCTGGCTCAAGGCGTTCGACAAGCTCAAGACCTTCCGCGGCGAGGCGCCGTTCGAGCATTGGCTGATGCGCATGACGGTGCGGACGTGCTACGATTTTCTGCGCGGCCATCAGCGCAATCGCGAATCCTCCTTCAGTGAAATCTCCGAGCCGGAGGAAGACTGGCTGGAGCGCTTTGTCGCCGAACCCGGCAGCGCCGCCGAGGACGCGGATGCGGCCAAACTTCTGATTGACCGCGTGTTGGACAAGCTTTCCCCGCCCGCCCGCCTGATCATCCAGTTGCTGGAGATCGAGGATCGCTCAGTGAAGGAGATCGCGGAAATCACCGGCTGGTCGGTGCCGCTGGTGAAAGTGCGGGCGTTTCGCGCCCGGGGCGAGATGCGAAAAATTCTCGCCCGCATGACCAAAGACAAGTATTTGTAACCCCGCGCAATTTTTGCGCGTCAGACCTAATAGCCTGTATGAACCTCGGTGAACTACAAAAGAAACTGACCGCCGCCGCCCGGCTGCAAGCCCCGGATGAGCGCGTGCCGTATGCCTTTGAAAAGCGCATCACGGCGGTGATTGCGGCGCGGGCCATGCCCGACTTCTGGACGGTTTGGTCGCGCGGACTGTGGCGCGCGGCCGTTTCCTGCGTCATCGTGGCGGTGGTTTGCGGAGCCATTTCTTTGCTGGTGCCCTCGTCATCGGAGAATAATCCGGATCTTTCGCAGGATTTTGAGAACACGTTGCTGGCCTCGGCTGACCAGGGCGATAATTCTTCGACGATGCCGTGAATAACTGGAAGGTCATCTTCGCCACCGTGGTAATCTTTGGCGCGGGTGTGATCACCGGCGGGTTGCTGGTGAATTACATCCAGCATTCCAACAAGAAACCCCAGCGTCCCAAGCCGGTCGCCGCCGTCCGCCTGGCGGCCACCAACCAGCCGGCGGAAACCACCAAGCTGCGCCCGCCCGAAATCTTGAGTAAACAGTTTTTGCAGCAGTTGGATGAATCGCTCCATTTGAAAAACGGACAGCGGGAGGCGATTCAAAAAATCATTACCGAGGGACAGAACCAGGTCCGCAAGGCCCTGCAAGATGCCCGGCTGGAAATCCGCGAGGTGCTCACGCCGGAACAACGGCGGCAGTTTGATGAAATGGTGAAGCGCCCGTTCCGCAAACCGATTTACGGCACCAATTCCACGGCGGTCCTGCCGCCGGCCACCAATTCCCTGGCGGCTTCCACCAACGCACCGTGAGTGACTGTCCGAAATAGTATTTTGCCCACTCCTCCTCGTTCTCTGGCGTAACCACGATGGTCTGCTGCTTGATGATTCACGAGTTTTACCACAACCTACCAACGGCTGTTCCCTCTCCCGGCGGGAGAGGGTTAGGGTGAGGGGAAGCGTGGCGGATTAACCACGGACGCTTCTAGCTCGCCTTGGATGGCGACAGTTCTTTTGCCGCCGTCCTAGTCCCCGTCAATCACGGCGCTGATTTTTTTGCGCAGCTCCTTGTTCACGGAATTCACCGAGCGGTTGGCGTCAATGATCTCAAACTTGTAAGTCTTCTGGAGCTGGCGAAACGCCTCGCCCATCGCGCCCTGATATTGCAGAAAGCTGTCGAACACATTGCGCGCGAGCCCCAGGTCCATGCCGCTTTCCCAATAATCCAGCGTGGCCGTCTTCGAGAGATTGCGCTGGACGAGCTCCTCCGGTTCCACCGAAAGATAGAACACCGCATCCGGCACCGGCGCGATGCCGTAAAGATTTTTCAGCCATTTTTCATCCATGCCGCGCACCATGTCGCGCGCCATCAGCGTGTAAATGTAGCGGTCGGACAGCACGATAAAGCCCGCCTTGAGCGCGGGTAAAATGATGTTCTCCAACTGGTCGGCAAAATCTGTCGCGTAAAACAGGCTCAACGTCGTCCGGCTCAACACATTTCCGTGCTGCGCTTTTTCGAGTTCCTCGCTGACCAGCGTGGAGCGCTTGAGGCCCACCTGCACGGTCGGGCGCCCGCTGGTTTCCAGCCAGTTGACGAGTTCGGCGATTTGCGTGGAACGACCGGAGCCGTCCGCGCCTTCGACGACGATCAACTTGCCGCCGAGATCCTCGGCTTTGACGCGGGGAATTCCGTGTCCGTAAAAACGATGGGTCTTTTTTGCGCTCATGCGGCTTTGTCCTCCAAATCCTCTTTCGCCTCGAGATCGCCCGCCAGGGACGGCGGCAGCGGCAGCGGACTGCGGCGCTTGAATTTCTTCAGATCAATCCGCTCGCTTACGAGTTTGCGGACCAGCACCTGTTGCTTCTCCACGTTTTCATTCGCATCCATGATGACGAAATTGAATTCTTTGCTCATCGCCAGATATTGGTCGAGGATGCGGCCTTGGAAAATCTTGAAACTTTCGTAGGGATCGGTCGAAAGGCGCAAATCCATGCCGGCCTCGAAAAATTTCAACTTCGGACGGCCTTCGAGAATGCGGTTTAGCGATACTTCCAGGTCGGCCTTGAAAAACATCGTCAAGTCCGGCGCGGCGGCGAAGCTGTAATTGCCGCGCACCCATTCCGGCGGACAGCCGCGCGTCACGTCGCGCGCAAACGCCGTGAACACATACCGGTCGCACAACACGATGTAGCCCGCCCGCAGCAGTGGCACGAGATGACGCTCATAGCGGTCGGCAAAGTCGGTGGCGTGGATGAGGCTGAACGTCGTCGGCGTCAGCAGCTCGCGTTTTTTGCCCTTGCTGGTGGCGGATTTGACCAGTTCCGACGAGTTCCACTCGCTGAAATAGACCTTGATGCCCTCGGCCTCCAGCCAGCGTTTGAGGAGGTAAATCTGGGTGGATTTGCCCGAGCCATCAAGACCCTCGACGGCGATCAACCGGCCCGGAAAATTTAATTCGGCAAATGTTTTCATGCTTCGCGGCAAGCGCGTTTGATAAATCTAATGAATTTAGGCGGCGTCACAAGCCCAACTTGATACCACAAATCTTGTCCTCCGTTGTTACAATTAGGTTAAAAGCCGCGCTTGTGAAAAAAATCACAAATTTCAACTTGCCGCCATTTTAACCGGCGGCTAGGCTAAAGCTGCGCCTGTTTTTCAGGTGCATTTTACTTTTTTAACAAATGCAGTCCCAAACGGAATACGGTTACAACTCAAAAATCGAAGGCGATGTCGTGCTCACGACCGTTGATGCCGCGCTCGCGTGGTTCCGTAAGAACTCCGTCTGGCCGATGCCCATGGGCCTGGCTTGCTGTGGCATTGAATTGATGGCGGTCGGCGCCAGCCGGTTCGATATTTCCCGCTTCGGGTCGGAGGTCATGCGTTTTTCCCCTCGCCAGTCCGATTGCATGATTGTGGCTGGCACGGTCACTTACAAAATGGCCGCTTGCGTCAAACGCATTTGGGATCAAATGCCCGAGCCGAAATGGTGCATCGCGATGGGCGCGTGCGCCTCGACGGGCGGCATGTATCGGAGCTACGCGACGTTGCAAGGTGTGGATAATATCATCCCGGTGGATGTTTATGTTGCCGGCTGCCCGCCGCGCCCGGAAGCCGTGCTGGATGCGTTGATCAAGATCCAGAACAAGATCAGCACGCAGCCGATCTTGCAGGGAACGGTGGCGGCGAAACTGTTGAATCTTCAGGAAAAATAAGCTGTGTCCGCTCTCGAATCCGCCAACAAAATCAAGGCCAAGTTCGGTGATTTAATCGCCGAACCGACAGAGTTTCGCGGCGAAATCACGCTGACGCTTGCCGACCCGGAAAAGATTTTCGACGTCTGCCAGTTTGCCAAGCGTTCGCTCGGTTTCGATTATCTTGTGGATATTTGCAGCGTGGATAATTATGGCGAAGATCCGCGCTGGACGGTGGTTTACCACCTGCGCGCAATCGGTAACGGCGACGAGATTCGCCTCAAAACTGACGTGAGTGAGGAGAAATCCGAACTGCCGAGCGTTTTACCCATCTGGCGCACCGCCAACTGGCATGAGCGCGAAGTTTACGACCTGATGGGCATCCGTTTTAGTGGTCATCCTGATTTGCGCCGCATTTTGATGTGGGAAGGTTATCCGTATCATCCCTTGCGTAAAGATTTCCCCTTGGCGGGCAAGCCGACAGATTTGCCGGGCGTTGCTTTCACGAAAGTCACACCGATGGAAGGCGGGCCCTTCGTCACCTTGCCAAGCAGTGGCGATTCGATTGCGCGCGAACCGCGCGTGCGGACGCCGGAAGATGCCGAACCGGGCGTCAGCGATAAACGGCTGGTTGGTGGGAAGCTAAAATAATTTCATGGCTGAAGTTCAAGACATTGAAATCCGCGATTCCGCTGCCCGCTCGGCGGCGGCAGCGGAGGAATTGCAGGACGCGCACGGCGAGAAGATGGTCCTGAACATGGGGCCGTCACATCCGGCCACGCACGGCGTTTTGCGCATCGTGCTGGAGTTGGACGGCGAAGTCATCACCAAGGCCGATCCGGACGTCGGTTATCTGCATCGCGGCGACGAAAAAATCGCCGAGAACATGACCTACACCCAGTTCATCCCTTACACGGATCGGCTGGACTACCTCGCGCCGCTGGCGAATAACGTCGCCTACGCGCTCGCGGTCGAAAAACTGCTCGGCATCCACGACAAGCTACCGCCGCGCTGCCAATACATCCGCGTGATGTGCGCAGAGTTGGCTCGCATTTCCTCGCATTTGCTGGGTCTTGGTGCCTTCGCGATGGACACCGGTGCGGTCACCGTTTTCCTGCTCACCTTCACGGAGCGCGAAAAAATTTACAACATCGCCGAGGCGGCCAGCGGTGCGCGTTTGACGAACAGCTACACGCGCATCGGTGGATTGATGCGTGATGTGCCGCCGAACTGGGTGGACATGATTCGAGTGTTCCTGAAAGAATTTGCCGTGGCGCTCGAGGAGGCCAATACCTTGCTCACGCGCAACCGCATCTGGGTGGACCGCCTGCGCGATCTGGCCGTCGTCTCGAAAGAGATGGCCATTGATTACGGTTTGAGTGGTCCCAATTTGCGTGGCAGTGGTGTGAATTTCGATTTGCGCAAGAACCAGCCGTATCTTTGTTACAAGGATTTGGATTTCGATGTCGCGCTCGGCTCCGTTGGCGATTGTTACGACCGCTATCTCGTCCGCATGGAAGAGATGAAGCAGAGTATGCGCATTTTGGAGCAGTGCTGTAACAAGATTCCCGGTGGCGCCGAAAATAAGTCGCATGAGCCGGTTAGCATTCAGGACGGCAAGATCACACTTCCTTCCAAGCAGAAAGTTTTGTCGAGCATGGAGGAATTGATCCACCAGTTCATGCTGGTGACCGAAGGCGTGAATTGTCCGCCGGGTGAAACGTATTTCGGCCATGAAAATCCGAAGGGCGAACTGGGTTTTTACATTAACAGCAAGGGTGGCGGCACGCCGTATCGCCTGAAGATCCGCGCGCCCTCGTTTATCAATTTGAGCATTCTTGGTGAATTGCTGCCCGGCTGCATGATCAGCGACGTGCCCGTCGTGCTGGGTTCACTCGACTTTGTGATGGGAGAAAGCGACCGATGACACGGAGCGAAAGCGACCAATGAGTTTCCAAGCCACACCTGAACTTGAAGCGGAAGTAAACGAGTTGATCTCGCACTATCCGGTGAAACGCGCCGCGTCGCTGATGGTGCTGCACGCGATCCAGGAGAAATTCGGCTGGATTTCGTCCGATGCCGTTCAGTGGACCGCGAAGAAGCTGGAACTCCAGCCGATCAACGTCTTTGAAATCCTGACGTTTTATCCGATGCTCCGGCAGGAGCCGCAGGGCAAATACGCCATCAAGGTTTGCCGCACGTTGAGTTGCGCGCTTGGCGGTGCGTATGAACTGCATCATCATTTTTGCCAGAAGCTCGGGTTGGACGCGCATAAGCACGGCCCGCAGACGACGAAGGACGGCAAGTTCACCGTTGAATTTGTTGAATGCCTCGCGAGCTGCGGCACCGCGCCGGTGATGATGGTCGGCGAAAAATTTTACGAAGGTGTCAGCCACAAAAAGGCTGATGAGATCGTCGCGGGATGCAAGTGAATGGTTGCCCGACTAGGATTTGAACCTAGACAAACAGATTCAGAGTCTGCTGTGCTACCGTTACACCATCGGGCAGGATGGGACGCAGTAAACTAGAGAAATTTTATTAAGAGTCAATCGCTGATATGGCGCAAGAATACAAATTGATATTGAAGCACGCCGATGAACCGGGTTACACACCGGACATCGAGTGCTATTTGCGTCATGGCGGCTACGACACGCTCAAGAAGGCGCTCGCGTTTCAGGCCAAGACCTTGGCCGACGGCAAAACCCAGACGCCGCAGGAACAGCTTCGTCAGGAAGTGATGACCTCCGGGCTGCGTGGCCGTGGCGGTGCCGGTTTCTCCTGCGGTTTGAAGTGGAGCTTCGTGGATCGCAAGAGTGGCAAGCCGATTTACCTGATTTGTAATGCGGACGAATCCGAGCCCGGCACGTTCAAGGATCGCCAGATCATCCACAAGGATCCGCATCAGCTCATCGAGGGCATGATTATTTCCTGCTTCGCGAACGACGTGAAGCTCGCCTACATCTACATCCGCGGCGAAATGCCCGAAGGTGCGAAGATTCTCAATCAGGCGCTCAAGGAAGCTCGCGCCAAGGGCTTCCTCGGTAAAAATATTCTCGGCACCGGCTACGATTTGGAGATGCATGTGCATCGCGGCGCGGGTGCCTACATCTGCGGCGAAGAAA
>Ga0068856_100000059_pt1 | contig 101763 bp, 91 predicted proteins | sample KBSCornC62_FD_66595 | JGI IMG/M metagenome (GOLD analysis project Ga0068856, IMG submission 66595) | Corn rhizosphere microbial communities from Kellogg Biological Station, Michigan, USA - KBS Corn C6-2 | ecosystem: Host-associated > Plants > Roots > Rhizosphere > Soil ...
TCCAGTGTATAGCACAAACAGTTCAGGTGCAACCACTCTATCGATTAACAGAGAGAAGTAGTGTATGATAATGGTATGGGACGATATATTGAGCAAACCGAAGGCCAGAGTGAATTGCAGCAACGAATTGCGGCTGAACTTAAGGCAAAAGCGGCGGCTCGTGCCAAGCAAGAAGGCGAGCAAAATGAAGGCTATCACAAGGCTCCGGATGGCGTTGACGATGCGGCGTATATGCGCGGCACGAAAAAGACAACGACACTCGCGCCAGTATGGGCAATCATTTTCTTTTTAGCGGTTGGCGTATTTATCTACTTTATCTACAAAATGAATCACTAGATCGGTAATCTATGGACATCGAAACACTCAAGGACACATTGCTACAACGCGTGCGCGAATCGAAGACGCCTAACGAAGTATTAAAGGCGCCAGAATTTCGCGAACTATATGCTAAAATTCCAACACTCACACCAGAAGAACGCGGCATGTTTGGGCGTAATGTTAACGAATTAAAGCAGGCTGTTGAGCGGGCCATTCAAACGCGTGAAGCAGAACTCGAAGAATCAAGCGTACGTCCAATTGACGTCACGGCGCCATTTGATGTAAACGCAAAACGTCCAACATTATTGCCGAGTGAAAATGGCACGACTCATCCGCTGATGCAGGAAATTCAGCTGGTTTCTGACATCTTTAACCGCATGGGATTTGTTACCGAAGACAGTCGCGAGATTGACGATCAATATCATATGTTCGAGACGCTAAATTTCCCGAAGGGTCACCCTGCGCGCGATGACTACGATACATTTATGACTGTAGAAACCGATAATGACGGCGACCCGCTTATTGCGCCGGCTCACACGAGCACAATGCAAAATCGTACGCTCGTAAAATATCGTGACAATCTCATGCGCGGCGAGGCAATTGCGGCAATTGTACCGGACCGCGTGTTCCGTAATGAAGATCTCGACGCGCGCCATGAACATACTTTTTACCAGGTAGAAGGCATCTATGTTGCGAAGGGTGTCAATGTCGGCAATCTAGTCGCGACGCTTCAGGCTTTTCTTGAAGAATATTATGGTCGCGCACTGAAAACGCGCATTAATCCATTCTACTTTCCATTTACCGAGCCTTCGTTTGAGTTCTCGCTCGAATGCCCATTTTGTGAAGATGGGTGTAACATTTGTTCGCAGAGTAAGTGGATTGAGCTGCTTGGGTGCGGAATGATTCACCCGAACGTACTAAAGGCGGCGGGTATTGATACAAATGAATACACCGGTTTCGCTTTTGGTTGCGGTATTGATCGGTTAGTTATGATGAAATACGGCATCGAAGATATCCGTCACCTTGAATCTGGTAAACTTAATTTCTTGAGGCAGTTCTAATGAAAGTTAGTCTAAACGCAGTAAAACAATATATCGATTTCGAACTTCCTCCTGTTGATGAGCTCGTAAAGCGTATCAATGAACAGCTTGGTGGTGTTGAAGAAATCATTGATCTTGGCGTACGTTACAAGGGCGTAGTTGTTGTGCGAGTGGTTGAGTGTGATAAGCTTGAAAACTCAGATCATTTGCATAAATGTCTGGTTGATGATGGCGGAGTTACGCCTGATGTTGAGCGTGATGAGCGAGGCTATGTGCAAGTTCTAACGGGTGCACCAAATGTGCATAAAGACATGCTTGCGGTATGGTTGCCGCCTAAGACAATTGTGCCAGAAACGTTTGATACAGAACCATTTATGCTCGAAAGTCGAAATATGCGTGGGGCCATGAGCCACGGTATGCTTGCAAGCGCGCGTGAGCTCGCAATTGGCGATGCCCATGAAGGTATTATCGATCTTACAAACGAGCAACCCGCAGAAGCCGGTGCGTCATTGCAGCCTGGATCTGCATTTGCCGATGCATTTGGATTAAACGACATAATTATCGATATCGAAAATAAGATGTTTACGCATCGCCCAGATGGCTTTGGACAGCTCGGTGTGGCGCGCGAAATTGCCGGGATTTTAGGTCATAAATTTACGAGCCCTGAGTGGTACGTAGAGCAGCCGAGTTTCGACACTGCAAGTGGTCTCGATCTTGAAGTGTTCAATGACGCAGTAGAACTTGTTCCACGATTTATGGCAGTTGCAATTGATGGCATTGAAGTAAAAGAAAGTCCGCTTTGGTTGCAGTGCGCGCTTGTGACAATGGGCGCTCGGCCGATTAATAATATCGTTGACGCAACAAACTACGTAATGCTCACCACGGCGCAGCCAACGCATGCATATGATTACGATAAACTACGTGGACACAAACTTGGAGCACGTATGGCGCATGAGGGCGAATCGATCACCTTGCTAAATGGTAAAACGTACGAGTTGCAAGGTAACGATATTGTTATTGCCGATGGCGAGGGTCCGGTTGGTCTTGCGGGTATTATGGGCGGCGGCGAAAGTGAAGTCGATACCAATACTACGCGAATCGTGCTCGAAGTCGCGACCTTTGATATGTACGCGGTTCGCAAAAGTAGTATGCGCCATGGCGTATTTACTGACGCGTTGGCTCGATTCAATAAAGGCCAATCACCGCGGCAAAATGCGCGCGTATTGCGATATCTCGCGAGGCTTATTCAGCAAGTTTCAGCGGGTAGTAAGCAGGCAAGTGATGTAGCCGACATGCCTCGAGCTGAGTGGGACGAACAGCCGGCAGTTCAGCTTACGAGCGAGTTTGTTAACGAACGCCTCGGCAGTAATTTGAGCGTTGCTCAGATGAAGACATTGCTTGAAAATGTTGAAGTCGCAGTAGACGGTGATATGAATGTCACACCGCCATTTTGGCGCACCGATATCGAGCTTCCTGAGGATGTAGTCGAAGAAGTAGGGCGCCTTTATGGTTTTGATGGATTACCACGTGAATTGCCAATGCGTTCCAGTGCAGCTGCACCATACAACGTCGCGCGCGTTGCAAAGCAGCGTGTTCGTGAGAGCTTGGCACGCGCTGGTGCAAATGAAATCCTTACGTACAGCTTCGTACACGAACAAGTGCTTATTCGTGCTGAGCAAGACAGCACCAAGGCTTTTCGTTTAGGTAACGCGCTTAGTCCAGACCTTCAATACTACCGGCTTAGCCTGACCCCAAGTTTGCTTGATAAAATTCACGCAAACATGAAAGCGGGATTTGATGAATTCACACTATTTGAGATTGGCAAGGCACACCACAAGGACGAGCGTGAGGAGGATGGATTACCACGAGAGTTTGGTCGCATTGCTGCGGTTTACACGAGCAAAAAAGCCACGAACGGTGCTGCGTATTACAAGGCAAAACGTCTACTAGAACAGGCTCTTAAGGATGCTACGTATATCACGAATGTTAGCTACCAGAAGTTGAGTGATTTTGATTTTGGCAACCACGATGCATTCCGTCAGCTTGCAGCGCCATTTGATGTCGCGCGTTCGGCGGTGGTTTGGGTTGGGGATCGCCTTGTTGGAGTAGTTGGTGAGTACACTCGTACCGTACAGCGCGCATTTAAATTGAGTGAGCATACGGCCGGATTTGAAGTTTTCGCATCAGCATTCGAAAAGCTTGGTACTAACACTCAAAGTTACACTCCGCTCAGTCGCTATCCTGCAACAAGTCAGGATATCTCGTTAAAGTCTGCGACGGAAATTAGTTATGGTGAGCTTTACGCTAACGTAGTTGCTTCACTAGATGAGCAGGCTAACGGCATTGCTATTGATGTAACGCCAGTAAGTATTTATCAAGCAGATGATGACGATGAAACGAAGACGACAACGTTTCACATTGTGTTCACAAGCTACGACCGTACGCTTACCGATGAAGACGTCAAACCTCATATGGATCACGTGGCCGCACGTGCATTGTCTAAACTAAACGCCGAGCGCATATAATACTTTTTGCGTTACACTAGCACTATGAGTTTAGTGCAGACGCTGTATTATCAATTTGGTCAGTATACCGATCCGACAGAGCGACAGATAGGCTTATTTTTCAAGGGTCTTTCCGAAAGAAAGTCTGTAGCTGCGGCGCGTGCTCAGCTACTGGATCTCATGCAGCGTGATTTGGCAGCGGTTAATTTATGGACTGAGTACAAATACAAGGGGTATAAATACTTACGTAAATCAACGCGAAAGCGGCTATATAATAATCTCGAGCGCATCGCGAAAGACTTTGATTTGTTCTACCAGTCTCATCAGAGGGATGGGGAGGATATTATTCGGCATATTCACAGTATTGCGCCGCACGCACGTGTTGAGCCGCATCGCATTCAGCTTTTGCTGGCGTTGACTGATTATTTTTCACTCACCCGTGGGCTCTACGAGTACCGTGAATCGAGTTCGTTTAGTCGTTTGCTGCGCGATCCGGGGGAAGAAAAACTTGTTGGGGACTGTAACCAGATTGTTACGCTGTATGCTCATTTGTATGCAAAATATTTTGATATCCACGACTTGAAAGTCCGGTTACTGCCTCGGCATGTCGCACTTCATTATGGTGGCGTTGATATCGAGACGACCAATGGTACGTTCGCTAATTATGATGATACAAAAGATGCTGAACTTATGCCAATCGAAGAATTGGTAACAATAAATTTGCTCGATACTACTGATGCCTATCTTGAAACGCACGAAGTTGATGCTGAAGATTTTTTGCAAAGTTCGCGGCTTGCTTATATGCTCAGTTATTCGCGCGAGATTGTGTCGCGTAATCTGGATGCGGCATACGGAGCAATTATTAATAGACTTATGAGTCGCCACAACTACGTGCAAGCTTTAAAATTTGCAAAGCAAAGTAGCAATATCGAACTGCTCGCAATCGTCGGTAATAATGGCGCGCTCTATCATATGGATAAGCATGAATTTGCCACGGCACGCAAATTTGCACGATACTCGCTAAAAAGGACTGAACTTATCCAGGACAGTTACCGCGCAGAGGGCGTATATCAATATAATCAACAGCATTTTCATGAGGCAATGACCGCATTTAGGGCCTGCGGCGACCGTGATTCTGTTCGTAAATGTTACGCAGCGCTATTTTTTGATGAACAATCTGCGCTACCAAAGCAATTGACGAGCGAGAATATCAAGCAGTATAGCAAGGTGGTTCATCGAATGAATGGCTATGCGAAAAAATCAGAAAACAAAGAATTAATTCAGCATGTCGATAGTCTTCGTAAATATCTGTAGCAGTCTATATTTTTGTGAAAGATAACATATTGATATATTTAAATATATTGATATAATGAAGGTATGGAGCAATCCCAAATCGTTGAAATACTAAAAGCTTTAGCCGATGAAACACGTCTTTCAATTGTTCGTCGTGTCGCCCAAGGTACATGCGCAGTACCAAGCGTCGACATTGTCGAATCGTGTCAGAATGCTGGGCTTTCGCAGCCTGCGATGAGTCATCACTTTAGTAAGCTTGTAGGCGCCGGCGTTTTGCGCGTAGAAAAACAGGGCACAAGCAAAGTATATCGTCTCAACGCAGAAGTGCTTGAACGCGCGGGAATTGACGCAGCAAAGTTCTAATCTAAAAAGGAGAGGGTTTTATGACCAGTATATTAGTGGTGACCGGAAGTATCCGTCCAAACAGTATCAACCAGAAAATGGTACCAGTTGTAGTCGAGCTTGCTAAGGCGAAAGGCTTGGTAGTGAAGATCGCGGATCTTGGTGAGTTAAACTTGCCGTTTTACGATAACCCATTGCCGCCAACATCGCCAGATTTTGTAACGGATAATCCAAACGTTTTGCGATGGACTGAAATGGTGCGCACCGCTGACGGCGTTGTGCTTGTAACTCCTGAATACAACCACACGATGACACCTATTCAGTTAAATGCTGTCGACTGGATTGGTAAGGAATGGCAAGACAAGCCTATCGCACTCGTTGGATATGGATGGCGGAGCGGTGCTCAGCAAGCGCATGCGGCTGCACGTGAAGCACTTGCCGTTAACCTTAAAGCACGCATTGGTGATGAACAGACAAACCTGCTTGTGACGCGTGAACTGAATCCGGATGGCACCATCGCCGATAAAGATGCGGTTGATGCGAAAATTAACGCAACGCTTGACGAATTAGTAGAGCTCATCGAAGAAGGGCGTGGCGAATAGCTATAGCTACGCCTGAGCGCTCACGCGACCTATTTGAAAAAGCAGCCATATAGCGGCTGCTTTTTCGTAGCACAAAAGGTAACGGTGAATATTCAAGACTTGTCGAAGTAAATCGTAAGCGCTATGATGTGAGTAATGAAGAAATATCGCGCGGTGGTGTTGGTGGCGTGTACGATAATCGCCTTGGTAACCTTAGGCTACCTTCTTGTTCGCGGCGCGCATTTCGATGTACTCCAGCCAGCAGGCGCAGTTGCAAAAAGCGAAAAATCTCTAATGATTTTCGCTTTGAGTATTATGATGCTTGTAGTGATTCCGGTATTCATTATGTTGGTGATGTTCGCCTGGAAATATCGCGCAGGTAACGACAAAAAAGTTGATTACCGCCCTGAGTGGAGCGAACACAAGCTACTCGAAGCCGCATGGTGGGGTATCCCAATCCTTATTATTCTGATTCTTGGTACAACTGCGTGGATTACAGCGCACACGCTTGATCCATATCGCAAGCTCGATTCTAAAGTAGCTCCAGTGAATGTGCAGGTTGTGGCGCTTGAGTGGAAATGGTTGTTTATGTATCCAGACCTTGGCGTCGCCTCAGTAAATGAACTTCCTGTGCCAGTGAATACGCCAATCCACTTTACTATTAGCGCAGATGCACCGATGAGCGCCTTCTGGGTGCCGGCGCTCGGTACGCAGATTTACGCAATGAATGGTATGTCGAGCCAGCTTAACTTGATAGCTGATCACACCGGAACATTCCCGGGCTACAACACAAATATCAACGGCGAAGGGTATGCAAAAATGAAACTGAATGTCTATGCTAAATCCAGCAAAGACTTCTCGTCATGGGTAGCGTCGGCCCGCAAGTCGCCAAATATCATGGACGAACAGATGCTACAAAAAATTAGCCAGCCGGGAATAATGAGTGAGACATCCTATATGTTGATGGACAACAATCTATACAATAAAGTCATAATGAAGTACATGAAGGGCACGATGTCTGATAAGGGTAGTGATAGCACTTCGGCACAACACGATATGTCAAATATGGAGGGGATGTAATGGACTGGCACTGGCTGATTGGGCGAATGAACTTGAGTTACCTGCCACACGAGCCGATAACGATGGGCGCGGCGATAGGCATGCCGCTTACTTTGGTCGCAATTGCGGCCGCGATTACATATTTTAAGAAGTGGGGCTACCTTTGGCGTGAGTGGATTACAACTGTAGACGCTAAGCGCATTGGTATTATGTATGGTAGCGTAGCGATTATTATGCTTGCACGTGGTGTCTTTGACGCCTTAATGATTCGTTCACAGACGGCGCTCGGCGGCCCCGGTGGCAGTCACCTTTTCAGTACTGATACCTACCAACAGGTGTTTACGTCACATGGCGTGATTATGATTTTCTTCGTAGCAATGGGACTGATGTTTGCGCTCTTTAATATCGCAGTGCCACTTATGATTGGTACGCGTGATGTTGCATTTCCATTTCTCAATGCTGTCAGTTTTTGGCTATTCTTCGCCGGTATGATTTTGGTGAACGGCTCATTGATTTTTGGCGGATTTAGTATTGGCGGTTGGCTTGGCTATCCGCCGCTTACAGAATTGCAGTACAGCCCTGGACCAGGAGTCGATTATTGGATATGGTCACTACAGATCGCAGGTATCGGTAGTCTGCTGAGTGGTATTAATTTCTTTGTAACTATCCTGAAGCACCGCGCTCCGGGCATGACATTTATGCGTATGCCAATCTTTGTGTGGAGCGTTTTGGTCACTACTGTACTCATTATGATTGCGTTCCCAATGCTTACGGCAAGCCTCGCGCTGCTCTCACTTGATCGTCTTATGGGCATGCACTTCTTCACAAGCCTAGGCGGCGGTAACCCGATGATGTACATTAACCTGATATGGGCATGGGGGCATCCGGAGGTGTATATTTTAGTGATGCCGGCATTCGGTATCTTTAGCGAAGTTGTCGCAACCTTTAGTCGTAAGAAGCTCTTTGGCTACAAGACTATGGTGATAGCACTTATAGCTATTATGTTCTTTAGCTTCGTAGTGTGGCAGCATCACTTCTTTACGATGGGCGCAGGTGGGGATGTGAATGCATTCTTCGGTATCATGACAATGATCATCGCCATCCCTACGGGAGTCAAATTGTTCAACTGGCTCTTTACGATGTATCGCGGGCGCATTAGCTTCGCATCGCCAATGGTATGGTTTATGTGTTTTGCAGTTACCTTTACGATTGGTGGCGTGACTGGGGTATTGATGGCGGTTCCTGCGATTGACTTCCAGGTACATAACACGCTGTTCCTCGTCGCACACTTCCACAATGTAATCATCGGCGGTGTTGTGTTTGGATATCTCGCGGCTATTACGTATTGGTTCCCAAAGATGTTTGGCTTCCATTTACATGAGGGACTCGGTAAGGCTGCAGCCTATTTCTGGCAGGTTGGGTTCCTGCTTGCATTCATGCCGCTCTACGCTCTTGGGCTTATGGGCGCAGTACGTCGTCTTGATAATTACAGTGACCCAACCTGGATACCGTTCTTCATTGTAAGCGCAGTGGGTGTAGTTGTTGTCGGTGTGGGAATCGCATGTCAGTTACTGCAGATTGCCTACAGCATATGGAAGCGCAAAGAGCTTCGCGCAAGCGGCGACCCGTGGGATGGGCGTACACTAGAGTGGTCAGTGCCGAGCCCTGCGCCGTTTTACAACTACGCGATTATCCCGACAGTAAGCCGCGTTGACGAATGGTGGTACCAGAAGCAAGAGGGCGTGAAGGCGCCGAAAGATAGTGATTACAAAGATATCGTGCTGCCAAAGAACACTTCGTTCGGATTCGTAATCGGTATGACGGCCTTTGTATTTAGCGGTGCACTTATATGGCACATCTGGTGGCTTGTGATCGTATCGTTTATCGCAGTTGTCGTGATGATCATCATGCGTACTATGGATGACTTTACGGAGTACACAATTCCAGCTGCCGAAGTGATGAAGATGGACAAGGAGGCTCGAGCATGAGCGAATCAATAGAGATGGTTGCAAAGCGCGATAAAGCACAACTCGGCTTTTGGCTATACCTGATGACAGACAGCATGCTTTTCACAAGTCTGTTTGCGACCTATATGATTTTGCGTAACTCAACAAATGGCGGTCCGGGCGGCTCAGAGTTATTCTCGATGAGTTTTGTACTTGTCGAAACGCTGATTCTTTTGACAAGTAGTTATGTTTGCGGACTCGCAAATCTTGCAATTCATAACGGTAGGAAAAAAGAATTCGTTATGTACCTCGGTGCGACCATTGCGCTCGGTATCGCATTCTTGACGATGGAGCTTACGGAATTCGGTAAATTGATTGCCGAAGGCCATGGGCCACAGGCAAGTGCATTTTTATCGGCCTTCTTTACGCTTGTTGGTACTCACGGACTTCACATTACAGTTGGGCTTATCTGGGCTATGGTACTTATCTGGGCGCTTTACCGTCAAGGTCGTCAAGAAGATATCTTGCGAAAGTTTAGCTTATTCGCGGTGTTCTGGCATTTCCTCGATATTGTCTGGATCTTTATCTTCACAATCGTCTACGTAATGGGGGTAAAGTAATGCAAAAAACACGAGAATACCGACGTCAGCAACTGCGATATGCCTACGCGTATGTGATGGCTGGTGCACTGAGCATTGCCGTCTATGCGCTTGCCGTTGATTCTGCGTTTACAGATACAATGTTTGCGGTAATCGTATTGTTTGCTGCCGCATTGCAATTGTATATTCAATCACGTTACTTCCTGCACCTTGACGACAAAGAGGTGCCGCGCTGGCGTTTACTTAGTTATCTCTTTACGTGGTTTACTCTTTTGATTATCGCCGTAGGGTCGGTATGGATTATGAACCATCTTAATTACAATATGGGCATGTCTCCAGAGCAGGTGGATCAGTATATGAATAGTCAGAGTCTGAAAGGGTTTTAAATGGATACAGTTCGCAATTATTATTGGCTGGCGAAGCCGGGCATTGTTTATGGCAACGTCACTCATGCATTTGCAGCGGCGTTATTTGCGTGGGCGCTGACGCCCGGCTCGGCTCTAGAAGTGATATGGATGATGCTTGGACTCGCACTCATTATTGCTTCGGCGTGTGTAGTGAATTGTATTATGGATCGAGACCTTGATGCGAAGATGGAGCGCACAAAAAAGCGCCCACTTCCGATGAAGAAGATATCTATACGCGGTGCAGCTGTGTACTCGATCGTCCTGTTTATCGCAGGAAGTGTCGTGCTACTCGCGCTTACTAATGTCGTGGTATGGCTCTGTGCGACGGTAGGCCACATTACATACACTGCGCTATATGGATATGTAAAGCGCCGGTCATGGACTGGCGCAATGGTCGGCACCCTCCCTGGGGCGATGCCAATGCTTGTAGGTTACGCATCAGTGGATGCGCACCTGCCACTCACTGCTTGGTTACTTTTCTTGGCCGTACTGATATGGCAATTGCCACATTTTTATGCGCTGGGACTGTTTCGCCGGGAAGACTACAAAAAAAGCGGACTGCCATTGATTAGCGTCGTGAAATCGCGCGAGTTTGTAGTGAAGCATATTATTGCTACGGCGATTTTGTATGCAGTAATTACCTTGGTCCTGGTGGCGCTTTCGCCGTTGCCGAAAATCGCGACAGGCCTGTTCGCGGTGGCAGCAGCTGTATGGGTATTCTTCGTACTACTCGCTAAAGAGCGCGGCACAGATGCTTGGGCGCGTAAAACGTTTGGCACGTCACTATATATGCCAATGGTTATGCTTGCCTCGGGTGTAGTGGCTGTTGCAGTAGCATAAGCGCTATACTACAATAAACGTAGACTATTACTCGAAAAGGAAACACAGAATATGCAGATTACAATTGTCGGTGGTGGGTTTGGCGGCATTCGCGCAGCACTTAAATTGGCGCGCGATAAATCCAACGAGATCACTCTTATTTCTGATCGACCAGAATTCCAATATTATCCAGCGTTATATAGTAGCGCTACGGGCCATAGTCACTTGGAATCATGGGCGCCCCTTGGTGAAATTTTTGCAGAGCATGACAATGTTAAAGTACACATCGACACGATTGAGACGCTGCAAGTATCAGATAAAACGCTTCGAGGTGCATCAGGCGCAGTCTATAAATACAGTACGCTTATTCTTGCTTTGGGGGTAGTGACGACGTATTTTGGTATTCCCGGGCTTGAAACGTATTCGTATGGCATTAAGAGTGAGTCAGAAATTAAGCGATTAAAACAGCGACTCTATACCGATATCGCTGAAAATCATGAGCTTGATCGTAATTATGTAGTGATTGGTGCAGGGCCAACTGGCACTGAGCTCGCAGCCGCACTCGGTACTTATATTCAGCGTTTAAGTAAGCGATATGGCGTTAAGGGACGTGGTCCGAAGATCCGCCTCATTGAAGCATCGCCGCGAGTGTTACCTCGAATGAGCCAAATGACAAGTCGCATTGTCGAACATCGTTTGCGCAAGCTTGGTGTTGATGTAGAGACGGGGAAAAAGGTTGAAGGTGAAAACGCTACAGAGCTTGTAGTGAGCGGAAAACCAGTCGCCAGCCATACCGTAATCTGGACATCGGGCGTCAGTAATAACCCGTTCTTTGCTGCACATTCTGACGTGTTTAAGTTGGCTAAAAATGGCCGTGTCATCGTTGATGAGTACATGAGGGCACGAAGTGACATTTATGTCATTGGGGATAATGCCGCAACTCCATATACTGGATTCGCACAGACGGCTGTCCATGACGGTGATTTTGTCGCGAAGAATCTCCTTCGGAAGAGCCGGGGTGAAAAGATGAAAAAATATCATGCATCAGCACCGATTCCTGTTGTTCCGGTTGGCTCAAATTGGGCCGCAGTTGAGTGGGGTGGTCTTAGGGCCTACGGATTTATTGGCGGCTTAGTGCGTCGTGCAGCAGATGCTATTGGCTATAATGATGTACTACCGCTCGGTACGACTATTGGCGCATGGACGGCGAGCATGGTGTATGAAGACGACTACTTCACACCAACCGTTAAGGACAAGCAAATACGCTAGCACTGGTGTAAATTTTACCAAAACCACTATATGTAGTGTGCTTCGAGGCATATTTCGTGATACACTATAGAGACGAGATTAGAACAAAACGAGGGAGTTTATGGCGACAACAAAAACACAGCGCTACGGCATTATGGCGATTTTAATCGTGACTATTGTGGGTACTATCGGTTCGTTTGCTGTAATGATTCTTACGAGTAAGAGCAGTGCGGAAAACCAGGCAAAATATCAGACTGCGCTTAACAAATATACGCAAATTCAAAAGGATTATCAGGCTAAGGTTCAGGCACAATCGGATGAGCTTTCGGGGAAATACTACGGGACGTTTAGTGCGTATGAGTCACAGCCTGCAAAATTTGATATGGATAGCGTGAAGGATGTCGCGACTGAAGATTTAGTGACCGGTGACGGTGCGGAAATTACCGGAGCGACCGCATTTTCTGCCTATTATATTGGATGGGATGCAAATGGTCGTATCTTTGATCAGAGTATTGATACGTCGGCAAAGAAACTAAAATCACCGCTTCCAATCGATAGCGGACTCGATAAGGCAAGTTTGATCGAAGGATGGAAGACGGGTATGAAGGGGATGCATATTGGGGGCATCCGCTTAATTACAATTCCGTCAGACAAAGCATATGGAGCAAGTGGGCAGACCGACTCAAATGGCCAGCAGACGATCGCGCCGAATATGCCACTAAAGTTTATCGTGATGGCAATTCCGCAGCCTGCGGCGGTCCCACAGCCGGACACGACTAAGCTTTTGCAAGAAATGCAAGCAGCGCAGCAATAGAAGGAGTAAGGGTGATGAGTGATGTACGAGAAGTAGTAATGATTGGGGCGGGCCCAAGCGCGCTGAGCGCGGCGATTTATACAACCCGCGAAGATATCGATACGGTACTCTATGAAAAGGGTGTCATTGGCGGCCTTGCGGCAATTACCGATAAGGTCGATAACTACCCAGGATTTCCTGATGGTATTGAAGGTATGACGCTTGCCGAACAGCTTCAAAAGCAGGCTGAGCGATTTGGTGCGCATATTGAACTTGGTGATGTAAGTGCACTCCGTCGTGACGGGGACGAGATTGTTGTAACCGTCGATGGTAATGATGTGCGCACAAAGACCGTATTGATCGCCACTGGTAGTGATTACAGTAAGCTTGGTATTCCTGGCGAAGCGGAATATTACGGTCGCGGTGTTCATTACTGTGCAACATGTGACGGTGCATTTTACCGCGATAAGCGACTTGTCGTTGTTGGTGGGGGCAACTCGGGTGTTCAGGAAACGATTTTCTTGACCCGATTTGCAAGCCATATCGACTTGGTAGTGCGCAGTACTATTAAGGCAAGCCAGGTACTGCAAGATGACCTGCAGCAGTACATCGATAGTGGTAAGGTGACAGTTCATCTCGGTACCACACCTGATGAGATTGTTGCTCAGGATAGCAAAGTTATTGCAGTTCGCGTTACCAAAGATGGCGTTCAATCTGATATTGAGACAGATGGCGCATTCATCTTTATTGGACTTAAGCCAAATACTCAGTTCTTAGCGGGGAGCGGTGTCGAGCTTGATGAAGTCGGCTTAATTAAGACGAACGAGAAGCTTGAAACGAATGTTCCTGGCGTGTATGCGAGTGGCGATGTCCGTAGTGGTGCAACGATGCAGGTGGCTAGCGCAGTGGGCGAAGGGGCGACGGCAGCACTCGAAATTCGTGAATATCTTGATGCTTTGAAGCGCAAATAATGTACGCTGATGTAATAAATATACGCTCCGATTGTCGGGGCGTATATTAGCTTATGGCCTTTTCGTGTTGGAGCGCCTCGTTGAATTTATCGGGATAATTCGTGACAATTCCATCGATACCTTGATTGGCAAGATGCTGAAGTGAGCCCGTGCGGTTCACTGTGTAGACGTAGGTAAACAGCTTTGCTTGATGGGCAATTTCGAGCGCAAATTTATTGATGTATAGTCGATGAAATCCGACGGCGGTGAGCTTGATGAAGCGGTGGTAGGCGATAAAAATAAATGGGTTACGGTCGTGCAGTAGGGAAAGATTTGCCTTTTTAGCAAGGCGGCGAATGCGCACGAGTTCGTAGCCCATAAATGATGAAATAATAATATTATCCCAGTCGCTGCTTTTCTTGATATATTTCTTTTTAAGAAGCTGAATCAGCGCCGGGCCAGAACCGCGACTTTTTATCTCGATGTTAAGTAAGATAACGCCAAAATAGCGATTAAGCACTTCTTCGATACGAGTTACCTTTGGATAATCATCGGAAAATTTTGTTAAATCATCGTAGGTTGTCCGACTAATAATTGATGCCTTGTGATGCGTGCGCATTGTATGAAAATCATGCACAAGCACAAGTACACCATCTTTCGTAAGACGTACATCAAACTCGAGGATGTCAGCGCCGGCTTCTATACCAGCTTCCATGGCGTCAAGGGTATTCTCTGGTGCGAGTCCCGCTGCGCCTCTGTGTCCAATGATTAACATAGTATTAGTAGTATACCACGAGGAGTTGAGCGAAATGGCTACTCGCGGCTTTCTTTGAAACAATGAAGCATTGCATCGGCTGATAGGTCATTTTCTAGGCGACATATTGTTCGCAGAATTTCTCTAGCTGGCGAATGATACGAGGATCGGAAGTTTCGATAGCGACTTCACGAGTGCCAACGATACCTGATCCAAACATAAAATTATGAGAACCCGAAATTGCTACTTTATCACCGCTCGGCATCGTAAAGATAACGAATTTGGCATGGAGATATGTGTTATGTCGGTAGATTGTCGTCGATTTTGCAGTGAGCATACCAAGTCCAATGAGTGCACGGTTTACCGATGACGCATTACGCCAATGGTTGTAGTAGATGGTAGCATGTTTGGCTTTCAGGATACGTACAAGCGGACCAGTTGGGCAGTATTGTGATACGAGCGTAATATATTTGGCCTGTTTGGCGAGCTCGACGGTGCGACGGTAAATAAGTGAAGAGCCAATCAGTCCACCGTCGAACAGAACATCAGTCGAGTTGTCCAATTGGTATGTGTGGTTACGAATTCCGGCACCACCACGATCGGCACGGCGAATGCGAACATGCTCTGCGAGAATGACCTCGGCGAGTTTACTGTCGCGTACTTTGAACATATAGTCGATATTCGAAAAGCTTTCGTTGTCGATGTTCAGCCCGCCGAACGAGTAAACAATATCGTCAACGACTATCCACTTTGTATGAGTGCGGCCGGTAAGAATCACGTTGGATTTTCGACCAAGCCAGTAAAATTGAATGCCGTGACTCTTTAGCCGGCGCTCGAGCTTGATTGCCTGGACAGCGCGTGAAGGTTGGCGCTTGGGTGAGAAAAGAATGAATTCTTTTGGCTCAAGATAGGTAAATGTATCAGCATGCACCGAGACTGCGACGCCACGGTCGGAGGCTTTGCAGAGTTCATCAATGATAGCTTCGCTTCGTGTATCGTCTGAGCGGAAGGTCGTAGCGATGATAGCGATTTCGTGGCGGGCGTTACGGATACTTTTAATTACCTCAGGCGTATAGTCGGCCGAGGAAAGAAGCTTCATAGGATGTAGCAACGACATATTTGTAAGTATACGCGTTATTTTTAGTACCGTATAGTCGGAAAAACTGGTACACTATAGGCAAGTAGTAAATTAAGGAGGATTCTATGCCTGATTTTAATATTGTGCTGACACCTGGCGACGTTGAAGCTGGTTCAGTGAACACTGTTGTTGAGATTCCTGAAGGTTCACGCCTTAAGGTTGAATGGGATCGCAAACGCGCGGCATTCACGCTTGACCGTGTTGAGCCTGCTATTTTTGCTAAGCCATGCAACTATGGCTTCATCCCGCAAACACTTGATGAAGACGGCGATGAGCTCGATACACTTATTATTTGCCCAGAGCCGCTCGCTACTGGTGTTTGGTTAGAGGCTAAAATCATTGGTGTTATGAAATTCGAAGATGACGGTGAAGTAGACGACAAGATTGTTGTTGTACCTGCTGATAACCGTGATGATGACCGAATCAAGAGCCTCGATGATATCCCACAGTGGAAAGCGAAAGTTGAGCATCACTTTACCCACTATAAGGATCTCAAGAAGCCGGGTAGCACAAAGGTGCTTGGGTGGGGCGACGTTGAAGAAGCGAAGACGATTGTCAACGAGTGCATTGCGCGCTACAATGCAAACAAGTAGAAACGCTTAAGATTTAACTAAGGGGGCAAAGTGGACGCTAATAGCTCATCGTTGTATAGCTCAGGATCAACAATGGATGCAAATGGCACAGCAGGGTTTGCGGCATTGATTATAGGGATGCTTATATATTTTGTTGTATTCGCACTTATTATCGTTACGACATGGAAGCTGTATCGCAAGGCAAATAAGCCAGGGTGGGCATCTATCGTTCCAGTCTACAACTATGTAGTGCTACTTGAGATTGTAGGACGACCGATCTGGTGGATTCTACTCAGCTTTGTTCCTTTGGTGAATGTTTATGTCGCATTTGTTGTTGCGCTTGACTTGGCAAAATCTTTTGGCAAGTCGACAGGCTTTGGTGTTGCAAACTTCTTTGTTCCATTTATTACGTATCCGATACTCGCTTTCAGTAAGAATGCGCGTTACGCGGGGCAGATTGCAGAAGGACTCGATAGCTTTGCGCCTGCGCCGGATCGTGCACCAACGCCGTCGGCTACAGTGCAAGGGCAACCAGTACCACCAGTAGCAGATGATACGGCGGCGCAGCCTATGCAGCCAGGCGCTGAGTTGCCTGCTACTCCGCCAGTAACACCCTCTGCTGAGCAACCACAACAGACATCTGGCGATCAAGGTCAGCCGCGTCCACCGCAATTCTAGGGTTGATGTGTATGAAATAGAGCCGAGTGATTCGGCTCTATTTGTTTTTGGCTCGTTTTTCGCGCTGTTCGCGCGCTTTACGTTGAATAATTGCGGCAGCCTCACTGAGTTGGCCAAGGAGGCCTCCTTTACGCAGCTGAGCGCGGAGTTTCATGCGTGCGTGGCCCGTGATCATATATTGTTGCCATGCAAGTTTAGGCCGAGCACTTTTATTGGTAAGAATCTCGATAGCGTCGCCGTGTTTAAGCTGGTAGCTGAAAGGTTCCATCTTTCCGTTAACAATAAAGCCGCTTGCTTTCGCCGCAAGATCAGAATGCACACGGTAAGCGTAGTCAAGCGGGTAGGCGCCGGCGGGTAAGTCGTAAATATCCCCTTTTGGCGAATGGACGAATATGCGATCGCCGAATAAGTCGACCGTGAGGTCGGCTTCGTTAAAGTCTTTACCATCTTTAATGCGGGCAGCTGCACCTTGCAAGTGGCGAATCCAGTGAAGGTCGGTCGGAAGTGCAGCAATAGTCCCCTTAGTGTAAGCCTCGGTTAATTTTTGCTCGTTGTAGTGGAAGCTTGCTGCAAGTCCGCGTTCGGCGTAATCATGCATCTCGTGCGTACGTATCTGAAATTCGACGGGTTGACCTGTTTTTGTGATGACAGTCGTGTGAAGCGATTGGTAGCCGTTCGGCTTTGGTTTTGCAATGTAGTCTTTGATGCGATCTACCATTGGTTCGTACATACTGTGAAGCTCACCAAGTACAAGGTAGCACGACGCCACATCGTCGACAATAATACGAAGTGCCATCAAATCGTAGATATCATCCACATTTGGTACGCGCGTTAGTTTTTTGTAGAGACTGTAGATACTTTTTACGCGTCCATCAATCTGATGGGGAATGCCTTCTGCGGTGAGGTGGGCATCAACTTCATTGCGGACGCTTCGTAGCTTGCGCTCACTTTTCTTGAGACGACTATCCATGAGGGTTTTTGTTTTTTCAAATTCTTCAGGAGAAAGGTAGCGGAAACTGAGCTCTTCGAGCTGTACGCGTACGCGCCCCATGTTAAGCCGGTCGGCGAGTGGTGCAAACACTTCGATTGTCTCTCGCGCAATCTTTTTTTGCTTCTCGGGACTTTTAAATTGCAGCGTTTGCATATTATGAAGCCGGTCGGCGAGTTTAATGATAATAACGCGCACATCTTGGCCAACGGCAATAAGAAGCTTTGTGAGGTTATCTTTCGTGGATGGTAAGTAACTCTCGAGGTCACGCATACCGCTGCGTGCCTGACTTACTTTGGTGACTCCGTCAACGAGAAATGCTACATCTCGGCCAAATAATTTTTCGATTTCTTCGAGCGTTGCATCGGTATCTTCAACGGTGTCGTGAAGTATGCCAGCAATGACAGAGTCGATGTCCATGCCCCATTCAATGATGAATGACGCGACAAAGAGTGGGTGAATGATGTACGGTTCGCCGCTTTTGCGGAATTGGCCGTCATGTTTTTTTGTGGCGTAATCGATCGCGTCTGACAGACGTCCGATTTGAGAGGGACGATAGTGCTTGCTAGCAACCTGGAGCAGCTCGTCTTTGTTCATCTAATTTCTAGTATAGCACCAGGAGGCGAGAGAAGCAGGGCTCGCAGTTGTTTTTGAACCAACAAAGTGTTGGATAATTTTATATACCTAGGTTGTTCGGTGATGTATACTGGTGGTAACAAGCTAATGCTAAACGAGGAGAGACATGAGTACACGAATAGCAATTAATGGGTTCGGCCGTATTGGTCGTAACGCATTTAAGATCGCTTTCGACCGCGACGACGTAGAAGTGGTGGCCGTCAATGATCTTACAGACACAAAGACGTTGGCGCATCTATTGAAGCACGATAGCAGCTACGGTACTTATGCCCATGAAGTCGGCCACGACGACACGGGGATTATCGTTGACGGCAAGCATATTACAGTATTTGCCGAAAAGGATCCTGCAGCACTTCCATGGCGCGACCATGATATCGATGTAGTGATTGAAAGTACTGGATTCTTTGTGAAGCCTGAGCTCGCAAAGGCACATATCACCGCTGGCGCAAAGAAGGTTGTGATTTCTGCGCCTGCAAAGGGCGATGGCGCCGACACAATCGTACTTGGTGTTAACGAGGATAAGATTGCAAACTCAACTGAGGTTATTTCTAACGCAAGTTGTACGACCAACTGTATTACGCCGGTAATGGCAGTACTCGAAACTGCCTTTGGTATTGAGAAAGCATTGATGACAACGGTACACAGCTACACTGCGAGCCAGCGCTTGCAGGATGCTCCAGCGAAAGACCTTCGCGAAGCTCGCGCGGCAGCCGAGAACATCGTTCCGACGACAACGGGTGCGTCAATCGCAGCAGCAAAGGCGCTTCCGGCACTCGAAAACAGGTTTGGCGGACTCAGTATTCGTGTCCCAACCCCAGTAGTTAGTATGAGTGACTTCTCAGTACTCCTTAAGAAGGATGTAACAGTAGAAGAGCTTAACCAGGCATTTAAGGATGCAGCAGCAAAGCCATTCTACCAAGGTATTTTGGCGGTAACTGAAGAAGAATTGGTGTCAAGCGACTTCAAGGGTAACAGTCACAGTTGTATCATTGACCTTCCACTTACGAATGTTGTGGGTGGCAACCTCGTGAAGGTAGTGGCGTGGTATGACAACGAATGGGGCTACTCGAACCGCCTCGTCGAGCTTGTTGCTGATGCGGGCCGCGCCGTAAAGAACGTTGGCTAGTCTATAGCTACAGACAATAAATCCGCCAGGGTGACTTGGCGGATTTTGCTTTACCTTTACAGTGTGGAGCTTACCGCTTATACTTATGGTATGAAGATTTTTCTTGGTGCTGATCATGGTGGTTTCTACCTCAAGGAGAAAATTGCGGCCTACCTTTCGAAGCGAGGCTACGAGTGGGAGGACGTGGGCGACAAAGAGCTTGACCCTAACGATGATTTCCCGCAATTCGCGCAAATGGCCGCAACGAAAGTATTGGGCGAAGAGGAAAATACAGATCCTAGAGCGATTCTTATCTGTACAGGTGGTCAGGGCATGGCAATGGCGGCAAACCGTTTTCACGGTATTCGCGCTGCGGTAATTTGGGATAAGTTCGAGGCGCATGAATGTCGGAACGATAACAATGCGAATGTGCTGTGTTTGCCGGCTCGCGTTGTGGATGCGCCTGGTGATGATCTCGAAATCTGGAAATCGATCGTGGATGAATGGCTCGATACGCCGTTTGCGGGTGCTGCCCGTTATGTCCGTCGTAATGCGGAATTGGATGCAATTTAATAATGAGTGAGATTGTTCCAACGATTCTGGCGGAGACCCCTGATGATTACAAGGCGACAGTTGAGCAGTACCATGCATTTGCCAAACGCGTACACATTGATCTCACCGACGGTGAATTTGCGCCTACATTTACGGTTGGAGTAAATCAACTGTGGTGGCCACAGGAGTGGCAAGTAGACATTCACGCCATGGTTGCACATCCAGGCCAGTATGTTGACGCACTGATCCAGATGAAGCCGTATAGCATTATTTTTCATGCTGAAACGAGCGAAGACCTTTTGCCGATTATTCAAAAAATCAAAGCAGCTGGTATTAAGGCAGGCGTAGCATTACTTAAACCAACCGTTCCTGAAACCGTGCATAATTATGTGGAAAATGCCGATCATGTTCTCGTATTTTCGGGTAATCTTGGTCATTATGGCGGCAACGCAAGTCTAATGCAGCTCGAAAAAGTTCGTCTTATTCGTAATATTCACCCTGCGGTTGAAGTTGGCTGGGATGGAGGTGCAAATGTTGAGAATGCCTTTAGCCTCTCGCAGGGCGGTATCGATATTGTGAATTGTGGCAACGTGATTCGCTCAGCCGCAGATCCAGCAGCGGCCTATAAGCAACTTGTCGACGAGATCAATAAGCACGGTGTTATTTAATGCTTGAGCTTAAAGTGGTATACTGAAAATATTATGAGCAGTGGGCAACTAACAATTAAACAGCTCGAGCAAAAAGCGTATGAGCTGCGTAGGGACATTATCACAATGCTTGAGCATGCGGGCAGCGGCCATAGCGCCGGACCGCTTGATCTTGCTGAGATCGTTACGACACTTTATTTTGATATCATGAACATACGGCCAGAGGAGCCTGAGTGGGATGGACGCGACTACTTTTTCTTAAGTAACGGTCACTGTGTACCAGTGCAGTACGCGGCAATGGCAGAGCGAGGCTATTTCCCTAAAGACGAGCTTATGACACTGCGAAAGCTTGGCTCACGGCTGCAGGGTCACCCTGAGCGCACTAAGCTACCCGGCCTTGAGAATACGTCAGGTCCACTTGGTAGCGGGCTTAGCCAAGCGAGCGGGGTTGCCTATACATTGCAGTACCTTAACCACCAAACCCAGCGATTTGTTTATACGATCACGGGTGACGGTGAGCTTGACGAGGGTAATATCTGGGAAGCGGCGATGTTTGCCGGTAAATATAAGTTAAGCCAATTGATTGTTTTTGTTGACCGCAATAATATTCAGATTGACGGCTCTACTGAAGATGTGATGCCGCTTGAAGACCTTGTTGGTAAGTGGCAGAGTTTCGGGTGGCATGTACAGGAAATAGATGGCCATAATGTGGAAAGTATTCAGGATGCTGTCGGCATGGCTAAGGCGGTTACGAATCGCCCAAGCGTGATTATTGCGCATACAATTCCAGGTAAAGGCGTCGATTTTATGGAGTACAACTACCACTGGCATGGTATGCCGCCAAACAGTGAACAGGCGAAATTGGCATTAAAAGAACTCCGCACACTTGGCGGTAAAATTACTCACGAAGGAGCAGGGGCATGAGTGATTTCGCATTAAATCCACACTACGCTGCAGATGATGTAAAGCGTGAACCAATTCGCGCAGGATTTGGGCGCGGCCTTAAAAAAGCTGGCCAGCAAGATGAGCGTATTGTTGCACTCTGTGCTGATCTTACCGATAGTACACAGATGAGTGGGTTTGCTGAGGCATTTCCAGAACGATTTGTTGAAATGGGCGTCGCAGAACAAAACCTTGTGACGGTTGCGAGCGGAATGGCGCGCGCTGGCAAAATTCCATTTACCAGTAGCTACGCGGCGTTTAGCCCAGGTCGCAACTGGGAGCAGATTCGCACAACGATCGCTTTGAATGATCAGCCGGTAAAGATTGTTGGTAGTCACGCTGGTATCAGCGTTGGACCGGATGGTGCGACACATCAAATGCTTGAAGATATTGCGTTAATGCGCGTGTTGCCAAATATGGTAGTTGTTGCACCTGGTGACAGCATTGAAGCAGAAAAGGCTACACTTGCGCTTGCGGGAAACGGTAAGCCGAGCTATATTCGTTTGGCGCGTGAGAAAACTCCTGTCTTTAGCACGGAGGGCTCGCCATTTGAAATAGGTAAGGCGTACGTGCTGCGTCATGGTACTGACGTAAGCTTACTTGGCACGGGCAGCATGACGTATCAATTACTTATGCTTGCACGTGAGCTTGAAAACGAAGGCATTTCCGCAGAAGTTGTACATGTCCCAACGATTAAGCCGCTTGATGAAGAAACGATTCTTGAGAGCGTTCGTAAGACCGGGCGTGTAGTAACGGCTGAAGAAGCGCAGGCTGCAGGCGGATTTGGTAGTGCTGTAGCTGAATTATTGAGTGAAAAGCTGCCGGTTCCAGTAAAGCGACTTGGTATGCAGGATCGATTTGGGGAGTCTGGTGCGCCAGATGAGTTACTTGAGCACTTTGGTTTGACTGGCAGGACAATGCTTCCGGGCGTTGCGGCGTGGATTCGCACGGTGCCGCAGTATTGGCAAGGTTATTAGGTTTAAAGTGAAAATATGACTAGGTTATTGAGCCTAGTCATATTTTATTTGTCCCTGTATCTATGTATTCCCGTGGCATACCGCTAGTGGTATACTGGTAACAAACCATACTAATTTCAATCCTAGGGGGCACTATGGGGCTAACAATTACCGAAATTCGCGACCGGACTTTGCGGGCGCGTCATCTGATGCAGCGTTCACGGCAGCAGGGTTTTGCGGTTGGCGCATTTAACATCGATAACCAAGAAACGCTGATTGCGGTGGCGCGTGCCGCCCAGAAACTGAACTCGCCAGTGCTTGTTGAGGTGAGTCACGGTGAAGTCGAAGCGATGGGACTAGAAAACATCCGCGATATGGTTGATAACTATCGTAATGAATATGGTATCGAAATTTACATCAACCTCGACCATAGTCCTACTGTTGAGGCGTGTAAACGTGCTATTGATGCGGGATTTGAATTTATTCATATAGACATTAGTCAGGCAAATCACGATGCTACGACAGAGGAAATTATCGAGAAAACCAAAGAGGTTGTCGAGTACGCTAAGTTTACGGGTGCCCTCGTAGAGAGTGAGCCTCATTACTTTGCCGGTGGAAGCAACGTCCACCACGAAGGCATTGATTACGAAGAAATCAAGAAGACATTTTCTACTCCAGAAGGTACAAAATCATTTGTCGATGCCACTGGTATAGACACCTTTGCTGCTGCAGTCGGCAACCTCCACGGTAAGTATGATGTACCAAAGCAACTTGATCTTGAGCTGCTTGCGCGAATCCGAGCGAGTATTGATTGTCAAATCAGCCTGCACGGCGGCTCTGGCACACCACTACATTACTTTGAAGATGCATCAAAACAGGGGGTGAGCAAGATCAATATTAACACTGATATGCGTGTGGTCTTCCGTGATACCTTGGTGCAAGTGCTCAATGACAACCCAGATGAATACGCAGTAGTCAAATTGATGCCTACGGTGTATGAGGCAGTCCAAAAGGTTGTAGAAGAGAAAATTAATGCCTTTGGAAGCGCCGGAAAGGCAGTTCGCTAGTGGCAAAGCCTCGTATTATCGCTATCGGCAAGGGCACGCAGGATGTGTTTTTGAAGAGTGATGAATTCGATCCTCATAAAGAAGGCAAGCATATGTATACTCATTTGCCGCTCGGACTAAAAATGGAGGTTGAGGATGTAACGTTCTCAACGGGTGGTAATGCGACAAATGTAGCAGTAACATTTGCGCGCCAAGGGCTTGAGAGCTCTTATGTCTGGGGGCTTGGTGAAGATCCGGCGAGCCAGTCTATCCTTGATAATCTTGATAAAGAGGGGGTTGATACCTCTCATGTTATGCAACACCCGGACTATCAGTCTGGTTACTCGGTAATTTTAATTGCAACGAGTGGTGAGCGTACGATTATTAACCACCCTGGCCGAGCATTCGGTCGTACCGGCCGTCGAGCATTTGATCTAGGCTGCATTAAAGGCCATGATTGGGTGTATCCAACGAGTTTGGGCGCAGGTGGGTTGCCCTTGCTACGTGAAATTATCGAGGAAGCGGAGAAGCATGATGCCAAAGTGATGCTTAATCCGGCTGGGCCGGAGCTTGCCGATAAAGAGCGGCTTATTACTTTGCTCGAGAGCGTAGACGTACTCTGTATGAATAAAGAGGAAATGCAGATGATTGTGAGTGGCGAAACGCTTGAAGAGCTTGCACTCCACGCGCTTAACTATGTACCGGTGGTGATCGTAAGTGATGGTCCGAATGGAGTTGTGGCGACAGATGGGGAAACGATTGTACGGGCAGGGATGTACGAAGACGTGCCTGTTGCTGATCGAACAGGCGCAGGTGATGCGTTTGCGAGTGGATTTTTGAGCCAATGGTCACAGGGCAAGTCCCTGCGGGAATCAATCATATTCGCAAGCGCTAATTCAACGAGTGTAGTGACAAAAGTTGGTGCGAAAGATGGCATTTTACATAAAGGCGTCAAGCTTCACGATATGCCGATTCACGAAAAGCCAGTTAAAATTCTGGAGACCAAATAGTGGCAAAGACATTGAGTATATTGCTTGGGGCAAAAGAGCCAATGTTTAGCATTGCTCTTCGTGAGCTTGAGGCAATGACAGGCAACAAGGGTATTGATGTTGCGTATATTGCCGATGTTTTGCATAGGGCGCATGCACTTATGCGCGTTATTGGACTTGATCCGGCCGATACAACCGAGCAAGAGCTGTATAAAGCTCTTGAATCACATGTCGAGGACGAAGCCCTATTTCATAACATGGCAGACGTTGGCTTAATCTTTGGTGGCATGCAGGTCATATCGTTCAACCTTGAAGATGTGCGCGCGAATGCTCATAAACTATTCGACAACCGTGAGCTCACACAGCTGCGACGCGAAATGACAAGCGCACTACTAGAACGATATGAAATTGCATCAGGCGACGGTGAGCGAGTCTCGGCGACGGCTGCCCAGGCCGGGCTTATAAAGCAAGATAATCTATTAGCGACAGATGAGCCGAGAAAAATAGAAGTAAAACAAGGAGAATCTATGCCGAATATAATGTGTATTGGCGATATTTTTACTGATGCATTCATCCAACTGCCTGAAGGCTCAGCCAAGGTAATTAAAGAGGAAGATGGCAAAGAATGGTTGGCATTACCGTTTGGGCAGAAGCCGCCATATGACCATGTCGACATCGTACGTTCGGTTGGTCCGTCGCCAAACTCAGCTGTTTCAATGTCGCGCCTCGGGGTTAGTGCGAGTTTGATGGCATGGATCGGTGGCGATGATACGGGTAAGGAGGCGCTTGCCCACCTTGCCGAGGAGCATATCAACACGAGTAGCATGGTGACGGAGCCAGAAAACAAGACAAGCTATTGGTATGTGCTGCGTTATGGTGCTGACCGAACGATGCTTGTGCGTAGTGAAAAATACAAGTACGAATGGCGCGATCCTGAAGTAAAGCCAGATTGGATTTATCTCTCATATATCGGTGAACTCGCGTGGGATTTGCACGAAAAATTGCTTGATTACTTGCAGCGCAATCCTGACGTTAAGCTCGCATTCCAGCCGGGAACATTCCATTTTCAGTGGGGTACAGAGAAGCTTGCTGGCGTTTACGGCCGTAGCGAAATCGTCGTGATGAACCGCGAAGAGGCGGTTGATGTAACGGGTGCAAGTTACGAGAACCTTCACGAGCTTGCAAATGCTTTACATAATCTTGGGCCGAAGTATGTAGTTATCACTGATGGGCCAAAAGGTTCATATGCATCGCACGATGGCAAACTTGTCACGATTCCTAATTACCCAGATCCAGCGCCGCCACTTGATCGCACTGGCGCCGGGGATGCTTTTGCAAGTACGATTGTTGCCGGACTTGCACTTGGCAAGGACTTTGAAACGGCGCTTACCTGGGCACCGATTAACAGTATGAGCGTTGTGCAGCAGATGGGCGCGCAAGCTGGGCTTTTGACGTTGCCTAAGTTAGAGGAATTCCTAGCGAATGCTCCAGCAGATTACGAAGCGAAGGAGCTGAATTAATGCGATATCAGATTTGTGTATCCGGCGCAGCGGCAGGCGAAACGGTAGTGGGTGCACACGATCTAGCTTTTCAGCTGGGTGAAGAAATTGCTAAAGCTGGTAAAACACTTTTGACCGGCGCAACAGTCGGTTTGCCACACTACGCAGCAATGGGCTTTATGAACGTGCCGGATAGCCATGGAAGCTCGATTGGTTTTAGTCCGGCGAGTAGTTACCGCGAGCATGTCGCAACGTATCGTTTGCCAACGAAAGAATTTGACTACATTAATTTTACTGGTATGGAGTACGTAGGTCGGGATGTTCATCTCGTGCGTAGTGCTGATGCTGTTATTACTGTTGGTGGGCGTATGGGAAGTCTCCATGAACTATCGACAGCGCTAGAGAGTCGAAAGGTTTGCGGTGTACTACTTGGGAGCGGCGGGCTTGCAGACTACGCCGCAACACTCTTGCAGCATGTTGAGGCGCCAGGCGGGCGTGATGTCATTTACGACACCGACCCTGCACGACTCGTCGCTAAGGTGGTCGAAGCACTTGATAAGCGATATGCAGATTTCCATGATGTCATCGACACTCCACTTTCTGATGCGCCACAGCCGGAGCTCAAAAAACGCCGCGGATAGAAAAGTTGCAGCGTGTATAATAGAGAGGTGAACGAATTCCACCTCTCTTCTAAGTACCAACCAACGGGTGATCAGCCGACGGCGATTGCTCAGCTTGTTGATGGACTAGAAAAAGGCGTACGCGAGCAGACGCTGCTTGGCGTGACTGGATCGGGCAAGACATTTACGATGGCGAACATCATCGCAAATCGTAATGCCCCAACTCTCGTGCTTGCGCACAACAAAACACTCGCCGCGCAGCTATTCAGCGAGTTCAAATCATTTTTCCCTGATAACGAAGTTCACTATTTCGTGAGCTACTTTGACTATTACCAGCCAGAAGCCTACATCGCGAGTAGTGACACGTACATTGAAAAAGACTCAGCAATTAATGAAGAAATTGATCGACTGCGTCACGCGGCAACAAGTGCGTTACTAACCCGTCGCGATGTCATCATCGTTGCCAGTGTGAGTTGTATTTACGGTATTGGTTCGCCAGATGATTATGCAGAGATGGCGATTACCGTAACGCGAGGTGAGCGTCGTCAGCAGGATAAATTTATTCGATTGCTTACTGATATTCAATATACTCGCAATGACATTGATTTTAGTCGCGGGACATTCCGCGTGCGCGGTGATGTTGTAGATGTGTGCCCGGCAGGTAGCGAAACAGCATACCGACTTGAATTTTTTGGCGACGATGTCGACCGAATTACACAGATCGACCCGCTGACAGGTGAGATTTTAAGCGAGCCGGAGCAGATTACTATTTTCCCATCAAGTCACTATGTGACGCCAAAAGATAAAGTCGCACGGGCGGTCGAGAAGATCAAGAAAGAATATGATGAGCGCATGCAGTATTTTGAATCGCACGATAAGCTGCTCGAGGCGCAACGCCTTAGTCAGCGAACAAAATACGATATTGAGATGCTTGAAGAAACAGGCTTCGTAAAGGGTATCGAAAATTACAGCCGTTACCTCACAAATCGCGAGCCCGGCGAGCAACCAGCAACACTTCTTGATTATTTCCCGGATGATTTTTTGCTGTTAGTCGATGAAAGCCATGTTACGTTGCCGCAGGTGCGCGGGATGTATAACGGTGACCGTGCTCGCAAGGAAGTGCTCGTGGAATACGGCTTCCGCTTACCGAGTGCGCTCGACAACCGCCCGCTGCGCTTCGACGAATTTGAACGACACATTAATAAAGCAATCTATGTATCGGCAACACCGGGTGAGTATGAGTTAACTCACAGCCCAGAACCGGCGCAGCAAGTGATTCGACCGACCGGATTGCTTGATCCGCCGATTGACGTGCGCCCCGTTGATACCCAGGTGGACGATCTTATTGCAGAAATACGAGACCGTGTAGTAAAGCATCAGCGCGTGCTCGCGACCACTTTAACGAAGCGTATGGCTGAAGATTTGACGGCACATTTAATTGAGCTTGGGATTAAAACTGCGTATATTCATAGCGAAATCGATACACTTGAACGAGGCGATATTCTCCGTGATTTGCGTATGGGGGTGTACGACGTGCTAGTTGGCATTAATCTGTTGCGTGAAGGACTTGACCTTCCTGAAGTGAGCTTAGTCGCGATTTTAGACGCCGATAAAGAAGGCTTTCTGCGAAGTGAGAGCGCACTTATCCAGACAGTTGGCCGTGCTGCGCGCCACGTTGAGGGTAAAGTAATTATGTACGCCGATCGTATTACGGGAAGCATGCAGCGAGCGATTGACGAAACTAATCGACGCCGCGATATCCAGCATGCATACAATGTAGCGCATAATATTACGCCACGTGGTGTTGATAAAGTGATCGATGAGGGGCTGCGGGCGATTATTCCGCAGAAGGAAGATGCGAAGAGCGCGAAGCTTAATCTCAAGAAAATTCCGAAAGATGAGTATGCTGGACTTGTACGTGATTTAACGGCACAGATGAAGTTGGCAAGCGCCAACCTGGAATTTGAACGTGCAGCTGAACTGCGTGATACGATCAAGGAAATCAAGGAACAGATGTGATCAAACGGCTTCGGGTGGTGACGTGGAATTCTGAAGGGATGTTCGTAGCGGGATCTAATACGCGTCGCGCTACTCCGCAAATGGCTATTGCCACTCTCAAGCGACTTAACGCTGATATCGTATTTATCCCTGAATTTGGCGATATTGATAGTATTGATCCAGCAACATTGATGGCGTTACAAGCACTTGGCTACGAAGTTGTGTCGTACTCATACAACCAACCTGAGCTGGGTTCTTATGGTGCAGCATTTTTAACGAGGCTCCCATTAAAAGGCTATGTAATGCATCACTTTACTAATACGGGTCGCCAATTTATCGAAGCTACCATTGATAATGGCAACAATCTACTTCGTATTGTTGGTATTCATCTTGACGATCGCAGTGAAGCGCTTCGATTGCAGCAGGTGCCGGAGGTAGCCAAGGTGGTGATGCAGGACGACACGATGCCAGTGATCGTGCTCGGTGATTTTAATGCGATGCATGTTTCGAGTAAATTTGCGCGGGCGGTGCGGGCGCGCCCACTCTACTATGCGGCTCGCTTATTCCCCCATGCGCAGTTAAGTAACATGGGAACGCGTGTGTCCGAGATGGGTAGGGGTACGACGATTGTTGAACTTATAAAAATGACTGGGCTCCATGACCTTGATGGCCTTCATCGACGCACTATAAGCGCAAAGCAATCAGGGCTTGAATGGATGCCGTCCTGGCGACTTGCAAAGATTGATTGGATATTTGGGTCGAAGGAAATAAAAACAATGTCCTATACAATCTTTCCTGACGTCGGAAGCGATCATCGGCCGGTGATCGCAGAGCTGAGCGTGAAGGAGTAGCGAATTGCATCTTATTTAATAAGATGTTAAGATATCGTCACACCCGCAGCGCATCGCGCTAGGGAATACGTCGTAGTTTAACGAAACGGAGAGGAGTGCGAGCAGATGATGCGAGCACTGACACCTACACCGCTGCAGCTCTTCGAGTCGCAACTTGCGGCTGCCGAGAAGGACTGGCGGGAGGGTGAGAAGCTCCTGCCTGAGATTGAGGCGCTGGAGGCGGTGTTTTGCACGGAACTGCGGGACGCTCGTGAGCGCGCGCTCGCATATGGCGAGCTCAGCGCCCAGCAGTACCGTCTGGCCACTGGTCACTTCCGCCGCGGTCGGCGACAGAAGGGCCTCGCCAAGATCGCGCGCTGCAACAACTTCGCAAACCAGGCTCGCCAGGCGCGACAGGAGCGCCGAGCGTGGGGGCGACGGTTGTATGAGCTCTGCAGGATGCGCCACGTCATCAACGTGCGCAAAGAGCATTACTTCCGGCTTTGCGAGGCGGCGCGGCGTCTACTGCCAGCCTTGGACGGTCGAGGACTCGCAGTCGCCTAGGTGGTGGCTGTAGTGTCCTTAGACTACTTCATACAAGCCGGCAGCCGGCCTCCAACTACCGAGACACTTCGTTCAGGGCCTCGCCCGTGTCGCACATCAGCGATGCGGGCGGGGTCCTTTAGTCTTGTTGGGACGCAATGTAGACAGAGTAGGGTGAAAGCTGGATCGTTGCCATGCCATGCTCGTCGGTAACAATTTCGTGAATAGGGATCTCGGGAAATTCCGGACTATACCCTTTCCAGGTGCTATTAAAACGAAGCTTCCAGGTGCCTGACTTAGGTAGGTGTAATTGATAAGTGTTGAGTGATAGATTGCTAAAATTAGCTATGACAATAACGCTATCATTACTATTCGCCGCTTCTCCGCGTACAAACCCAATCACATGGTTATTATCGTCCTGATGGAACACTGAAGTGTACTGGCCAAGCAGGCCGCCTGAATTTCCATAAAAGTTTTTGCGAAGTGCGGTCAAGTGTTGATGAGCTAGCGTGAAACCGGCATGTGCGGTGAGATGGCTCCACTCGAGCGCTTGCCAATCATTAAAGGCCCCTCCCTGGAGAAATTCCGCACCCTGGAGCATCATTGGAATTCCTGGTGCGGTGAACATCATACATGCGGCCAGTAATGATTTTTGCTTTGCAGCGAGACTTGTAGGATTTTCAGGAGTAACGGCATCGTTCAATCGCACGGAACCATTTGCGGCTGTGTCGTGAGAATCACTAAAAATAATTTTTTCGAAGGCGTCACCATTATAGTTACGCTCAAGTTCATAGCGAACTCCACTTAAAGTAGGCGTCGCATTGGGTGTGAGCCCGAGGCCGTCGCGGAGTACATGTGGAAACCCAAGCTCCCATTGTGCATCGAAATCGCATCCCATCTCATTTCGTGCGCGAGTAATGAACGGACTATTTGCGCAGTCTTCTGCAATAATAAGTGCACTCGGGTTGATTTTGTGGGCTACCTCAACAATATCTTGCAAAAGCAGCCACGCATCAGGAATGTCGTGTCCTGGATCATTATCGTGACCTTCGGTGTTGCGCATATAGATTGTCGAATCGACTCGCAGTCCATCGAGATGATATTCACTGAGCCACATCGCAATGTTATCGAGAATAAATTGCCGTACTTCTGGTCGGCCATAATCTGGTCGGCCGCCCCAAGGTGTGTCGCCGCGCTCGTCGTTATAGAAGTAAATTCCACCGCGATTATTCTCACTCCAACCATCAAATTGCCAGAGGTCACTTTCGCCATAGAAATGATTGTAAACCACATCAAGTATTACGCTAATACCGCGTTCGTGGCAGGCTTTTACGAAACTCATAAGTCCGTATCGGCCCCCGAGCATACTTTCAACACTAAAAATGTAGTTCGGCGCGTATCCCCAGCCGTTGCTGTAGGCCATGCTTGTGATCGGCATTAATTCAATTGTTGTAACGCCAAGACCAACGAGATAGTCGAGCTTTTCGATCGCCGTGTCAAAGGTACCTGGCGTCGATGCGTCGGGGCGATTGAAGGTGCCTATGTGGAGTTCGTAAATAATCTGCTGGTTTTTAGGAAGTGGCTCAAAGGCTTTATCTCCCCAGTCGAATTCATTATCAACAATCACCGAAAACCCATTATCGCTTGAGGTGATAGCGCGTGCGCGCGGGTCATTTTTCTCAAGGACACGACCATCTTTTGCAGTGATGTAATACTTGTATTGCTGGCCAGGCTCGACGTCTTTAACGGTAATTGACCAGTATCCATCGTTTTCGCTTTCCATCTCAAGGGCACCATCTGGTGTAAACGTGCCGCCGATCGCTACTTTTTCAGCGAACGGAGCCCATACACGAAATTCAGCCTTGCCGCGTGATAACGTAACGCCGAGGTTCTTCTTGATCTGATGGCTCATACATCTATTTAACCATAAGTGTCTTAAATGGTCGCTATATTTCTTGGGGTTTCTTTGGTACAATATATCCCAATGAGCACAATAACCACCAATGATGTGCGACACCTCGCACAGCTAAGTAATTTGCAACTTTCGGATGACGAAATCACGAGCCTTCAGACAGACCTCGCAAATATCTTAGACTACATCGACCAGTTGAATGAAATTGACACAAGCGGCGTAGCGCCAACCTACCAGGTAACTGGGCTTGAAAATGTATGGCGCGACGACGTCGTTGATGCAAGCGCCGTAACTCGCGAGGACTTGCTCGCACTTGCTCCAGAGCATGCAGATAATAGTATTAAGGTTCCACAGGTATTGGCATGAACATTCGCGATTTAGTAGCCCAGATTAATGCTGGCCAGGCATCGGCGCGAGCGCTCGTTGAAGACGCGCTCAAAAAAGCTCGCGACGCCGAAGAGTACCACGCGTTACTAAGCCTTACCGAAGAGCGTGCATTAGCGCGTGCTGATGAAATTGATGCGCATATTAAGGCTGGCGAAGAAGTCGGTGTACTTGCGGGTGTTCCGTTCGTGGTGAAGGACAATTTTTTGGCGTTTGGTGCGCCAACAACCGCAGCGAGCAAAATACTTGAAAATTTCAATGCGCCAGTACAAGCGACAGTGGTTGAGAAACTTGAGCAGGCTGGGGCAATTTGTATTGGTAAATCAAACCTTGACGCATTTGCGCACGGCGGCTCAACTGAGAACTCGGCATTTGGCGTTACGCATAACGCAATCGATAAAACCAAGGTTGCTGGTGGCTCAAGCGGCGGTTCGGCGGTCGTGACAGCGCTTGATATCGTGCCATTTGCACTCGGGAGTGACACCGGTGGCTCAATCCGTCAGCCGGCGAGTTTTAACGGCGTGTTTGGTATGAAGCCAACGTACGGAATGAGTAGCCGCTACGGAGTCGTTGCAATGGCTAGCAGTACCGATGTTATGGGCTGTTTTGCAAAATCTGCTGATGATATCGCGCTTATCGAGAGCGTCATGGCTGGTCAAGACACGAAAGATATGACAACTCTCCCAGATTATTTCACCTCACTTACTGAAGTTCCTGCCGGGCTTAAGATTGGTCTTGTAAAAGAAGCGATGACCGATGATGTCGACCCTGAAGTTCGTAAGGCAACCGAGCGATATGCCGAAAAGCTTCGTGCAGCCGGCCATACTGTCGACGAAGTAAGCCTCCCAAGTGTGAAGCATTCACTTGCTATCTATTACATCGTCGTTCCAGCGGAAGTGTCGAGCAACCTTGCCCGCTATGATGGCGTGCGCTACGGTCGTCGCGCCGAAAGTGTGCAAACACTTGGCGAACTATATGGCCGTAGTCGTGACGAAGGTTTTGTCACTGAAAACAAACGCCGCATTATGATCGGTAGCTACGTACTCTCGAGCGGCTTCTTTGATGCCTATTACCAGCAGGCGCAAAAAGCTCGCACCGTGCTGATCAACGAATTTAACAGTTTGTTTAGTCAGTATGATTTGTTGCTTATGCCAACGGCGCCTACACCAGCGTTTGGTATTGGCGAGAACACAGAAGATCCAGTCAAAATGTATCTATCAGATGTTATGACTGTTCCGATGAGCCTTGCTGGTCTCCCGGCGATTAGTGCGCCAGCGGGTACGAGCGCAAGCGGTCTCCCAATTGGCGTGCAGCTTATTGGGTCCATGAAGAATGATGCGCTCGTGATTGCCACGGCGGGACAGATGGAGCGCCAGAATGACTAATGGTCCAGTAGCTATCTTCTTTCTTGTCGTTCTTTTGATCGTTGCGATTATTGCCGTGCTTTTTTTGATGGTTTCGTCGAAGAAGGGCCCACGGCTCAATGTTACGCGCTATCAAACGCAGTGGCTTGCAATCGAAAACAGCATATCACGGGATAACCAAGCGAGCTGGCAGGTGGCAATTATGAATGCCGATAAACTTGTCGATCAAGCGCTCCGCGAAAGCAAGTACAAAGGTCAAACAATGGGCGAACGTATGAAGTCAGCCGAAAAGACGTGGCGTAACGTAAACCATATATGGGGTGCACACAAGGTTCGTAACCAGCTTGCTCATGAAGTAAATACGAAATTGACATATGACATTACTCTTCGCTCGCTCTCTGCGTTTAAGCAGGCGTTGAAGGATTTAGGAGCAATTTAATGACTGACGATGTATTAGCAAAATATGAAATGACCATTGGTATTGAGTGTCACGTACAGCTGGCTACCGCTACCAAGCTATTTAGTCCGGCTGATAACGATGCGCGTGATGCTGAGCCAAACAGCAAGGTGCATCCGATTGACTTTGGTTTGCCAGGTATGTTGCCGGTGCTTAACCGTCACGCTGTCGACCTTGCAATCCGTGCTGGTAAAGCCCTTAACGCGCCGATTGCGCGCGTGAGCCGCTTCGACCGTAAGCACTATTTCTACCCAGACCTTCCAAAAGGCTACCAGACAACGCAGATGTACCAGCCAATTATTGAAGCGGGCTATGTTGAAGCTCCACTAGAGGATGGTTCTACTGTTAAAGTTCGCATCCACCACGCGCATATGGAAGAAGACGCAGGTAAGCTATCACACTACAATGGCTACAGCCTTGTTGATCTTAACCGCGCGGGTACGCCGCTTATCGAAATTGTTTCTGAGCCTGATATTCATAGCCCTGTTGAGGCACGTGCATACGCAACAGAACTCCATCACCTTATGACCTATGCAGGTGTGACCTTTGGTAATCTATTTCACGGTAATATGCGCTTCGACGTAAACATCTCAATTGCACCAAAGGGCGCGACGGAGCTCGGGCGCCGTGCTGAGGTAAAAAACCTTAACAGTTTCCGTAGCGTTGAAAAGGCTGCAGAGTACGAATTTGAACGTCAAGTTGCTATATTAGAACGTGGCGAGCAGGTGGTGCAGGAAACACGCGGCTGGAATGACGATAAGGGCATTACGATGAGCCAGCGTTCTAAAGAGGACGCTCAGGATTACCGCTACATGCCGGATGCTGATATTCCACCGATAGTTTTGACAGACGAAGAGATTGAGCAAATTCAGGCAGATATGCCAATGCTGCCAGGAACGCTTCGCCAGATTCTACGCGAAGCAGGGCTTGACTATTCAGTTACAGAGACGGCAATTAATATTGACGAACCACAAGTACGTGATTTTCTTGTGCAGATTGCCGCAGGGTCTGAAGGCGCGGTGCGAAGGCGTATCCTTAACTGGTTGATTATCGACGTTCAGGGTCGCGTAAGCGCTGGCGATGACACATGGGAGGGTAAGCAATTACTGCCGGATCACCTTATCTCACTTGCCGAAATGGCTGAAAAGGGAGAGATTAGCAGTAACTCAGCCGTTGTCGTTCTTAATGAAGTCCTTGCAAGCGGTGATGATCCGCGAATGATCGCTGAGGGCAAGAATCTCCTCCAGGTAAGTGACGAAGGCGCGATCGCAGCAATTGTTGACGAAGTTCTCGCTGATCCTGCAAGTAGCGCAAGCGTCGCTGATATTAAGGCGGGCAAAGACAAGGCGATTGGATTCTTGGTCGGCCAGATTATGAAAAAATCTAAAGGCCAGGCGAACCCAGCAATGGCACAGAAACTTATACGAGAGCGGCTTAACTAAGGTGGCCGCTCCTTTTGACCTCGAGTAAATTTTTATTAAGCGAGTGGAGAAGTTATCTAATGCAGCCTTGGAAACGAATTAATCCTACTATCATCACAAAAATTGACTACCATAATGTCGTCGTCAAAACATTTGAATTACCAAATGGTGAAATCACTACCCGTGCGACGTTCCTTGGTGAAGGTCGACGTGCCGCCGGCGTTGTTGCTGTTACAGAAGACAATAAAGTTGTTGTTGCTAAGCAATTCCGTCCTGGCCCAGAGAAAATTATGTATGAAATTCCGGGTGGATGGGTAGATGATGGTGAGGAGCCAGAAGCCGCAGCGCGTCGTGAACTACTGGAAGAAACGGGCTACACGGCTAAAGAGATAAAGCCGCTTGGTGTATTTGGTCGCGACTCGGCAATCAACGGATCGTGGTATTATTATCTTGCTACCGGCTGCGAAAAGACTCATGATCAGAGCCTTGATTCTGATGAATTCGTAGATATTGAATTGGTAACCATTGACGACTTTTTGAAGAATGCAAAAAGCGGCAATATGACTGATCCATTTGCAGTACTTGGCGCGTATGATGAACTTATGAATTTGAAAGGGAAAACCAATGAAACGACCAACTAAAGCGATTATTACCGATGCAGGATTTGCAAGCCGCTATCTCCCGATTACTAAAACTATCCCTAAGGCAATGTTGCCGTTTGGTAGTAAGCCAATTATGCAGCTGGTTGTTGAAGAATGCGCTGAAGCTGGCATCCGCGAGATTATTATCGTCGCTACTCCTGAGGGTAAGCCGATTTACGAAGATTACTTTAGTAATGCGGTCAACCACATTCGTAAGCAGCTAATGTCGCAGGGTAAGGTGGATCGTTACAATAAAACCGTTCTTGAAGTTCTTGATTTGCCCAAGATCCGCGTCATTACTCAAGACCCAACATTGCCATATGGCAATGGTTCTCCGATCGCTAGCGCAAGCGATTACTTTGGCGACGACGAAGCATTTATTGTGATGTACAGCGATGATGTAATCTTCGGGAGCTCAGATGCTAAAACGCTCGTTGAGGCATTTGACAAAAATCCTGACGCCAAGGCGATCATTATGGCGCAAGAGATTCCTGAAAACGAGGTCGACAAGTATGGTATTATTTCCCTTAAGGACGGTGATAAGCTTGATCATATCGTTGAAAAGCCAGAAATTGGCAGTGCGCCATCGACGCTTGCCTCTTACGGCAGGTATCTTGTCACGACTGAGATTTTTGATTTGCTTAAGCCAGGCGCGGAAGGGCTTGATAATGAGCTCTGGACTGTCGATGCAATTACGAAGCTTGCTGAAACCGGCGACGTGCGAGTGGTGAAAACTAAAGGCGAATGGGTGACGACCGGTGATCCTAAGAATTACTTCTTGGCGCATATGAAGTATCTGCTGATGAATGAAAAGTACGCCGATGCAATTCGTGAAGCCGCGCAGAAATAAGTCGTAGCATCCTTGCTAGCCTCTGCAGCAAACTGAAAATAGTGTTAAACTAAATAAGGACACTACTTAGCGAAAGGAATACGTAATTATGGAATGGGCACAAGTACTGGTAATCATCTTGTCGGTATTCTTGGCAATCTTCTTATTGCTTGGCATCGTTCTTGTCGTGCTCCTTATTAAGGTGACGCGACAGATCAAATCAGTTGCCGGTGCAGCTGAGCGTACGGCACTGAAGTTTGAGAGTGTAGCTGGGCAGGTTGCAGCGATTTCATCGCCGCTTGCCATTGCAAAAACAATAGCAGATATCGTCATTAAGGCGAAATCTAAGAAGAAACGATAAGGAGGGGACATGTCAAAGGGTAAATTTGCACTCGGCGCTATCATTGGCGCGGCTGCCGGCCTTGTTGCCGGTGTATTAACCGCACCAAAAGCAGGTAAAGAGACACGTGCTGATATTAAAGCCAAAGCTGGCGAGCTCAAAGCAGATGCTAATAAAAAGCTTGATGAAGCGAAAAAAGGCGGAGAAAAAATCGTAAACGACGGCCAGCACATGGCTGAAAACTACGCAGACCGCACGAAGCGCGCGCTAAACAGCGCAAAGCGTGAATTCGCTGACGACGGTAAGAAGAAGTAGCGCTTGCAGCATATGATACAAACGTGGCATACTGAACGTAACCAGTATGCCATTTTGTTTGGGGGTAATTAATGAAGTTATGGAATAAATTAAAGCGCCGTGTCCGCAACGATAACGAGCGTGGTGCACGTGAATCTGTGCTTGAAGATCTTTTTAATGACTTTAACCGCAATCGATTCACGATTTATAAATTTAATTTCTTTCGTGGTATTTTCTTTGGACTTGGTTCGGTACTTGGCGGTACAGTTGTGCTAGCACTGCTTATCGGGCTACTAAATCTCACTGGTCACCTTGTGCCAGGCATTGCAAGCCTCCTTAATCAGATCATCGAAGTAATGCAGCGCGCGCACCGATAACATAGGCTTTTTTACGACATTTTTAGGTCATGCGAAGTGCTATACTAAGAGTAGCAATGGGGGAAGGTACAACCACATCTACGACAAGTGCGTCGCTCAAACCGAGCGATTTCGTTCATTTGCATAATCACACGCATCATTCGGTGCTTGACGGTTTGACGAAAATTAACGAACTTGCCGAAAAAGTGAAAGAATACGGCATGGAAGCGGCCGCGGTGACCGACCACGGCACCATGAGTGGCATCCTTGATTACTATAAAGCAGCCAAAGCTACTGGTATTAAGCCGATTCTTGGTATTGAAACATATGTAGCTGCACGAACGCGCTTTGATCGTGACCCAAGCAAAGACAAGGCTCGCTACCACTTGACCGTGATGGCGATGAATAACCAAGGGTATCAAAACCTCATGAAGCTTTCAACTAAGGCAAATCTTGAGGGAATGTATTACAAGCCGCGTATCGATCACGAGCTGCTTGAGGAGCTAAATGAGGGGCTTATTGTTCTTTCGGGATGTGCAAGTGGTGAAGTTGGCGAGAGCTTGCGCAACGATGACTACCAGGCTGCATTAGAATATGCAAAGTGGTATAAGGGTGTCTTTGGTGATCGCTACTACCTCGAGCTGCAAGATCACGGCCACCCAGATAGCGCAACGCATTGGGATGTGCAAGCTAAGATTAACAAAGGTCTTAAAAAGATTGCCAAAGAACTCGATATTGAAATGGTTGTTACTTGTGACGGCCACTACTTAACGCACGACTATCTTGATGCGCACGAAATTCTTCTCTGTGTTGGTACGGGCTCGTACCTGAGCGACGAAAAGCGTATGAGCTTGAAAGACTTTGAGCTTCACCTCACCGATCCGCGTGATATCATCAAGCGTTGGGGCGAGGAAATGCCAGAGGTGATCCTGAACACTAAAAAGATTGCCGATCGCTGTGATGTTGAGATCGAGCTCGGCAAGATTTTGATTCCGAAATATCCTGTGCCAGATGGCTCGAGTGAACACGACTATCTGGAGCGTCTTGTATACACGGGTGTCGCAGTTCGTTATCTTGGCATGAAGCGTGAAGAAGCCGAAGTGCTCTCACCAAAAGAGATCTCAGATAAGTTGAGTGATGAGGTTCGCGGCCGTACAGAAATGGAAATGGGTGTGATGGGGACGATGGGATATGAAGGCTACTTCTTGATTGTCCAGGATTTCATCAACTGGGGTAAATCTCAAGGAATTATCTTTGGTCCGGGCCGCGGAAGTGCCGCCGGTAGCATTATTGCCTATGCGTTAAATATTACCGACCTTGACCCGCTAAAGTATGGACTGCTGTTTGAGCGCTTTTTGAACCCTGATCGTATTAGCATGCCAGACATCGATGTGGATATTCAGGATACGCGCCGTGATGAGGTGATTCAGTATTGTTCTGATAAGTATGGTGCCGATCGTGTGTCGAATATCGTGACGTTCGGCAAGATGGCAGCTCGAGCAGCAGTACGTGACGTAGCTCGCGTACTGCAAGTGCCGTACTCGGAAGCTGACCGGCTGAGCAAGATGATTCCACCACCAGCACAGGGGCGTCATATTCCCCTTGCGAAGTCGGTTGTTGAAGATATCGATCTGAAGGCGGAGTACGAATCAAATCCATCGGCAAAAGAAGTCTTTGACTACGCAATCCAACTCGAAGGTACCATTCGATCACACGGTGTACACGCATGTGGAGTGGTGATTGCGCCGGATGACCTCGTGAAGTTCATCCCACTTGAGCAAGCGCAAAAGGGCGTCGTGGCGACACAATTCCCGATGGGCGAAGTGGAAGAACTCGGCCTTCTCAAGATGGACTTCCTTGGCCTTTCTAACCTTACCATCATTAATAATGCTATGCGCATCATTCGTAAGGTATACAAAGAAGAGGTTGATCTTTCGAAATTACCACTTGATGACACGGCCACCTATGAGCTTTTTCAGCGTGGCGACACCACTGGCGTGTTCCAGCTTGAGTCTGCCGGTATGAAGCGCTATCTTCGCGGCCTTAAGCCAACGACATTTGAAGATATCATTGCGATGGTTGCCTTGTATCGTCCGGGCCCAATGCAGTTTATCGATAGTTTCATTCGCCGCAAGCATGGTCAGGAAAAGATTACCTACTTGCACGAAGGTATGCGCAACTCACTTGAAAATACCTATGGAATCCTTGTTTACCAAGAGCAGTTCATGCAGATTTCTAAGGAATGGTGTGGATTTACTGGTGGTCAGGCAGATACGCTTCGTAAAGCGGTAGGTAAAAAGAAGATCGACCTTATGCGTAAGGTGAAGGTTGACTTTGTTGAAGGCGCTATTAAAGTTGGTGGCGCAACTGAAGAGCAGGCCGAGACGTTCTGGGCGCAGCTAGAAGAGTTCGCCAACTACTGTTTTAACAAGAGTCACGCGGCGTGTTATGGGTTGATTGCTTACTGGACGGCATACCTCAAAGCGCACTACCCAGACGCATTTATGGCGGCGCTGATGACGAGCGATCACGACGATATCGATCGACTTGCGATTGAGATTACCGAATGCAAGCACATGGGCCTTACGGTACTGAGCCCAGATGTTAACCAGTCTTACGTTGAGTTTGGTGTGGTCCCAGCGGCTAAACAAATCCGCTTTGGTATGGCTGCTGTTAAAGGTGTGGGTACGGCGGCGGTTGAAGAAATTATTCGTGCCCGCGAGGTGGACGGCCCATTTAAGAGTATCGAGGATTTTGCAAAGCGTGTGAGCACACAAAAGGTGAATAAAAAGGCTTACGAATCACTTATCAAGGCGGGCGCGTTTGATAGCCTTGGTAACCGATCAGATCTTTTGTTTAATCTTGAGAGCATCTTGGCGTTTGCAAGTAAGCTGCAGAAAGAAGCACTCAGCGGTCAGATAGATCTCTTCGGCGCACTTGGCGGCGAGCAGTTAATGCCGTCGATGGAACTTAAGACTGCGCCTATTAAGTACACCGACAAAGAGCAGCTTATGTGGGAGCGTGAACTTCTCGGGCTGTATATTTCCGCTCATCCGCTTGATAATTACGATGCATATTTCGAAGAGCAAACCGTGCCACTCCGTTCTATGACACCAAAAATTGATGGGCAAAAGATCACTATTGGCGGTCTTGTGACAACCATTCGTACTATTGTTACAAAGTCGGGGACAAAGATGGCATTTGTTGGTCTTGAGGATAAGACAGGTGAAGGCGAAGTGATTGTATTTCCAAAGCTGTATGAGCGGCTTAACGGTGAGCTTAAACAAGATGTTATTCTCAAAATTACTGGCACGGTAAGTGCCCGTGACCGCGATGGCAATATGGGTGATGAAGCAAAATTGATTGCGGACGAATGTAATGTTGTAACCGACAAAGAACTCCGAGAATATGAAAGCCATGGATCGACAATGCGCGCACCAACTGGCCAGGCTATGGTGACGAGAAAGCGCTTTCCATCGAAACCATCAGGCGGGCCAACATCGGCTAAGTCTGCATCAGCGCCTCGCCCTGCGGCGGCTGCGGCTGCGCGTCCTGCGCCATCGGTGGATGTGCCTGTTGAAACGCTTAAAACCATGTACGTTCGTATCCAGAACCCTAATGACCACGAGCAGCTACTCTCACTTAAAAAGATATGCGGTCATTACCCTGGCCAGAACTCAATCGTTATGATGCTGGGTGATAATAAATCAAATGCTATCCGTTTGCCATTTAGGGTGGACGTTCAGGCATCTGATCTTACCAATCAACTTACAACACTGCTTGGCAGTGAATCGGTTATCATTAAGTAAACTGCGACCGCAATACTATTGCCCCTATGATCGTATATGCTACACTTACGGTACCAGGGAGGTGCATAGATGGAACGACCAAGAGGCGAAAAACAGCCTATTGAACGACGGCTGACAGCAGAGACGATGTATCTTCATGACCGCTGGAGAAACGGCCAGTTGGCCGGGGAATACGCTGCACTGTCTGCCATAGCGCGGCAAATGTATGAAGAAGATGCTGCGGTACTCACTAATCTCGGCGGCGAGGCTGCCATACTTGATTTGTTTGACAGGTACGATACGCGCCCACAGCTAAGCTATAGCTGTGAAGCCCTCGCTACAGAGATACTCAAGTTTAAGGATAGGTACTCTGATGGTCATTATGAAAGTTTTGATGTTAGCCTGCTTCCTTGGCAGGTAATTGATAAACTACGTGCGCTTCGCGTGGGTAGTCTATTAGCTGGCGATGAGGACCAGTTAGCCTTGCCCTCGGGTCCTAATGGAGACTCGACACTCGATATACGAAAAAAAGACGCCACGCCAACAGATGTAAGTCTACGCGTCTGGAAATATGCGGCCGATAGGAAGTACGCCGTAACGAGCGATCCAGAGATAGAGCCTCAGTTTCCACGAGACTATCTTATGTATCCTTCAGATGAGACTTCTTACCAATATCTTATGGAGGTAATACTTGAATATTACCACCCAACTGCTGATATTATTCAGGAAACAATCGGGCTGTATATCGGTAAGCGAGGACAGCTGGGCGTAGAACGAGATATGTATATTACTGGATTTGGTGCGGCTGCAAGTGAAGGTTGTTACGTACAAAGTTTACCTGATGCGTCGGAGCAAGATATTGCTGCATTCGCTGATGTGATTGCTGAAATTGTAGGTGATGTACCAACTCCTAAGTTTAGCCATGATGAGTATAACGATATTAAAGACTACATCAGACGCATATCAAATGGATTGACGCGGGCGTATTTAACCGAGTGGCTTGATAATACATCACGCTTCCATGTAAATAGTCAGTTGTCTGCTTCGAGAATAGATGGCACTACCCTTCGCGACGCGCTTGTTAGCTCGAACAATTCCTCTGCACATGACGAACTCGTGTCACTTATAGATTATGAGCGGGAGATTCATAATGCATATATCCAAGCCACAAGTCCAGACGGTGGCCAAGGTATGCTGTGGCGTGATCGTATCGCGCGTTAATCGTTACCAAAAATGAGTGCGTAGAGAACGATGCCAGTTGCGACGCTGACATTGAATGATTCTTTTTTCCCGCGCATTGGTATTTCGATCGCGGCTTGGCATGCGCTAAGATACTGCGGCTCAATACCGTGAACCTCTTCGCCTAGTAATAGTGCAAATTTTGCTGGTGCTTGGAAGTGGCGAGGTGTTACAGAATCTGGTGTCTGTTCGAGGGCTACTATCGGTAGCGTGTTTTGCGCAAGCCATTCGTCGAGTGTCTCGAAATGGCTAATATGCAGCATTGTTTCAGCGCCAAGCGCAGTCTTGTGAATGCCGGAAGTAATCTTGTCACGAATATGCGGCAAACGAGTGTCACCATCGAGCGTCGGGTAGGGAGTATAGCCGCTACACACGATATTAGTCACACCGAAGCCTTCGGCGCTGCGTAAAATACTGCCAACATTGTGGATGCTGCGAATATTATGGAGAATAAGAGTAACTTCAGGCTTCATTTTATTCATTGTACCACTATAAAAACCATAGGCGATTTGCTACACTAAATCTATGGATGAAGTCGATGTTCAACAGCGCCGTCGCGAGCAAGATGAGCACTCTACTAAGCAGCGTGGCGCGCTGCTCGGCTTAGATTATCTTGATACTCGAGAATTTGAGTCAGATTTGCCGCTCGCGCAAGATGTGATGAGCATCGAGAAGATGCATCAAGACAAGATGGTGCCACTCGTTAAAGGCGGCGGTGATGCTGTATATCAGTTTGGCGTAACCACTCAAACGCCGCAATCGGTGCTTGAAAAGATGCGTCGCGAATACACTGAACGTGGCGAAATTATTCATTTTTCACTTATTAGCCTCAGTGGATATCGAGCACTGATGTTGCGATACGATCCACCGAAAAAGGTGGTGTACGATGATATCGAGATTGCGAAAGAGGGCGATAGCGATACGATCAGTGAGGTGAGTAAGACGCTTAACAGTGTTTCGTCTGAAGAACTTTTCGACTATCTCATTATTCAGGCTGATAAGCTTGGCGCAAGTGACATTCACGTTGAAAATGAGCGTGATACAATTCGCATTCGTATGCGCGTTGACGGTGCACTGCATCCGGTAGCGTTGCTTGAGCGCGAGCGCTACCGTGTAATTATGGGCGAATTAGCAAGTCGTGCTGGTGTCTCAACTGCCTCTAACGAGTCGCAGTCCGGCCATATGCAAAAAGAGATCACCACCGAACAGGGTACGCACTTGCTTAATCTCCGTGTCGAGACGGTTCCAACTATGTACGGGCAGGATGCCGTGCTCCGTTTGTTTAACTTCGATGAATCATTGCTTAATCTTGATTTACTCGGGATACCTGAAAAACAGCGTCACGAAATCGACGAAGTAGTAAGCCATCCGCGCGGGCTCGTGCTGATGGTTGGTCCTACCGGAAGCGGTAAGTCGACGACGCTCTATAGTATGCTCAACGCAATGAATACGCCTGATCGTAAGCTTATTACGCTTGAGGACCCAATCGAGTATGGGCTAACAGGTATTTCTCAGATTCCAATTGATACAACTCATGGCCAGTCATTTGCTGATGCGCTCCGCAGTGTGCTGCGCCTTGACCCTGACGTTGTGATGGTGGGCGAGATTCGCGATGTCGATACAGCCCGCACGGCTATCCAGGCATCAATTACCGGACACCTTGTGCTTTCTAGTTTCCACGCTAATTCTACGAGTACGGCGTTTAGTCGTATGATCGATATGATTGGGGTGAATCCGATCTTTAGCTCGGCAATCCGATTGATTATTGCGCAGCGCTTGGTACGCCGACTTGTCGATGAGACAAAAGAAGAATACGAACCAGATGAAGCGACGCGTAATTATGTAAAACGCATACTTGAAGGCATTCCTGATGACGTTGATCATCCTGATCTTGATAGTTTCAAGCTGTGGCGCCCTAAACCGAGTGCTGATGCGCCATTTGGCTACAAGGGTCGTATAGTTATTATGGAACAGCTTATTGTAGATGAAGAAATTCAGAAATTCATTCGTGGCGATGTGGCTGAGGTACATCCAGAGGTGATCGAGAAGACCGCTCGTGATCGTGGCATGCTTACTCTTGAGCAAGTTGGCGTGCTTGCAGCGCTTCGTGGCGAGACAACGCTTGACGAAGTTGGACGTGTAATTTAGGGCTGTAATCAATGAAGCGCCCGCTCAAGTTAAGAAGCGGGCGCTTTCTGTGCATGGGTCAACCCCGGCGACACCTCGTATAGGGGCATCGCCGGGGCACCTTTCAGCTGGGCGATGAGTTCAGTGCTGCTTGAGCATCTCACAGAGGGCGCGGTAGCCGACCTTGAGGTATCGCTCGGGCAGCCTGTTGATTCCGACGACCTGCTCGAGCAGCCGGATAAACTGCTCGACTTCGTTCCACGGGCAGCGCAGCTTGATGCTGCTGTGTGTGCCTGCGGGCAGAGTGATGTGGACAAACTTCCTCGACTCCTTGCTCTCGATCTGGATGACGCCCAAGCCGTAGCTGTGGCCAGGGCGCTTGATGGCCGCTGTGAGGTCTTCGGCGGCGAGCTGCCAGCCAAAGTTGCCATCCTCCTGGAGGATGATCAGCTCAACCATGAACGGGTCGGACAGCGCCAGCTGCAACCGAACCATGACAAGGCCGCTCTCACCATCTTGCCGCCGAACCTTTGCAGGGAATTGCGCGGAGATCTGAAGCATCGCAGGTGCTCCTTTCGCACGATCGCCTCGCCGATAGGTTGTTTTTAGTATGTCGTTTTTAGACAAATTGTCAATATATCAAAAAAATCATAAAAATAAAAAGACACGCACGTGTCTTGCATTGTGACTTTGGCTTTTCTCTGGCCACCCCAGAGTGCGGGGCGGCCAGAGATGCCTTTCAGCTGTTGTCTGCGTTAATCGAAGCAGGGCATTGCACCTTCGTCGATGGTTCCGACAAAGGTGCGTCCATCTTCCCAGGTGCACAGGACGGCGGTTGCCACTCTGGCTACGAAATCCCGTGCTGCTGCCGCTTCGAATTGCAATACCGCAAACCCCTCGTAGAGGGGGAGGGTTATCGCGACACCCTGGCCGGTAGCCATAATGGTGACGTTACCCTCTTCGGTCGGTATGCTCAGATTCTCGAATGCGCGCTGCAGGGTTCCGAGGCGCATGGTCCAGAACATAGCGTCCTGTGCGGGCCCAGCCCACAGCTCGTACGTACCCTCGTGAACAGACGGTGCGTGAACGAGCATGACTTCCATGCGCCTGCAGTCGTCAGAGGTGGAAAGCGTGCCAGCAGTGGCGACTGCAATAGTGGTAAAAGACAACGGAGGTACTCCTTGACGGGTGTGCTGATGAGGCTGTTACATTTTATACTATTTATGCTAACCTGTCAATAGTTCACCTCTGTTCTTAAGTATTTGCGTGCTAGAAATCGTCAACTGATCCAAGAAGTGATATAATGATTATGCTATGAGCCATAACCTTCTGGTAGGCGGATTCGCGAGCAGTGAGCGGCAAGCCAAAAGAGTTGCCGACGTACTAGCTGCGCGCCAGGATGAGGAGTTTGCGGCTATTTCTTTTAGAGAGGCCATGTCAGATCGTGAACGTTTGGAGCGAATGGCCCGTGGGGCGGACGTCGTGACACACTCAGCCGGTATGCTGGCAATACGCGGCACGAGGCCAGAATCAATTACAGCGATTGCTCCACCCGTTCCAGTCTGGGCACCCTTATTGGCAGCACGTGCTATTGCTAGCGGCCTTGAATTTGCGGCGACAGACACTCGAAGATGTACTGATGATAAGGAAGTAACTAAGTGTATCGAAGATGCCGCAGTTGAGCTAGCGTTGCATCTGCCTGATAATTTGCGCTGGTTGCGCTGAAAGCTGGTATTGCAGCACAGGAAGAGGGTATTAGCGCGGGAATCGCATTCATGACAAAGGATAAACTGTTCCAGCCTAGCGCGCATCGGTTGCAGTGGGCGCGCCGTTTGGGTTTAAAGGTCGTGTCGGTATCGGGGACACATGAAGACTTTCTGCAGAGACCCGGCAGTATCCTGAACGAATATGAAGTCGGGGTTATTCCGCTGGTTGAACCGAAAACTGAAGGTTTTGTATCGCCGCTTGGCGCTTGGAACCCGGGACTAGCTAGCGAATAACGGCTGCGATTGCTGGAACGAGCCGCTCGTCAAACACTGATGGAATAACATGCTCGGCATCAGGTGTCTCAATAAGCGCGGCAATAGCTTCTGCTGCTGCGAGCTTGTGCTGGTCGGTGATGGTAGTTGCTTTGTTATCGAGCGCACCTCTAAAAATACCAGGAAAGGCAATGGCGTTATTCACTTGGTTTGGGAAGTCGCTGCGACCAGTTGCTATAACAGCGACACCCGCCTTTTTGGCGACGTCAGGCATAATCTCTGGCATTGGGTTGGCGAGTGCAAAGACAATCGGCTTGTCGGCCATCTTTGCAATGAGTTTAGGGGTGAGAAGGCCTGGCTGGCTGACACCAATAAAGATATCGGCATCTGTCAGGGCGTCTTCGAGTGAGCCGCTGGCACCGGTGTCAATGTAGTCAAGTAAACGTTTTTTGGCCTCGTTTAGGTCGCTACGAGTGTTACCAATAATTCCTTTGCTATCCACCGCAATAATTTGCGGCTTTGCATAAAGATGGAGGAGTTTGGTAATGGCCGTACCTGCCGCGCCTGCGCCGACAATCACCACCTTGCAGTCGGCGAGACTTTTGCCGGTGACTTTCATAGCATTAATAAGTCCGGCGAGCGTAACTACTGCGGTGCCGTGTTGATCGTCGTGAAAAACGGGGATATCAAGCTCGTCCTTTAGTCGTTCTTCGATTTCAAAACATTGCGGCGCGGCGATATCTTCGAGGTTGATGGCGCCAAAACTCGAAGCGATTGCTTTTACTGTGGTGACGATTTCGTCTGGCGTATGGACATCGAGCGTAATGGGCACACTGTCGATGCCAGCGAAGTGCTTGAATAACAAAGCTTTTCCTTCCATTACTGGCATCGAGCCTTTAGGCCCAATGTTACCAAGGCCGAGCACAGCCGATCCATCGCTAATGACGGCGACAAGATTATTCGTCCAGGTATATTCAGGTAATAGGCGGGGGTCTTCGGCGATCGCTTTGCTGACGGCAGCTACGCCAGGCGTATAGTAGGCGCTTAGTTTCGTGCGGTCAAGTTCGCTTTCATCACGCAGTTTCGTGGTGATTTTACCTCTATACTGTTTATGTAGGTCAAGTGCAAGTTTGTCATAATCCATCCCTTCAGTATACGCCCGGTATATTTTGTCGTTAACCCCTTTCAAAATCGTCAAAACTATGCTATAGTTGATTACTGATTGTATGTAGTAACCGCCAATGATTCAATGGTGTGGAGCCGTAGCCGTACAACTACGTGGCCAGCCAACCAGAACAAGGCAATAACCAGAGGAATAATGTAATGAGTTTTGAACTTATCCAGAAAGTTAACAACGAGCAGAAAAAAGCTCAAGTTGTTGATGTCCGCAGTGGCGACACCGTCCGTGTTCACCAGAAAATTAAAGAAGGTAGCAAAGAGCGTATTCAGATTTTTGAAGGCGTTGTTATTCGTACTGACAATAAGGGCCAGCACACAAGTCGTATTACCGTTCGCAAGATCGCAAGCGGTGTAGGTGTTGAAAAGAGCTTCTTGCTCCACAGCCCGCTTGTTGAAAAGATCGAAATCGTACGTCGCGCTAAAGTTCGTCGTAACTTCCTTAGCTTTCTTCGTAACCGTAGCGGTAAGAGCGCTCGCCTTGCAGCTGTACAGTTTGACCGCGAAGCAGTTAACTCTGTAGTCGATAAGCACGCCGAAGAAGAGGAAGCTCGTCTTAAAGAGCAGGCTAAGGCTGAAGCTGAGGCGAAGGCTGCAGAAAAAGCAGCAGAGCAAGCTGAGCTTGAAGCTAAGCAGAAGGCTGTTGAAGAAGCTCACAAGGCTAACGGTTAATTCTCTTAAAGCGATAAATGAAAACTCCCCGATAAAACGGGGAGTTTTTGAATAGTCTTGAAATACTCGACAGGCCAGAGGCACATAGCGACGGGACGGCCAGATCGGCCATCCCGTCGCCGTCTCACTGGTAGCTCACGCATCTTCCTTTCGGATGCCGGTGAACTTCGCATACTCCTGGGCAGCCGGGTAGATCAGTTCATCCCAGACGGTCTTCGCGGCGTAGGCCAGCGCCCAGAGAACCGTGGTCGGCAGAGCGAACACGGTAGCGCCGATCGTGACGATACGTCGCAGGGTCAGATTCTTGATGTTCCGTTGCCACCCGCGCCCCATGATCTTGAGGATGAAGAGCCAGCAGAACACGTTCAGCCCTCCGCAGGCCCCTAGCCATCGCGTAGCTTCCATAGCGTTTCCAGCCTGTCGAGGTGCCCGGTTGGACACCAACCGATACTGCGATATACTATATCATATTTATCTAGAATGTACATACGTCTGTGGTATGCATAACAAAATAGCGTACACTAAGAGTATGATCTTGGGAATTGACGAAGCTGGCCGTGGGCCTTGGGCGGGGCCGCTAGTCGTAGGAGCGGTGGTGCTTGGTTGTGAAATCGATGGTCTTAATGATAGCAAAAAGCTAACCAAACGTCGTCGAGAGCAGCTTGAAATAGAAATTCTTGCTAATGCTCAAGCTGCAGCGACAGGCTGGGTGACTGCGGCTGAGTTAGATGAAATAGGGATGAGTGAGGCGCTTAGACTTGCAACGCGACGTGCTGTAGAACAGATCACTGTTTCGTATCACGAAATTATCATTGATGGTACTGTTAATTTTTTGCGCGATACGGCAAAAGGTCAATATGTGACGACACTCCCCAAGGCTGATGCTCTTATTCCCAGTGTGAGCGCGGCATCGATTATTGCAAAAGTTGCGCGTGACAGATATATGACCGAACTCGACGCAACCTATCCAGAGTACGGATTTAAGAATCACGCAGGCTACGGAGTTGCAAAGCATCGTGAGGCGATTGAGAAAAGTGGCGTAATCTATGAGCATCGGCTGAGCTTTGCGCCATTGCAGAAGTATAGAGATGCCGAGCCAGAGCAGGTAGGGATTGTGACTAAAGAGAGTAAAACTACTCGGAGCATTGGCGACGCTGGTGAAAATGCGGCAGCTGAAGAGCTTGTCCGGCAAGGCCATGCGATTATCGCTCGCAACTGGAAGACTAAATACTGTGAAATTGATATCGTTTCGCGTAAGGGCGATGTAGTTTATTTTGCCGAGGTGAAGCATCGTAAAAACGCGAAGCACGGGGATGGACTCGCGGCTATTACTCCACGTAAACAGCAGCAGATGACATTTGCTGCACGAATGTATGCACAGGCTCACAAATTAACAGATGTGAACCTGCGTCTTCTGGCGATCGCTACTACCGGTGATAGTCCGGCAGTAGAGCTAATCGTCGAGATTGTGTAGTTTTTCGCGGACCGCTTTGCCATCACTGGCAAGCAATTCGAGGCGCGCGGTAATCTCAGAAATACCCATCGTGATGGTGCGAGTGAGTGAAGGGTCGTTGAGCATTGGCTCGAAGAAGGTTTTATACTCTGCAAGTTGCTCGTCTGTCATGAGCCCACTCGCGGCATAGCGAGGAAACTCATCAAAGCTCTTGTCGCCGCCGTACGTCGCTAGTACCCAGTCCCAGCTGTTGCGGAGCCAGTCCCACGCGACGGTGCGCGTAAAGCGGTTGCGCACGAGGTAGATGAACCATGGAGATACGTCCTGCGGACGGACAATTTCGGCATTCTTACAATCCGCAAGCAGGCGTGTTGCTACTTCTGGATCACGCGTTGCGGTCATTGCAGCCATGATGTCCTCTTTAAGCTCTGCTGATGGAGTATTTTGGTAGGTATCCATAAGTTGGTCGATCACCGTGTTGTCGTTGGCATAACGCACAGCGGTGCTAATAACGAGTGAACGGATTTCCGCAGGGAGGTCGGCGAGTTTTGCGATATCAAAGCGCGCTAGCATGCCCTCAATAGCACCCGCATCTTCGCCGTAAAGCATCATGCCGAGAATAGTGCCGCGGAGCTTCGTATCGGTGACTGACTCGCCCTTTAGTGGTTCAAACCCGAGTCGCTCGAAGTTGCTCTGGGCAATGCGCGCCGAAAGAGCACGAAGCTTCTGTTCGGCTTCGCTGTCGGTTTCAACAAACTTTTTAAGCTCGCCAAGCGTCATTGCGATAATATCCCAAACAGCATCGTTCGTCTCGTTTTGGTAGTAGCTTAAGAGGTCAATAAGCGACGCAGATGATTCGTAACGTCCGCGTACCAATAGTGTTTGATCGTTAAGCAGCGTTAGGCGATCGATAGTAGAAGCTGTATGGATGCCTGACAGTAAGGTTTTGAGATGTTCTGGACTGTACTGAGTTACGAAGTGGCCGTTATCGTTACTGTTAAAGCGCTGCGTAGATTTCACTTCTACGGCGAGCTCTTTCGTGTGCATGATTTCTGGGGTATCACCCGCTGGCGAAGCACCAAGGGGGATTGGCCATACTTTGGTACTTGGCTTGTGCTCGCCAATGAAGAATTGTGTCTGGTTGAGGCCATTTGGTTTAACGCTTAACACTGGATAGCCTGGTTGGGTAATCCACGTATCCATAAACGCACCAACATCTTTACCGGATGCTTTGCTTAGACAGGCCCAAAGGTCATTGCCCGTGGTATTGCCGTACGCGAAGGTAGTGAAGTATTCTTTGAGACCAGCACGGAAAGCTTTTTCGCCGACAAACGCGCGTAGCATTTTCATAAGGCGTGCACCTTTGCCGTAGACGATAGCGCCATCAAAGAGCGTCGAGATCTCATCAGGATGTTTCACAGTAACCTGCACTGGCTGTACGCCATCGATTGCATCGCGGCGCAAGGCGGCAATGCCGCGCGACAGAATGAAATCAAGCCACGTTTCCCATTCTGGGTGAAGTGCATCAACGGCGATATGTTCGACAAAATCAGCGAAGCTTTCATTGAGCCAAAGATAATCCCACCATTCCATGGTGACAAGGTTTCCAAACCACTGGTGCGCAAGCTCATGGGCGATGACACTGGCAATCAGATGTTTACCAGCTGGGCCAGTGGTCCTTGGATCAGCAAGTAAGCACACCTCGCGGTAGGTAATAAGCCCCCAATTTTCCATCGCGCCACTACTGAAGTCTGGGAGTGCAACGTGATCACACTTGGCGAGTGGGTAGTTAACTCCGAAGTATTCTTCGTAGAAGTCGATAATTTTTGTGGCACTTTCGAGTGCAAAATCAAGTGTTCTTGCAGGTTGCGCAGGGCTTGCCCAGATATTAACTTCGATGCCGCGTTTTGTGTGGCCAGATTTTTTATGGATCTTTCCAACCACAAACGCTACGAGGTAGCTACTCATTTTTGGGGTAATATCAAATGTCGTCAATACTGCGTGGTCGCGACCCTCACTACTTGCGACAGGTGTATTGCTCAGCGCTACATGGTGCTTGTCATGAGTAATCGAGACTGAGAACGTGGCCTTTGCCTCGGGCTCGTCAATACAAGGGAACGCTTCGCGAGCGTGATGGCTCTCGAATTGGGTGGCATACAGCTCTTGACGTACACCATCGTGTACGAAGTAGCAGGGATATAGACCGTGCATAGCGTCGGTGAGTGCGACCTTAAAATCGATCTCAACTGTTACGAGACCAGGCGTGTGATGTGGAATGATAAGCTCATCGGCCGCCTCGTCTAAGCTGAAGTCACTGATTTTCTTACCGTCTACAACTACTTTGTCGATGATTAACTCGTGCGTGTGAAGGCGAATATGCTGAGCATTTTTTTGCTCACCGCTAACGGTAACAGTGCCTGATATTATGCGATCTTTTGCTTTGGTGAGATCCCAATGAATACTGTAATGGTGAGGAATAAACTGAGTATAAAGACGTGTAACAGGTTGCATACTATCCAGTATATACTAAAGATATGCGACGACGGCGGGTGGTAACGATGATTATGGTAGTGCTGGGTGGCCTTTTTTGGATGGCTACTCAAGAATTACAGATGCCCACTCGGCCATCTGGCACCGACGTAAAAACTACGACACCATCAGGGGGCGATAGCGCGATGTCGGTACTCGATCAGTTGGCAGTAAAGGGGCGAGCACCCAAAACGGGTTATGCACGTACGCAGTTTGGTAATGGCTGGGCGACAACCGGTGGGTGCGATACTCGTGAGCAAATATTACAGCGAGACCTTGTAAACATTGTCGCTAGTGATGGATGTAAAGTGGCGAGTGGGCTATTGCACGATCCGTATACTGGCAAAGATATCACGTTTACTCGTGGTATTGATACGAGTAGTGCGGTGCAGATTGATCACGTAGTGGCGCTCGGTGACGCGTGGGTTACGGGTGCACAGCAGCTTACCGCGGAGCGGCGCCAAGAACTTGCAAATGATCCGCTCGAACTTCTGGCGGTTGACGGCCCAGCAAATCAGCAAAAGTCCGACGGGGATGCGGCAACGTGGCTTCCTCCAAATAAATCGTTTCGGTGTCAATATGTTACTAGGCAGATTGCCGTAAAAGCAAAATATACACTTTGGGTAACGGCTGCCGAAAAAGAGGCAATGCAACATGTACTTTCGACATGCCCACAACAAAGCGTGCCGAGCGGCGGGTAAAACCATATAATCCGTTGAAGTCTAACTCAAGCACCAAGGGATTAACTGATGGTTAAATAGCGTAAGCTTATTATTGCCGGGAGTGCAGGGATGCTACATACTCTATTCAAGTGAGAACGAATGCTAGAGCCATTCGTTTTTGTGGTGTCGTGCGATGTTTATATCTAGAGAATATTTACCATACGCATCGTACACCTGCTATGACATAAGTAATGTCTTTATATGGTTCGTAACCAAAGGAAGTTCGATAATGAATGATAGCACTGCTACTAACCTGCCCCTAAATACTAATTTGCTCGTTGTTGCCGACGCATTGGTCGAGGCGCGAAACCTTGAAGTTCTCCATGCGTTGCACCGCGCGCTAACGAAATTGATATTAGGCAATGTAACACGCGCAAGTCTTGTCGAAATTAATGAATATGTCAGTGAGGCACTCGTGCTTTTAGAGGGTGGGCGATCACCAGAGGAAATTCGTGTGTCAAGTATTCGTGAATTACTTGATGAGTGCTAAACGTCGACGCCACAGACGGCGTGCTGATTTTACGTGTAGCACAGCGGTTTCATTGACAAAGCTATGTAAGTTTGGTACCATGAAAGAGTAGTAATCCGGCCGGCAGGTCGGCATTTTTCGTATAAGGCAAAGGAAAGGAATAATTATGGAAGACCTGAACATCAAGCAGTTGACCCTCGCGGTACGTACAATTGCTGAAGAGAAGAACCTCCCAGAAGAAACCGTTATGGATGTTATCGAGCAGGCGATTGCTGCTGCATGGCGTCGTGACAACGGTGAGCGCGATCAGAACGTACGCGCAGAGCTTAATATGGTTGACGGTACTGCTAAGGTATTTGTACAACATGAGGTTGTCGAGGAAGTAGACAACGATCTTACAGAGATTAGCCTTGAAGATGCGCTGAAGGTGAAGCCTGACGCTAAGCTTGAAGATGTCATTGAAGACGAATTTGAGGTCACAAGCTTTGGTCGTGTTGCTGCACAGACAGCTAAGCAAGTAGTATTGCAGCGTCTCCGTGAAGCAGAGCGTGAAGTTGTGCTTGCTGAATTTGAAGACAAAATCGGTACTGTTGTTACTGGTATTGTTCAGCGTGTCGAACCGCGTGTCGTTCGTGTTGAGCTTGGTAAGGCTACTGGTATTTTGCCGGGCAGCGAGCAGATCCAGGGCGAATTTTACAGCCCAGGTCAGCGTATCAAGGTGTTTATTAAAGACATCGAGCGCGACAACCGCGGTCCACAGCTCATCTTGAGCCGTGGTAACGAGCAATTCATTGAATACCTCTTCCGCCAAGAAGTTCCTGAAATGGAGACTGGTGCAGTCGAGATTAAAGGTATTGCTCGAGAGGCTGGTCGTCGTACCAAGCTTGCCGTAACCAGTACTGTGCCTGGTGTTGATCCAGTCGGTACATTTGTTGGTGGGCACGGTACTCGTGTTAACGCAGTGATGAACGAAATTGGCGATCAGGAAAAGATCGATATCATTACTTTTGACGAAAATCTCGATACGTACATTCGTAACGCGCTAAGTCCAGCTGAAGTCGTGAAGGTTGAAATCGACAAAGATGAGAAGCGCGCGAAGGTATTTGTTACTGAAGACCAGCAAAGTATTGCGATCGGCCGTGGTGGTCAGAATGTTCGTCTTGCAAGCCGACTTACTGGTTACGAGCTGGATATCGAGACGGCTACAGTGAAGCAGGCTGAGAAAAAGCCAAAGAAGAACATTGAAGATGACCTCTTTAGTGCTATTGAAGGACAAGACGAAAACTAGTATCACGTCTTATGTAGCGCTATTCTAGCGGATACGTCTACCATCTAAAACCTCTCAGTTTCGCTGAGAGGTTTTAGTATTCTCCTTATAGAAGCGTACGATAAATGATATGGTAGTAGCTGATGGACAAAAATCTGAATTAAATTAGCACTCTGGGTTGACGAGTGCCAATTGCGTGCAGTATACTATCTATATAAGGGCTGATATGCCCTGAATGGAGGGCATACATGCCAGAAGATTTTGCAGATTTTATTTCACATTTGACCGATAACGCAAGGATGAGTGTTCAATATGCCGATGCGATTGCACGAGGTAATGGTAGCGCCTACATTGGCACGGAGCATCTATTGCTCGGCGTGCTTGCGCAAGGTTCCAGCACAGGTGCAAAAGTACTCGCTGATGCCGGGGTGACATTGCAGCAAGCCGAGCTTGCACTTGATATTAAGCCGGCGAAAGTCGTAGTGAGTACTGGTGCTGTTGGCCTAAGCGAAACAGCCCTACTGACGCTGCGTATGGCGTGGGAGACAGCCAAGGAGTTTAATCAAGACTTTCTAGGTACCGAGCATATTCTTTATAGCGTGCTCCGCCAAAGTAATGCACGTGCGACGACGTTATTACGTAACGAGATCGGTGTGAACATTGAGGAGCTCGTTGAAGAACTTGAAGGCTATTTTGACCGTAACCGAGGTGAATCGGGCGAAGTAATGACTGAGCCAAAAACGCACTCTGTGCGAGGGGGCGCGTTAAGCACCTACGGTATCGACTTAACTGCAAAAGCAGCGAGCGGCGATCTTGACCCAATGATTGGCCGTGATAAAGAATGCGAGCGTGTCATCACAGTATTGAGCCGACGCACCAAAAATAATCCGGTACTCATCGGTGAGCCAGGTGTTGGTAAGACAGCGATCGTTGAAGGGCTTGCCCAGCGTATTGTTCGTGAAGATGTCCCAGATCACTTGCTTGATAAGCGAGTGGTGATGCTCGATATGGCGGCGATGATTGCGGGCACGAAATATCGTGGTGAGTTTGAAGATCGTCTCAAGAAGGTGGTGAGTGAGATCAAAAAACAGGGTAACATTATCGTATTTATCGACGAGCTTCATCAACTTGTTGGTGCTGGTTCTGCTGAAGGGAGCATGGACGCGGCTAATATTCTCAAACCCGCACTTGCGCGCGGCGAGCTGCATCTTATTGGCGCAACGACACTCGACGAATACCACAAGCATATCGAAAAAGATTCCGCACTTGAGCGTCGTTTCCAGCCAGTGGTCGTGAAAGAACCGAGTCTTAAAGAGACAATTGCAATTTTACGTGGCCTGAAAACATACTACGAAAAACATCATGGCGTCGATATTACAGATGAGGTGATCGAATCATCGGTGTATATGAGCGATCGATATGTTAGTGATCGGTTTATGCCAGATAAGGCGATTGATGTGATCGACGAAGCGGCGGCACGCGTGCGCGTCAAGCAAGGTCATCGGCCAAGCAGGCAGCGCGAGCTCACCAAAGAGCTCAAGAGCTTGAACGAGAAGATGGAAGAGGCGGTAAGTCACGAAGATTACGAGCGGGCGGCGCTTTATAAACAGCGCATTAGCCAGATTTCTGAAAAGATTGAGGACGAGAAGCGGGCGCAAGAAGGTAAGAATGTCGTGACACTTACTGACGATGATGTCGCGCACGCTATTGCGGTTATGACAAATATCCCAGTAGAGAAAGTGCAAGCCAGCGAGGCAAAAATGCTTCGGCACCTTGAGCGACATCTCGCGAAGCAGCTTATTGGGCAAAAGGAGGCAATTGCTAAGGTTGCGCGAGCAATTCGACGCAGCCGTAGTGGTGTCGCAAGCAGCAAACGTCCAATCGGTAGTTTCGTATTTATGGGCCCAACAGGCGTTGGTAAGACCGAGCTTGCGAAGGTACTTGCATGCGAAGTGTTTGGCAGCCAGGATGCGCTTATTAAGATTGATATGAGCGAGTTTGCAGAAAAGCATAATACATCCCGACTTGTTGGTGCGCCAGCAGGTTACGTAGGGTACGAAGATGGCGGCAAGCTTACTGATAAGGTCCGTCGTCAGCCATATAGTGTTGTATTGTTCGATGAGATCGAAAAAGCTCACCCAGATGTCTTCCAGTTGTTGCTTCAACTACTGGAGGAGGGTACGTTGACTGATGCGAAGGGCCGAGAGGTAAGTTTCCGTAATACGATCATCATTCTTACGAGTAACCTTGGTGCAGATAAAATGATGAAAGAATCTGAACTGGGCTTTCATTCGTCGAAACAGCATAATAAAGAGCTTGATACGCTTCACAATCGTAATGCAAGTTATGCAATGGATGCGCTTGAAAAGTTTATGCGGCCAGAACTTATTAACCGCTTTGATGGCATTGTTACCTTTAGGGCGCTGACGCGTGAAGAGGTTGGTAAGATCTTTGATCTAATGATTGAAGAATTACGACAGCGACTCGTGCGTAAAGGCTTGGGCATTTCTGTATCTGCAGCTGCAAAACGACATCTGATTGATAAAGGCTACAGTGCTAAATTTGGCGCTCGACCATTGCGGCGTGTGATTGAAGATGAGGTAGAACATGCAATCGCAGAGCGTCTTTTGGCTGGGAGCGACGAAAAAGGCGCTATACTAGAAGTAGGTTGGTCTAAGGGGGAAATACAGATTGAACAACGAACCGAGTCAGCAGAGATCGTCACGTCCGAGGCGTAGACTTCTCCGAGGCTTTACGAGTTTAGTAATGCTTGCCGCGGTTGCGGCAGGTGCTTACTTCTATGGCCCGGTAGCTGTAGACGCAGTGCGTGCCTCAGAATTTCATCCTTCGAGCACGATTGCGACTATCGATAGTCGCATCGATCTTACTACCCGTGGTCAGCAGATATTCTATGCGACTACACCTACGGTCGAAGAACGAGATGCCTTTAACACAGATTGCCAAAGCGTTGAACGGACGGCTGCAATATTAGGTTGCTATGTTCGCGATCGCATCTTTTTATATAACATTCAAAGTACGGAGCTTGATGGTGCTCTTGAGGTGACGGCGGCCCACGAGATGCTGCACGCGGCGTATGCTCGTTTGAACGTATTTGAGCAGTCTCGAGTTGACGCGATGATCAACGCCGAATACGCAAAGATCAAAGACAATCCTGATATCAAGCAGGAGATGCAATATTATGCTCAGGCAGAACCTGGCGAAGAGGTCAATGAGCTCCATTCGATCATTGGCACGACGATTAAGGATCTGCCTGCTGACCTCGAGCAGTACTATGCTCGCTACTTCACAGATAGGGCTGCAATTGTTGCAATGAACGCTAAATATACTGCCGTTTTTGATGAGGTGAATCAGCAGGCGCTTACGTTGCAGGCGCGCATTACGGGTGAGGCTGCGGATATTAAAACGGCAAGCGCGCAGTATAATGCTGACCTCACCCAGCTAAATTCTGATATCGAAAGCTTTAACGAACGCGCTTCGGGTGGTGATTTTTCATCGCAATATGCGTTTAATACGGCGCGCGATGCATTAAATGCACGTATTCAGCAAATGAAGGATCGTCAGGCGGCATTGAATGAGCAAATTGATCTTTATAATGCCGATGTGGCAGAATACAACAGGTTGGCGGTGCGCGCAAAACAGTTGAACCAGAGTATTAACGGTGTTGAGGCGCCAAACAGTATTTAATTATGGCTAAGGCACGATCACAATTTGTTTGCCAGAACTGTGGTGCCACATATCCGAAGTGGACGGGTAAATGTGAGAATTGTGGAGAGTGGAATACGCTTGTTGAGCAGGCAGTGCAAGCGGCGGGCAACTCGGCAGTAGCTCGCGGCGCGCATAGCGGGAAAATTCTCGCACCGCAATCGATGCGCACGATAAGCGCAGAAGAATCAATCCAGCGCATGTCGACAGGTTTCGCTGACCTTGACGCCGTGCTTGGCGGCGGCGTACTTCCGGGCGGTGTTTTGCTCCTTGCTGGTCAACCTGGCATTGGTAAATCAACGTTACTACTTCAGGTGGCTGCAAAAATTGCCGAAAAGCAGGCAGTTCTCTATGCGAGCGGTGAAGAGAGCGCGAGCCAGGTAAAATTGCGCGCGACACGTCTTGGAGCTGTGGCGAGTGATGATTTGCAATTCGTATCGAGCACGAGTGCGGATGATATTACAGCTACAATCAGGAGTGGGGCCTATAAACTGGTGATTATAGACAGTATTCAAACGCTCAGTCTAAATGAGATCACCAGTGCACCGGGCACGGTAAGTCAAATCACCAACTCTTCAAACGTTATTATTCGTGCCGCCAAAGAGTCGGGCGCAGCTGTGATATTAGTCGGTCACGTTACGAAAGAGGGTTCAATTGCGGGGCCAAAGGTACTCGAACATCTTGTGGACGTGGTGTTGCAGTTTGAAGGTGATCGATATGGCGGCTTTAAAGTGGTGCGCGCCGTCAAGAACCGATATGGATCTACGAGCGAAGCAGCTATATTTGAGATGGAAGAAAGTGGCTTGAAGATTGTCACAAATCCTTCGGCGGCACTGCTTGCAGAGCGACAAAATGCAGATGGATCGGTAGTGCTCGCTACTCTGGAAGGAAATCGGCCTATTCTAGTAGAAATTCAGGCACTTGTCAATCAGAGCAACTTCGGGTATCCTAAAAGAACGGCAAGTGGTTTCGATTTAAATCGACTTAACCTCCTCATTGCGGTGCTGGAAAAGCGCACCAAGCTGAACTTATCTGATAAAGATATCTATATCAATGTTGTGGGAGGTCTCAAACTTGCTGATCCAGCAGCGGATTTAGCGGTTGCAATGGCGATTGCAAGCGCTGCAGCTGGGCGTAAACTTGACGACGGGCTCGTCGTTTACGGTGAAGTCGGTCTTGGCGGCGAGATTCGTTCGGTTGCTCAGGCGGACAAGCGAGTTGCTGAAGCCAAAAAACTAGGCTTCACACAAGCAATCGCGCCAGCACAGACTGGCAAAAAGAATTCATTTATCAATGGCGTGCGCGATATTCGCGCCGCTCTCATCGACTATCTTGCATAGTCAGTAAGGAATTATTATGGAAACACGAGATATAGTGTTGCTCGCAGTGACACTTATTATTCTTGGCGAAGTTTCATACTTGCTCGCCAAGCTTCCAAAAACATCAATTAAAGCTAAGGACCGTGCGATTCTTGTCGACACCTCGGTTCTTATGGATGGACGCATTACCAATATCGCAGCAACTGGCTTTATTGGCGGTACGCTTGTAGTGCCACGAAGTGTGATTGGCGAATTACAGCTACTCGCAGACCAGGCTGATGCTGATAAGCGCGCACGTGCTCGCCATGGGCTCGACGTCGTATCGACACTACAGAATATGGAAGGTGTTGAAGTTGAGATTCTGCAGGATGGCAGCAAAGCGGCAGAAGGTGTCGACGAACGGCTTTTGAGTCTCGCGAAGCGTGAGTCAGCTGTGATCTGCACGCTCGACTATAATCTTAATAAGGTTGCGGTTGTGGAAGGTATTACGGTCCTTAATATCAATGAACTTGCCCAGAGTCTTCGCATGCAGCATTTGCCGGGTGAGCACATGATGATCGAGCTCACGCAGAAAGGACAAGACAATCACCAGGGTGTCGGCTATCTTTCCGATGGCACCATGGTGGTAGTAGAGCAGTCTAATAAATACATTGGTCAGACGGTACTCGTAGAGGTTGTGCGCAGTCTTCAGACTGCAGCCGGCAAGATGATGTTTGCTCGCCGAGTTGAGCGTCAGGTATCTAAGAAAGCAGAGACGCCGGCGATGGTGGTCGCTAAGACAAAATCATTGGGACGTAGTCGCCGAAGCGAGAACGAGTTGGCGAATGTAAAGCACGCCGACGGTCAGCCTCAGCAGCAGCCAAAAAGGCAGAAGCCGCAGCTCGCGCAGAAGCAGAATCAGCCACAGACGCAGGTTCAGCCTCAGAGTGTCGTGAAGCCTATGCAGCAACAAAAGCCGCGCGCAACATATCACGCATCCCGCAAGCGCGTGAACCATGAGGATTCATTACTGAAACTTGTTGATAGTCAAAGAGACGACTAAAGGAACTACGGCATAAATATAAATACCGCCTATCTAGGCGGTATTTATATTTAGTGGTGATGGCCACCACCCGCACTTCATTTCGAGCTAGTATATGTAGCTGAATTTGATGCTGTATAGTAACCGGTATCGGTTACCGTAGCGGTGACTGTGCCGCTGCTAAGAGCACTTAAGTCGCTCCCAGAGAGTGTCCAGGTTCCGGCGCCGCTATGTGTCGCAACGGTATTGCCGTTTTGAGAAAGAGTTACGGTCTGTACCGGGAACTTACCCTGAGAAACAGTTATTACTAGTGAGCTACCAGATTGCGTCACGGATACCGTAGGTTGCATATCGCTACACGAGTGTACATCGTCATCTGCATCTGGATTATATCCATCCGGCGCGGTGATGACCGTCTGCTTTGTGATTGGGTCGATGGTTTTACTGACGCCAACGTCAACTTTTGCGCCAGTAGGGGTACAATCGGTTGCTTTCTTTTGCGATACTTTGTCAAACGTCATTGACATATTCGTAACGCCTGCAGACTTGTTATAGTACGAAGGATACAGCTCGCCTTTAATGTTCTGAATGCCGCTCGGCGCTGTATACCAGTCACTGTATTTTGCTTTGCCTTGGTTAACATAGAGAGTTGTTGCCGTGGCCATTGTGCGGTCAAAGAACATTGCCGGGATTAGTGAGTTACCTTGCTTAAGTGGCGTAGTATCAGGATTGCCAAGCCATACAGCCATAGATAGCGTTGGCGTGTACCCAACTGTCCAGATGTCTTTCGGCAGGATCTTGTCGCCGACCTGCGCGTTTGAAGTACCAGTCTTAGCGGCCGTATGAACGCCGAGCTTATCTAGGTATGGTAAGTAGTCTTGGTTCCATCCGAGACCTGCACGCGCTTTAGCGTCGCCCATCATGTCGGTGACGACATATGCTGACTGGGGGTCAATAACTTGCTTTGAGGATGCTTTATATTCCTTAAGCGTCTGACCCGTGCTGTTTGTCACCTTCAGAATCGTTGATTGTGGGGTGTAGACTCCTTGGCGTCCGAGGCTTGCGATTGCGTTGACATGGTCGACAAGGCGTGTACCACATCCACCGATAGCACTTGAAAGCCCTGCTTGTGCGTCCGCACCTTGCGTACAGTAGTAAGTATCACCCATTGCACGGATGGTTGACCACGTGCTGCCAGCGTTGTTTGCCTCATTGATAGCCATTGCTTTAATTGCAGGGATGTTTCGTGAGCGATCGAGCGCTTGGCGTAGTGTGATGTTACCCTGGAATTTACCATCGGCATCTTGCGGCTTGTAGCTGCCGCCGAACGTTGTTGCAGAATCGGCAAGAACCGAGCCGCTTCCGTAATTTGCCTTTCCTTGGCCTTGATTTTGGAAGAGCTGCGCGTATACGAGTGGCTTGATTGATGATCCTGGCTGAATAAATGCCGTCGCAGCATTATCCTGGCCGTATCCTGGGTAGTCGAATCCGCGGCTACCAACGAGCGCAAGCAACTGCCCGGACTTAGTGTCTTCAATTGCAGCCGATCCGTTGCTGAAGCCGGCATAGTTGGCGCAGTTTGTGTAGCTACAGTCACGGTCGGTCATTTTGCCGCTAAAAATGTCAGCCATATTTTGCTCAAGCGTATTTTGCAGATCAAGATCGAGGGTTGTTGTTACCGTAAGGCCACCTTCACCAACGACAGTCTTACCAAGTTCTTGTTCAAGCTGGTTGCGTACCATTAGTAGGAAATGCGGTGCCTTGATGTCCTGAAGTTGATCAGTTAGAGGCTTAAGAGTGTCGAGAATAGGTACCTGCTTCGCGGCATCTGCTTGTGCTTTAGTGACATAGCCTAGGTCAGCCATATTGTCGAGTACTTTATGCTGGCGAGCGATAAGCGCATCATGGCCTGCAATATTATACGGGTTGTAAACGCTCGGGTTGTTTGGGATTGCGGCGAGTAACGCGCATTGAGAAAGGTTTAGTTTCGATGATGATGTACCGAAGTAAGTCTGAGCAGCCGATTCAACACCGTTCCTTCGTCCCCCGTATGGAGATTCATTAAGGTACATGCCTAAGATCTGATCTTTGGTGTACATTCGCTCAACTTCTACCGAAAGTATCATCTCTTTAATCTTGCGCGGAATGCCTGCAAGACCACGTTGTGCAGCTTGGTCACTAAAGAATACCTGCTTCACAAGCTGCTGGGTAAGCGTTGACCCACCTTGGGTTGCATTGCCGCCTGCATTACTGAGGGCTGCGCGAATCGTGCCGCTAATACTAACACCACCGTGCTTATAGAAGTCTTTGTCTTCGATAGCCACTGTGGCCTGGCCCATACACGGTGCAATATTCTTTGGATCAACAACAAGGGTGTAGTTGCCGGAGCCCTTATCTTCCCATAGTAACTTACCATTGCGGTCATAGTATTTCGTGACTGTCGATTTCACGCGCTGCGCGAGGGTACTTGGACTAATTTGGTCAAGATCTTTGCGGTAATACGCAAAGAGTGAAAGTCCAAAAAGTACGAGTACGACGGTGAGGACGCCAGCGCCTTTAAGGAGCGTAAATGCACCTTGTTTAGAAAACCAATATTTAGCCATCCGCTTTGGATGGAGTCTGTAGAAGAACCGTTTAATCGGTTGCTTTGGCAATGTCGCTAGGTATTCAGCCTTGCGACGGGCCTTTGCGTCCTTTTTCGTGCGGCGCTTACTAACAAGATTTGAATACACGCGTACACCGCGGGCTTGCCTCTTACTTTTTACCACGTTACCACTTTCCCATAAGCAATATTATGTTAATTGTAACACTCTTTTTTTGCTCACGCTAGGTTATTTATGCTACGATAACACTAGTTTACTTAAAGAAAGGAGAGTTTCATGGCGACACTATCAGAAGAGCTGACGTGGCGTGGCATGGTCAATCAAATGACCTTCGCTAATATTACTGACTTAGACAAAGAGACTCGTACTTTCTATTGGGGCGTTGATCCGAGTGCCGACAGTATGACGATTGGTCATCTGGCACCTGCAATGATGATTCGTCACTTTATTGATCACGGTTACAAAGCAATCCTTCTCGTCGGTGGTGCTACAGGAATGATTGGTGATCCTGATGGCAAGAAACAGGAGCGCGATCTAAAGACGCTTGAGGAAGTTGCAAAAAATAAAGCGGCTTTAGTCGAGCAGTACAAGGCAATTTTCGCTGGTGCGGATTTTGAAATCGTTGATAACTACGACTGGTTTAAGGACATGGGATACCTCGAATTTCTGCGCGAAATTGGTAAGCATGTGTCAATGACACAGATGCTCGATCGCGAGTTCATTAAGGCTCGCATTGGAGAGGGCGGCGAAGGCATTAGCTACGCAGAGTTCAGTTACGCGTTGATTCAAGGTTTTGATTTTCTTCATCTTTTTCGTGAGAAGAACGCAACGCTGCAGGTTGCGGGCGCTGATCAATGGGGTAATAGTATCGCGGGCGCACAGCTGATTCGTCGGCTCGAGGGTGCTGAATCGCACGTGTTCACTACACCCCTCGTCATTAACAAGCAGACCGGCGTAAAGTTTGGTAAAAGCGAAGCGGGCGCCGTATGGCTTGATCCTAAGAAGACTAGTCCATACAAGTTCTACCAATTCTGGCTGAATGTTGACGACGAGACAGCCGAAGATCTCGTAAAGATCTACACACTGCTTGCTAAGCGGACGATCGATGAGCTCATCGCAAGCCACCGCGCAAACAGAAGCGCGCGCACATTGCAGCGCGAACTCGCATACCGTGTAACTGAACTTGTGCACGGCCAGTCTGTCGCCGATCAAGTCCGTCGTGCCACAAAAGTACTCTTTAATGAGGATGGCGTTGAACTTTCTAGCCTTACGGGCGAAGAAGTCGACATGCTTGCCGCCGAGCTCCCAACAGCCGGGCGCGGCAATATCGTCGATGTCTTAGTAACGGCTGGCGTCGCGCAGTCAAAAGGTGAAGCAAAGCGACTGCTCTCTGGCGGCGGCGTGACCGTAAATAGTCAAAAAGTGGACGATACTTTCGAAATTACAGATACAAGTTTAGTCAAAAAAGGCAAAAATAGCTTTGTGTTAGTTCGCTAAGCCTTGCGCGCAATGTTATACTGAGAACTCGACATATACATAATTCGGAGAAAATCATGAAAAAGCTTGTAGCATTTGATCTTGATAACACATTGGCTGAGTCGAAATCTCAAATTCCTGATGAGATGGCATATATTCTCGGGAAACTACTCGAGAAATATGAAGTCTGTATTATTTCAGGTGGTAAGTTTGGGCAATTTGAAAAGCAGGTTATTAGCCGATTGAGTGTTTCTGATGAACAGCTAAGTAGGCTGCACATCATGCCTACCTGTGGTACGCGCTACCATCGATATGATGCGGTGGATAAAGAGTGGAAGCTTATGTATCATAACGACCTTACGGCTGATCAGAAAAAGCGTATTCGCGAAGCGTTTGAGAAAGGCGCTAAGCAGCTGGGCATGTGGGAAGAAAAACCATACGGTGAAATTATCGAAGATCGTGGTTCCCAGATGACATACTCGGCACTTGGCCAAGAAATCGGCGAGATGCTTGGTGAAGAAGGTATTAAGCGCAAATATGAATGGGATCCTGATATGAAAAAACGCAATGCGCTTCGCGATCTTATCGCGCCTGAACTTGACGATGTTGAGGTGCGTGTCGGTGGTATTACGAGCATTGATGTTACTTTACCTGGCGTCGATAAGGCATACGGCATGCATAAGTTGATGGATGAGCTAGACATGTCTAAAGAAGAGATTGTTTTCATCGGGGACATGCTACAAGAGGGCGGCAATGATTACCCTGTGAAGCTAATGGGAATTGATACTGTGGAAGTGCGCAACTATGAGGACACTCCTTTTGTAGTGCGCGGTATTCTAGCGGTCACTGAATAGTCAGTGCTACACTAGTAGTAGATGAATCTTGCGACTTCGCTAGACCAGATTAAGGGGGTTGGCCCAAAAACAGCAGACCAGTTACGCGCGGCTGGTCTTGCTAATGTTGGCGATCTACTTACATTTCTACCGCGTAAACATGAGGATTTCACGAACGTTACGAATATTGCCGACCTTAAGCCGGGGACGGTTACGATCCGTGCGCGGTGCGAAAAGATTAGCACGCGGCCAGTTCGGCGAGGCCTCCGACTCACGACGGCAGTACTTGCGGATGAGACCGGTAAACTTAACGCGATTTGGTTTAACCAGCCATACCGCGTGCAGCAGTTGAGCGGTAGTAATGACGAATTTTATTTTAGCGGTGTTTTTGAATACAACTATGGCAAGTATCAGCTGACTGCGCCTAGCGCTGAACTTGCGAAAGAAATGCCCGTTCAGGCTGAGCGCTTACTTCCGGTGTACCATGCGATACATGGCCTGAAGTCATTAACTGTGCGCAAAGTGCTCGAGAAGCTTCGTCCTCTTATGAGCGTGCTTCCAGAGACGTTGCCGCCAAGCATCGTGACGCGCGAGCATTTTATGTCACGAGCAGATGCGATTAGCACTATGCACTTTCCAAAGGAACTCAGTGAGGTGGTGGCGGCACGTGAGCGGCTGGCCTTTGAGGAATTATTCCAATTACTGCTTGCAAGCCAGCTTAATAAGCTAGATAACCAAAAACTCAAGGGATACGCAATGCCATTTGAGCCAGAGACAATCAAGCAATTTGTGCAACAGCTACCGTTTAGTTTGACTGATGCGCAGCGTCGAGCTGCGTGGGATATTTTACAGGATTTTGAACGGAGTACCCCGATGAATCGATTGCTCCAAGGTGACGTTGGTAGCGGCAAGACGGTTGTCGCAGGGTTGGCGGCGCGTCAGGCTGCGAGCCATGGTTATCAAACGGCATTGCTGGCGCCGACGGAGATCCTTGCAATTCAGCACGCGAAAACGCTCGATACTCTGCTCTCACCATTCGGCGTGACCGTCGGCTTGCTTACAGGCCATGTAAAAGGTGCGGCACGTAAAGAGCTGTACGCACGGATTGAGAGCGGCGATGTCGATGTCGTGGTGGGAACGCACGCGATCATTCAAGAGAAAGTAGTATTTCATAATCTTGGCTTTGTTGTAATTGACGAACAGCATCGCTTTGGGGTGGATCAACGCCAAAAGCTATTGAATAAATCGGGAATTTTACCGCATTTGCTGGCGATGACAGCAACGCCAATTCCACGAAGCCTTGCGTTAACGGTATATGGTGAGCTTGATGTAAGTGTGCTTAACGAAAGGCCAAAAGGTCGTCTGCCGATCAAGACCCAGATTGTTTCGCCGGTATCGCGCCCGAAAGCGTACGAAGCAATTGATGAGCAAATCGCCAAAGGTCACCAGGCGTATGTTATTTGTAGCCTCATTGCGGACTCATCGGAGAACGACCGTAAAAGTGTTGAGGCTGAATATAAGCGGTTAAAAAACAGTATTTTCGGCCATCGTTCAATTGGACTATTGCACGGCAAAATGAAGCCCACTGAAAAAGAGCAAGTTATGCAGGAATTTAAAGATAAGAAATACGACATTCTTGTCAGTACAACGGTCGTGGAGGTTGGTGTGGACGTACCAAATGCCACGGTCATTATGATTGAAGACGCGGAGCGGTTCGGCCTTGCGCAACTTCATCAGCTTCGCGGCCGCGTCGGGCGAAGTGAGCTTCAGAGCTATTGTTACCTGATGATGGGTACAACAAATAAGCCAAGTGAACGTTTGCGTGAGCTTGAGAAGTCTGATGACGGGTTTTATTTGGCGGAAGTTGACATGACGTTACGTGGACCGGGTGAGATATATGGCAAACGACAATCTGGCGCGCTCAATCTGCAGATCGCGACGTTAGCTGATACTGCGCTGATTGCTCGCGCACAAAAATCGGCCAAATGGTTTATCGAAAGTGGTGAAGACATAACCAACTATAAAGACCTTAACGACCAAGTACGCCATTACCAGAGGCTCACGACGCTTAACTAGGTTCATTCGTTAGCATTTAGTCGGGCAATTTGCTACTATATGACTAATGTACGCAGGAACGACTTTTCATGGCAAGTCCGGCGGATTCATTGGCGTTCATCAGAAAATCGACCGAATTGCGCGGCGCAATCTCAATACATTTCCTGGCGTTCACAAGGGATTTCCGGGTATTCAAGAGATTCTTCACTTTGAAGGCAATAATGGGCCAGATGGCATTAAACGCAAGAGCCCGAGCATTGATGAGCCATGGCACTATATTGACCCCGAAAACGAGACAGATCGCGAGCTGTTAGACATGATTCTCGATCATCAGTTTAATCTTATATCTGCGCTCAAAAATAACAATACAGAGCGGGCTGCATTTGAGGCTGCATGGATGGCACATGCAATCACTGATGGATTGACTCCTGCTCATCACTATCCGCTTAGCGACAAGATCGAGGAGCTCTGGGGTAAACCAAAAGAAGAGCGACTAACGGTACGTGACAAAAACATCATTAAGGGTGAAGGTGCGCGAGATACACTGAGCCGCAACTGGGAATACTGGGGTGTGCGCGGTATATTTATGACCCACGGCTTGTTTGAACTTGGCGTGGCAACGTCCATTAAGACAACACGGTTCACGCAGAGCGCGCCGAGCGTAGCTTGGCTTGAAGCAGCAGACAAAAAAGGCCTTGAGCAGGTGTTTCTTGATACGATGCACGAAATTTACAGTTTGGGTATGTACGAGCGTTTTTGGAAACAGGGCTGGAATGCGCGTCTTGCACGCGAGACTCGCCAGTTGCTTATACCAAAGATATGTGCAGTTATTAGCTACGCGTGGTACGCAGCGTATCGTGAGGCCGGATTATGACATCTGTACGAGTGATCGCGGGCACGTTTGGCGGTCGTAAGATTGACGCGCCAAGCTTTGATAACTCTCGCACCAAGCCAATGGGTGAACGTATTCGTAACGCGGTATTTAATCGATTGAGCAACGAACTCGAAGGCGCCCGGGTATTGGATGCGTTTGCTGGTACGGGTGCGATTGGATTTGAAGCGCTAAGCCGTGGCGCCTCGCATGTTACATTTATTGAACGCGATAAAATTGCTCAAAAAATCATTGCTAAAAATGTGGTATTGCTAGGATGCGAAGAAGATGCGACCCTTGTTCGCACATCGGTAAATAATTGGCTCGAGACAGCGGAGCCTGAAAGCTACGACATAATTTTTGCCGACCCGCCATATCACGACCCACAGTTATCCACAGTTGAGAAATTATTTGGTCTTCTCAAACCTAACGGGCTTATGGTATTATCAAGCCCAGGAAGAGGTGAGGGGCCAAATCTCGCAAACGCTAAAATTGTTGTGGTGGACAATCGTAGTTATGGAAATGCGCAGCTCACCTCCTTCCGCCGAGTTGCGTAACACAAATCGCTCTATCAACGAGCGATTTTTATTATGTATAAAAATACATGCGTTGCCGACCGTACTGAGAATATATTGCTCCTATAACGTGTTTTAAAGCCGCCACTGCGCCCATTAGTCATTTATAGATAAAATAGCGCGACTTCCGTAGAAATCGCGCCAAATCACCGAATTTTAGCTGTGAAGCCTATTCTGTTATGATGTCTCGTTTCATAAAGCGCATACTACCTACACCTATGAGAACGACGCCGATAGTGACAAGCCATACGAATGCCGCCCAATCAGGAGTTTTGGATGGATCACTCGGAATGAATGTAAGAATCGATGTTTTTTTCATCCAGTCGCTAAGATGAAGAAGCATATTGAGGATATCAAAGATAAACGCCCACCCAATCACGATGCTCATCGCAGCTGTTGCAAACCTGGGTATGAATCCGTATATGCACACTCCAATACCGAGAACGAGTAACATAACGCCAAGAAGACTTATTTGACCAGCTAGACATGTGGCGAGTGAAACGGTGATACCTTCGCTTTTTGCGATACTCCATATGGTTATGCCAACAAGTAGCGATATGGCTGTAAAAGTTCCAATAATAACTCCGAGTCGGCCAATGAGCCAGCTAGTTCGACGAATTGGCTGTACGAGCATGTTATCAAGGTACAGTTTAGCTTCTTCGCGCCGAACGGTTGAAAACATCGTGGTGACCATAATAAGCATGATCACTGCGGTAAACGAAATGCCTGCTCCAAGGAATGCTAGTTTGAAATCGTTGGCGGCGTTCGCCGAAAAGACTTGCTTGAATGTTGGCGAATCCTGTGCAAGGTTTGAGCCAAGGTTTGCGACTGCGGCAAAGAAGGCGGCAAAGAATATAGTGCCAAATCCCCACCAGGTGATCGTCCAACCGGAGCGGCGAACCGCAAAACTAAGCGGAGAGGTAAGCAGGTGGAAGTGCGAGCGTGCGGTGTCCGACTGACGGATGAGTGCTCCTAGCATATCTCGCTTGGCCATAGCATAGATTGCCATGCTGGTAAAAAGTATTGAAAAAACGGCAGTAGGAATTATCCAAGCGGGTTTTGGACCAAGTACGGGGTTAAGTAAGTCGCTCCAGCCGAACGGTGTATATCTTTTCATCCAATCTGCGTCTGATACGCTATTGGCCGCACCGCGAATGACGTACAAGATAATAAGTGGTGCGAGGCCGTAGGTAATGGCTCGGCCACGAGTTATTGCAAGTTGACTTGTGAGTATACCGAGAGTGCTGAAAAATATCCCTGGCAAATATACAGCAATCGTCATCAGCGAGGCACCGGTGAATGAAAGTTTTACATCGGGTCCCGAGCTGAGAGCGGCGATGAGTGCGACTGCGATAAGCGCCGAGATGACAAACGAATAGGCAAACCCGATAAGAAGATGCACGCTCGCACGGCGTCTGCTAAGGGTGCCAACTTCCAGCACTTCAGTTTGGCCATTCTCTTCGAATCCGCGTAGTAGGCGAGTGGTGACTAGAAGGCCCCATATGCCAATGATAAGTGTGTTCATCGCGACAGATTTATAGATTGCGTAGCTGTCGGGTCGTGCGGCATCAGCTACCTCACCTGAGAAAAAATTTGCGCCTGGCACGGTTTTAAGTGAGGCCACAAGGCCGTCGCGCGATGCTTGCGTAGGGAATGCTTTTGCATAAGCAAGTCCCTGGGCACCCATCATGAGCCCTGTAAGAAGTCCCACGATCACCGCTCCGCGAATAGTCTGTCTGAATCCAAATCTTTGGAGGGCACTCGCGGCGCTACGCATCGGTCTCTCCGCTTTTGTCACCATCGTAAATCGATAAGAAAAGTTCCTCAAGTGACGGTTTGCGACTTAAGAAACTGAGCGGCTTTGCCTTTGCAACTGTTTCGAGTAATGGAGTGATCGGTCCATTAATACTGCAGCGCATGAAAGAATCGTGAATTTCGACGTGGCTTACCCCTGGGACGTGCGCTACATCTGGTGGAGTGTCAGAGAAGGTTGCTTCTACGGTAATCGCAGAGAGATGGCGAAGCTCATCGAGCGTGCCGAGCTCTACAAGCTTACCTTCTTTTAGAACCGCTACCCGGTCGCAAAGCTCTTCAACTTCTTCGAGCATATGAGAGGATAGGAAGACGGTTTGGTTATTCTGTTTTGCGATGAGAACCTCGTCACGGAATACTTTCGCCATCACTGGGTCGAGACCCGAGGTTGGCTCATCGAAGATCAATAACTTGGCGCGACTCGATAATGCGGCGATGAGAGCTATTTTTTGCCGGTTTCCTTTAGAGTAGCTGCGAACCTTTTTATTTGGGTCAAAGTCGAATCGCTTAATAAGCTCTTTTTGATATTCCGCGTCACAGCTGCCATGAAGGTTTGCGAGCAGCTTGAGTGTCTCCGCCCCTGTTAATGACGGCCAGTAACTCGTCTCGCCTGGCACATAGGCGACATCTTTATGTATTTGAGCCGCGCGCGAAGTGGTGTCGAGACCAAAAATTGTCGCATTGCCACTAGTCGGCTGGATAAGACCAAGTAAAAGACGGATTGTCGTTGTCTTACCAGCCCCGTTTGGTCCTAAATAGCCGATTATTTCGCCCTCACGTACTTCAATATTCAGATCGTCGAGCGCTATGGCGGCCCCGTATTTTTTAGTAAGGCCTTTCGTCTGTATTACCGTGGACACGTACACCCCCTTATCCTAATCATTATATTTGCATTGTAGCACTGACGCTTTTCGCAGAGAATATCTACAGGGGTAAAATTGACTTATTTTTATTTTTATGCTAGAATATTTTAGCTTAACTGTCCACGCATTCAATCGTGGCGCGGGAAGCGCACCACGACAAGCATAAGGAGAGTCGCTGTGAGCGACCGGAATGAGGCGGCTACTCGCCGGAGTTGCCCCCAGGAGCGCAACAGCATCCGCTTTGCGCCTTTTGGCCAGGACCCGCACGTTCCCGAAGGTCGAGCCTTCGAGGTTCGTGGCGAGTACGCGTCCAAGGACCTGGTCGCCGCCATCCTGTTCCTGACCACCAGTGCCAGTCGGGTCTACAGGGGCGTCGACATGGAAGAGGGCGATCTGCGGATCATCCTCCAGCCCAAGATCGGATGGCTGATCTCGCTGCCGTTCCACGGCACCGTCCCGCCCGAGATGGCCCTCATCAACGAGAAGATCGGTGAGCAGGGCGAGGCATCTGTGTTGGCCTACACGATCTTCATGCTCTGCTGGCACCTCGGTTGGAGCGCAGCGGATGTGACGATCGAAGAAGCGCCGATCGGCTAGGTCGGCGTCAGGTCGACGGCTGGGGTAACTCCCTGCCGTCGACCGTCGATTCCCTGTGCTTGTCGTGAAGAAGCCACTCGTAAGGGTGGTATTTTTTATATCTTTGTATATGGGGTCATTTGCTAAGCATATGCGCAATAGTATATGCTAGAATTAATGTCGGCCAAATTTACGGAGCAACAGCGAAAAGCTCGCGGCTTTACAATTGTAGAGCTGATTATTGTTATTATTGTGATCGCGATACTTGCTAGCCTAACACTTGTGGTATATAGCGGCATTCAAGATAGGGCACGATCCTCGGTGGCGCAAGCTGACCTTGCTAATGCTAAGAAGAAACTGACTATCTATCACGCTAGAAATGGCAGTTTTCCTAAGACATACCAACAGCTCATTGATGCGAATATGCATTTTTCTAAGAGTGTTTACGAAGTGAATCGGCCGGGCAAGGGCAATATGTACTACTGTTACAATAATGCAACCGGAACATTTGCTATGGGCGCACGGACCACTAATTCGGCCTACGGAATCATAGTTACCTCGAGTAGTGATGTCAAAACTGTTTCCGGCAATACGGTGACGGCGGACTATACGTGCTCATTAATTGGATTATCTTCGTCAAGTGACCCAAATGCCATAACCTGGCAGGGTCTTGAAACTGGCACCGCTAACTGGCGTGACTGGGTGCAGTCATAGAATTACGAACACAGTAAAAGACCTAAAGCAGCCGTCCCCCGGTCTTTTGCCTATAAGAAAAGGCCTCCGAAGAGACCTGTTCTTATTGGTACGGATGAAAGGACTTGAACCTTCACGCCTTGCGGCATTAGCTCCTAAGGCTAACGTGTCTACCAATTCCACCACATCCGCGTAGTGCTTTATTATTCTACCACAGAAATATTGTTTTTGTTGGGAATTTTCTTGGAATTTTAGATCCCCCTTATGCTATACTGATGGTAATGCAAGTAGAGGGGGTAATCTATGAGTAAGGTAGCTGCGTATCTTCGCGGTCATATAAGTGGTGAAGTTGTCACACGGGAGGATGTACGGATAGCACATGCAAGCGACGGTGGCGTACTTTCGCTTAAGCCTGAAATGGTTATTTACCCACGCACGACAAATGATATTCGCAAAGTAGCACGCTTTGCGTGGCAGCTCGCCGAAAAAGGACATACTATATCGATCACTCCACGCGGTGCGGGTACTGATAGTACCGGTGCATCGATTGGTAAAGGTATCCTCCTTGTGACTACTGCCCACATGAATCGTATCTATGAATATGATGCAAAGCAAAAATTGCTTCGTTTACAGCCTGGCGCTTCTGCTGCGTCAATCCAATCTGCGTTAGCTTTGAGTGGCGCAGGCATTCAAGCGCTCCAGGGTGCAAAGCCCTATGTGACTATCGGTGGTGCTGTTGCTAACGCTGTTGCCGGACCGCTTGCTGGCAAATATGGAAATATCTCACGTGCTGTCGAGCAGCTCGAGGTGGTATTAGCAAATGGCGACGTATTACAAACGAAGCGTATTAACAAGCGAGAACTCAGTCGTAAGAAAGGCACGCAGGGATTAGAAGGCGATATTTACCGTGGCATTGATGGAATTATCGATGAGTACGCTGATGTCGTAGATTCATTTACCGCTGATGATATGGCCGGGTATAGTGCTATTGCTGATGTAAAACGCAAAGACGGCAGTTTTGATCTGACGCCACTCTTTATCGGGTCACAGGGAACGCTTGGTATCATTAGTGAAATGATCCTGCGCGCCGATTTTAAGAGTACGCGACTGGGTGTCGGCGTGATTGCTTTTGCGGATGCGGCCGCTGCGCGTGATGCACTCGATGAACTTGCTAAGATGAACCCGGCTATGCTTGAGTATTTTGATGCAGAGCTTTTTGAAACTGCGAAAACAGCTGGACGCATGTATCAGTTCTATAATGAAGCGGCTGTAGATTTTCAGCCACAAGCAGTTGTCGTGATTGGATTTGATGATTTTAACGACCATCACCGTGCAAAAGCGTTAAAGCGTTTAAGTAAGGGATTTGATAAAGTCGACGGCGCAAAACTAGTAACCGCAGACGGCGAAGCGGCAGATGATTTACTTGCTGCTCTTGAGGTTGTACATTACGCGCAGTTCCCAGATCATGCTGGTGATATGGCACCTGATATCTTTGGCGGATTCCACATACCAACCGAGCAGTTTGAAAGCTTTGTATCGGCGTTGAAGGTATATGCCGCCCAGGAGCACATCGCGTTACCGCTTGCCGGGCATGTGATCCTTAATACCTATTCAATCTATCCAACTCTTTCACTGAGTAAAGTCGCTGATAAGCAGCGTGTATTTAAATTACTCGATGCACTCAGCAAAATGGTATATGCGCACCAAGGTACGATGATTGCTGAAGGTGGTGAAGGTCGTTTGAAGACGCGTGCTGTATACGGTGAACTCGATGAAAAAGTAGTTGCAATGTACGAAGCGGTGCGCCGTGTATGTGACCCGCACGGTACATTAAACACTGGCGTTAAGCAACAGAATGAACTTCGTACGCTTGCAAGTCAATTGCGCGATAGTGCTGATGCTGGTCAATTTGCTCGATTTGGTCTTTAGAACAATATTGCAGAAAATAAAATCGCCAGTGAAACACCGGCGATTTTATTTTGATGACGCGACTATTTTGAGAGCAGACTACTCATGTCAGGACCTTCAGACCCTTTAGAATAACGGATGAGATCGTCTCCGGTAGTTGCCCAGTAATCAAGCACTGGCTGGATAATTCGCCAGGATGCCATTACTTCGTCACTGGTTGCAAAGAGTGTGTTGTCGCCACGGATAGCATCAACGAGTACGCGTTCATATGCATCTGGGTGGCCATGTGTGTCGAATACTTGCTGATAATTGAACTGCATTGGTGCGACTTGAAGCTGGTTTTCAAATCCCGGCTTTTTTACCCAAAGTTGCACAGTTATGCTTTCATTTGGTTGGATATAGAAGACCAGCTGGTTAGTATGGATGTGGTCGTCTGCTTGAGGTTTGAACTCGATCGCAATACATGTCTGCTTTTTGGCGAGTGCCTTGCCGGTTCGTACGTAGATTGGCACATTTTGCCAGTGTGGTTGGCGCGAGCGAAGCTCGAGTGCGGCAAAAGTCTCGACATTTGAAGTAAGATTATTCACTTCCTCGCGGTAGCCAATGTACTGACCACGAATTGCGCGTTCGAGTACTTTGTTTGCAGGTACTGGCTCAATAGCATCAAGTACTCGCTGTCGCTCCTGGTGAATATCGTCGCTGTTGGTGATGTCCTTCGGTCGGTTCATCATAACGACGGACACTACATTCAAAAGATGGCTCTGTATTAAGTCGCGCATTGCTCCAACTTGCTCGTAGAAATTAGCGCGACCCTCGATATCAAGTTTTTCATCGGCAATAATACTAATCGATTTGATATGGCGACTGTCCCAGATATCTTCAAAAATTGGATTACGGAAACGGAACGTAACAAGGTTTTGGACTGTTTCTTTCGCGAGATAATGATCAATGCGAAAGAGCTGCTTTTCGCCAAAGTATTTGCGCGTTACGGCAATGAGTTCTTCGGCGGTCGCAGTATCAAATCCGAAAGGTTTTTCTAATAGCAGATGCGAGAGCGTATTGTGCCGCGTGCAGCCATGGTTGAGGCCATTTTCACCAAGATGAGTAATGATGGGCGCAGATACTTGCGGCGGTATCGCGAGGTAGTACAGACGGTTCATACAGAGGCCAACTTGCGCCTCGATCTCATCAAGATATTTTTTTAGCCCAGGGTAGCCTTCGCCCGATGCGGCATTCATTTCGTACATCTCTACTTTTTTACCAAGCGCTTTGAGTGTGCTTCCGGCAACACGGCCATCTTTGCTACGGATACCATCTTTCGATGACTTTAGTAGTTGCGCTACGCCGAATTTGCGGCGTGTAATGCCAATAATACGGGTTTTAGGGTGTAGTAAGCCATTTTTTTCAAGCTCATACAACGATGGTAGAAGTTTACGGGTTGATAAGTCCCCGGTAACGCCAAAAATAACGATTGTTGCAGGAGTAAGTTCTAAATGAAAATCAGTATAGTCCATAAGTTATCCGTTCGTATTAAGCGGGTGGCCACCAAATTTGTTGCGAAGTTCGGCGAGTAGCTTGGTCGTGTAGCTGACATCACCGTGCTCTGAGGCGAGGCGCACGTCGAACGCGGCCTGGATGGCTGGGAGGGTAATATGCGCATGCTCCGCTTCTTCGAGTGTCCAACGCGCTTCGCCTGATTCGGCAACGTAGCCACTGGCGTTCGTAAGAGTTTTGTCTTCGTGCATAATTTCGGTAGCGAGCTTATTGAGTGTACTTTCGATAACGCTGGCCTTTTGCCATACCTCGCCAGCTTTTGCTAGGTCGAGATCTTTATATGGGCCTTCACGGAGCATTCGGTAGCCTTCGGCAAGCGCCTCCATCATGCCGTATTCGATAGCGTTATGAACCATCTTGATGTAGTGACCTGAGCCTACTTCACCAAAATACTCATAACCACCGCGAGGCGCAGAAAGGGCATCAAGAATTGGTACGATAAGCTGGTATGCCGGCTCGTCACCGCCTGCCATCATTGAAAATCCATTCGCAAGACCCATTACGCCACCGCTTACACCGATATCGAGGAAGCGGACGTTTTTGCCCTCCGCAAGTGCAGCGTGCTTTTTGGTTTTGCGGAAGTCGGTATTGCCGCCATCGATTAAGACGGCATCCGCCGGTAATACATTGCACCATTCTGAGATTTCTTCATTTACATAAGCTGCTGGAATCATCAGCCATACTACGACGCGCTCGCCATTGAATTTACTAATCGCATCAATGCGACTCGTGCTTGTGATGGCGCCAAATTCAGCTGCGGCAGTAACGGCCGCTGGATTTGGGTCAACAGCAACAACTTCGTGACCCGAGTCGATAAGTCGTTTAGCGATCTGGCCGCCCATTTTACCGAGCCCGACAAGAATAAGTTTCATATGTTCCTCTTAACTTTCTTCAATTTGATCGTTATATACCGTAGAGACAGGAGTTGCCGCGAGCACGCCAGCAGGGAAATCGGTAAGTGATAGAATCTCGCCTGATAGTTTCTCGAGAATTGGTCGCTTGTTCTCGCCATATACAAAGGCGAACGCCTCATCTACCTGTTGTAATGCCGTGAAAGTGAGCGTTATGCGCTCGAAATCTTCGCCTTGGTAGCCGCACACAAGCTCATCGCTGGTGCTTGCAGGCGAGTTTGGCTTGATGCCGGCAATGTGTCCGTCTGGCCCCACGCCGTACTGAGCTACGATATAGTCGGCGGCGATAAATTCCCGCAAAACGGTCTCGCTGTACCGTTTCGCCGTTTCGTCACGCGTCTCACTGCCAACAAGTATTGGAAATACCTGAGCTTGCTTAGTATCAAACCCGGCAAGCTTGAGCTGATGCCAATTGCAATCATCGCTATCCAGCGACACGAAGCGTTCGTCGGTTTGCATGATCACTAGCTTTTGCGTCAGCTGCTCATCAAGTAAACGCGATGCCGCAACGCTGATATCAATATTACTACCGCCCGGCACAAGCCATATGACGCGATCATACGATTGGAGCGCCAATGTCAGGCCCTGAGCTAATTTATCCCCTAAATTCGTGGTTTCCCTCACTAGTTGCATACTACATTTAGTATCGCATAGTCACCTCTGACACGCTAGTGCTTTATGCTATGATATGAGAAAAGGAGAGCCTGATGGAACAACCGAATAGGGATATACTGAAAAATTTTGATACGAATTCATTGCCGAGCCTCGATACTGTTGTACTTGGCGCGCTTGAGATGCTGGCAGCAGAAACAGTGCCGGCGCTCGATGTGACGAGCTTTAAGCGACCGCTTGTTGTTGGTTCGGGTAATGCCGAAGCTACCGGACGAATTCTATTTTCAGAAACAGATGCAATTTTTGCGAGCGAAAGTTCGGTTGACGACAAACTAGGGCATATTCAGGATATTGATGAAGTTGTCGTGGTGTCTGCGTCTGGCGGCAAGCACGCGCCAATTTTAGCGCGTAAAGCTCGTGATGCTGGTAAACACGTTACACTTATTACGAATACGCCAAACTCACCAGCGCAGAAGGAGCTTAATGATACTGAGCTTACGGCGCTTATTTATCCTAAGAATCGTGAGCCGTACACATACAACACGAGCACCTATATGTCGATGATGCTGGGACTTACGCATGAAGATCCGCTCGCTATCAAGCGCTTTATTGAGGAGCAAATAGATACACTTACAATGCCTGATTTTTCACAATTTGATAAGTACTATTTGATCGTTCCCCCTGAGTTTGCGGGGATTATCCGCATGCTTCAAGTGAAGTTTATCGAACTATTCGGGCGTAATATTGCCCGTGATGTCGAAACAAGTGAATATGTTCGCCACGCTACGACGGTGGCGCCGAGCAATGAGTTTTTTATTGCGTTTGGAGAACCAAATGCGACTTGGGGCAAACCTGAGAACCGCCTCAACGTGCCCCTACCTGAGAATGCGGGTTACGTTGCAATGATGGCTGTGGGCTACTATGTGGTAGCGCAAATCCAAAAGGCTCATCCGCAGTATTTTAAAGAAAATATTGATGCATATTGCCAGTTTATTTCAGGTATATTTGGCGAGTCTATTACGTCAGTTGTTGAGGGAACGGTCTAAGATCTACGGGGTCGGTGGATAGATTACGCCGCTTCGTTGAGGTCTGGATTGAATGGAATATCAAAATCAGCGCGTACAATTTTATGTGTTCGCGGTTCTGTTTGGCGATGCGCTTGGTCTGCGGAAACCTTGGCGTAAGACACACGGCTTGCAAGCATTGATACCATGCTACCGCCAAGACCACTACTTTGCAGCTTGTCGCCCGACGTCAGCTTCATAGAGAAATCTTCATCGTAAGCGTCTAATGCGTGTGCTCCAAGATCGGGAATTAAGACGGTAGTTTGAGGGCGTTGATCTTTACCGGCGATCGTGTCGCTGTCATCGCCAACGCCGACACCTATTTGGTGTTCCTTGGCCCAGACGTAAATGCCCGTGGCATGGCGATTAGCTTCAGGCCGCTGCGCATTGGCTAGTAGTTCGGCTAAACTTAGCTCAATGTCTTCTACAAGCGACTCTGGAATCGGGCAGCCGATACAAGACCGGAGCTCAGTATCGGTAGATAGGAATTCGGTAATCGCATGGCGTATCTCTGAGAACCGTGATGCGTCGAAATCACGGTCTAGCTGCAGGTTTAACAAGGGTGTATCAAATAGCTTTTCAGCTTCTCGTTCTTGTAGTGGGCGAAATTCAGACATTTTCTATACTTTTAGGTTTAACCAATAATTATAGCGGTTGCCCTGAATATTCGGGGAGTCTCGAACGTGTATTATACCGCTTATTTTAATCTATGTCAACGGTAGTAGCGTCACTTTTACCAACCGTGTCGCGCGGTCAGGTGTAAGCAGGGGGAAATAGGCTAGAGAAGTTTGCATTGAAAACGCCCCTCCCCTGGCGTTTCCGAAGAACATCAGGGAAAGGGGCGGGAGGCCCTGTTGGACCGTTATCGGCCGATCGCGGTGAGCGACCAGTCGATGGCGCCGGGGATGGTCAGCGCACGCGCATCGAGCGCGAACACCGTCCACGGCGACTTGGTGATGTCGCCCTGGTACCAGTACCCCGCCAGGCTCTGCAGCATGGCGAAGTTGAGACCAGAGCCGTTGTACGGCTGGCTGGCGTAGGACATCCCGAAGGTGTCCATGCCGACCGGGCCGAGGAGTTGCACGGCGGCCCACGCCTTCTGCATCTGGGCGCCGTTGTCGTCGAACTGGTAGCTCGCCGAGAGCTTGTTCTCGACGGGCACCATCGTGCACGTGGTGTCCTTGCCGGACCCACTGCACTGGCTGGCGAACGTTCCGTTGTTGTCGACGCGGAAGTCGCCGACCACGTCGGCCCCGATCTTGGTCGGGTCGCCCGTGATCATCTGGATGAACGCAGCGTTCTTGCGCCAGTCGGCGCACTGCTTGTCGTTCATGCCGTGCACGGTGCCGTCCTTGTCGACACTGGACGGGCACTGGACCTGGCTGTCCGGCTTGGCGCTGTTCAGCACCGTTGTCGGGTCAGCCTGCAGGCCGCGACCGAACAGCACCATCGAGCTGTTCGCGCCGTACCAGGCGCGGAAGGCCACGCTGTAGTCGACGTTCGAACCGGACTTGATCTGGATCAGGCTGAGCTTCGGGTTGCTGCAGTTCTGGCAGCCCGCCGTCTCCACCTTCTTCAGGTCGCCCTTCGGGACGCCGTTGCTGTCGAGCGTCGGCAGTCCGTGATCGTCGACCAGTTTGTTGATGTCCGGCAACGAATCACCGGTGTACAGCTTGTAGCTCTGCTCGATGTCGTTCCACGGGCTCAGGTACGACGGCTGGATCACCAGCGTCGTCCACGGGTCCGTGGGCTGACGGCGCACGTTGACGGCGTAGGCGGTCTGCCTGTTGAGGACGAACCGCTGCACGCCGTAGGTGTCGGCGTCGCCCGCCGAATACACGAGCTGCGTGCTGCCGAACTTGTCGCCGGGGTTGAACCCGAGCCACGGCGTTCGGCTGTTGCTGAGCTCGTGGACCATCTCGCCGATCTGTCGCGAGGCGTAGATGATGGAGAGGTTGTTCTCCCACCACCCGCCGGCCAGGTTGGCCAGCGGACCGCCGACGACCGTGACGCTGTGGCCACGGTTGACGATCAGCGGATCCCCGGACACGCGCACCTGGAAGCTCTCGTTGACCGAGGCGCCCAGGAACGTGGCTTCCTCCAGCGGCATGTTGGCGCCGGTCTGGAGGCAGGGCACGCTGTAGTACATGTCGGTTTCCCACGAACCGCCGTCGCCGCCCTCACCGAGGAAGTACTGTCCCACGATGGACGGCTGCATGACGATCCGCACCTTGGCGCCGCAGACGCGGCCACCGTTGTGGTCGTGCGAATCGTATGTGGTGATGTCCGCGGTCATCTCGCTGCTGAGCCCGAAGTTGAGCTTGCGACGAGACATCGCGGTGATGGCGTGGTCGACACCGTCGTTGCCGGTGATCGTCACGACCTCGGTTGACGTGCCGGCGCCCTTGCCGAACGTCGTGGTCACCTTGCCGACCAAGGGACTGAAGTCCCCGATGCCTTGGGTGACCGAGACGTTCTTCTCGGAACCGCCGTCCGGGGTGCTGTCGATGTCGTACTGTGTACCGGCAACCATGCCCTTCAGGCCGGGGTCCGACCGCACCAGCAGGTCGCCCGAGCTCGAGCTGCACGCACTGAGCGCGAGGCTGAGCGTCAGGCCCGCTGCAGCGACGCCGAGCAATCGGCGACCGCCTTTTCTGTTCATCTGCTCTCCCTAGCTATGTGGCCCCGGTGTGGAGCCATATCCGTTGAGTGCACGTGGTATTATAAACTATTTTTTAATAATTTCAATATATAATGTTGCAGCATGAAATTGTGCATGTAAAACAAATAAGACGTCGTCCGTAGGTCGAGGGTCTTGGGCTTACAATAAATACCTACAGTACAGTGTCTATATGTAACAAAGACTCCAAACCCAACGTAATATCTATGTATGAAAACTAACTAATCTTGGTGGATCACTATGGTATGGATATTCTCGTTTAGGCCTCATTCCATCAATGCGGCGCTTGGTATATGGCAAGCAGTTTACGAAATGAATAAGAGGTTGCATCGTATCAGATTGCATAAACCACAAAAGATGATATTATACTATTAACAGGTCGCTCGTTTTGCGGCCTTGTACCGCACAAGACAAAGTGACTCACCGACACAAGGGAGACGAAAGTGCCAGCTACCCCCAGTTACAGCGCGCCGGAAGCATTCCAGGCGCTTCTCGAAAAGGTCGCTTGCGGCAGCACGGATCGTGGCCGCACCCTCTTCGATGATGTCGACAGTGCATACGGCGAAGACTTCGGTCTGGACGTATGCGTGCCGGATCAAATGGCCATCCTGCCAGGCCGGCTTCTCCAGACGAACGCGCACCTGCGGGTCGCTGTCGTGACTGGGCTCGCGGTCGTGATCGAGCTCTCGATCAAGTGGCTTTCGGTCTTCGGCTACCACAGCACGACTGCCACCTACGAAGTCATGCTGGCCGACAACCAGGTCACGATCAGGTCTCGGTGGGCACAGATCGTACCCGAACCCACCCTGCCGAACGTCGACGTCCACACTGGTGGCGCCACCGCCACCAAGTACCACCAAGGTGTAATCGACTGGCTACGCAGTCAGCTGCCGTCACCAATTGCAATGATGCTGTTCGACGGCGACGACCAGCGCGTGATCGACCCCGCGACGTTCCCCCCGCTGGCTGCGAAGATCGCGGCGATGGACATTGATCTGTAGCCGACCGCGCCCGTGCGACGTTTTGTCGCACGGGCCGCAGCCCCGTCGCTTTGTCTTGTGCGAAAGACGGATTTTATTTAAACCACATACATAGTTTCATCGGAAAGTTCCTTACGGATTTTCATAGAGTGAATCCCCATCGCCGCTGCATTGCATAATCGCGAAAGAGGACATAATACATAATAATAAACCAGACAAAAATGTCTGGTTTATTATTATGGTGCGGATAAGAGGACTTGAACCTCCACGCCCTTGCGGGCACTAGCACCTGAAGCTAGCGCGTCTACCAATTCCGCCATATCCGCGTAAGATTTGCGTATGCTAAGCCGAAGATTTTTCTTGACCTTTGCTATACGCGCGCGTCTACGCATTCTTTGCGTTTCACGCAGCCGCCATATCGGAGGATGTCTTTACTATATCAGGGGTGGGGAGGTGATACAATACACCTATGGAAGATACGCGTAACGTGATTGATGAATTTAAAGGAATGCTACAGGAGCAGATTATTGCGGAACTTGATGCTCGCAACCCTCATTACCTCGAAATAGCGGTTGATAACGTCACGCGCGACTTTAATATGGGTACTATCATTCGTACGGCGAATGCGTTTGGCGTACGACACGTGCACATAATTGGACGTAAACAGTGGAATAAGCGCGGGGCTATGATGACCGATACGTATCTGCATGTGCATTACCATCAAACAGCCGAGGAATTTATGGAAGCCATTAAGGACAAGCGGCTTGTCGCGGTAGATAATGTAGAGGGTTCACGACTACTAAACGATAAAGATCTACCGCAAAATGCCGTGTTACTATTTGGTGCCGAAGGGCCGGGTATTCGCGATGAGTTGCTCACAAAAGCGGACGAGATTGTTGCGATCGAGCAGTATGGTAGTACGCGCAGCATTAATGTTGGTGTGGCGGCGGGCATTGTAATGTACGAATGGGTGCGCGTCTATAAGAGGTAGAGAATTATTATTATGCTTGCAAAGCAGGCGTAATATATGCCATAATATAAGGTAATTATGGCAAGTTTGTCGGCTGAACCGTATAAGGGTGCTCGTGACTGGTATCCAGAATCTATGCGCCTGCGTAGCTATATCTTTCATACCTGGCGCAAAGTTGCTCAGCGTTATGGGTATGAAGCCTACGACGCGCCACTGCTCGAGCCGATTGATATTTATGAAGCAAAAAGCGGTCAAGAGCTTGTTGGCGAGCAGACCTACCAGTTCACCGACCGAGGCGAGCGACGCGTTGCGATTCGGCCGGAAATGACCCCAAGTGTGAGTCGTATGATCGCACGCCAGCAGCAAGAAATTGCAATGCCGGCGCGCTGGTTTAGTATTGCGCAGTTTATGCGTTACGAACGCCCACAGCGTGGTCGAGAGCGTGAATTTTGGCAGCTCAACTGCGATTTATTTGGCCAAGATGGCGCCATTGCAGACGCTGAGATTATTTCATTGGGTGCGGATATTTTGGCAGAATTTGGCGCTACTCCAGATATGTTTACGATCAAGATCAATAATCGCCGCATCGTGAATTTCATGATGGCGCAGTATTTAGAGCTTGACGGCGTTCAGTCGCAACTGATGATCCGCTTGTTTGATCGAAAAAATAAGATTGCCCCCGAGGCGTTTCGTGATCAGGCAATCGAAATATTCGGCGCTGGTATGGCGCCAAAAGGTCTGCAAAAGCTGGCGCAACTGCTCGCTGCGCGTACGATGGCGGATTTGCCTGAGACGATTCGCGAAAGTAATGCGGTAAAAGAAATCCAGGAATTATTTACTCAGCTTGAGCGAGCAGGCGTAAAGAATGCGATTTTTGATATTACACTTATGCGTGGTCTCGACTACTACACGGGTACGGTATTCGAATTTTACGATACTCACCCAGAGAACGCTCGCGCACTCTTTGGCGGAGGCCGTTACGATGGGCTTGTAGGGCTTTTTGGTGGAGCACCAATAAGTGGTGTGGGTATTGCGCCAGGGCTCAGTATGACGGAGCTGTTTTTACAGACACACAAGCTTGTGCCGAAGCTTCGAAGTAATACAGATGTCTATATGATTGTGATTGGCGATGCACTGAGAGGTGCGCAGAAACTTGCGATTGATTTGCGTCGCGAAGGAGTCAATGTTGAACTCGATACGACTGGCCGAAAGATGGACAAACAGCTGAAAACAGCTGTAAAGAAATCCATTCCGTATATTTTATTTATTGGCGAGGAAGAGATTGCTAAAGAAGTCTATCCGTTGAAAGATACCCTTACAAGCGAAGAGAAGAAGCTTAGCTTTGAGCGTATTGTAAGCACAGCGACCGACCGTCGTACAGGTCACAGCGAAGATGATGAGTTTGATGTTTCTGACATCATTTTGTAATCATGCTTATGCTATACTAGTGGCATGAAACATCCGGTGAAGCGTGGGTTTACCATTGTCGAGTTGCTTGTAGTAATCGTTGTTATAGCGATTCTCGCAACTATCACCTCAATCATTTATCTTAATGCACAGCAGCAAGCGCGTGACACGGCAATACGCGATGCGGCTGACAAGTTTTCTCAAGCAATTGAATTGATGTCTTCAAAAACCAATGGCGGCGCCATGATAAAAGGCGGCTATGGATCGACCGTTGCAGCGACGTCCAGCGGTTGTGCTGATGGTGGTGGCGGATACGCAGCAGCAGGATACAACGCTGCGCGAGGTCCCTCGAGCTTTGTGTGCACGGTCGGGGATGCTGTAGTTGCTGCGGGCTATCTTACATCAAATCTCTTTAGTGGCCTGCCGCCAAACGTCGCAGATGGCAATACTCCGTTTACTGATTTTATTATCCAATGGTGCAGTGGCGATAGTCGGTACTATCTGTTTTATAGCCAAGAAGCGCCATCAACTGGAAGTCTCGCGAAAGTGAATAACGTACTTAATACCGTCTGTACAAGTCAAATTCCAAATGTGGGTGGCCGTAATATGGGAGGCGTCATTCAGCTTGATGTGCGTTAGGTGTGGCTATCTGTTATAATCAGTAGTTATGAAAACGACAGTCAAACACTTATCTGATACACGCGTGCTGGTAACGATTACGCTTGGCGCCGAAGAGCTTGAAGCTGCTGAGCAAGTTGCGCTAAAAAAACTAGCAAAGAATGTTAAGGTTGATGGTTTCCGCAAGGGTCACGTGCCAATTGCTTTAGTAAAGAAGAACGTTGATCCTAACGAGCTTGGCCAAGAAACAATCGAGAACGCGCTTTCACGTGCCGTGGCTGAGGCCTACCTTGAGAATAATTTGCAGGCACTTGAGCGCCCAGAAGTTGAAATCAAGAAGTTCGTACCTGAGCAGTCACTTGAATTTACCGCTGAAGGCGATGTGTTGCCAGAGGTAACACTTGGTGAGTATAAGAAGCTCAAGGCTGAGAAAAAGGTGAAAGCTGTTGCGAAGGCTGATGTCGACGACACAATCGAACGCATCCGCAAGGGATTTGCAAGCAAAGAAGAAACAAAAGCCGCTGCAAAAGATGGCGACGAAGTAGTTATTGATTTCATTGGCAAAAAAGACGGCACGGCATTTGACGGCGGTACCGGTGAAGACTACCCACTAACTCTTGGTAGCAAGTCGTTTATCCCTGGTTTCGAGGAGGCACTTGTTGGTCTTAAGGCGGGTGAGAAAAAAGATATTGAGCTGACATTCCCTCAGGATTACCACGCAAAAGAACTCGCTGGCCAAAAGGTAGTGTTTGAAACGACTGTTAAAAAAGTAAACGCCGTTACGTTGCCTAAGGTTGATGATGAATTTGCCGCGAAAGTTGGCCCGTTCACAAGCCCAGAAGAGCTTCGTGAAGACATCAAGAAGGAAATTACTGCACAGCGCGAACGCGAAGCGAACGATACCCTTAAAGATGATCTCGTAAAGCAGCTTGTTGAAAAGAGCAAGGTAAGCGTACCTGCAGTACTTCGTGAAGACCAAGTTCGTTCTATCGAGATGGACTTACAGCAGAACCTAATGTACCAAGGCTTGTCATTTGAACAGTACCTCGAGAACCGTGGCTTCGCAGACCGTGAAGCCTGGGTAAAAGAAGAAGCGAACGAAGCTGCCGATAATCGCATCAAGGCAGGCCTAGTGCTCGCTGAGCTTTCTAAAGAGCTAAAGATCGAAGCAAGTGCTGATGAGCTCGCTGAGCACATTAACGTCTATAAGCAGCAATACGCGAACAACCCAGAGATGGCAAAGCGTTTTGATGAGCCAGAAGCACAGCGCGAAATCGCAAACCGTCTAATTACCGAAAAGACGGTGGATGAGCTTGTAAGGCTTAACACTAAGCAAGCTAAATAAGCTTTCGTCATAAAAACTAAAATACCCCTCAATCGCGAGGGGTATTTTAATGCCTTTCGTTCTTTTGAACTCATCAGCATACATACACATGTATGAAGGCGATTCTATCCAAGCAACCGCCGATGTTGCGGTGCGCCGCCGGCACTCTCAGGCTTCGAGAGGTCGGCGGCGCACGATGCGCGGCTGCTCAGGTGCGGTCGACGAGCGCCATCTTGAGCACCGAGCCGCAGTGCTCGTCGAGAGACAGCATGAGCTGCTGGATCTTCTCGACGAAAGCGGCCATGATGTTCTCGGTGAGCTTCGCGAGCTCCGGGTAGGCCACCATGCGGGTCGTGGTGACCTCCAGGCGCAGGTAGGCGCAGGTGCCGTCGTCGGTGAGGCGCATCTTGCGGCTCGTGGGGTAGACCAGCTTGGTCTCCCCGGAGGGGAGAGCGGTCAGCGCGTCGATGACGGCCGACGCCTCCCCGCAGATCAGGGGCTTCAGCACACCCATCAGGACGGTGAGCTTGGCGCTCGCCGCCGTGTTGTCGGGGCACTGCACGTTGAGCTTCTGCTCGATCCAGACTCCCTCGCCCGTGAGCGGGGAGTCGTCGGTCGTCATTAGCTTCTCCACCGTGGAGCCTCTCGTTTCAGCGATGCTTGGATAGGGACGTGCTCTGGACTCTGCTAATGTACGGCAGAGGAACAACCTTAAAATGATATAATATTAGTTCTACTTTGTCAATGATCTAATGATTCATTCATTGAAATTACATAATTAGCACTCAACGTTGACGAGTGCTAATTATGGGCGTATTATGAAGACATGACAAAGCCTAGCAACTATCTTGTACCAAATGTAATCGTCAAGACGCGCGACGGCGAGCGTGGGTATGATATCTATTCACGTCTCCTAGAAGACCGCATTATTTTTCTTGGCGAAGAAGTGAACGAACAAACCGCAAATGTTGTCGTAGCTCAGCTATTACACCTTGCCAACGAAGATCCAAATAAGGATATTCAACTATATATCAACAGCCCTGGAGGTGCGGTATATGATGGACTTGCAATCTATGACACGATGCAATTTATTAAACCAGATGTACAGACGATCGGCATTGGACTCCAGGCAAGCATGGGTGCATTCCTCCTCAGTAGCGGCGCCAAGGGCAAGCGTATGATGTTACCAAATGCACGAGTGATGATTCATCAGCCATCAAGTGGCACGCAAGGTAAAGTGACGGACCAAGAAATTACTCTTCGCGAAGCTCTACAGGTCAAGGAAAGGCTTGCAACTATTATGGCGAAAAACGTTGGCCAAAAGGTCGAGAAGGTCAAAGCCGATATGGAGCGGGACTTCTGGATGAGCGCAGAAGATGCGGTCAAATATGGCATCATCGACGAAGTGATCGAGCCAGGAAAAGCCTAGTTTACTCTTACTTAAGAAGAGCCCTGACGGCGTCTCGTTGATCGAGTTGTCGGCAGGGTTCTTTTGAGAGAAAAATACTTGACATTTATCCTTAAAAGTCACTATAATAGGGGTAATGAAGATTGTGTAACATGGGTTGATAGTATACCGCGCCTGTAGGCGGGGCGTTTTGGTATGAAATCCCATCGTTAAGTAAAGCTTCGTGTGCCCGAAACTTTTACAGTGACACTATGAGCATCAACCCCTTGTAGGAGCACGAAAACTATCAACCTAATACTCTTGTAGAGAGGGAGTATCTATATGCCAAAGGCAGACAAGGCGGTAGTTGCAGTAAAGAGGAAATTCTTTACTGACAACGATACTGCACTAGAGGTTCCAAATCTCTTGACTCACCAGCGGGAATCTTGGAAAGATTTCATCGAAACTGGTTTGAGCGAGATTTTTGCTGAGCTCAACCCAATTGAAGACTATACAGGTCAGAAGCTTGAGCTTCGCTTTAAAGACTACAATTTCGGTGAGCCAAAAAATACCGAACACTTTGCAAAAGAAAACAACCTTACATTCGACGCTCCATTGCTTGTTAACGTCGAGCTTACCAACAAGGTAACCGGCGAAGTAAAAGAGCAGGAAATCTATCTTGGTGACTACCCTTGGATGACTGATCGCGCAACGTTCATTATCAACGGTACCGAGCGTGTCGTAGTAAGCCAGCTTATCCGTTCTGCCGGTGTATTCTTCACTGCAGAAAAGGGTGTTGGCAAGAACCTCTACAGCGCAAAGCTTATTCCAGGCCGTGGCGCATGGCTTGAGTTTGAGACTTCAGCAAGTGGCGCACTTTACGTTAAGATCGACCGCCGCCGCAAGATCCCTGTAACAACATTGCTTCGCGCACTTGGTTACAGTAAGGTATCTGAGATTAAAGAACTCTTTGCCGACATTGATACTGGCGACACAAAATACATCGACGCTACTCTTGAAAAAGACCCGAGCCACGGTGTGAACGAAGCACTTATCGAAGTGTACCGCCGCCTTCGCCCAGGCGACCTTGCTACCGTTGACAACGCTCGTCAGATGATTGAGCGTATGTTCTACGACTTCAAGCGCTTTGACTACAGCCGTGTCGGCCGCTTTAAGATGAACCAGCGCCTTGGCCTTGATGTCGCGAACACCGCTGAGAACCGCGTGTTCCAGCTGTCTGACCTTGTTGCGATCATCCGCGAGCTTATTCGCATGAACAACAGCCAAGAGCCAGGTGACGACATCGACGCCCTCTCTAACCGACGCATTAAGCTTGTCGGTGAGCTCGTTGCCCGCCAGTTCCGTGTTGGTATGCTCCGTATGCAGCGAAACGCTATGGACCGTATGAGCATGAGTGATCTCACTTCTGTAACGCCAAGCCAGCTCATCAACGCTCGCCCAGTTGTTGCTGCAGTACGTGAATTCTTCGCAAGCAGCCAGCTAAGCCAGCTCCTCGACGAAGTGAACCCACTTTCAGAGCTTTCACACAAACGCCGCCTAAGCTCAATGGGCCCTGGTGGTCTTAGCCGCGAACGCGCAGGTTTCGACGTGCGTGACGCGCACCCAACACACTATGGCCGTATTTGTTCAGTGGAAACGCCAGAAGGCGCAAACATTGGACTTGTGCTTAACCTTGCAACCTACGCTCGTATCAACGAGTACGGCTTCATCGAGACTCCATACCGCAAGGTAGTAAACGGCAAGGTAACTGATGAGATCGTCTACCTTGACGGTAGCCAGGAGCTTGTCGAGGTTATCGCTGAAGCAAGCGCAACCCTTAACAAGGACGGCACTTTCGCCGACGAGCGCGTGAGCGCACGTAAGTTCTTGAAGCCTGAATCAGTAGACTCATCTGAAGTCACCTACATGGACGCTTCGCACAAGCAGATCCTTGGTGGTCCAGCAAGCTTGATTCCGTTCATTGAAAAGAACCGTATCGACCGCTCATTGACTGGTTCAAACATGCAGAAACAGGCTGTTCCATTGCTTGTTCCTGAAGCTGCAACTGTTGGTACTGGTATCGAGCAGAACATCGCTCGTAACTCAAGCCAGCTTGTTGTCGCTGAGGGCGACGGTGAAGTTACTCGTGCAGACGGCGATGTCGTTGAAATCCAATACAAAGACGGAAAAAAGTCATACGAGCTTACTCACTTCTCTAAGAGCAACGACGACCGTTGTATTAACCAAAAAGTTCGCGTAACTCGCGGTGAGAAAGTAAAAGAAGGTGACATCCTTATCGAAGGTATGTCAATCGCTGACGGTGAAATCGCCCTCGGTAAAGACCTTCTCGTAGCCTTCATGCCTTGGGCAGGTTACAACATGGACGACGCGGTTGTCTTGAGCCGTCGCCTTGTTGAAGATGACACACTAACAAGCATCAATATCAAGGACTACACTGTTGAAGTCCGTGAGACTAAGCTTGGCCCAGAAATCGTTACTCGCGATATTCCAAACGTTAACGAAGATAGCCTTCGTCACCTCGACGAAAGCGGTATCGTTCAGGTTGGTAGCGAAGTAGCTGCCGGTGATGTGCTTGTCGGTAAGATTACTCCGAAGGGTGAGCAAGAGCTCAGCTCTGAAGAGCGACTTCTCCGTGCTATCTTCGGTGAAAAGGCTAAGGATGTACGTGATACTTCACAGCGCATGAACAACGCTGGTGGTGGTAAAGTTGTTGGCGTTAAGATTTTCAGCCGTGAAAACGGTCACGAGCTTAAGGCTGGTGTGCTTATGCAGATCCAGATCTTCGTAGCACAGCTCCGTAAGATTAGCGTTGGTGACAAGCTTGCTGGTCGCCACGGTAACAAGGGTGTTGTAGCGCGTATCCTTCCACAAGAAGATATGCCATACATGGCTGACGGTACTCCAGTGGACATCGTCTTGAACCCGCTCGGTGTGCCAAGTCGTATGAACCTTGGCCAGTTGTTTGAAACACACATTGGTATGGCAGCGCGCGCTCTTGGTTACAAGGTCGCAACGCCTCCATTCAACGGTATTCCAAACAACGTTATCGAAGACGAGCTTGAAAAGGCTGGTCTCGACCGCGATGGTAAAAGCCAGCTATTTGATGGCCGCTCAGGCGAAGCATTCGAAGAGCGCACTACTGTTGGTGTGATGCACATGATCAAGCTTCACCACATGGTAAGCGACAAGATCCACGCACGTTCAACTGGTCCATACACTATGGTGACTCAGCAGCCACTTGGTGGTAAGGCTCAGAACGGTGGTCAGCGCTTCGGTGAGATGGAGGTGTGGGCACTTGAAGCATACGGCGCAGCCGCAACTCTTCAGGAAATGCTTACTATCAAGTCTGACGACGTATATGGCCGCGCTAAGGCATATGAAGCAATCATTAAGGACGAGCTCATCACTGGGCCAAAGCTTCCTGAAAGCTTTAACGTCCTCGTGAAAGAGCTTCAAGGTCTTGGCCTTCGTGTTGATCTTGTTGATGAAAGCGAACTTGTTGATGCTGAAAGCCTTATTGAGAACGCCGGCCCAGAAGACAAAACTGTTCCAGCGCTTGATGATGAGCCAGTTGAAACAGTTCTTGATGAAGCTGACGAAATCGGCGACATCGATGACGAAGACGGGATGAGCATTCAAGATATTGATGAAGTAGATGAAATTAAGGAGGAGGCGTAAACATGGCGCGTGTTATTGCTACCTCAGGCATTGCAGATTTTGATGCCGTACGTCTTGCAGTAGCAAGCCCAGAGGATGTCCTCAAGTGGAGCTACGGTGAGGTTACGAAGCCTGAGACAATTAACTATCGTACACAAAAGCCAGAGCGCGACGGATTGTTCTGTGAGCGTATCTTCGGTCCAGTGAAGGATATCAATCCACACGACTCAAAGCTTAAGGGTGTCCGCTCTCGCGAAGCTGCCGTTGATAAGAACGGTGAGCTCGTAACAAAGAGCATCGTACGCCGTGAGCGAATGGGTCACATCCAGCTTGCCGCACCTGTTGCGCACATCTGGTTTATGCGTGGCACCCCAAGTGCCATGAGCTTGCTACTCGGTATCACCGTACGCAACCTCGAACGTATCGCATACTTTGCTACCTACGTTATCCTTGGCGTTGAGGCAGAGAAGCGCGATCAAATGCTTGCTGATCTTGAGGCAGAGACCGAAGCTGGCCGTCTTGCAATCAAAATGCGTTTCGAAAAAGAAGCAGGCGTTGATGGCGCTGACGTAAAGCACCTTGCTGAAGAGCAGTCACGTGAGCTCGAAGAGCTTGATGGCGCGTACACAGTAAAGAAATCTCAGCTTGAAAGCCTTGTTAAGGGTTCATTACTGAGCGAAACTGACTTCCGTAACCTCCCAGAAGAATACGAAGAGTTGATCGACGTAAGCATGGGTGGCCCAGCACTTAAGGCTCTCCTTGACGAAATCGACCTCGATGCACTTATCATCAAGCTTCAAGAAGAAGTTGAAGGTGCGAAGGGTCAGCGCGAGAAGAAGCTCTTGAAGCGCCTCAAGGTACTTGAAGGTATGCAAGCAGCTGGTATTAAGCCATCAAGCCTTTGCTTGACTGTGCTTCCTGTGATTCCTCCAGATCTACGCCCTATGGTGCAGCTTACTGGTGGTCGTTTCGCAACCAGCGACCTTAATGACCTTTACCGCCGCGTCATCAACCGTAACAACCGTCTTAAGAAGCTTATCGACCTCAATGCGCCTGAAGTTATCCGTCGCAACGAAATGCGTATGCTTCAAGAAGCAGTCGACAGTCTTATTGACAACTCAGCTGCTCGCGGTGGTCGTGCGGTAAACGCAACTGGTGGCCGTCGCCGTCTTAAGTCTTTGAGCGACATGCTCAAGGGTAAGCAGGGTCGTTTCCGTCAGAACCTTCTTGGTAAGCGTGTAGACTACTCTGGTCGTTCTGTGATCGTTGTAGGTCCTAAGCTAAAGATTAACCAATGTGGTCTGCCAAAGCAGATGGCACTTGAGCTCTTTAAACCATTCGTTATCAGCTGGTTGATCCGCAACGAGTACGCGCATAACATCCGTTCTGCAACTCGTTTGATCGAAGCTGGCGAAGCAGTGGTATGGGACGCGCTTGATTCAGTTATTGAAGGTAAGTATGTGCTTCTTAACCGTGCACCATCACTTCACCGTTTGAGTATCCAGGCATTCATGCCAGTGCTCGTTGAAGGTAAAGCAATCCAGCTTCACCCACTCGTCGCATCAGGTTTCAACGCCGACTACGACGGTGACCAGATGGCTGTCCACCTTCCACTTTCTAAGGACGCACAGGCTGAAGCCCGCGAACTTATGAGTGCGGTGAACAACCTTCTTAAGCCTGCAGATGGTAGCCCAGTACTTAACATCAACCAGGACATTGTGCTCGGTAACTACTATCTTACCTACGCAAAACCTACCGCTCAGACTGAAAACGTTGCCATATTCGCCTCAAGTCGTGACGCTGAAATCGCCTACGACATGGGTAAATTGCAGCTCCAAAGCCCAATCCGCATTCGTGCAAAGGGTGAGATCCGCGAAACTACACTTGGTCGTGTATTCTTCAATGAGATTCTTCCTGAAGACTTCCCATACAACAACAATGTCCAGAACAAGAAAGAGCTCAAAAAAGTTCTTGCTCAGATCTTCGACAAGTATGGCGCAGAAGAAACCGCTAAGACTGCAGACCGCATGAAGGGTCTCGCATTCCGCTTTGCAACAACTTCAGCTGTATCGACTGGTATGCAGGATTACCTTAACTTCGACGAGATCGCTGATTTCGTGGCTGAAGGTGACGAAAAGACTGCTACTATCTCTGAACAGTACGACTCAGGTCTGATCACTGGTGAAGAGCGTTACAGCCTTACCGTTGCAAACTGGCGTGGTGTTGACCGCAAGATTGAGGACTTCCTAAAGGGCCAGCTAGCACATATGGACACCAGCGTTTCAACAATGGTGAACTCAGGTGCACGTGGTAACATTACCAACGTGAAGTTCGCAAGCGCGATGATCGGTATCCAGGTGGACGCAACCAACCGTGAAATCGAGCTTCCTGTCCGCTCTAACTTCAAGAAGGGTCTTTCAAGCCTTGAAGCATTCGTGGCAACGCGTGGTGCGCGTAAGGGTCTTATCGACACCGCTCTTAAGACCGCGGACTCAGGTTACCTTACTCGCCGTCTTGTAGATGTGAGCCAGGATGTCTTCACTGTTCCAGATGAAACAGGTGACGACAAGGGCTTCTCGATCTACCGCAACGAGTCTGAGTACACAATGATCGACTTTGGTGATCGACTTTACGGTCGCTACACAGCCGAAGCCGTTCCTGGCCACGTTGAAGCTGATCAGCTTATCACTCGTGAAATCGCTGATTCAATCCAGGCTGATGAAAAGGTTGCATCTGTAAAGATTCAATCTGTACTCTCAACCAACAACTTGAACGGTATTCCACAAAAGAGCTACGGTATCGATATGTCTACCGGTATGCTAGTAGCTGATGCTGAACCAGTTGGTGTTATCGCTGCACAGTCAGTGGGTGAGCCTGGTACACAGCTAACCCTTAACACCTTCCACAGTTCTGGTGTTGGTGGTTCTGACATCACCCAGGGTCTGCCTCGTGTTGAGGAGCTCTTCGAAGCTCGTAACCCTAAGGGTCAGGCGTACATGACTGAGGTCACTGGTACAGTCGACATCTGGGAAGAAGGTAAGAAGTACATTGTGCAGATTACTCCAGAAGCTGGCCACGTTGAACGTCTTCCACTCGAGGGCCGCAAGGTTATCGTTAAGGGCGGTTCAAACGTAAAGGTCGGTGATGTGCTCGCTGAAGCCGAAGAAGGCAAGAAGCCATTGATCGCACCATTTGACGGTGTTGTAGACACAGCTGACGATACACTCGTTATTGCCGCGAACGCAAGTGCACCAGTTCGTTACGAAATCCCTGGTCAGATGCAGCTCGTTGTAAGCAAAAACGACCGTGTAGAAGCAGGTGACCGTCTTACTGTTGGTTCACTTAACCTTCACGACTTAATGCGTCTTAAGGGTACTGAGGCAACTCAGCGCTACATCATCAACGAAGTGCTCCGTATCTACGCTGCACAGGGTCAGGATGTGGCAGACAAGCACCTTGAGATCATCGTGCGCCAGATGTTTAGCCGCGTACAGATCGAAGAACCAGGTGACAGCACCTTTGTGATGGGCGACATCGTCTCTAAGGCGAGCGTTGTTACAGCAAACGCTGCACTTGCGAATGAAGGCAAAGAGCCTACGCAGTACACCCAGTTGCTTCTTGGTATCACCAAGGTGTCAATCTGGAGCGATAGCTGGCTATCTGCTGCATCATTCCAGGACACGACTCGCGTGCTCATTAACGCAGCCGTCTCTGGCCGCGCTGACCACCTTGGCGGCCTTAAGGAGAACGTGATCATCGGACGCAAGATCCCTGTCGGTACAGGTGCCCACGCACTCTCTGACGAGGAAACAGCAGAAGACGAGCTCGTTGCTGATGAGCTTTCTGAGGCTGATATGGTCGAAGAAATCTCAGCGGATGTAGACCAGGAGTCATAAGACTCCTTGGCCTTGGCCATTAAAATAACCCCTAGCAACGGGGGTTATTTTAATAGGTGGGATAGTTAGTAGTTGCCCTTTTTTGGTGCGGGCACTGTACTCATAGTGCCCGTTTTGAGGCTACGGCAAGCGGCACCACTAAATGCGCTTTGAAGATCTTTAGTGGTGTATTTCTCACATTCAATAGCGACTTTGTTATCCTGATCGGCAAAGTAGTGCCATAAACCATCTGGAGTTTGGTAGTATATTGCATACTTACCGTCAGTGGTCATTTGATCATTAATGACGCTGCTCACTTGGATTTGCCCGCGCTTATAGCCAGCCGTGCTGCCGTCTATAACTGTTGGCTTGCCAACGAAGCCATAGAGCACACTTGTTGCGGAAAGCGGTGTATAGAGATTTGCGAAACCTGATTGACTGCCGGCATAGGTGGTGTAGGTAGACATATCGAGGCACTTTGCTTCAACCCACTGATTAGCCTTTGCGTCCTGCGCCTTTATTAAATCTGCCTCACAAATAACATCCTTTCGCACAAAATACGCTTGGTAATTAGCTGTACCTGAGCCATCGCTCACGACAGTCTTAGCAAATCCATCACCCTCAAGCGAGTGAACAATTGAGTTAATCTGCACCGACGCCTTATCGGGTGTAACTTCACCAGCCACACTTACAAGTGGCGCTACGTCTGACACCACCGTGTAGTAGCTTGTATTAGGTGATTTAACCGGTCGCATGATCGGTGATTTAGCAGCCTCAGTACCCTTAAAGTATTCTTTTACATGTGTAATCGCCGTTGCCGCTGTCAGTGTAGTATTGCTTGAGTTTTTGCTCGCATCTTTGCTTGTGTCGGCTTTAGGTTTCAAGTTAGACTGAGGCATCAGCGCGATAGCAAGCATGATACCGACCCCAATTATACAAATACCAACAAATACACTGAGTCCAATCATAAAACGCTTAGGATGATAGATGCGCTTTGGTGGATCGGCAATTGGATGCATGTAGTCGCCGAGAGGTGGGACACTTGTTGGCAGTGGTGAAATTTGCTGCCCATATTGTGACTGGGGCTGAGGTGTAGGAGGCGGGGCTGACTGAGGTTGGGGCGCTTGATTTGGTGGCTGTTGTTGTTGATTTGGATCTGGATACATACCTATAAACCTTATGTTTTCTTGAGGTAATTGTACCGTGAATTGGGGTGTTTACGCAAGTTCCTCTAGAGGTAGGCTAGACAAAAAGCCACAACTTAGGTATAATGACAGATGAGTTTCTCTTTCTAGTGGAACAAGGAGTGTGTAACTTTAGTTTCATTATGAAGGACTCCTACCAGCGTTTGCTGCGAGTGGTAGGAAATATGGCCCTAAGCAAGCCGTTTATATTAAGAACAATGAGAAGAGGATCTATCTAGATGCCAACAATCAACCAATTGGTTCGCAAGCCTCGCCAGACTGCTACTAAAAAGAGCAAGTCTCCAGCACTCGGCCGCATCCAAAACGCACTCAAGGTTCGTTACTACGAGCAGAATGCTCCACTTAAGCGTGGCGTTTGCATCAAGGTAACAACCAAGACTCCAAAGAAGCCTAACTCAGCACTCCGTAAGGTTGCTCGTGTGCGCCTTACTAACGGCCACGAAGTTTGGGCTTACATCGGTGGTGAAGGCCACAACCTCCAGGAGCACGCTGTTGTGCTTATCCGTGGTGGTCGTGTTCCAGACCTCCCAGGTGTGCGCTACCACATCGTACGTGGTGCACTCGACCTCCAAGGTGTTGCAAAGCGCCAGCAGGGTCGTTCTAAGTACGGTACTAAGAAGGCGGAGAAATAATCATGCCTCGTAAAGTTACTAAGAAACTACAACGCAACATCAAGCCTGATCGCAAGTACCAAAGCGTGCTCGTTCAGCGCCTTATCAACAAGAGCATGCTTGATGGCAAGAAGCTTACTGCAGAGCGTGCTGTTTACAACGCACTCGAGCAGGCCGCTAAGACACTCAAAAGCGAAGACCCACTTGAGGTATTCGAAAAGTGCATGAAGAACATCAGCCCTAACTTCGAAGTGAAGAGCCGTCGTGTCGGTGGTGCGAACTACCAGATTCCATTCCCAATCCAGGGTCACCGCCAACAGCACTACGCATTCATGTGGTTAGTACAGGCTGCACGCGCTAAGAGTGGTATGCCTTTCGAGCGCCGTCTTGCTACCGAAATCGTTGACGCTGTTAACGAAACCGGTGCAGCCTTCAAGAAGAAGGAAGACACTCACAAGATGGCAGAGGCGAACCGCGCCTTTGCACACTTTGCCCGCAGCTAATATTGCCAAGGTAAACGAAAACCACCTCAGCTCGAGGTGGTTTTTTGTCGGGTAAATATACGTCAGACAGAGGCTCCAAGGATTGACAAAATAATAGATTTGTGATAAACTATTTTAGTCTTCGATGTGAGATTCGGGGATATGGTGACGCAAGGCATTGAGCTAAGTGCACCATCGAGCGAGGAGTAACCTCCATGAGCGAGTCGTCCCGTCCGTCGACCGTCCACCCCCAGACCGTGCTCGTCGGTGTCTTCGGCAGCGGCGAGATGGAGTCCGTGGCCATGTGCGTCACGCGCCTCCTGGCCTCTGAGGACAGCGACTGGACCGAGGAGTTCTCCTACGAGCTGTTCACCAACTGGGTGAACAGCCAGGCGAGCGAGCTCAACGAGCTGTACGTCCACATGTTCCGCATGTTCGGCGAAGGCTTCATCGTCAAGGGCGTGCGCAACCTGGTCGCCAAGGGCTACCTCGTGCAGCGCGACACCGACGACGCCACCTACTTCACGGCGACGGAGAAGTTCTCCGACGTCATGAAGCGGTACGCCGTCGCGTGACCCCCCCCTCAGGCAGGTATGCCTTCATCACTAGGCCGCACCGCGCGGCTATAGACGAGTAAAAATCCCGGAGTGGGCTGTCTGGCGTCTCTAGACCCAGCCAGCCCCTCCGTAGCACCACCTTGAATTGAGCGACCCGATGGTCGTTTTTGTTTGTCTACGAGTCCCGGCAAACCTAGTCGCAAGGGGGTGACAACTCTAGTCAATTCTGGTAAAATAGACGAGAAGCGCTATTTTTTGATGGCAAAATTTATAAGATTATATAAGGAAGAGCAGAACAGCTATGGCCCAGACAAATGTCCAACTAAAGGACTTCCGCAACATCGGTATCATCGCGCATATCGACGCTGGTAAGACAACAACAACAGAAGGTATTCTTTACCGTACCGGTATCAACCACAAAATCGGTGAAGTTCGTGGCGACGGCGACGGCGCAACAACTGACTGGATGGCACAGGAAAAAGAGCGTGGTATCACCATCACTTCTGCTGCCGTAACCTGTTTCTGGAAGGGTCACAAGATTAACATCATCGACACCCCAGGGCACATCGACTTTACCGCCGAGGTTGAGCGTTCACTTCGCGTGCTAGACGGCGCTGTAACTGTCTTCGACGGTAAGATGGGCGTTGAGGCTCAGTCTGAAACCGTATGGCGCCAAGCTAACAAGTACGGTGTTCCACGTGTTTGTTTCATCAACAAGATCAACCAAACCGGTGGTGACTTCTACAAGTCTCTCGAATCTATTCACACTCGTCTTTCTAAGAACGCTCTTCCTGTCCACTTGCCAATTGGTTTTGAGAAGGACATCAACGGTGTTGTTGACCTCGTGGAAATGAAGGCATACACATACAGTGATTACACCGACAAAGCACTTGTTGAAGGTGAGATTCCTGCAGACATGCTTGAAAAGGCTCAGAACGCTCGTGCACTTCTCGTTGAAGCAGCTGTTGAAGCAGAAGACGAGCTCATGAATAAGTTCTTTGAAGGTGGTGCAGACGCTATCACTATCGACGAGCTCAAGCGCGGTCTCCGCAAGCGCGTTCTTGCTGGTGACTTCTTCCTCGTATCTGGCGGTGACGGCCGTGGTGTTATCGTTGAGAAGCTTCTTGACGTAATGGTTGACTACCTTCCAAGCCCACTTGACGTTGAAGCTATCTGGGGTACTAACCCTAAGACTGGTGACGAAATCAGCCGCAAGCCAGACGACAAAGAGCCAATGGCTGCACTCGCATTCAAGATTGCTGCCGATCCATTTGTTGGTAAGCTCATCTTTGTTCGTGTGTACTCCGGTGTTCTTACTGCTGGTAGCTACGTGCTTAACACCACTACTGGCGAAAAAGAACGTATCGGCCGTATCGTTCGTATGCACGCCGACAAGCGTGAAGACATCGATAAGGTTGGTGCGGGCGACATCGCAGCGGTTGTTGGTCTGAAGAACACCTTTACAGGTAACACGCTCGCAGAGGTTACTAATCCGATTGCACTCGAATCTATCACTTTCCCAGATCCTCCAGTAAGCATCGCTGTTGAGCCTAAGACTAAGGCCGACCAAGAAAAGATGGGTATCGCATTGCAACGTCTTGCAGAAGAAGACCCAACCTTCCGCATCCACACCGATGAAGAGACTGGTCAGACAATCATGTCTGGTATGGGTGAACTTCACCTTGAAATCCTTATCGACCGCATGAAGC